>Ga0209656_10003626_pt1 | contig 9984 bp, 12 predicted proteins | sample BogFormECP12_OM2_FD_188239 | JGI IMG/M metagenome (GOLD analysis project Ga0209656, IMG submission 188239) | Bog forest soil microbial communities from Calvert Island, British Columbia, Canada - ECP12_OM2 (SPAdes) (version 2) | ecosystem: Environmental > Aquatic > Freshwater > Wetlands > Bog ... | reverse complement strand
TGCCGACTAGGCGGTCGGCTTCATCCAGCGCGAGATGCCATGGAAAGGTGTCGATGCGGTTTCCGCCGGTGCGGGGCGGATGCGGTTCGAATCCGTCAGGTCCGAGGAGGATATGCACGCCTTCGCTGCGGAGGGTCTCGACACTGCGGCGGAATGCGACCCGGTTTGCGAGCGCGGAGTTTACGAACGGCAGCACGACGATAGGCGTGTCCATTCCGGTCATCTCGGCGAGGATGCCGAGGGCGTAGGTGTCGCTGGTGCCCTGCGCCCATTTGTTGACCGTGTTGTAGGTCGCCGGGGCGACAATGATGGCGTCCGGGACTCGTGATCTGGGCGAGCCTGGCTTGCTGTACTGGCTGCGGACGGGATTGCCGGTCAGCGTCTCGATGGCGGCCTGATCGAAGAACTCCAGGGCGGCGGGGGTCGCGATGACCTGGACTGTCCAGCCCCGGTCAAGGGCAAGCTGGACAAGGCTGGCGATTGCCGTGGCGGGTCCCGCGCCGCAGACGATGATGGACAGGACACGGCCGGATGCGTCGCCGCTCAGCGGGATACCCCGATCTGCGTGGCGAACTGGTCAACGTCCCCGCGAATGCTCGGCGGGGCGGCGGCGCGGAGGTCGCGGACGAGCCGGTGAACCGAGGGGCGGCCGGCGACTTCCTCGTGCGCGGTCGCCTCGGCCGCGCGGAGCGCGATGTATGCCTTCTCGTGCCGTCCCCACTGGAAGAACGCCCGCGCGACATCGATGAGCAGTGCCGCTTTCCGCTCGGTCACGGCGATCTTGCTCAGGTCGACCCCGCGCGCCACGTCGATCGCCGTTCCGGCATCGCCGAGGGTCACGGCGATGTTCACCCGGTGCAGCATGGCATTGGCGGGGCCGAAGGCGGTCCAGCGGAGGTTGCCGTCTTCATCTGTACCGAGTTGTCTCGCTGCCTCATCGGCCTCGCCGAGCAGTTCATGTGCGCTACCGCGATCGTCGTACTGGGCTGCGGCGACGGCCCCTCGCAGCAGCAGCGCCCCGTAGACGGACAGTGAGTCAGGGGTGTGGGGGGCCATGTCATGATCAAGCCGGGCGGCGTGGCTGCTCGCAGCGGAGACGGCAGCGGGCAGGTGCCCGCTGCTCATCAGGGTGTGGGTAATGATGCGGGCGCTCGCGCCGACCGTTACGGGGTCTGCGCTGGCCTGGGCCGCACGCATGCTGCGGTCTGCTGCGAGGCAGGCCAGGCCCTGGTCATCGAACTTCAGCAGCAGCCCGGCGGCGACATGGTATGCGTCCGCCGACATGGCACAAGCCTTAGCGCGAGCGTCGCCGGCCAGCATCGCGCATGCCAGGTCCAGCCGCGAAAGCAGCCCGGGAAGCAGCCCGGCTAGCTCGGAGTAGCGGCACGCCTGGTATTGCCGCCGTGCGTCATCCACCTCGGACGCCAGCGCCCTGATATCTGGCAGCATGCCAGGCTTCGGGCCAGCGGCACTGGCAGCGCTCCCAGTCAGGACCAGCGCGAGCGGCTCGGTATCAGCGGGAGCACGGCCGGACGTCGCCTCGGCGAGCATGGCGTGACCTGCGCCATGCGCGGATTATGTGGCCGTCCACGGGTCCTGTCCCTTTTATGATCCGGATTGTTTGCAGGTGTTACCAGGGTACGGCAGGTTGCCCCGACTGCTTCATCGAGAGCGGTTCCGGCAAGGCCCTGCTGGCTGTACTGGCACGTGCTGCTGCCGGGCCGGGAGATACCCGCTGTGCCCAGCCAGATGCCGGCGGCCGGGAAGCACCTGCCCTCCGCCGGCTCCCGCTCTCCATCAGGTAAGGGACGCTAATGCCCATCACCACCTACGCAGGCACCGAAGTCACCGTCAATGACGAGGGGTTCTTCGCCGACCCCGGGCAGTGGCGGGAGGAGATGGCGCCGCCGATCGCCCGCCTGGAAGGCATCGACGAGCTGAGCGAGCGGCACTGGCAGGTCATCAAGTTCATGCGGCATGAGTACGAGGCCAAGGGCACCGGTCCCACCGTCCGGGTGCTCGGCAAGACCTCCGGTGTAAGCGTGAAGGAGCTCTACCAGCTGTTTCCCAAGGGCCCTGCCAAGGCAGCGGCGAAAATCGCCGAGATCCCCAAGCCCCGCGGCTGCATCTGAAAGGGATGATCACATGGCCGCCAGCATCGAGAAAGTCTCCATCATCGTCTCCAAAGGCTCGCTCGAGGGCGTCTACCCGGGCCTGATCATGGCCAACGGCGCACGGGCCGAAGGGATGGAAGCGAACCTGTTCTTCACCTTCTTCGGCCTCGACGCCGTCCACAAGCCGCGGCATGAGCACATCAAGCTCGCCACCGTCGGCAACCCGGGCCTGCACCTGGCCACCTGGGCGGGAGGGCTGCCTGGCGTCTCGTCCGTGCTGACGCACTACATGACGCGGAAGATGGACCAGCTCGACATCCCGTCCATCCCCGAGTTCATCGAGATGATCGCCGACACCGGCGCCGGCCTGTACGCCTGCAAGGCTTCGGCCGATCTGTTCGGGCTCACCAGGACCGACCTAATCGATCAGCTGAAGGACATCATTACCGTGGGCGAGTTCTACGACCTGGCGGCGGGCGGGCAGATCATCTTCACCTGAGACTGGTTAGTTGCGGCGGTACCGCGGCTCGTGCCGTCGCGGACGGGGGCGCCGCGAGGCTACCGGCCTGACACGGATGGGGGGGAGAACCGTGTGGTGCGGTACCGCCGCACACGGAAACCCTACAAGTCCGAATGAACGCTAACAAGGGGTTCTTCCCACTGAGCGATAAAAGAATTATCGCTCACTGCGCTTACTCGTCACTCAGCAGGCGGCTTGCGGACAGCCACACCGTATAGGGGTTGACCCGCTGCGGGTAGAGCTCGAGCATGCGGGAGTAGAACCCGGTCCGGCTGGGCCGTGCCGCGAGCAGCCGGGCGGCGTCGTCGAGATAGCGCCGCGTCTCGGTGATGTTGGCGGGCGAGTCGTCGCGGGTGGCGTCCTTGTGCCCGGCGACCACGTGAGCCGGGCGGAGGGACTCGACCACGTCGAGTGCCCGGTGCCAGCCCGCGAGACCGCCGTCCCGCGCTTCGGAGGGTGCTTCCTGGGTGATTCATGCCGTCCCTCCTCGTGACAGGCAGCGTGCGTCGCTATCGACAGAATCATACTGACTTTGCTTCTGTCAACCGGGGAGGGCTCGCTGGCTCAGGGCACGGCGAACCCGATGTGGCCCTCGCCGTGCGCGATGGCAGGCCCGGCGGCGACGTAGCGGACGGCGCACGTCGCCGCGCAGCGCACGTCGATGGTCCGCGCGCCGCCCTCGGTGGCGACCACGAGGTCGCCGGCCCGGATGCCTGCCCGCGCCAGCTCAGCCGCCGACAGCCGGAGGATGGCGTCGTCTCCCGGATGCTTGTTGCCGGGGGAGAAGCGGTCGGCGAGGTAGGCGGCGGTCGCTCCCGGCGGCGCGAACCCCGCGGACTCCACGCCGATGTCGCCTCCCGCGGGCAGGCCCGACCGTGCCAGCGTGGCGAACCGGCCGCCCGGGCTCACGGCGTACACCCGGCCGCTGGTCTCGTTCGGCGCGATGAGGTAACCGCCGAACCTGCCGAACGACGCCGGGGCGACGACGATCCCGCCCTCTACGGGCGGGCCGCCGGCCGCCACCGTAGTCACCCGGCCGTCGCAGCCGAGGCCGAACACGGTGGTCCGGCCCCCCGACTCGGCCGTGACGAGCAGCCGGTGCCCGAACCGCCCGGTGGCGTCGAACGCGATCCCGGATAGCGCGTGACCGGGCGGCAGGCTGGCGAACCGCCGCGCCTTGCCCGCCGGGCTGATCGTGATGACTTCGGGCCGCGCTCCCGGCTGGATGGCGTAGGCGGTGCCGGCGACGAAGGAGCAGCGGTCTCCGCGGACGGGTACGCCGGTCACCAGCACCAGGTAAGGCTCGGTGCCGGTGGCGGTCTGGTAACCGCCCGGGCCGCGGGCGAACGGGCGCAGCGCGCCATCGCGCCCGAGGGTGAACAGCCGTCCGTCCGCCGCCACGAGAAACGACCCGTCGCTACGAGGCCCGGCCAGGTCCACCACGCCGGGCAGGTGCCTGAATTTCGCCCACGTGGCCGGCGGTGCCGGACCGGACACGGCGGGCGCAGCCGTCTGGGGGCTGCCGCCGCACGCGGCGAGCACCATCGCCGCGGACATCATCGCGATGGCGGCCAGCGCGATCACGCGGAACCGGCGCACCCGCCCAATCTATGCCCGCCCGGCCGGTGCCTGACGGCTCCGCGTCATCCTCGCAAGCAACCCGTAAGCTCACCCGACCGGCATCGCGAGCCGCACCGGCTCGGCCGAACGCCTCGTCCTCGCCCGCGCCGTCACGTGGCACAGCGAAGACCGCGTCATACGCAACGGCAACCACACGATCGTCTTCGCCTGACGGAGCGCCGCGACCGTGCACGAAACGACCCCACTTGGGTCATTTCATCAGGGTCCGGGCGGGAATGGTTCACCCGCGCCGGGTGAGGCCGGACTGGTCTCACTGGCGGAACGCTAAAGCCTGTAGGCAACTCGACGGAGTTCGGGAGAGAGCAGGCAATGACCAACTACCCACTACTGGACGTCTTCCTGTCCATGGTTTACTTCTTCTGCTGGATCCTCTGGATCTTCCTGCTGTTCTGGATCATCATGGACATTTTCCGCAGCCATGACATGAGCGGCTGGGGCAAGGCCGCCTGGCTGATCTTCGTGATCTTCGTGCCTCTTTTCGGCGTCCTCACGTACCTCATCGTGCGCGGCCGCTCGATGAGCGAGCGGCAGCAACAGGACGCGGAGGCACGGGACCAGGCCGCGCGCGCCTACATCAAGGACGCGGCGGGATCCAACGGCACGAGCCAGTCCGAGGAGCTCGCCAAGCTCGCCGGCCTGCACGACAAGGGCGTCCTCAGCGACCAGGAATTCGAGCAGGCGAAGGCCAAGATCCTCGCGGCCTGACCGCGGGACACCATGCGCGCGATCACCGTCGTCCCCGGGGCGCCAGGCTCTGTCGCCCTGGCCGACATGCCCGAACCGCCGGAACGAGACGGGCCCGTGCTGGTCCAGACGCACGCGATCGGCGTCTGCGGCACGGACCTGGAGATCATCAACGGCGAGTACGGCTGGGCGCCGCCCGGCGAGGAGCGCCTGATCATCGGGCACGAATCGGTGGGCGAGGTGGTCGAGGCCGCGCACGGTACAGGTTTCGCGGCAGGGGATCTGGTCGTCGGCATCGTCCGCCGGCGCGACCCGGTCCCCTGCCCGGCCTGTGCGGCCGGGGACTGGGACATGTGCACGAACGGCCGGTACACCGAGCGGGGGATCAAGGCCAGGCACGGGTACGCCAGCGAGCGGTACCGCATCCACCCGGAGTACCTGGTCGCGGTGGACCCCGTGCTCGGCATCCACGGCGTCCTGCTGGAACCGGCCACCGTGGTCGCCAAGGCATGGGACCACATCGAGAAGATCGGCCACCGCGCGGCCTGGGCGCCGCGGAAGGTCCTGATCACCGGGGCCGGGCCGATCGGCATGCTGGCCGCCCTGCTGTCCGTCCAGCGCGGCCTGGACACCTACGTCGTCGACCTGGCCACCGAGGGCCGCAAACCGGACATGGTGCGGCGGCTCGGCGCCACCTATTTCCATGCGGGGGAACTCGTCGCGGCGGGCGCCGAGGCGGACATCGTGATCGAGTGCTCGGGCCACGTCCAGATGCTGCTCGACGTGACGCCGCAATACGCCCGCCAGCGGATCATGTGCCTGACCGGGGTTTCCGCGGCCGGCGCGGAGTCCGTCGTGGACCCCGGCCTGCTCAACCGCAACATGGTCTTGCAGAACTCCGTCCTGTTCGGGTCCGTCAACGCCAACCGGCGCCACTACGAACTCGGCGCGCAGGCCCTCGCCAAGGCGGACCCGGACTGGCTCAGCGGCCTCATCACCCGCCAGGTGCCGCTCAGCCGGTGGGCAGCGGCCTACGAGCGCCGTCCGGACGACATCAAGACGGTGCTTGGCTTCTCGTGAGACGCCACCGCCCGTTCTGAATAAAGATCTTTTTAATCATTCCGAACGGGCGGTGTGTGACTCTCCCGGCGAATGCCCTTCCGCCACCGCGCTGGCGACCAGGCCGATGGCCCATGTCAGGGCCCTGGTGGCGTCCTCGGCGGACAGTTCCCAGCCGGTGCGCAGGCGCTCGTAGGACCCCACGCTCCACAGCACGTCGAGGATCGCCGCCGCCTTCGCCGCGTCGGTGCCTGGCCAGCCGTCCGCCTGGGCGGCGACCGCGTGCAGCAGGGACGCGCGCCGCCGCTCGTCGGCCGCGGACAGCGTGGGGCCCCGGGGCAGCCGCGGCACCATCGGGAACGACGACACGTGCGCGAACACCCGCGCGGTGGCCTTGGCGACGTCGTCCAGCCGCAGCCCCTCCAGGGTGACCCCCGCCTCCTCCTCCAGGCGCTGCATCACGGCGTCGTGGAGTTCCCGCTCGCCCGGGAAGTGCCGGTAGACGGTGCGCTCGTTGACGCCGGCGCGCCCGGCGACGGCGCGGACGGTCAGCGCGCGCCAGTCCCAGACCGGGCTCTCGTGGGCCAGTTCCCAGCCAGCGACCACGATCCGCTCCCGGGTCTTGGCGGCCTGCTCCCGCCGCACCGGGCTGTCGTACCGGCGGCGCTCTGCTGGCTGCAGGGGGGGCGACCCCCCTGGGACCCCCCGGCGGGGCTGTGGTTCGGCCATCGTCTCTCCCTTAGCGTGCTGGGCTTAGCGTCCGCGTGATGCCGCGCGCGGCCGTGGTGAGGACTCCTACCACCGTATTGGCCTCGGTGCCGACGGGCATGATCGCGGCCAGGGCCGCCGCCACGGCGTTCCTTGTGCCCCGGACGGGTACCGCGACGCCGAGTGCGTCGGGGTGCACATGTCCCGGCAGGTACGCGAACCCCTGCCTGCGCACCTCGGCCAGCGCGGTGCGCAGCGCGGCTGGCGCGGTAAGCGTGCTGCGCGTGAGCCCGGGCAGTGGCCCGGCGAGTATCCGCTCCTGCAATTCCCGGCTGCCGAACGCGAGCAGCACCAGCCCCGACGAGGACACGTGCAACGGCAGCCGCCCGGCGATCCGGGTGTAGTTGATCACCGCGCCGGGCGCAGACAGCCGCTCAACGAACAGCACCTCGTCACCGTCGAGGATGCCGAGCTGGACATGGTGGCCGAGCACCGCGTGAGCGTCTTCCATGAACGGCATGCTCGCCTCGCGCAGGCCCAGCGTCGGCGACGCGCGGAGCGCGAGCTCCCACATCCGCACGCCGACCCGGACCCGGCGGTCCGGGTCCCTGGCGAGCAGCCCGTGTGACTGCAGCTCCGCGACCAGCCGTGACGCCGTGGCCGGGTGCAGCCGGGCGCGCCGCGCGATCTCCGACACCGACAAGACCTTCTCGTCCGGGGTGAACGCCTCGAAGACGCGCACCGCCCGCGACAGCACCGACTCGCCCGTCGCCACCCTCACCATTCGCGGAGGCTAACACGGCAGGTTGTCCCCGCCCTCGCCTTGTCCCTGGTTTCCGTCGTTATGCTCGCTGCTCTTAGTGCGCAGTGTGTCCGGGCTGGGTGTCGCCGGGTCCGGGGAGGTCAGGGTCTCGGCCGCTTCACCCCGACATACCCCCGGCAGGTATTTTACCGGCCGGATTTCATGATCCCGTAAATTTATGTTCGCCAGACGGCGAAAAGTCTTCACCGTAAATAAAGTCTTCGCCATAACGCTCGTACCAGTGTGGCTAGTGATGTCTAAATCCTGAAATATCAGGATTTGATACCCTCCCCTGCTGGCGGCGCTGCGGGAGCCAGGAGCCCGGGCAGCCTCGCTCGCCGGGCGATGACGCGGACACGGCGGCCGTGCGACCCTCGCTTAATGGACTTCGAGCAGACGACATCGCCAGCGCGCAGCCGCGCCGAGATCGCCGCCAACATGGCCAGGTTTGACCGCGTCGAGTCGGCCGTGACAGGGCTGCGGCCCGCGTCCGTGGCGGTCTGCGTGGTGGGCGAGCCGGACCGGCTGTCCTTGGTGATCACCAGGCGGGCGCCGCGACTGCGCAGCCATGCCGGCCAGTGGGCGCTGCCGGGCGGCAGCCGCGACCCGGGGGAGACCATCGAGGACGCGGCTCTGCGGGAAATGGCCGAGGAAACAGGTCTCGAGCTCGGGCCGGACGCCGTGCTCGGGCTGCTCGACGACTACGTCACGCGCTCGGGATACCTTATTTCCCCGGTTGTGGTGTGGGGCGGACCGGCAAGCCCGGCGATGCGGCGGCAGGCGGCCGAGGTCGCCCAGATCCACGTGATCCCGCTGGCCGACTTCGACGTCGAGCCGCGGCTCCTGCGCATCCCCGAGTCCGAGTTTCCGGTCATCCAGCTGCCGCTGCTTGGCAGGTACCTGCACGCGCCGACCGCGGCGGTGATCTACCAGTTCTGCCGGGTCGGGCTGCACGGCGAGACCGTCCGGGTGGCCCACTTCGAGCAGCCGGTGTTCGCCTGGAAGTAGCAGCGGAAGCGGGCCGGCGACCATAAGTCGCCGGCCCGCCTGTGCGCGCGCGTGCGGCACCATCAACCGTAAGGTGATTTCGCTAGCCCTTTGGGGCTGCTGGCCGCCGCAGCGGCGCGCTGCCGCGAATGAGCAGATCAGCAGCCGTCGTACGGCGCCCAGTTGGACTGGCCGCCCGCGGCGAGGGCGTTGTTGAACACCTGGTTCTGCTCGGCCACGCTGGCGTTGCCGAAGTCGGCGGGGTTACCGCCATACGCGGACCAGGTCGACGAGCTGAACTGGTAGAGGCCATAGTGGCCGCTGGAGTTCATGACCTGGCTGTTACCGCCGGACTCACGGGCGATAACGCACTGCTGGAACGACGACCCGCCGCTGCCTGAATACGTGCTCTGCACCGGCGCGGAATAGGCCGGCGCGGAGTAGGCCGGAGCCGACGTCTCGCCGTACCCGGTGGTCGACGACGTGGCCGCGACGGGCGCCGGCGCCGGTGCCGGCGGCGGGGTCGGCCCGAGGACCGACGGCGCGCCCGGGATGCGGGCGGGCTTGGCCGGGACGGTCAGGACCTGCCCCACCTCGATCTCGTTCGCGTACCGGATCTTGCTGTGGTTGGCCCAGTAGAGCACCGGCCAGTAAGCCGAGTTCTTGTAGATACGCCCCGCGATGGCGCTGAGCGAGTCACCGGACTTGACGGTGTACTTGGCCGGCGCGGCTGCGTGCTTCGCCGCCGGCCGGGTGACCGACAGCAGTCGTTCGCCGGCCGGGCCGGACCGATGGGCGACGGCCGCGGCCGCCGCGTGGTGCACGGGTGCCTGCGCGGCCGCGAAGGCGGTGGCAGGCACGCTGGCCACGGCGAACGCCGCGGCAACACCGAGCAATGCGGGCGCGGCGGCGCTTGGCAGCCGCCGCGCATGATGGGTTCGTGCAGACTTAGCTGGGCTCCCCAAAGGGTTCCTTCCCGCGAAGGTCGCGCTCACTAGGAAGGCTGCCTGCACGATGCACGAGTGGTGCATGAGGTGCAGGCAGCCTTCGGAGCGCCTGACATCACGGCAGCGTAAACGCGATACGGCAGATATACAAAAAATTGGGCAAAAAAGTTAAGGACTGCTAAACTGCGACACCCCCACAACGTTTTGCCCTTTTTGTCGCCTCTCTCATCTCCTCGCGCCTCTCCGGCCCGAGCTACTTCTTCTACCAGAGTTCTTTCTTTCGCCCCAGCTGTCTCTTCCACCACAGTTGCCTACTTCCGCGCGGCCAGCGCGCTCTGCCGGTGGTCGCGCATGGTCTCCATGCCGTCCTTGCCCGGCTGCCGGCCGAAGCCGCAGTACATCGCGACGCCGAAGTCAGCCAGGTGCCGGGACGCGGTGGCCTTGCGCCGCCGCAGGCCAGGCACGCCGTCGACGGGCAGGATGATGCCGAGGAAGACGCGCGCGTCCCCCGGCGCGAGCGAC
>Ga0209656_10003623_pt1 | contig 9986 bp, 12 predicted proteins | sample BogFormECP12_OM2_FD_188239 | JGI IMG/M metagenome (GOLD analysis project Ga0209656, IMG submission 188239) | Bog forest soil microbial communities from Calvert Island, British Columbia, Canada - ECP12_OM2 (SPAdes) (version 2) | ecosystem: Environmental > Aquatic > Freshwater > Wetlands > Bog ... | reverse complement strand
CTCGGGGGCGGCGCCCTGATGGCCGCGTTCGGGATCCTCGCGGCGCTGCGGGAGCGCGACGGCGCCCCCGACGGCGACGGGGCCCGGGGGGGGTCCGGGGAGGGGCAGTTCGTGGACGTCTCGATGACGGACGGCTCCCTGTCGTGGCTGGCGATGGTCGCGGCCGTGTACTTCGCCGACGGGATGGTCCCCCGGCGCGGCGATCTGCCCCTCGCCGGCGCGGTCATCTGCTACCGCCCGTATGAGTGCGCCGATGGCTGGGTGACCCTGGGGGCGCTGGAGCCGAAGTTCTGGCAGGCGTGGTGCCGGGGGGTCGGCCGCGAAGAGCTGATCCCCGCGCAGTTCGAACGCCCCGGCTCGTCCGCCCACGAGCGCGTCCGCGAGATCTTCAAGGGGCGCACCCGCGAGCAGTGGGAGGCGTTCGCCCGCGAGCACGACTGCTGTCTGGAGCCGGTGCTCGAGCTCGACGAGGCGCTGTCCTCCGAGCTCGTCCGCGAGCGGGAGATGGTCGTCGAGATCGACCAGCCCGGCGCAGAGCGTCGGGTCCGCCTGCTCGGCCTGCCGGTGAAGCTCTCCCGCACCCCGGGCCAGCCCGGACGCCTTCCCGGCCCCTCGCTGGGCGAGCACACCGAGGAGGTGCTGCTGGCGGCCGGCTACTCGCAGGAGGAGGTCGCCGAGCTGCTGCGGACGGGGGCGGCGGCCGGGCCGGCGGAGGCCCGCCAGGGCGCCAACCTGGCGTGAGCGGCGTGGCCGGCGTGGCGCAGGGCAGCCCCGAGACGGGCCCCCCGCCGAGCGGCGGGCGCCAGGGCGAGCGCGCGGCCTCGGGTGGGCCGGTGGGAGGGCTCCTGAAGATGAGCGAGCTCGCCGAGCGCTCCGGGGTGAGCCCGGGGACGATCAGGTACTACCTACGGGAGGGACTGCTCGGCGGCGGGGGGGACATCGTCAGGACGAGCCGCAACATGGCCTACTACCCCCCCGAGTACGTGGAGCGGATCGAGCTGATCAAGCGCCTGCAGGAGGAGCGGTTCATGCCCCTGCGGGTGATCAAGGGGGCGCTCGAGGCCGACCCGGAGAGGGTGCGGGCCCTGATCGAGCTCGAGGACCGCATCCTCGAGCGCGCCGTGGCCAGCGCCGAGGATCACAGCCGCGTCTCCAGACGGGCCGTGGGGGAGCGCTACGGGGTGCCCCGCAACGTGCTCGAGCGGCTCGCGGAGATCGGCGTGCTGACGCCCAGCCAGCGGGGCTACGACAGCGACGACGTGAAGATCATCGAGGCGATCGCGAGCTTCCGCGCGGGCGGCTACGACGAGGCGCTCGGGTTCACCGTGTATGACACCCTGCGCTACCGCACGGCGCTCGAGCCCCTCGTCGAGGAGGAGGTCAACGCGCTGCTCGACCGCCTCGCCGGAGAGGTGGATGTCGAGCGGGCGATGGAGATCGTCGCCGCCGGGGCCGAGCCGCTGAGGGAGCTGATCGGGGCGATGCACTCCAAGCTGCTGCTGGCCGCCCTGCGCCGCCAGCGGGCGCGGGAGCCCGACGATCAGCCGGGCAGGCGGACAGGCTCGAAGGACAGCCCCTCGGCGAGCGTGTCGTAGTGGCGGTCCGGATGCAGGACGCCGCCTACCAGCGCGCTCGGTGGTGCTCGACCACGCCATATCCCCGAGCGAGCTCGATCCCGCCGGGGAGCGCCCCGGAGAAGGTCCCGAACGGCGCCCGGTAGTCGCTCTCGATCAGCAGCAGGTTCTCGTGGCGGGCGCGTTCGGCCTCGGCCGCGAACAGCAGCTGCGAGCCGTCCTGCCCGCGGATCGCGCTCAGATCGCCTGCGAAGCTCACGGGGGGCACCTCGTGGGGCTCGCCGGCCACCCAGATCGCACGCTCGCTGCCGCTGTCCGGGTCGTTGACCCCGCTCACGAGGTTCCACGCGACAGGGCCCCCGTCGGCGCCCTCGCCGACCCCGGCGCTCCAATGCCACTCGGTTTCGCGGGCGTGGTGGCCGGCGGTGTCGTCGATCACGGCCAGCGCCTCGATCGGCCGGCTCGGCCCATCGTCGACGCTGAGGCTTCCGTGGGCGGCCACGCCGGCCTGCTTGCACGTCCACACCTCGGCCCTTCCGTGCGGGCACAGCGCCTGGATCCCCGGGCGCTCCTCGAGCACCAGCTCGAGCGCCACCCCGCGATCGCGGATGCGCAGGCGCCCCGGCTCGCTGCCGGCCGGGCCGGATGAGCCGCGGAGGAGCTCGACCTCGCCGCGGCGGGGCAGCAGGCGGGTGCGCTCGCGCATGCTCTGCAGGCGCCGATCGTGGAGCGCCCAGAAGGACTGCCTCGCCGGCCCCACCTGGACGATCGCCGCGCACGCCATCAGCTCATCGCAGAAGACGCCCACGTAGCGCCAGCGCTTCAGCGGCCTGGTGCCCCGCAGCAGCCGGGTCTGGGCGCGAGGCGGGCCGCCCCGGACGACGGTCGGGTCGGCGGCGGGCGTTATGCTTGGCACTGTTGACTGACCAGTCAATCTAGGGCTCCGAGCGCCCGGGGGACCCGGGGACGGTATCGGCGAGGAAGATGATGCGCTCTTGAAGGTTGCCGCGATTCAGCTCAGCTCCACCGCCGACCGGGCCGCGAACATGGCGGTCGCCGATCGCCTCACCCGCGCCGCGGCAGCCGACGGGGCGAGCCTTATCGTACTCCCCGAGAAGTGGACGGCGATGGGGGCGGAGGCCGACCTGAGGGCGGCGGCCGAGCCGCTCGACGGTCCGTCCGTGGAGTGGGCCTGCGCGCTCGCCGGCGAGCTGGGCGTGGACCTCGTCGCGGGCTCGATCCTGGAGGTGCTGCCCGGGAGGGAGAAGCTCGCCAACACCTCCGTCCACGTCGATCCCGAGGGACGGGTGCGAGCCGTCTACAGGAAGATCCACATGTTCGACGTCGACATCGCGGGACGCAGCTACCGCGAGTCCGAGCTCGAGGAGCCGGGCAGCGAGATCGTCCTCTCGGAGACCCGGGACGGAGTCCAGCTGGGGATGTCGATCTGCTACGACCTGCGCTTCCCCGAGCTGTTCCGCATCCTCGCCGTCAAGGGTGCTCGGGTGGTCGTGATGCCGGCGGCTTTCACGCTGCAGACGACCGGTGATCACTGGGAGACGCTCGTGCGCGCCCGGGCGATCGAGAACCAGGTGTTCATGGTGGCCGCCAACCAGGTGGGGGCCCACCCCGCCGGCCAGCACTCGGGGGGGCGCTCGATGATCGTCGACCCCTGGGGGGTGGTGCTCGCCGAGGCGCCCGGGTCGGGCGAGCAGCCGGGCGGGTCGGAGGGCTACGTCACCGCCGAGCTCGACCTCGAGCGCCAGCAGGAGATCCGCTGCAACCTGCCGTCGCTGGCCAACCGCCGCCCCTCGGCCTACGCCTGGCCCGAGGAGGTGCGCGCATGAACGCCTCGCGCTCTCCCGTCGGCCGGGCCAAGGCCTCTCAGGACAAGCGCCGTCTGATCCTCGACGCGGCGGTGCGGGTGTTCGCCCGCCAGGGCTTTCACGCCTGCCGGGTCTCGGACATCGCCGACGAGGCGGGGGTCGCCTACGGCCTCGTCTACCACTACTTCGCCTCCAAGGACGAGGTGCTCGACACGCTCTTCCTCGAGCGTTGGAACGTGATGCTCGACGTCATCCGGGATGTCGACCGCGAGCAGATCCCCGTCCGGGAGAAGCTGCGGGCGATCGCCTCGTTCATCGTCGACAGCTACCACCACGACCCCGACCTGATGAAGGTGATCATCGTCGAGGTGACACGCGCGGCGAACTCGTTCGGGAACACCCACATCGCCACCATCCGGGAGGCCTACGACCTGATCGGGGGGATGATCGCCAAGGCCCAGGCCGAGGGAGTGTTCAGGGAGGAGATCGACGCGCGCTTCGCGGCGATGGCCTTCTACGGAGCGATCGAGCAGCTGCTGACTGGGTGGATCTTCGACCTGCTGCCGCACGACGAGGAGTACTTCGAGCGGGCCAAGTGGCTCGTCGTGGAGACGGTCTGCGGGGGCCTTCAGGCGGGCGCCGTGGCCAGGCCGAGCGGGGGCTGAGCGGCCAGCGGGGGCGCCTGCGGCCGGTGGGCCCTGGTGCGGTCGCGGTGACGTCGACGCCCGGGGGGAATAGACTCCGCGCCATGGACAACGATGTGGTCAAGAGGTTGATGTGGTCGGGCATGCTCGCGGCGGCTGGTGTGCTGGCGAGGATCGCCGCCGACCGTGTGGCGGGCGTGATCTGGAGGCGGGTGTTCGACGAGGAGCCGCCGGAGTGAGCGAGCCCCACCCGCCGCCGGTCGGCGAGCGCAAGGATCCACCGCAGAACATCGCCACGACGGTCGTCGAAATCTCCGAGCGGGCGTCGCTGCTGGTTCGCGAGGAGATCGAGCTCGCCAAGGCCGAGATGGTGGAGAAGGCGACGAAGATCGCCAAGGGCGCGGTCGTGGGGGTGGCCGCGGGGATCTTCTTCGCGACGGCCCTGATCTTCGTGCTCGTGGGCTTCGCCTGGCTGCTCTACTACTACCTCCCGGGCAACGACTTCACCTACTTCTGGGGGTTCTTCGCGATGGCCGCGATCCTCGTGCTGTTCGGGATCGTCGCCGGGCTGATCGCCGCGAGGGCCGTCAAACGGGGCGCTCCCCCCGCGCCCACGATGGCGATCGAAGAGGCGCGGCTGATCCGTGAGACGGTGAGCCCGCACCCGGCCGCGCCGGCGCCCATCGCGCCGCCGGCGCGCACCGCCCCGCCGCCGCCGCCCTCCACCTCCTCACCGCCGGCCCCGGCCTCGCCACCGCCGGCCCCCGCTGCCACGACGAGCCAGCCGGCAGGCCCCGCCGTCGCCCCCGGTCCGCCGCCCGCGAGAGCACCCACCGAGGGGAGCGCCCCCACCGAGGGGAGCACTCCGACCGACGGGAACGCCCCCGACGAGGGGAACGCCTGATGGCCGCCCGTACGCCGGCGGAGATCCGCGACTCGATCGAGGGCAACCGCAAGGAACTGGCGGTGTCGGTTGAACGCCTGCGAGGAGAGGTCGAGCGGCTCACCGACTGGCGCGGTCAGCTGGAGCGCCACAGCACCGAGCTGATGGTGGGCGCCGCCGTGGTCGGGCTGCTGATGCTGAGGCGCCGGCGCCGCAGACGCAAGCGCCGCTGACCCGCGCCAGGGACCCCACAGGCGCCGACAGGCGCAGACGGGGAGACGGGAGGGCTCGGTCTAGACCAACAGCGCGCGGGGGATCGCCCCCACGCCGATCAGCCCGGGGCCGGTGTAGGTGCCGATCACCGGGCCCACTTCGGATGTGAACACCGGTTCTGAGTCGAAGATCTCCCGGCAGCGCTCGATCAGCCGCTGGGACTGCTCGTGGGCCTGGATGTGCTGCACCACCCAGCCATCGGAGCCGGCGTCGTGGAGCTGCTGGGCGTAGCGGACCATCCGCTCGAAGGCCCTCGCCGCCGTGCGGACCCGCTCGACGGGCACGATCTCGTACTCCAGCGAGAGGATCGGCTTGATCTTCAGGGTGCCCCCGATCCAGGCCTGGGCCTTGCCCACGCGTCCCCCGCGGCGCAGGTACTCGAGGGTGTCCAGGCAGAACCAGATCCGCAGCGCCCTGCGGGCCGCTCGCACGCGCTCGATCACCCCGTCTCTGTCCTCGCCGGCGCGGGCGGCGGCGGCTGCGGCGAGCACGAGCAGGCCGGTGCCCCCGCAGGCGGTCTCCCCGTCGATCACCTCCACGCGCTCGCCGAGACCCCGCTCGGCGAGCAGGCCATGGGCCTGGCGGGCCGCCTCGACGGTGCCGGAGATGCCTCCGGCGAGGTGGATCGAGACGACGTCCCGGCCCTGCTCGATCAGCGGTTCCCACACCTCGAGGAAGTCGCCGATCGAGGGCTGGGAGGTGGTCGGCAGCTCCGGATCGGTGCGCAGGCGCTCGTAGAAGGCGTCGAAGCTGCCCATCTGCAGCTCGCGCTCGTGTGCGCCGGCCCAGCCGACGTAGAGGCTCACCTGGCTGATGCCTTCGCGATCGGCGAGGTGGCGGGGGAGGTAGTCGGTGCTGTCGGTGGCGATCGCGACGGAGGCCATGCGGCGCGGGACGCTACAGCAAGGCCTCCCGGAGCTCTCCCGCCTCGTACATCTCGGTCACTATGTCGCACCCGCCGACGAGCTCGCCGTCGGCGAACAGCTGGGGGATCGTCGGCCAGTTGGAGATCGCCGAGAGCTCCTGGCGGATGCGGGGGTCTGGGAGCACGTCGACGGCCGCGAAGGGGACCTCGAGCGCCTGCAGGATCGCCACGGTCCGGGCCGAGAAGCCGCAGGCCGGCGCCTCGGGGGTGCCCTTCATGAACAGGATCACCCTGTGCTCGGAGATCGCCTCGGAGATCGCCTCGCGGATCGGGTTGGACTGCCCGGCATCCGCCGGGGGCGCCGGGACGGGTTCGCTGCTCAACATCGGGATCGGCTCGAACTCGCTGCTTGACATCGGAGGGCTCCTGGCTGTCAGGGGAGGGCGGGGCTCTACGGGGCGCTGCTCGACGTGGCGCCGCGTGGTGCGGCGGATACGGCCTGGGATGGTGTCCGGGTCTTCAGTGCGATGGCGTGGATCGCGCCACCCACGTCCTCGCCGAGGACCTCGTAGACGAGGCGGTGCTGCTGGATGCGGCCGAGGCCCTCGAACGCGGGAGCGGTGACGCTCGCGCGGAAGTGGTCGCCGCCACCGGTGTAGTCCTCGACCTCGGCGGTGGCGCCCGGAATGGCGGCCTCGATGCGCTGCTTGATGTCCTCTGCGGAGGGCACGTCCCCTAGCGTAGAGGATCGCGCCCATCGCTCCCGAGGGCGCCGCCGAAGGCGCTCCCGCCCGGCTCGCGGCGGCGCTCGCCGGCACCCCGCGACCGCTATACTTTGGAAAGTCTTGAAGTCAGCCCACAGGAGCGAAGCATGATCGAGATCACCGACAAGGGTGCCGAGAAGGTCCACGAGTTCCTTGCCTCCCAGGGGGCGGACGTGGGCGTCGCCGGCCTGCGCGTGGGGGTCCGGGGAGGGGGCTGCTCGGGCTTCCAGTACCAACTGGCCTTCGATGAGCAGCGCGACAGCGACGTCGTGTTCGAGAGCCACGGCCTGCGGCTGCTCGTCGACAGTGAGAGCCTGCAGTTCGTGAAGGGCTCGACGATCGACTACGAGGAAGGCCTCCAGGGGGCGGGCTTCAAGGTCAACAACCCGAACGTCGTCGCCGCCTGCGGCTGCGGCTCGTCCTTCCGGGTCGCCGAGGAGGAGCAGGTCTCGGCGGTCTAGCGTGCCGCCCGCCGCGGGGCTCGGCGCATCCTCCCTGCGTTAATAGTAAGCTGGTCAGCCAGCCAGTCGGTGAGCGAGTGAGTTGACTACCACGGTTGGGGGATATCCCCCCCACCGGGCTTGACGCAGGCCCAAACCCTGTGGTACCGTCGCCTGCGACATGATGTCAAGCGTTCTGATGGGGACGGATCGCCCAGGCGACCGGCAACGGCCGTGCCTGAAGGAGGGGAACGTGTCGCAGTCGACTCATCGCCAACGACGTAACGCTTCGATCTTGACGCAGAAGCAACGATCTGCCAAGGTCGAGAACGGAATACCCGTTTGAGGCGAGTTGAGCCTTGGGCGGCCACGGCTGGCTTATCGGTCCCGCATAGGGGAGTACGGGGTCGGTCGAACTAATCCAGAGGGAAAAGGAGCAGTAGAGATATGAAACGCATGAGGATTGTGGGGCTGGCCCTTGTCGCCGCGTTCGCGCTTGGCGCGATCGGCGTCAGCAGCGCATCGGCCTTCCCGGAAATCGGCCGCTGTGTGGCCAAAACCGGCGGTAAATACCTTACCTCCAACTGTGTGTCCAAAGGCAAAGGCTCTTTCGAATGGGTCAAGGGCGCAGCCAAACTCCATTGGAGCGGCGCCGGCGGGGAAAGCGTGCTTGAAGGCGCCTCCGGAATCAAAATCTCCTGCAAAGGAAACACCTCCGAAGGTACCTACAAACTGACCTCGGGCGCGATCAAGGAAGTCGAAAAAGTCAAAGCTACCTTCACGGGTTGCGAAGTCCCGCTGTTCAGCGCGGAATGCCATGGCATCAGGCCTCTCGGCGCACCGGGCGAAATCATCACGACGGAACTGAAGGGCCCGCTGAAGGATGGCCCGAACGCCAAAGAAGTCGTGCAGGAGCTCAAACCCCAGATCGCCAAAAAAGGCTTCGCTGAATTCGAATGCCCGGCGATCGGCGCGATCGTCTACGTCGGAGAAGGGGCCGAAAAAGGCAAGGAAACGATTCTCTCCGTAGCGACGCCTGTTGACGCCGAACCGGCGTTGACCTCGACGAGCACATACACCGCAGGCCCGGGAGGCAACCAGGTTCCGGACCACATCAAAGGCAGCGCCGTGATCGACAACCTGGAAAGCTCGACGGCTGGGCCCAAAGGCAAATTCGAAAAATCGAGCCAGTCTCAGACCGAGACGCTCACCAACGAAGAACCGCTGGAGCTCAAATACGAAGCGTAGGGGGACCAGGACCTGATCTGATCAGGACCTGAGCTCACCGAGCTCGAGCAAGCAGCACAGGCGGGCCGGGACCAAAGTCCCGGCCCGCCTCTTTCTTCCGGCCAACCGCTCCTTCTGGGCGGCCGCCGGGTTAGAGGTTCAGAGGGCTCTCACAGGGGTCCCGCCGCAGGGCGCGGCCCGGCCCTGTAGTTGGCGTTTGACAGGGCTCGAAGCGATGGCATAGACTCGCTGTGGAAGGGATTGGGGACGTGGGGACGGACAACTCGAAGGGGACAAGGGACGTGGCGTCGACGGGAGGGCTTGCGGTCGTTCAGGGCCACGTGGTCCCGCGGGCGTTTCGCCTCGCGCTCACCCTCGCGCTCGCGCTCGCCGTCGCGCTGCTCGCCTGGGCCTTCGCCCTCGCGCCTTCCTCGGCGCTGGCCTCGACCGGCCACGCGTTCGTGTCCCACCTGACTGAAGCCGGCGGTTTTCCGCTCGAACGGCCGATCGGGATCGCGGTGGACAAAGCGGGCAACGTGTTCGCCAGCGCAGGAGGCACCGGAGAAGAAGGCGGCGTGGTCGTCTACGATTCCTCGGGCGTCTTCAAGACCCGCATCGGCGTCGAAGAAGGCGGAGGGCTGGAAGGCGAATTGACCGGCATCGCGGTCGACGAAACGACGGGCGATGTCTACGTCGCCGACGCCAGTAACCAACGGCTGTTCGTGTTCAAGCCCAAGGTCAAAGGCAACGTAGAAGCGGGTTACGAATCTCTCTCGCAGTGGTCGGGCGCCAATACGCCCGGAAAAGCGTTTGCCGAAGTCAGGGCCGTCGCGGTCGACAACTCGACGAGCGCGGGCGACCCTCACAAAGGCGACGTGTACGTGCTCGACGCCGGCGAAGCCGCGGTGGACATCTTCAAGCCAAAGCCGGAAGGCGGCGAAGAAAAACTGGAAGGCGAATTTCTCGGCACGCTCGAACGCGAACACTCAGGCAAACCGACGCTCGAAGAACCGAACGGGCTCGCCGTCGACTCCCAAACCGGCCAGGTGTACGTATCCGACGGCGCCCGGCTCGGGGGCGTGGCATTCACGGCGAACGCGGAATTCGAAAAGCTCATAAAAAGCACGAAAACGCCTACGAAGGGCTTCGGCACTGTCACCGGGATCGCGGTGGAAGAAGCTACCGGCGACGTCTACATCGTGGACGGCGAAAACAGGGCGATCGACGAGTTCAACCCGACCGTCGGAGTGACCGGTGAATGGATCGGCTGGATCCCTCCCCTCAGCGGTGTCGTGGCCCTCGGGGAAAGCCTGGGGGTAGCCGTGGCTCCGAGCGGAGACGTGTACGTCGCCGATGAACAGAACTCCGTGATCGACATCTTCGGACCGTCGGCCCCAGTGCCCACCGTGACGACGGGCAAACCCGCGGAAATCCGTCGCAAAACCGCGAAGCTCACGGGCACGGTCAAAGCAGAAGCGAGCGAAGGCGCG
>Ga0209656_10003622_pt1 | contig 9987 bp, 10 predicted proteins | sample BogFormECP12_OM2_FD_188239 | JGI IMG/M metagenome (GOLD analysis project Ga0209656, IMG submission 188239) | Bog forest soil microbial communities from Calvert Island, British Columbia, Canada - ECP12_OM2 (SPAdes) (version 2) | ecosystem: Environmental > Aquatic > Freshwater > Wetlands > Bog ... | reverse complement strand
GTCGAACCGGGTGACGAGCCGACGAAACCAATTCGATGTCACCGGTCCGGAGGTGACACCATGGATGCATGCCAACCACGAGAATATCGGCCCGGGTGTCCGCCATCTCCGAATCCGCGACCTTGGCCGTAGACGCGAAAGCCAAGGCGCTCAAGGCGGCCGGCCGGCCGGTCATCGGGTTCGGCGCCGGCGAGCCCGACTTCCCGACGCCCGGCTACATCGTCGAGGCCGCGCAGAAGGCCGCCGCGGAACCCCGGTTCCACAAGTACACCCCGGCCGCCGGCCTGCCGGAGCTGCGCCAGGCGATCGCCGTCAAGACTAAGCGCGACTCCGGTTACGCCGTGGCCGCCGACCAGGTGCTCGTCACCAACGGCGGCAAGCAGGCCGTGTTCCAGACGTTCGCCACGCTGCTCGACGACGGCGACGAGGCGCTGCTGCCCGCCCCGTACTGGACGACCTACCCGGAGGCGATCGCCCTCGCCGGCGGCGTGCCCGTCCCGGTGCACACCGACGAGGGCACCGGCTACCTGGCCTCCGTCGAGGCCCTCGAGGCTGCCTGCACCGAGCGCACCAAGCTGCTGGTCTTCGTCTCTCCGTCCAACCCGACCGGCGCCGTCTACTCGCCGGATCAGGTGAAGGCGATCGGCGACTGGGCCGCCGCCAAGGGCATCTGGGTAGTCACCGACGAGATCTACGAGCACCTTGTCTACGGCGACGCGAAGTTCTCTTCGATCCCGGTGCAGAGCCCGGAGATCGCCGACCGCTGCGTGGTGGTCAACGGCGTGGCCAAGACGTACGCCATGACCGGCTGGCGCGTCGGCTGGATGATCGGCCCGAAGGACGTGATCAAGGCCGCGGCCAACCTGCAGAGCCACGCGACCTCGAACGTGGCGAACGTCTCACAGATGGCCGCGCTGGCCGCGGTCTCCGGCGACCTGTCCGCGGTGGAGGCGATGCGGGAGGCGTTCGACCGGCGGCGCAAGACGATCGTCCGGATGCTCAACGAGATCCCCGGCGTCGTCTGCCCCGAGCCGCTCGGCGCGTTCTACGCCTACCCGAGCGTCAAGGGCGTGCTCGGCAAGGAGATCGTCGGCCAGCGGCCGCGGACTTCCGCGGAACTGGCCGGCCTCATCCTCGATGAGGCCGAGGTCGCGGTGGTTCCCGGTGAGGCGTTCGGCACGCCCGGATATTTCCGGCTCTCCTACGCCCTGGGCGACGCTGACCTGGAAGAAGGCGTCGCGCGGATCGGCAAGCTGCTCGCCGAAGCCAGGTAGAAAACCAGGTAGAAACCAGGTAGCGGCCAGCTAATCGCACCCGGGCACGGCGCGCCTTCGGCGACAATGTGGGGATGCCGAACGACCTGTCGGCGCTCCCCAAGGCACACCTGCACCTGCACCTGACCGGTGCGATGCGCCACTCGACGATGGTCGAGCTTGCCCAGACACACGGAGTCGCCCTGCCACCCGCGCTCACCGGGGAATGGCCTCCTCAGCTGAGCACCGTCGATGAGCGCGGGTGGTTCAGGTTCCAGCGCCTTTACGACACGGCGCGCTCGGTTCTCCGCACGACGGACGACGTCTACCGCCTGGTCATGGAGACCGCCGAAGACGAGCGGGCCGAAGGCTCCGGCTGGCTGGAACTGCAGGCGGACCCGTCCGGCTACGCGAGCCGGTTCGGCGGCATCACCGCGTTCACCGAACTGCTGCTCGACGCGGCCGCCACCGCCGCGCAGGCCACCGGCGTCGGCATCGGGATCATCATCGCGGCGAACCGTACCAAGGACCCGATGGAGGCCCGCACGCTCGCCAGGCTCGCCGCGCAGTTCGCCGGGCGCGGCGTCGTCGGCTTCGGGCTGTCCAACGACGAGCGGCGCGGACCGGCGGAGGGCTTCGAGCGGGCATTCGGCATCGCGGCGCGGGCCGGCCTCCTGCTGGACCCGCACGCCGGCGAGCTCACCGGCCCGGCCAGCGTCACCGTGGCCATGGACCGGCTGCACGCCGGCCGGATCGGGCACGGCGTCCGTTCGGTCGAGGACCCGGAGGTCGTCAAGCGGCTGGCCGCCGCGGCGATCACCCTCGAGGTCTGCCCGTCCTCGAACGTGGCGCTGGGCGTCGCCCCCGACGCGCTTTCGGTGCCGGTGCGCACCCTGTTCGAGGCAGGGGTTCCGGTGGCGCTCGGGGCCGACGACCCGCTGCTCTTCGGCCGGCGCCTGGTACGGCAGTACGAGATCGCCCGCGACGTGCACGACTTCAGCCCGCCCGAACTGGCCGAGCTCGCCCGCATGTCCGTGCTCGGCTCGGTCGCGCCGGAGAGCCTCCGCACCCGCCTGCTCGCCGCCATCGACGCCTGGCTAACCGGTCACGCAGCCCGGCCGGCCACCGGATTCAGGCCAGGTTGATCTCGAAGTAGGCGCCTTCGTCGTCGTGGACGATGCGGGCGGAGCCGGCCCAGCCCTTGAAAGCGCCGGTGCCGGTGCCGGGCACGATGTGCCCGAACCAGGTGCCGGGATCCGATTCGAGGCCGCCGTGCTGAACGGTGAAGGAGCCCTCGGCGCCGTCCTCGGTCAGCCCGGTCACCTGCCGTGGCTCGAAGCTGTCGACATCGACTTGCGGACGTCGGCTATGGTCATGCTTGCCTTCGCTCTCTCGACGTATCACTTTGTTTGACAGTTCGGATATTACGATGAATCGAGACAATCTGGAAGAGGCCGTCCGCGTCGGGCTGCGCGCGTTCATCGCCCGGGCCACGGTCTTCAACTACCAGGTCGCCGAGCACACCGGACTCAACCCCACTGACCTGCAGTTCCTTGGCCTGCTCCAGTTGCACGGGCCGCTGAGCGCCGGGGCGCTCGCCAGGGCCGCCGGGCTGACCACGAGCGCCACCACGACGGTCATCGACCGGCTCGAGCGTGCCGGCTTCGCCGCGCGCGAGCACGACACCGCCGACCGCCGGCGCGTCATCGTCAGGCTCAACGCCGACGCGCACGACGCGAAGATCCTGCCGCTGTACGCCGCCAAGGCCCCCGGCGCCGCGAGCGTCCTGGCCAGCTTCACCGACGAGCAGCTAGCGACCGTGGCGGCTTTCCTTCGTGCGCTCGCGGACGAGACGAACGAGAACGGCGCTACAGGGTGACGCCGACCAGGGTGGGTTCCGGTTCGAGCGTGACGCCGAACGCGGCGCGCACCCCGTCCCTGATCTCACGCGCCAGCGCCAGCAGGCCGGCGGTCGTCGCGCCGCCCGCGTTGATCAGCGCGAGGGTGTGCTTGCTGGAGATCCGCGCCCGCCCCGGCGCGCCGTAGCCTTTGCCGAAGCCCGCGTGCTCGATCAGCCACGCGGCCGGCACCTTGACCCGCCCGTCACCCGCGTCGAACCGGGGCACCGGCCCGGCCGCGGCGGCCGCCACCTGCGCGTACTGCTCCAAGCTGAGCACCGGGTTCGTGAAGAACGACCCGGCGCTGCGGCTGTCCGGGTCCCCGGGGTTAAGGACCATCCCCTTGCGTGCTCTTATCTTCAGCACTCCAGAACGGACGTCGCTGACTCCCGCGCGCTCACCCATCTGCACGCCGAGTTCTGACGCCAGTTCCGTGTACTCCACCGGCATCGAGCGCGAATCCCTGGCCAGCCGGAACGTCACCGCCAGGACCACGTACCGGCCAGGCTCCGCCGCCTTGAACAGGCTGGAACGGTAGGAGAAGCCGCACCCTTCATTGGGGATGACGCGGGTCTGGGCGGTCAGCCGGTCGTAGACCCGCACGGCGGTGATGACCTCAGCCACCTCGTGGCCGTACGCGCCGACGTTCTGGATGGGGGTCGCGCCCGCGCGGCCGGGGATGCCGGACAGGCACTCCAGGCCCGCCAGTTCCCCGGCTACCACCGCGGCCACCACGTCGTCCCAGTCCTCGCCGGCCGCGACGGTGACGTCGACCTGACCGCCAGCCGCGGCGGCGTAGCCGACGCCGCGGGTGGCTACGAAGATGACCGTGCCGGGAAAGCCGTCGTCGGCGACCACGAGGTTGCTGCCGCCGCCGAGCAGCAGCACGGGCTCGCCGGCCGCGTCGGCGGCCCGGACGGCGTCGATGAGGCCGGCTTCCGCCGAGACGGCCACGAAGGTCTTCGCCGGACCGCCCAGGCCGAGCGTCGTGTAGTCGGCGAGGTCGGTCACGGAAGGCGGACGACGGCGCGGGCGCGGGTCAGCACCTTGTTCCCGTCGGCGCGCGCGATCAGGTCGACCGCCACCTTGTTGTCCCCGAGCTTCTCCGCGACCGTGCCGCTGACCTCGATGGTCGCGCCCTGGTCGTCATCGGGGACCGGGACCATCGCGGAGAAGCGGACGCCGAACTCGGTGACCGCGCCGGGGTCGCCGGCCCAGTCGGAGACGAACCGGCCGGCCTGCGCCATCGTGTACATGCCGTGCGCGATGACGTTCGGCAGGCCGACGCTGCGGGCTACCCGCTCGTTCCAGTGGATGATGTTGAAGTCGCCGGACGCGCCCGCGTACTTCACCAGGTCCAGGCGCGTCGCCGGGTAGCTCCTCGGCGGGAGCTCGGTGCCAGGCTCGACGTCGGCGTACGTGACGGCCATATGCCTGCCTACTTCCCGCGCTCGACGATCGTGGACTTCGCGGTGCAGACGTGCTCGCCGTCCACGGTGGCAATGTCCGTGGCCGTCACCAGCATCGACATGCCGCCGCCCGCCCGGATCGACTCGATGGTCGTGGTGGCGACCACCACGTCACCTGCGTGCAGGGGGCGGGCGTAGCTGAAGTTCTGCTCGCCGTGGACGACCATCGAGTAGTTCAGCCCAAGGCCGGGATCGGACTGCGCCTGGCCGGCGGCTGCCATGCTGATCACGATCGCGAAGGTCGGCGGCGCGATCACGTCCGGGTAGCCCGCCTTCCGCGCCGCTTCCCGGTCACGGCAAAGCGGGCTCGGCTCGCCGATCGCGTTGGCGAAGTCGGCGATCTTGACGCGGCTGACCTCGTAGGGCTCGGTCGGACCGAAGACCCGGCCGACGTAGTCGGTGTTGAGGGCCACCTGCGCCCGCTCCCGGCTTAGCGGGTCTCGCGGTGCGGACGGTGGCAGCGGCAGTTCGGGCAGTACTTCTTCAGCTCGAGCCGGTCCGGGTCGTTACGCCGGTTCTTCTTGGTGATGTAGTTCCGGTGCTTGCACTCCTGGCAAGCCAGCGTGATCTTCGGCCGGACATCGGTGGCAGCCACGGTGGAGTGCCTTTCTCTACGAGAACTGAGTGGGGTGTACCTGATTGGGTAGCGGAGGCCGGACTTGAACCGGCGACACAGCGATTATGAGCCGCTTGCTCTGCCTGACTGAGCTACTCCGCCATGCGGACCATGTAAGGGTACCCGATCCTAGCGGCGTCCGCGCGCGGCAAGCGGCGGAACCGCGTCGTCAATCGCGGGCACTCACCATGGCTCGAACCAGGAAAAGGGCTCACGCGACGAATCGAGCGTGGCTTCGTCCGCTTCGGTGTCATCGGCCGGCGGCCGGGCCTCTCGTGAGGACCGGGTTTCCGGGGGTGCGGGAGCTTCTTGCGGCATGACACTCTCCTGCGGGACTGGAGTTGCTTGCACGACGGTCACTGTAGGCGCGTCCGCTTGTGCGCGAGGTGATATCGCCGGAGGCGGCCCGTCGGGACCGGGACCGTCCACGACGGACGTCCGCCAGAACAGGAGCGAGCCGGCGGCGGAAGCCTTCCTGATGATGAAGAACATCATGCAGAGGAACGCGACTCCGGCGATGACGTCGGCGAGCACCAAGATCCCGGGTGCCCCTTGCGAGGGGCGCGGACCTGAGGCGGACGCGGAATGTGATGCCCCGGCACTGTGCCGTGGCGACACCGGCCCGGTCGCGGGCGTGAGCTTTGCCAGCGCTGCCTCGGGATCAAGCGTCCTCGCCTGACCTGCCGCGGCGATCAGGTCCGCGCCCGCGGCTTGCGGCTTCAGCCCCGGGGCGGCCGACAGCAAGAGCGCCGCCGCCGCGGAGACGTCAGCGGTGGCGTAGTCGTTTCCGGTAAGGATGGAGCCGCTGTAACCGCCCGCGGTCACGGTCGAGAACAGCTTCACGCCAGGCGAATAGAGGCTGACCCGTTGCGATGATGGCACGGGGTGCCCCAGTGAGGTCATCGCGGCTGCCGTCAGGATCCCGGGGTAGGCCGCCGGGTAGGCCGCCGACTTGGACTCCGCCGCGGCGGCCACCACGAGGCAGCCATGCCGCAGGGCATCGTTCACCGCATCGCGCAACGACCGATCGCCCGACATGGCGCTCACCGACACGTTGATGATCCGCGCCCCGTCCGCGACCGCCTCGGTGATGCCGCGGGCGATAGCCGTGGGCGGCACGCCGACCGGATGCGCGGCGACCCGGATGTCGATGAGCGAGGCGCGGGGCGCGAGGCCGGTCATCTTGGCCCGGCCGCGGCCGGCGATCAGCCCGGCGATCTCGCTGCCATGCGAGTCAGCGGGCACGGCCCCCTTGGACACGCCGGGTGCGGCCCACAATCCGACCACCGCGCCGGCGAGGTCGGCGTCTTTCCCGTCGATGCCGGTATCGACGACCGCGATCGTGACGCCGTTCCCCTCTCCGTGCCGCCACAACTCGTCAGCGTGCAGGACCGTTAGCGGCCAATCAAGCGCGCGGTCGATCGGCGGCATGCTGCCCGCCTTACCGGCGCCTGCTGTGGTACCGGCGGCCGAGGCCGTCGCACTCGGGCTCGTGCCCGCCTTGGCGCCGGCCGTAGCGAGCGTCGCAGGTACCGTGCATACCGCCGCCAGGAGCGCCCACCCAGCGATCCGCCAAAATCGCATCGGATCAATTTTCCCCGGTCCGGTAAAAGATATTGACTCCGGCAATCATCTTCCGGCCACCCTGCTGCAACATGAATTTTTTCTTTGGGTTCTTAGAATGCTTAATTAGAATACGGTCCCGTTTAAACGGATTACGATAAACGGTAAAATGATTGCGCGCGTTTATCGGGTCGGTGAACGAGTAATGCGGCCGCGGGGGTAGCGGTACTGGCGTTCCTTGGCTGCCCGTACCGTACAAGATAAGCGATCCCGTGAGCCGCGACCGGTAGAAGAGCCACGCGAGGAATGCGAGCACCAGGACGATCAGCACGACGAGCACGATCAGGGCGGTATACGACGCCGGCGGGATCGATGCCTGATAAGCGACCCGCGCCGCTCCGGTCAGCCCGCCCACAGTGAAGGCGGCGTCCTGGTAATAATTCCGGATGGCGTTACTAAATGGCGATACGACGGCACCTCGAACATCCATCGTGCCCGACCAGGCAGCACTCGTGCCGGGCATCGGCCGCCAGCTCAGCTGGACCTGCTCGGTGACGGGCGGCGCGCCGGGCTTGAGTACTCCGGTAGCCGGGACTATCTTCGCGCTGACATGCTCCGGAAAGCCCGCGACTTGCACGGAAAGATTGGTCACGGCGAGCGGCACGCGATGGGTCGTCGCGGCGAAGGTGACCGGGAACTGCGCTTGCCCCGCGGCCGGGTTCAGCTGCACGGTACCGCCGTTCCCCCAGGAAACCCGGACACCACGGCCGCTGTCGGGCGCCGCCGCGATGGCGACCCGCTTGTCGAGGATCTTCGGCTGCGCCGCGTTCAGTTCGCTATTCAGGTTGGCGAAACTCTGCCCGAGCATGACCACGTTCGAGCCGAAGCCCGCGGTCAGCGCCTGGTTGAGTGCGCCTGAGTTGGAGCTCAGCGGCAAACCGTAACCCGTCACCGGGAAGCCGACTCCCTGCGCAACCTGCTGTAGCTTTGCCCACCCTGGTGAGGCGTAGGTGTCATAGTCAGGATCGGGGCTTTGCGGTGATACCCACATCCCTCCGTCTGACAGCAGCAGCACACAGCCGACTTGGGCATTCTGGTCAGCGCCCAGATCGGCGAGCGCCAGTTGAAAGGCATAGCCGATATCCGTGCCGAGGGTGAATTGAGGATTTCGCTGCAGTGGATTACCGCGCGTCGGGGAACTCATCGGATAGATGGTATGGGTATCCGTTTTGCTGCTGAAGTCCACTATGGCCACCTCGTCCTGCGGATCCTGTCCAGCCAGCGCGGACAGGAAACTTGGCAGCTGGGTGTAGACCTCGTGATAGAGCCCGTTGGGCGGCGCCATGGAATCCGAGGTATCCACGAGGATTGCCCATGCGGCCGGGATCTTGTCGGCGCCGAGATCCGCCGACACGGTCCGGGCGGGCGTTTGCTGGATGCCGGCCACGTCAACGCGGGCAGCCCGCGCGGGCGCTCCATAGCCCGCCGACACGCCGACGATCGCCATTCCGGTCGTAGCGGTCAGCGCCAGATAGCGGAGAGCGCGGCTAGCTGCGGTCATCGGCTAGTCCCTCTGTCGTCGGCGGCGGCTCAGGTGCGCGTTCCCTCCTGAACCAGGAGAATGGATTGATCGACCACCCCGGCTGGTCAGGCCCGGTTTCCTGGCCGGCCATGACCGTCGTTTCAGGAGGCGATTCGACAGGGCTGGCGGGCGGGCCGCCAACGCCGTCGGCGGGAATAGGCGCGTGTACCGCCGGACTCGGTCCGGCCGCGGGCGGGGCTGGCGGGCGTCCCTGCTCCGGATGGCCGCCCTGACCACGGCGACCAGGGTCAGGAAGGCCGGACTCAAAACGAGCCTCGGCCGGCTGCGGGACGTGCACAATGCTCACGTTGCCCTGCTGCGCGCGGCCGGCCTGCGTGGTAGCCGCGGACATCGTGCCTGCCTGCGGCGTGCTGGCCTGAGCACCGCCAGGTGCGAGGACCGCCAGAGCCCTGTTCCGTCGTTTGGGGAACAGGAGCTTGTACACCTCGTCGCGGGTATCCCTGCCGTTTTGCAGGGAGCGCTCAAGGTAACGGGCGAAGGCCTCAGCGTACGGCTTGCCGAGTCCGCCCTGCAGGATGAGCCAATAACAGCGAACAAGCTCATCCCTGGACTCCCGGCGGATGGCGGCACGATCCTCCCGCGGCGCGAGATGGAACCGCAAGCCCTGGAACTCGCGGAGCACCTCGTCGAGGGCCCCCGGCGCGATGGTCGCCGCTCCCGCGGTGGCAAGCGCGCGAATGATCTGATCGACTGGCAGCCCCGCACGCCGGGCCCGGTAGCAGGAGTACGCGAGCCGGGTGTTGGTCATGCCTTCACTGGTGTCGCGGTGCTCAAAGGCGATATCTGGGTGTTTCTTCGTCCAGTCAACGGTTGCCAGCAACTCACCGGTGGCGGCGTAGCCGACTAGGTTGGGATGCTCACCGACGGCGTGCCAGTAGTCAAGGATGAGCCTCTCGTCCATGGGCAGCACCTCGGTGTCCTGGGCAGCGAGGTACCGGATGAGATCGTGCTTTCGCCCCTGATCCACCGACCATTCGTTCAGCAACGAGACGCCGCCTGCCGTGAGCCTGTCATGCTCCGTCCGCACGTAAACGGCGCGCGCCAGGAACTCATCCGCGAGCGATGCGAGCCGGGGCCGCACGCACTCGGACTCCAGAGCCTCCCGCAGTGCGGCTCCGTAGGCGGCAGGCCATACATGGAACGGAAAGTCCTCCGGCCTGCCACCTAGCAGCACGCGGACCAGGTCAACCTGGGCCAGGGCCGCCGCGCGGACATCGAGGGCCGACACCTTCGGGGCCAGTTCGTCAGCGAGCTGCGCGGCAGCATTCCCGGGAACCGCTGGTTTCAGGCTCGCGGCCAGCTCGATGAGCTGCGGGCTGACGTCATTGAGCAGCGCCCCCAGGCCGTTGGCGCACCGCGCCAATCTCAGCAACACCAGCGTCCACAGGGCGTCCCGGCGAGCCAGCAGCCGCACGTTGTACAGCGCCTGATCGCCCACCGGCCTGCCCAGCAGGTAACCCAGCCCCATGACCCAGCCAGGCCGGTCCCAATCGCCGGTCGGAAGGTCTCGCGCAAGACAGGCCGGCGGCTCGACCACCTGCACGGACCGCCCGGCGAACGCGGCGCGCATCGGCCAGGGGCCCGT
>Ga0209656_10003620_pt1 | contig 9989 bp, 7 predicted proteins | sample BogFormECP12_OM2_FD_188239 | JGI IMG/M metagenome (GOLD analysis project Ga0209656, IMG submission 188239) | Bog forest soil microbial communities from Calvert Island, British Columbia, Canada - ECP12_OM2 (SPAdes) (version 2) | ecosystem: Environmental > Aquatic > Freshwater > Wetlands > Bog ... | reverse complement strand
GCGAGGCGCTGCCGTAGTAGTTTTTACGCCCAAGCGCGCCGGGGCGGATTGCCCGTTCGGCGCCGTTGTTATCCATCGGGATTTGCGGATGATCGGCAAAGAGCGTCAGCCCCGGCCAATGGGTTTGCAGGCTGTCGAGCACTTTGCGTCGAAGTCGGCTCGGCTGGTTCTGGGCCAGTTCTTGAGCCGACTGTTGCGCCATCTCGCCCAGCGCCTGGTGGAGGGCCTCATCGGCTTGCGCATAGCCAGAGCTCCTCATGCGTTCAGGTTCAAGTTCGACAAAGGGCGCGGGCAAGGATTCCGGGCCGTTCTGGCTTTTTGCTAATGTTAGTCGCCGTTCGTTTAATTCATAGAGTTTAGCAATCCGATCGATCCAACTATCCGCCCAGAGCTGATCCTCTTGGCCGCCCAGCCGCAGTTGAAGAAAATCCCGTCGCACATGCGCCCAACAATAGGCTAGCTGCAGCAGCTCCTTTAAAAAAGCATAGGCCTTGTAACGATCCACGACTACTATCGGTTCATAGCGGCAGCGAGCCTCCGCCGGCTCGTAGCCAAAATAGGCTTTGGGCACGGCTGCGGAGCGTGACGGAGCGACAACATAAAGTCGAGTCTGGTGAGTAACGACTACCCAAAGCCACCAGCGATGGCTGCCCTTGTTTGGTTCTTCGACGAAGACTTCCCACCGCGTCTCATCCATCAAGCACAAAGGGGCTTGGCGGCTCTGTGCCTGGATTGCTTCATAGAGTGGCTCGAACAGTGGCGTGAGCTTTTCGAGCGCCCCACACAGAGTCCCGATACTCAGCTCTAAGCCCGCGCTACGCACCATCGCCCGGATGCGCTCCAGCGGCACGTGGTAAAGAAACTTCAGCAGCAGAACTTCACTGAGGAAACTGGGGGCCAGAATGCCCTTGGGAATCAAGGCCGGTGCAAGAGGTGCCGAGATGATGTCCGGACGCTGCGGCTGGCAATGGCAGCCGGAGGGACGACGATACTTGGGCCGAATGGTCCGACGCCGAAACAGGCGCACTTCCCATTCGATCTGTTCGCTGGTGTGAGGGCCAGCAAAACTTTCCCACGCCAAGCCGCAGAGCGGACAGCGCTTTTGTTGCTCGCAGAGATCCAACACAGTCTCCACCACCGGAAGATTCTTCCGGAGCTTGCGGCCATGACCGGCACTGCCGGGTTGCTGACCCCGAGCTCGACGACCGATGCCGCTTTCCCCGGCTGCGTCCGAAGCGGCCGCTCGGCAGGCTCGCTCGCTCTTACGACCAAAGAGTCGCTGCTGAAGTTCGGCCACCTTGGCTTTGAGCACGTCGACCTGGGCCCCCAGTTCCTGAGCACGTTGGACGGCGCGCTGATGCTGGGTGCGGTGATAATGAGCCTGCTGCCGTAGAGCAATTACTTCGGCTCGCAACAGCCGGTTCTGCTCTTGGAGCGCGGCTTGTTCCTGCCGCAACGTACTTGCCTCCGTCTCGCCAGATTGCTCGGTGACCACCATGCCTGTCGCGCCACCATAGCGGACTGCCTGCGCCGTGTCCCGCAGAAAATAGCCCCCCGTCGCTTTTTTCTGCAGACGCGTTCACCGAATATTTACAATAGAAGTTTCATAAGTCCTTATCTTTGTGGTTTAATCAAGCCGTAAGGCTTGGCGACATACGGTAAGTATCGCGCAACGGCAGACGCGTCTTTCCGATGGTCGGCTTGGCGCGCCATTCAACATGCCGCCTCGGCTTTGCCGCACTTTCCACGCCATAGCGAAATCCCAAAATATGCGAGTAAGCACGCTTGGATTTGGCTTTTGATCTGTTCAAACAGGGGGTTGGATTTTTCCAGTCGCAGCAACTGACGTCCTCTTGACTTAGTGCTTGGCAGCGCGCCTGACCATCAATCTCAAAAAGTTCATCAATCTGCGCCACAATGCGGTTGGCGTTCTGGTCATTAGGTATTGATCAATAAGTCGCAACTGTGATTGGGACAAAGTCAGGCGAGATCAACAAGCTTACGAACATGGAACGGGGCCTTTGCTCTCGCGCAGCTCAATAAGGCACATCCACGGACTCCTTACCCGAACGGGTAAGTCTCCTTGCCAGGATTCTCGTTTCCAAAAGTGATGCAAACTGATAGCCTCATCTAATCATCAGCCTCGAGTGAAAGCAGCACATATTTGGAAGAAAAGCGCCACCCCTCTGCTACAGACGACTCTGGGACTATCCTCATCACTTCGCGGACCTGCTTCAATCAGCAGATCCGAATGCGCCGCCTGCTTAGTTGGCAGTGGCGACGACGAGCCAGAGGTTGAGGGTATAGCAATACGCGTTCGGAACGATATCCGAGCTACGGCTTTACCTGAAGAACTTGCGCTTCCGGTCCAGAAAACTGCGGCGGCGCCCAGTCGAACAACCCACCGTAGCGATCGGCCCGAGGCCGTCGGCCGACTTGAGTAGCAAGGAAAGGACCCTGTGTTTGACGCTTTCATTTCTTATTCGCACGCCGCCGACGGAAAGTTGGCAGCAGCCCTTCAACGAGGTTTGCACCGATTCGCGAAACCTTTATTCAAGCTGCGAGCCATCCGTGTATTCCGGGACGAAACGACCTTGGCGATGACGCCGAGACTTTGGCCGGAAATTGAAAAGGCGTTGGGCAAGTCCAGGTTTTTTATACTGATGGCGGATCCTCTTTCTGCGCAATCAGAATGGGTGCAAAAGGAAGTGGCTCGCTGGCTTGCGATGGAGCGTGCTGAGAACTTCCTCATCGTCTGGACCGGTGGACAGCTGGTCTGGAACAGGAAGGCAGTAGATTTCGATTGGGACGAAACCACCTGCCTACCGACCACCCTGGCTGGAGTATTCAAAGGCAATGAACCACTTTACCTCGATCTACGGTGGGCCAGAGACGAGGTGCATCTCTCGCGCAAACATCACGACTTTGGCACTGCCTTGGCGAAGCTCTCAGCATCAATCCGTGGCAGAAGTCTAGACGAGATTTTTGGCGAAGACGTCCGAGAACAACGACGAACCAGGCGTTTTCTATGGACTGGCATAACGGTGTTGTTGCTTTCGACGATATTCGCTGGTTGGCAATGGTGGAACCAGGTACAAGCTCGCCGGGAAGCAGAATACGCGCGGGATCAGGGCGATGGACTCATCAATTTCATGCTGCATGATCTGCGGGAGAAGTTGGTCCCGATTGGGCGATTGGACGTCCTTGATGGAGTCGTCAAGAAGGCGAAGGAATATTTTGATCAACTACCAAAAGACCAATCAGTTGCGTCGCGCCAAGACTTGCAAGGAGATATGCTTGTCAATTTCGGGAATGTCTTAAGTGCAAAGGGCGAACTGCAGTCGGCGCTGGATGCTTATCAGCAAAGCCTGGGAATCATCAAACGCGTGGCCGACAAAGAGAAATCTAACCCGGTCTGGCAACTGGATCTCTCGACGACTTATCAGAAGGTTGGCGATGCACTCGCGAAGCAAAACAGACTTCCTGAGGCTCTGGATGCGATGCAAAAAGGCTTGGTGATTGCCGAACGCCTTGTCGCTCAGGACGGAACCAATGCAGGCTGGCAACACAACCTCTCTACTAATTTCAACGGGATCGGTCAAATCTTTGAGACGCAAGGCAAACTCCAGGAAGCCCTGGATAACTATCAGCAAGGCTTGGCGATCGACAAACGGCTTGCGAACCAGGACAAATCCAACGCAGGCTGGCAGCGAGATCTTTCGATAGATTATGAAAGGATTGGCGGTATCCTTGAAGCACAAGGCAAGCTCCAGCCAGCACTGGACAACTACCAGCAATGCCTGAACATCCGCCGAACGCTGACCGGCCAGGACAAATCGAATGCGGAATGGCAGCAGTATCTCTCCGTGAGTTTCAATAAGGTTGGCGGCATCCTTGAGGCGCAAGGCCAACTCCAGCCTGCGTTGGATAACTACCAGCAAAGCCTGGCAATCATCAAACGTCTGGCCGGGCAGGATATTTCCAACACGAACTGGCAGCAGGCTCTCTCTGCGAATTTTGAAACAGTTGCCGGCGTACTAGAGGCGCAAGGCAAGCTTAAGGAAGCCCTTGATAACTACCAGCAAAGCTTGGACATCCGTCGAACATTGGCCGACCAGGATAAATCCAACTCAAACTGGCAGCAAAGTCTATCGGTGAGTTACAACAGGGTTGGCGATATCTATGCGGAGCAGGGCAAACTCCAGGAAGCGTTGAATGAATACCAGCAAAGTTTGGCAATCATTAAACGCCTTGCCGGACAAGACGAATCCAACGCAAGCTTGCAGCGAGATCTATCGGTGAGTTACAACAGGGTTGGAGAGGCACTTAAGGCACAGGGAAAGTACGAGGACGCCCTGGACGATTACCGGCAAAGTTTGGCGATCATGAAACGCCTAACCGATGTAAACCCGGCTAATCCAGCGTGGCAGCGAGATCTCTCGGTAAGCTATGAAAAGGTAGGCGATATGCTTCTTGTCCAAAGGAAGCTGCCTCAGGCGCTCGATAATTACCAGCAAAGCCTGAGCATCCGCAGAATTTTAGCGAATACCGATAAATCCGGCACAGATTCGCAGCGAGACCTCTCGGTAAGCTATAACAAACTCGGCGGAGTCCTTGAAGCGCAAGGCGAATTTCAACAGGCACTGGATAATTATCGGCAAAGCTTGAAGATTCGACAGCTGCTCTTTGAGCAGGATAAATCCAATTCAATCTGGCAGCGCGATCTGATTCGATCCCTTTATCTCGTTAGCCATGCGACAGCCATAGTGGGAGGTCCCGATAGCGTCGCCCAGACTCAAGGGTATCTGCAAAGTGCTTTGAACCTAGCAGAATCCTATTCCGGTCCGGACCGACAAGGGTTGATAGATGGTCTCAACGTGGTTTTAGAAAAACTGGCTCATCCCTAGATCGTCGGATCGGTTTCTGGCATGTAATTCTAGCAAGCGAAGCAGCGAACGAGCAGCTGTCAATTCGGAAATTATTTGCGAATGACCGAGGGCTATTTGCGAATGGCGGAAAGTCCATTATGATGGGAACGCATTGCCTCCACTGTCAGTCGCAAAGAAGAGCCGATGGCAGCCAAGCTCAAGTTGATACCGGAAGCACGATTCGCTGGGGTGCCAGGCGATTCGTCGTAGTCGACTACGTCGGTTTGGACGCCGTCATTGCCAGGGAAGTGGGCAAGCGTAAACTTGAACGCATCCCGGTGCGGGTCGCCAACCCAGATCGGACCCCTGGCGACCGGGCGGCGTGGACTCCCGATCTCGTCTCCATACCGGAAGGGACCTGGGAGGGAGCTGTGAAGCGATTCAAGAGCCTCAAGCCCTTGCTGGAAATGGATCGCACTAAGCGAATGCTTAGGGTACTAAAGAGATTCGTGTAATTTTATACGCTAAGGCCGACTCTTTTTGTGCGACGGCGATGGCGGACGAGCTTTCGGTCGAGGATATACTGGCCATAGAGCACGACGTTATCCCACTCGATGGGGCTGACGTGTTCCAGCAGGGAGAGATCGATTCCATTGGCGACCGGGTCGCACTGACTGAGGACCCAGGAGATTTCCCACGCCTGCCACTAGATGAAGCAACGTCAGGATCAGGTTCAGGCAGCTGCAGGCGTTCATCTGCTCCCACAGCTCGCGGGCGTTAATCCGACCTCGCCGCCCGTAGAAGACGTCCCTGGCTAAGGCGTGGAGTTGCTCGACCTTGAGCAAGCCGCGCCGGATCCGGCGGCGCAATTCCGGCTCCGAGAGGTACTGGAGGATGAATTCGGTCTTGGAGATGCGCCCGAGATCCCGATTGGCGCGGTAGATGTCGCCCTGTACTTAAATCGTAGACTATGGCCGTTTACTGCACTTAATTCGGTTCTGACGCAACTTTGGTGCAATCCCGAGTGTGTTTAACAGCGCCGATTTTCACGTCGGCGCCCGCATGTGGTCATCAAGCGCTGGCCAGGACGCCCTCCCAGGGCACGACACACCACACCGATGATCTCGCTGGATCGCTTGGTCTCGTGGGTACGCGGCGCAAGCCTTGAAGAGACGCTCGATGAGGATTCACCGCTCGCAACCAGCATGCCGGCAATACCAGCGACCGAGGTGCAGCCAGAGGATCATCGGAATGCTTTGGACAGGAAGGTCTTGCAGAAGACGCCGGTGCTGGCTATGGCGCAAGTGCAAACGTGCCATAGGTCCCGCAAGTGCACCAAAGTTGCGTCAGAACCGATTTAAGTACAGTGCGACATCAGTTTTGAGGTCGGAGTGCATCTGGAAGCGCTCCGCCACCATCGAGCTGACCTTTTCCTTCAGTTCGCCACGTGGGAGGCAAAGGCTGTGTGCAAGATCCACGACAGGATGTTTGTCGTCCAGAATGGCAAGCCACTCGGAATGCGACATCTGGTAAGTGGACCGCGGTAGAGAGGGAGCTTGGTGCGGTAAAGACAACATCGACGTCGCCTGGACGGCGCCTTCGGCGTCACAAATAAAACTCGAGCCCCGGGCTTTGCGATTACGTCTTGCCATGGTATGCCGAACCGGACTCTGTGCCACACATCCGCCTTGGCGGTTAAGTTCTTTGTCCATTTTCCGGATGGAGTAAATTGCTGAGTAGTTTTCAGTCCGATAGGAGACCTATGCACATCGAGCGATTTTTTTGTTCCCGGACTCGCGCATGCTTCTTACCTCGTCGCGGCCGACACCACCAGCCACACGGGGAAACTCATCATGACCGTGTTCGCCGGAATTGCCGAGTTCGAGCACGCCCTGATTCGCGAACGCACCAGCGCGGGTCGAGTTGTAGCAAAGCAGCGCGGCGTACGCTTTGGACGCCCGCAAAAGCTGAACGCGGAGCAGTGCACGCTCGCACTTCGGTTGCTCGACGAAGGGGAATCAGTGAACGAGGTCGCCAAAAGCTTCAAGGTGCATGGGTCGACAATTTATCGGTTGTTGGCAGAGAGCGGCAAAATTCACATAACGCCTTATCGCGTCGCCTTTGAACTCGAACGAATATCCGCATGGTGAAGGTGTGCAAATCACATGAAGTCAATTGAGCTATTTTTCTCCTATTCCCACAAGGACGAGGAACTCCGGGATGAGCTATTAAAACATCTCTCATTGTTGAAACGAGAACGTGTGATTGCTGGTTGGCACGATCGAGAGATTAGTGCCGGGCAAGAATGGGATGAGGCGATTCGGTCCCATTTGGATAGTGCTGACATCATTCTACTTCTGATCAGCAGCGACTTCATGGCTTCGGACTACTGTTATAACATTGAAGTGAAGAGAGCCATGAAAAGACACGAGGCCGGTGAAGCTCGCGTGATCCCTGTGATATTACGCCCCGTTGACTGGAAGAGGGCTCCGTTCGGAAAGCTCGCTGCGTTGCCTAAAGATGGCAAGCCAGTTAAGAGCTGGTCGATTCCCGATGAGGCTTTTTTGAACATTGCCGAAGGTATCCGCAATGCAGTAGAAGACCTGCTGAGGCCACAGAGAGACCTCTTGAAGGACCGGGTCGCTCGTCTGTTTTCAAACATAGATTACCCTCCAGGCTACCCTAAAGCCAACTATGAGGAGCTAGTTGTCGATCCTCACTTTTTGGCCGTGCTCGGTGATCCGCAGGAGCCCGCTGAGGAGAAGGCACATTTTTGCCTTGAGCGGTTCAAGCAGCGCTATTTGGCGATGCGGCCGCGCTATGAGAAGTGGCTCCTTGCGCAGGTCATTGCGCAGACGCGGCAAGCAGACATCGACCTCTACATGCGAACATATAAGAGCGAACACGACCGGCTGAACAACCTGTCAGACAAGGAGTACCAGGCGTTCTGGACGGCCATCGCCGAACAAGTGACTGGCCCGGAACCGTCGTCATCCCGTCGCCTGCTTCTACTAACGTCTCTGGACTTTAAATCGTTCAGGCGCGACTTACTGCACGAGCAAGCCAGTCAGATGCTACGGGAAGCAGAGGAACTCCGTAAAAAGTTCTGGGAACAGTGAGGCTCGTCAGGCGTGATAGCGTGTCGTTCTGTTATGCGAACTTCGATTGGTGCGATCCGAAGCTTATTATGCGAACCTCGGCGTCAGCATCGAATGTGCCTTCCATTCCGCGCAAGTCCGGCAAACTCACCCTCGTGGTGGATTGGGAGGTGTAATCACGGTAGTCAGGTCGATAGGCCATGTCTTTTCTCGCCGCGGTACCTTCACGCGTGCTCGTGCCCGCAAAATATCTCCCAAAAAATCGCGCAAAAGAATTTCCCAAATCACACACATCGAAAATCCACCTTTTTTCTGTGAAGAGTGTAATGCAGGGCCAGACGTGCATCGGAGAATTCGGAGATGGCCGAAATACCGCTGCTACAAATTTACATTGTGTTGTCTACTACCTCGATATGGAATTCAGGCGAGTAGTCTCCGTTAGTTAATATTTCACCCGAAAAGTCGGACTGTCTTCGGGCTTGCTCTTGCGCCGGTCATACAGGCGTGTCGTGGATACGTTAGCGTGCCCCAGCCACTCCTGAACCTTGGCAATATCGGAGTCATGCGATAGAGCGTTTGTTGCTGCCGTGGCACGCAGCGAATGCACACACAGGCCCATAACCTCGGCGCTGAGGCCGGTTTCTAGGCCGTACTTGCGAACAATATTTTGATAAACCGAGGCCGGATCCAAGTGCCGATCAAGGCGACCGGTCCGATTGTTCTTTACCGGCCGGAAAAGAGCCCCTTCGACATCGCTCCGATGTCCTGTTAGTGCCAGATAATCTTCAATCATCCGCTGGGCAGCTGCATTAACCGGAACGAAGCGGATCTTGGACCGCTTGCCTTTGACGCGAAAATGCATGACGCCCCCTCGGCTGTGCAGGTCTTTTACTCTTAAGCCGCAGAGCTCTTCACGCCGGATACCGTGATACAGCAAGGTAGCCAGGATGGCCCGATCCCGGACGCCCTTGAGCGTGTCCGCGGGCGGGGCTTCCAACAGTTTGCGGGCCTGCGCGTCGCCGAGTGCCGGCGTGCTGCCTTCGTTCCCGTTGGCCATTGGCCGTTTCACTCCGTCCACCGGATTGCCGGTGACAGCGTTGCGTTCGCAGAGATAATCGAAGAGCGAGGACAGCGCCGAGAGCTTGCGCCGAATGCTGGCCGGCGCCAGCCCGCGTCAGAGAAGGGATCTTTTTGGAGACATAAAATTTTTACAAAAGGGGTCAGTCCTAGGGTCAGTCCTCAAATTGTACGTTAAGCCACGAGCCTGAAGTAACCACAGCGCCTGAGCTCCTGTAGCGCGGCCTCCGGCCAGAAGATCGTGATTGATTAAATCTTCCACGGACCGCGTCCCGTCCTATCGCTGCTTATCCCGGAACGACGTGGGATGCATCTCGCGTGATTGCCCTCTTGGCGTGATCTGTGCGAATGTAAAATCTGTTAACTGGCTAAAATCATTGGGGATGGACTACTCCAGCCATACTTATCCTAGAGAGCTTGCGGACAAGATCGTTTCTGAATGGCCAGAGGTTACGAATCCCCTGGACGATCTTCCTCCCAAGGAGCCTCTCATTTCTCTTTTGAGCGAAGCGTTTCAGGCGAGTTTACTGCGGGAAGAGGGCCGGCCCATCAGATGTCGTCTGGTGCTAATCGATCCCTCCGAACTTAGCGAGGCGGAGGGACCGCCCACGGGGATGCAGGTTTTACAGCTGAAGGACGAAAGGAAATTATGTGCACAAGAAATTCGGCGACTTAGCCCTTGTGCGACATTCTATCGTTCGCTCATTGGTGTCCGCTGGGATCCCGAAGAGGGCTTCTGGATCTGGGGAATATTAAACTCCGGCACCCGCTGGGTTGCCCGAATCGATGGAGGCCGTTTGCAAAGTCCAGCCGCCCCCAATCGTCTGATGATTAATGTCAGCGGGCCCGGTAACTTGATCATCTCTCGCGGTGACAACCTGATCGCCACCCTGCTGAATGGCAGGCTGGAAGGTCATGGATTTGATATTTATGAAGCGGGTTGGCT
>Ga0209656_10003619_pt1 | contig 9991 bp, 11 predicted proteins | sample BogFormECP12_OM2_FD_188239 | JGI IMG/M metagenome (GOLD analysis project Ga0209656, IMG submission 188239) | Bog forest soil microbial communities from Calvert Island, British Columbia, Canada - ECP12_OM2 (SPAdes) (version 2) | ecosystem: Environmental > Aquatic > Freshwater > Wetlands > Bog ... | reverse complement strand
CCGCTGAGGTAGCCGCGGCCGGCGCCCTCGCCGGCGCCGACGCCGGCGAGGGCAAGCCCGACATCGACGAGGTGAAGCGCAAGTTCCGCGAGGCGCTCGACCGCAAGCGCCAGGCCCACGCGGAAGGCTCGGATCAGGGCGGCCGCGACCCCGGCAAGATCCACGGTGCCCACGGCCCGGCCGGAAGCCGCCGCTCGTTCCGCCGCAAGAGCGGCTGACGAGCGGCTGATCACGCACCCGGCCCGCATTCCCAGCTCCGCCGTCCGCGATCGCGGGCCAGAACTGGCGATATCCGCCGAAAACGACCCACGATCATGAGCGGCCGCCATCACTGCGATGGTACGTGCGCGGCTGGCGGGACTGCGGGTGCGCGGACTAGGCGCGACGCCAAGATAGTGGATCGCTGAGCACGCTCTGGCGTGCTTTTCGATCCACTATCTTCGAAATCAGGTTCGATGCACCCGGGTGCGCCGGAAGAACAAGCTACTCACGTTGTCCTGAGTCACTCCCGCAACGAGGACCGCCGCCTGCCGTGCTCCGCGATGAATAACCCGGCGAAGCCAGCGGACACTCAATCAGTAGATGTGTCCTTCAGGGTGATATACACCCCGGACAGCACATTTAGCGGCTGAGTGGAAGCGGGGCCGTCGGCGGCCTGGCGCGCGCAGGGGAGAGGCGGTCGGCGGTCCCGGTACCATTTCGGGGTGGGAATTTCTGTGCCGGGCGGGTTTGTCGTAGCCATAGACGGGCCTTCGGGGTCCGGGAAGTCGAGCGCCTCGCGCGGCGTCGCGCGCGCGCTCGGCCTGCGCTACCTGGACACCGGCGCGATGTACCGGGCGCTGACCTGGTGGCTCATGTCCCACGACTACGACACGAAGGACGGCCGGCACGTGGCTAGCCTGGCGGCACAGCCCGTCATCGAGGTCAGCACTGACCCGGACGACCTGTGGACCCGTGTCGACGGCACAGACGTTTCCCGGGAAATCCGCACGCGAGAGGTCTCCGCGCAGGTCAGCGTCGTCGCGCGGGTGCCCGAGGTCCGGCAGCACCTCATCGGCCTGCAGCGCGGCATCATCAAGGCGGCCGCGCCGGGCATCGTCGCCGAGGGCCGGGACATCGGCACGGTCGTGGCGCCCGACGCTCAGCTCAAGGTCTACCTGACGGCGGACAGCCAGGCCCGCGCGGAGCGCCGCGCGGCCGAGCAGGGGGCCGAGGTCAACGTGACCGAGGCGGATCAGGCCCGCCGCGACCGGCTGGACGCGGCCCAGTCCGCGAAGGCGGATGACGCGGTGCTCATCAACGCCACCGACCTGTCGCTGCCGGCCGTCATCGACGCGATAGCGCGCCTGGCCCGCGAGGCCGCGCCGCTCACATGCGTATCAGGGGCGCGGGGGATTTCTTCCGCAAGCTGGCAGAGTGCGGGGGAATCAGGCAAGTGACAGAGAACCAGGTAGAGCCATCCGAGATCGGCCAGCCGGTCCTCGCCGTCGTGGGACGGCCCAACGTCGGCAAGTCGACGCTGGTCAACCGCATTCTCGGCAGCCGGCAGGCGGTCGTCGAGGACGTGCCGGGCGTCACCAGGGACCGGGTCGCGTATGACGCCATGTGGCGCGGCCGGACGTTCACGGTGGTGGACACCGGCGGCTGGGAGGCGGGCGCGCGGGGCCTGGCCGCCCAGGTGGCCGAGCAGGCGAAGATCGCCGTCGGACTCGCGGACGCCGTCCTGTTCGTGGTCGACGCGCGGGTCGGCGCCACCGACGAGGACGAGGCGGTGGCGACTGTGCTCCGCCGGTCGGGCAAGCCGATCGTGCTCGCGGCGAACAAGGTGGACGACGCCAAGAGCGAATCCGACGCCCTGTCGCTGTGGTCCTTGGGCCTCGGCGAGCCCGTCATGGTCAGCGCCATGCACGGCCGGGGCAGCGGCGACCTGCTCGACCTGGTGCTCGAAGCGCTGCCCGAGGCGCCGCCGGAGCGGCCGGCCGAATCGGGGCCGCGCCGGGTAGCGCTGATCGGCCGCCCGAACGTCGGCAAGTCCAGCCTGCTGAACAAGCTCGCCGGCGAGCAGCGCGCGGTGGTCGACCCGGTCGCGGGCACTACCAGGGACCCGGTGGACGAGCTCATCGAGCTCGGCGGCACCACGTGGCGGTTCGTGGACACGGCGGGCATCAGGCGGCGTTTCCGGGAGAGCCAGGGCGCCGACTACTACGCGACGCTGCGCACCGCGAGCGCCCTGGACCGCGCCGAGGTCGCGGTCGTCCTCGTCGACGCCAGCGAGCCGCTCACCGAGCAGGACCTGCGCATCATCACGATGGTGATCGAGGCCGGCCGGGCGCTGGTGATCGCCTACAACAAGTGGGACCTCACCGACGAGGAACGGCGCCACTACCTGGAGCGGGAGATCGAGCGGCAGCTCTACGGCGCGCGCTGGGCGCCCCGGGTCAACATCTCCGCCGCCACCGGCAGGCACGTCGAGAAGCTGGTGCCGGCCATCGAGCAGGCCCTCGCGAGCTGGGAGAAGCGGGTCACCACCGGCCAGCTCAACGCGTTCCTGGCCCAGCTGGTCGCGGCCACGCCGCCGCCGATGCGCGGCGGCCGCCAGCCGCGGATCCTGTTCGCGACCCAGGCGGGCACCAAGCCGCCGCACTTCGTGCTGTTCACCACCGGGTTCCTCGAGGAGACCTACCGCCGGTTCATCGAGCGCCGGCTGCGCGAGGAGTTCGGCTTCGAGGGCACCCCGATCAAGGTGTCCATGCGGCTCCGGGAAAAGCGCGGCAAGGGCGGCGGTCGGCCGGCCGGCAAGCCGGCCAGGCCTGCCGCCCGCCGCTAGCTACGGTAGCCGGGCAGGCTGTTGTTCAGCCCGGGCGCGTGCCTGTCGTCGAACTGGAAGAAGTACGGCAGATGGCGTCTGGAGGGATGTTGGCGAGGCGTCATCGTTGACCCTTTCCATTATCACGAATGAACGCTGCACCGATAATCCGCCCAGAAAGAAACAAAGTCGGCCCATGGAGAGTCAGCCGCGGCCGTTCTGGGCTCTGCTTGTTCCGGGGAGGACAACCCCCCCGAGCCCCCCCGATACAGTCCTGTGTGTGTTCTCACCGGACAAGCTGCTCGAACTCGACAGGAACCATGTCTGGCATCCGTACGCGCCGATGCCGGGCATCCACCCGCCGCTGGTCGTCGCCTCGGCCAGCGGGGTGCGGCTGCGCCTCGCCGGCGGCGCCGAACTCGTCGACGGCATGTCGTCGTGGTGGGCGGCGATCCACGGCTACGCGCACCCCGCGCTGGACGCCGCGGCGCGGGAACAGCTGGGGCGGATGAGCCACGTGATGTTCGGCGGGCTGACGCACGAGAACGCCGTGCTGCTCTGCGACCGGCTCGCGGCGCTGGCCCCGGACGGGCTCGAGCACGTCTTCCTCGCCGACTCGGGCTCGGTCAGCGTCGAGGTCGCGGTCAAGATGTGCCTGCAGTACTGGCGCTCGCGCGGCCTGCCGCGCAAGCGGCGCCTGCTGACCTGGCGGGGCGGGTACCACGGCGACACGTTCATGGCGATGTCCGTGTGCGACCCCGAGGGCGGCATGCACCGGATGTGGGACGGCGTGCTGCCCCGGCAGGTGTTCGCCGGGCTGCCGCCGGCCGGGTTCGGCGCCGGGGTGGACGAGGCGTACGCGGCCGAGCTGGCCGCGCTGATCGAACAGCACGCCGACGAGCTCGCGGCCGTGATCGTGGAGCCGGTCGTGCAGGGCGCGGGCGGCATGCGCTTCTACGACCCCGGTTACCTGCGGGTGCTGCGCGAGGCGTGCGACCGAAACGGCGTGCTGCTGGTCTTCGACGAGATCGCCACCGGCTTCGGCCGGACCGGAGCCTTGTTCGCGGCCGGGCACGCCGGGGTGGCACCCGACGTGATGTGCGTGGGGAAGGCGCTCACCGGGGGATACCTGTCGCTGGCGGCCACCCTGGCCACCGGCGAGGTGGCCCGCGCGATCTCCGCGGGCGAGCTGCCCGTGCTCGCGCACGGACCGACGTTCATGGGTAACCCGCTCGCCTGCGCGGTCGCCAACGCCTCTCTGGACGTGCTCCTCGGCGCGGGAACCTATCCGGACGGCTGGCGCGCCGCGGTGCGCCGGATCGAGGCCGGGCTGCGGGCCGGCCTGGCCCCGGCGACGGACATGCGCGGCGTCGCGGACGTGCGAGTGCTCGGCGCGATCGGGGTGGTCCAGCTCGACCGGGAGGTGGACACGGCCGCCGCCACCGCGGCGGCGGTGCGCGCCGGGGTCTGGCTGCGCCCGTTCCGCGACCTGATCTACACCATGCCGCCCTACGTGACCGGGGACGCCGACGTGGCGGCCATCTGCACCGGGGTCCTGGCCGCGGCTGAGGCCGCCATCGCCGCGCCGGACGGCACCAGGTAGTCGTCCTCCGGGCCAGGGTCCGCCGCGGCCAGGTGGAACCAGACCGTGGTGCCGGCCGGGTCCCGCAGGTAGCCCCACTGCGCCGCGAGCGCCTGCACGAGGAACAGCCCGTGACCCTCGGCCGCGAACAGGTCGCCCTTGACGGCCGGCGTGCCCGCCGAGCCGTCGTCGACCACCTCGACGAGCACGCCGCCGGGCACGCCGATGACCACAACGGTCACCGTGCCTCCCGGCGCACCCGAATCCGTGTGCTGGATGGCGTTCGTCACCAGCTCGGACGTCAGTAAGGTCGCCGCGTCAGAGTCCACGCCGGGCACCGCGGCGAGGGTCCGCGTGATGAAGGCCCTGGTGCCGGAGACACGCTCCGGGGAGCCGGGGATCGTGACAGAGCCGAGGATCCCGGCTCGCTGCCTCGCGCCGGACGATTGGTTGCGGCATCCAGCCTGGGTGTCCATCTGCGCGTCCCTCCCAAGTAAGCGCATCGGAATTTCAGGAGCCCGGGGAAGTGCTTGTGCCCGTTTTGCCTAAGACCAGATTGAAAAGCTTTTCGAGCAGTTTATTCAGTTAGCACTCGCCGTCCGCTTTATTACTTTTGAGGGAAAACGTTCGGTAACCGCTTCCCCGCTCCCCGGCGCGCCGCTCGTTCCTACGATCATGCCGGCGCAAGCGCGCCGTACGCAAGTGCGTAGAGCAAATCTAGCAGATGAAATCGCGGATGCGATTTCGTTCTCGAGGATTCCGCAGTATCGTTCTAGTTGTCAGGATCATCAGCGTGACCTGGTCGCCCGGTAATTTTCGAGCGGCCGGACCATGCCAGTCCCTCCGCCAAGGGGAGCGAGGAGACCTCTGATGGCAGCCGGTCCGACCGTCCGGAGGCGTCGGCTCGGCACCGAATTGCGCAAGCTCCGTGAGTCCAGCGGGTACAAGCTGGAGGAGGTGGCCACGCAGCTGGGTGTCGCCCCGTCTACCTTGTCTCGCATCGAGACGGGCAAGGCGCCGACCAAGTCGGCGTACCTCAACCAGATGCTCGAGACGTACGGCGTCACCGACCCCGCGCAGCGCCAGATCCTCGTCGACATGGCTCGCGAGGGTCACCGCAAGGGCTGGTGGGCCGCCTATGACGACGTGCTGCCCAGCGGCTTCGACATCTTCGTGGGGCTGGAAGCGGAAACCGCCGGGATCCGCAGCTACGAGATTTCGGTGGTGCACGGGCTGCTGCAGACGGCGGACTACGCCCGGGCCGTGATCAGGGAAACGTTCCCGCGGCACACGGCCGAGCAGGTCGACCGGCTGGTGGACCTGCGGATGGCGCGGCAGGGACGATTCGACGACGATCCGCCCCTCGAGCTGTGGGCGATTCTCGACGAGGCGGTGATCCGGCGGACGGTCGGCGGCGCGGCGGTGATGCGCCGCCAGCTCACCCACCTGCTGGCCGAGGCGGGCCGCCCCGGGGTGACGCTGCAGGTCCTGCCGTTCGTCAGCGGCGCTCACGCGGCGCATGGGGGACCATTCTCGATCCTCGAATTCCCGGACCGATCCGATTCCGAAGTGGTCTACGTGGAGTCCGTGGCAGGCATCCTCTACCTGGAGAAGGACAGAGAGGTACGGGTCCGGTCGGAGAGCTTCGACCGGCTCCGGGCCGCGGCGCTGTCACCGGGCGCGTCCGCCGACCTGATCGCGCAGGCCGCTCGCGATCTCGGCTAAAGGCCGTGGCGGCGCCCAGGCCGCGACGGCGGGGATGGTGGAAACAACAAGAGGAAGAGGAATCGGATGGATAGGGATCTGACCAGCCTGCACTGGTTCAAGAGCAGCGCCAGTGCCGCCGGGAACTGCGTGGAGGTCGCGCACCTCCCCGGTGGCGGCGTGGCCGTGCGCGACTCGAAGGACCGCGGCAAGGCACCGCACGTCTACACCCGGACCGAGTGGGAAGCGTTCCTGGTCGGTGCCAAGAACGGCGAATTTGACCTGCCGCTCGCCTAGTAGACGACTTCGGGCCTAGCGCGGCGGATGCCGCCGCCGTGTGATCACCAGACCGGGGGAGAGAAGACGACGGGCTCCCGCGCTTCGCGGAGGCCCGTCGTTCTTGTATGGTCTGCCGTTCCCTAGCCCGGCTGTTTCCCGGTCAGCCGAACTCGCCGTCCTTGGCCCCGCCGACAAAAGCATGCCACTCCTGCGGCGTGAACACCAGCGCCGGCCCGGCCGGGTTCCGGCTGTTCCGGACGGCCACCTGGCCGTCGGCGAGGTAAGCCACTTCCACGCAATTGCCCCCCGTGGGGCCACTGCGGCGGCTTTTCACCCACTGGACGCCCGTGACCTCGGTCAGCTCGGTCGCGGACATGCCGTTGCGCACGTCATTCATCGCCTACCGCCTCCAGTTCCCTGATGATGTCGTCGAGAAGCTGCGGAGTTTGCGCCGGCTCGTTGGCCACGATGCTCAGTCGTTCCATCGCCAGCAGGTAGCGGTCGACTTCGGCCTGCTTGTCCAGGTACAGCGCGCTCGTCAGGTTCTCCACGTAGACCACGTCCGGCAGGTCGGGGTCGGCGAACCGCAGGATGGAAAAGCCGGTCGGCGCCGCGTGGCCGCCTACGCCGTAGGGCACCACCTGCAGGGTCAGCGACGGCGTCTTGCTCTGCTCCCGCAGGTAGCGCAGCTGCTCCACCTGGACGTCGGCCCCGGCGACCGGGCGGCGCAGCGCCGCCTCGTCGACGATGATCCAGAGCTTGAGCTTGCCTTCCCGGTAGCGGCGCTGCCGCTCCTTGCGCAGCACGACATGCCGCTCGGCCTGGTCGACGGGGAAGTCGCCGAGCGCGATGACCGCCGCGGCGTACTCCTCTGTCTGCAGGAGCCCCGGAATGAACTGAGGCTCGTACCCGCGGATGGAACGCGCCGCCTCCTCCATGCCGATGTAGGCCTTGAACCACTCGGGCAGGATGTCGTGGTAGCGGTGCCACCAGCCGGACTGGTTCGCCTGCTCGGCGAGCGTGAGGAGCTGCTCGCGGTCGTCGGGGTCCACGCCGTACAGGGTCAGCAGGTCGAGCACGTCGATCTCGCGGATCGCGTTCCGGCCCAGCTCCATGCGGCTGATCTTGGACTCCGACGCGCGGATCGCCGCGGCCGCCTGCCGTGCGGTGATGCCTCTGGCCTCCCGCAGCCTTCGCAGCTGGGTACCCAGCAGGATGCGCAGGACGGTAGGCCCGTCAGAAGAGTCTGGCACTGTGGCCGACCTCCCAATTGTGTCCCGTTGCCACGCGTCGTATTATTCTCGCGTGGAATTACGCAATCGCGTCGCCGGGGCGGCTCTTGCATACCCCACGATGATATCGCGTATGCAATCTCACACCAGGTCTAGAGCCCGCCGATTGCCGTCACCCCGCACAGCCTGGGCGTCCGGGCCGGGCGGGGCCCGCCGCGCGAGACAGCGCCGCCGGCCGCCGTCGTGGCCGCCATCCGCAGGCGCTGCCGTGTCTTCGGTGCCTAATCCCCTGATCCTGAATTAGCGAATTCACCGCTCCGGTCCGGCGGCCTGCTTAATGGTACCGCGGCCCGCGGGCAATTGCGCCGGCATATTCCTGTCCTGAACTATTCAAAAGCCACCTCTAGCGGGACGAATGCGCCCGGCCCCAGTTCGCGGAGGGCCGCGAGGATGTCCGTATGATGCGTATTATGCGCTATCGAACCCTTGGTGACTCCGGCCTGCTCGTGTCCGTTGTCGGTCTCGGCTGCAACAACTTCGGCGGCCGGATCGACGCCAGGCAAACGCGTGCCGTGGTCGACGCGGCCATCGACGCCGGCATCACGCTCTTCGACACCGCCGAGATGTATGGCAAGGACGGCGGCTCCGAGCTGGCTCTCGGCGAAGTTCTCGAGGGCCGCAGAGACAAGGTTGTGCTCGCGACGAAGTTCGGCCACCAGCGGGTGGACATGGGATACGGCCCCGCCGCGGGCGCCAAGGGCGGCCGTAACTACATCAAGATCGCCGTGGAGAAATCTCTGCGGCGCCTGCGCACCGACTACATCGACCTGTACCAGCTGCACACGCCGGACCCGCTGACGCCGATCGAGGAGACCATCGCCGCGCTGGACGACCTGGTGACCGAGGGGAAGGTCAGGTACCTCGGGCACTCCAACCTGTCCGGCTGGCAGCTCGCGGACGCCGCGCACACGGCGGCGAGCGCCGGCCGCACCCCGTTCATCTCGGCCCAGAATCACTGGTCGCTGCTCGAGCGCGCCGCCGAGGCCGAGGTGGTGCCCGCGGCGGTCCACTTCGGGCTCGGCGTGCTGCCCTATCTCCCGCTGGCGAACGGCCTGCTCACCGGCAAGGTGCGGCGCGGCGTGGAGATCCCGTCCGGCACCCGGCTGGCCGCCCGCTCGGGCTACGTCACCGAGGACAAGCTCGACAAGGTGGAGGCGCTCATCGCGTGGGGCGCGCAGCACGAGGCGTCCATCCTCCAGATCGCCATCGGCGGCCTCGCGGCCCAGCCCGGCTGCGCGTCGGTCATCGCCGGGGCCACGGCTCCCGAGCAGGTCAGGGCCAACGCCGAAGCGGGGCAGTGGGAGCCGGCACCGGACGAGCTCGAGGAGATCGACAAGATCGTTCCCCCGCCCGGGGACTGAAGATCAAACACTTATCCAGAACGGACGGTGGCGCCTGCCGCCGGTCCACCCGGCTGCGGCCAGGCGCGGCGGCCGTTTCAGCCGCCCGCCTCCGCGGCCTGGTACAAGGCCGTCACCGACGTGCCGAACGCCGACGCGTACGACACGTCAGGCGTGTCACCGCCCTGCTCGTAGCCGCCGATCACGCCGATGATCGTGCCCTGTCCGGACTCCGCGGACACGTCGGCGAGGAAGGGCCCGCCGCTGGTCCCGTTCGGGTAGCCGCCGCAGTCGAACTCGACCTGGGTGGGGCTGACGATCTTCGTCCAGTTGACGCACAGCACCGGCTGGCTCGCCCCGTCCGGGTAGCCGATCACCTGGACCAGGGCGGGCGCCTGCTGGCTGCCGCCAAGCTCCTCGCCGCCGGTGATGTCCTCGACGGGCACGCCGTCGTTCGCGTCGGACAGCCGCAGGAAGGCGACGTCGTCGTCCTGATCCTGGTCTGACTGCCAGGCCGCGTCGGTGTAGACGCGGGTGACCGGCCAGACGCCGTACGGCTCCTTCCCGTTGGTGTAGCCGGGCACGAAGACGATCCGCCCGGGCTTGCCGGTCACGCAGTGCGCGGCGGTGACCGCGAGGTCGCCGTGCGTGCTGTGCACGACGCTCGCGGTGCAAAAGTGCGAGTCCAGCTTGCCGGAGGAGGTCTCGGTGAACAGCGCGCCCACGGCCGCCACCCCGGCGAAGGCCTGGCCGGTGCGCGACGCCGTGGGCGCGCTGCGCGCGGCCAGGACGTCGCGGTGCTGGAGCCCGGTGGCGCCGCCGTCGGCGGGAACGAGCATCAGCGCGGCGCATCCGGCGGCCGCGGTGAGGACGGCGGCGAGACGAACCGGCTTGCGCCCGCTCCGGTCAGGGCGCGCCGCCCGCCTCATCTATCCACCTCCACGCCGAACCCGGACATATCACCATTTGTGCCTAAAGGCGGCAAAAG
>Ga0209656_10003616_pt1 | contig 9992 bp, 11 predicted proteins | sample BogFormECP12_OM2_FD_188239 | JGI IMG/M metagenome (GOLD analysis project Ga0209656, IMG submission 188239) | Bog forest soil microbial communities from Calvert Island, British Columbia, Canada - ECP12_OM2 (SPAdes) (version 2) | ecosystem: Environmental > Aquatic > Freshwater > Wetlands > Bog ... | reverse complement strand
CACCTCAGATGTGTCCTGGATGGCCAGCACGTGCCGCCCGGCCGCGGCCGGCCCGGTTGACCGCCCCCAATCGTCGACGATCCTCTCCGCCGTCACCTTCTCGTTGGCAAAGAACCGGCCGAAACGTAACTCGCCGCCACGGTCGCCACCAAGGCGCCGAAGGCAAACTGTTTTGCGCAGAGTCATACGTTCAAGAATGCTAGCTCCCACCCTATCGAGCCGGACATCCCCGAATGATCCAAGCGACCAGTCCATTGCGGTTGGTGTTCTCCGGTTGCCGAAAAGCACCGAATCGTACCGCGTCGCATGCACGCAAAGGTTTTCTAAGACCAGTTTGTATGCGACACGAGATGTGAGCATACCCTAGCCCTTTCCTTGCGTGAGAAAGTTGAGCGCGCCCGTCCTGGTAATGACCCTACGGCCATCGTCCAGAACGTAGCAGGGCACTTCGTCGCCCTGCACTTGCAGCAACCCGGGCCACTTGGCTTCCGGGAGAACGACGGGTTCGGCCAAACCAGTAGCCCCAGCTTGGATCAGGTCGGCTCCGGTGATCGGCAGGCCGCGGAGAACCGCCGCCTCAATGATCGCGCGATGCCACTTGCTCGGGATACCCCCCGTCCTGGCCCAGTACTGGACGGTGCTTTGCTTAGTGTGGAGGCTTTCCGCCAGCGCGGTCTGCCCCCCAAATATCGAGATGATCTTCTGTGGAACGCCCACCGCCGCCCCCTCAAAGCCAAGGGGGCCGACGCCAACGAAGATAACGAGCCTTGTCTAGTCGTTTTTCGTTTGGCCCCAACGAACCCGTGCGGCGGCCTTCGCGATTTCCGCCCGTTGTTCTGCCGTTAGGCTCCGAGCGCGGGCGGCGCCGCCGCGCTTCCCCAACTCAGCAGCCGCGCTGGACGCAGCGGCGCGCTCCTCCTCTTCCTCGCCGGTCGCGATCCGCATGACCTTCACGGCCGCGCCGATCACGTCGGCCGGGCGCTTCTCGCCTCTAGGTCCCTTAGACATTGGCTCCGTTCCTGCTTGGCGGTAAGCATAGCCCGTACGGACACACAAGGCCAGATGAGAGCAACCATCCGATTTTCACTGAACAATGACAACGGCACTCTGACCACCAGGCTCGGGAACATCCTGAAACAGGGTGGTTTCGTGAAGCCGCAGAGCACAGCGACCTATGAGCATTCAAGCGTCGGCCCGCGAAAGCTGGGGCGCGTCTTGCGCGAATTCTGGAACGCAATTTCCGCGCATCAAGGTCGCGCTCACATGGATCACTTCTGGATGTATACGGATCAGGATCACCCGAGATCGCAGAAGCGAAATTCAAACTGAGACACCACCGATCTCCGGGCCGGATAGAGGCCTATGTAGGGACCGATTTATTCTCGCGACCGCGGACGCGAGGGTGGGAGAGGCGGCCTATGCCGATCGCGGAGATGACAGCCGTCGTTCGCCCTGATCGGCGGCGGGCCGTAGCGGCCAGCTTCGCGCTCCTCGCGGCGTGCAACAAGAAGGAGAACGCCTGCGTCCCGCCGCCGCCGCCGGAAGTCGTCATCAAGGCCGGCCAGCTGCTTTTCGTCGTCGAACCGGCGCCCTGGGAGGCCAACCTCCACCACAGTTGCGGGCGATCAGGCGCAATACGATTTTGCCGGGCTGGAGTTCACGCGCTTCTCGACCCCTCGCAGGGGGACTGAGATCGGTGGCCCTCGATGATGACCGGTTCGACGCGCTCGATCATGCCGCGCGCAGGCAGATCAGCCCCGGCCAATCTCTCAACCCTGCCAGACCTAACCATCATATTGACCAGATGGTCAATATGACCGATAAGTCTACTCGACGAGAGCTTGAAACAACCATGCGCATTTGCGCGCAAGCCACGTTCGTCCTGCTTGCGTCACGCTCGCGCGGTAACTCCGGAGACGTGTCATGATCTTACGCCGTGCTGTTCAGTCGGCTGCGCTTGGCGTTCTCGTTGGATGCGCTGCGTTGCCGATAGCCCGAGCGGCGGAAACGGCTCCGCCCGTCCAGCCGGCGATCAGCGAGGAGGCCGGTGCCGCCGTCTCGGCGATGGGCAAGACGCTCTCGGCCAAGGACCTGTCGTTTACGGCAAAAGTCATCAGGGTCTACCTGGACCCATCCGGACAGCCGCTTCACATCTTCCACACGATAAAAGTCGTCGCGCGCCGGCCTGACCGGCTCACCATCGAGGTGAGTCGTTGTCCATCTTCTCTCCCGACAGCAAGGAGTACGGGACCGTCGCCGCACCGGGTGACATCCCGTCGGCTCTCAACGAGGTGCTGGAAAAGCTCAACGTCGATTTTCCGCTGGCCGGCTTCCTTGCCGACTCTCCGGACAAATCGTTCCTGGGCGGGGTCATCGCCGGCTGGCAGGTCGGGACGGCCAAGGTCGACGGCGTCGAGTGCCTGCATCTGTTTTTCGTCCAGAGGGGCGGCGTCGATGTGGAGTTGTGGGCCGAGAACAACAGCGCGGCCCTGCCGCGCCGTTTGATCGTCACCCACCGGCTGCTCCCAGGACAGCCGAATTTCATTGCGGAATTCACGGATTGGAACACCCAGGCCCATCCGTCCGACTCCGCATTCACCTTCGAACCGCCTGCCGGCGCGACGAAGGTCGAGCTGGGTGCAGTCCCTGCGCCGGGGCAGGAAGGTGGCAAATGAAACGTCTTGGTTTGACCCTCGGAGGTCTCCTCGTTTTGGCGGCCGCAGCGTCGGACGCAGTCGCGTTCCCAGGCCCGCCGGGCCCCCCGCCGATGGGTGGCCCGCCGATGGGTGGCCCGCCGATGGGAGCCCCCCCGATGGGAGCCCCCCCGATGGGAGCCCCCCCGATGGGTGCCCCCCCGATGGGTGCCCCGCCGATGGGTGCCCCGCCGATGGGTGCCCCGCCGATGGGTGCCCCGCCGATGGGAGCCATGGGCGGCCCGCCGATGGGAGCCATGGGCGGGGCGGCCCGCCTCGCCCCCCGATGGGCATGGGCGGTCCGCCTGGCCCTGCGTGGGGGGGCGTGGGGGCGTCTTCCATGGGCGGTTTTTCCGGCGGGCCTGGCGGCGCGCCCATGGGCGGCATGCCTCGCCCGCCGATGGGCGGCGGCATGCCTGGCGCTTCGGGCGGCATGGCTGGCGCGCCGTGGGGCGGCGTGGGGGCGTCCTCCATGGCCGGTCTTCCTCGCGGACCTGGCGGCGCGCCGTCCGGCCTTGGGGGAAATGCCGGTAATGTCAGTGGCCCATTGAACTCGGGCAATGTCAGCGGTCGATTCAATTCCGGGAATGTCAGTGGTCCGCTGAACTCCGGCAATGTCAGCAACGGCCCGTTGGCATCCGGCAATGTCAGCAACGGTCCGGTCAACTCCGGTAATGCCAGCAGGACCGTGAACTCAGGCGGCAACGTCAATGCCAGCAACTCGGGCGGCAATGTCAACGCCAACGGCGCCGCCGCCGTGAACTCCGGTAATACCTACAACGGATACTACGCTGCCGGAAACGGCGGCGGATACTCCGGAGGGAGATACGGCGGAGGATACTACGGGGGCGGATCATACGGAGGAGGATACGGTCGCGGGTATTACAGAGAAGGATACTATAGGAACGGGTCCTACTGGGGCGGCTACGCGGCCGGCGTAGCTACCGGAGCCGAGGCCGGTGCCGCGGCTGCCTCGAGTTCGAACTCGAGCTCGAACTCGAGCACGACATATGAATATTCCCCCTATTACTACACGTATACTTGTTGGGATCCTTACCAACGCACTTACTACTACTCGACCTCTCCGTGCCCGTCCACAAGGTGACGAGGCACTTTAGCCCTGCGTGCCGGCGGCCGATCTCGTGGAGCGCCGCCGGCACGTTTGGGTGAGCCCCGCCGCGGGCGCATGCGAAATTTCACGCGGCCGAGGAACATCGACCATGCTCAAGACGACTCTCCCCGCACTCGCCGCCGGATGGTTCAGCCTCGCCGCCGCCGCGCACGCCCAACGATATCCGACAGTCGACCAGACCGCCGCGACGGTCGTGCAGACATACCAGACATCGTCCTGCCGGCAGCCCGCGGCGGAGCGCGCGCATCGGCCGACCGGCCAGCGCGCCGTGATCGAGGAGCGCGCCGTCCAGCTGCCGCACGCAAACCCGGCGGTGAGCGAGGAGTTCATCAGCCGCGTCGCCGCGCCGATCGCCAACCAGCTGTTCGCGTGCGGCCTGAGTCCCTGACGCCGGCCACGCAGGTTAGAGATATCGTCCGTGACCGAACCGGCGGAATGAGCATGCCAGGCGAGCAGACGCCCACGGGCGCGTTGGGTTGGCTGCGGCGGCAAGCCGACCTGCGGCGCCCCGGTTTTTGGCGCGGCCTGCCTCGCGAGAAGCTGAGCGACCGCAGCCTGACGGTGCTGCTGGTCGTGCAGATGCTCGTGCTGTTCGTCGTGCTCCCCGCTACGGCGGCCGGCCTCCCGCTGCCGACTGCGGTGCCGGTGGCGATCCTCGTTGTTTCGATGTCGAGCGTCATCTTCCTAGCACGCCAGCGCTGGGCGATGACGGCCGCCGTCGGCCTGCTGGGTGCGACCATCGTATCCTTCCTGGCACGCAGCGGCTGGCCGGGGCGCGAGGCCGACATCGCCCACGCCCTGCTCCTGCTCGCAACCTATGCCACGCTGAATTACGTCGTCATGGAAGCGGTGTTCGGGCCGGGGCGCGTCACCGCTCACCGAATCCGCGGGGCCATCGTGTTCTACCTTAACGTGGGCCTGATGTTCTCGCTGATGGATAACGTGGTCGCCGACATGGTGCCGGGCGCGTTCAGCAACGTGCCGCCGGTGAGCGACGGGCAGTTTTTCCACGCGGCGATCACGTATTACAGCTTCAGCACTCTGACCTCGCTCGGCTATGGCGACATTATGCCCCTGCACCCGGTCGCCCGCAGCCTTGCCAATCTCGAATCCCTCATCGGCCAACTGTTTCCCCCCACGCTGCTTGCCCGCATCGTGACATTGGAGTTGGAGCATCGGCGGCACTGAGGCGCGCTTGGCGGCGCGGCGGGTCTCATATTGACTGTCAGGTCAGTTCGACCTATGTTATCGACACCATCGACGAAAACAGGAGACGGCGTGGTGCTGCGAGGTTGCCTACACGGTTGCTGTCGACGGGAGCGGAGCTGACGGTTATGGCCATTTGGAATACGCAGGAGCGGCGTCTGGCGCTCGCCCTGCAGGGCGGCGGCTCGTTCGGCGCCTTCACATGGGGCGTGCTCGACCGCTTGCTCGAGGATCATGTGGAGTTCGACGCGATCAGCGGCGCGAGCGCCGGCGCGGTCAACGCCGTTCTGCTGGCCTCCGGTATGCAGCGTGGCGGGCCAAAGGGCGCCCGTGCCGCGCTGACGGGGTTCTGGACGGACGTGGCGAGGGCACCCGGGCTGCCGCCGTTCATGCTGAGCGCGCTCGCAGCGTCGGCGCAGTTCCTCTCGCCGTACACCTACCCGCTGAACCTCAACCCGATGCGCGACCTGCTGGTGAAGCATGTCGACTTCGAACGGCTGCGGCAGCAACCGCCGATGCGGCTGTTCATCGCGGCGACCAGGGTACGCGACGGCAGCCCGATCATCTTCCGCGAGAGCAAGATCTCGCTTGACGTGGTACTCGCCTCGGCCTGCCTACCGCTGCTGCACCGGGCGGTCGAGATCGACGGCGAGGTCTATTGGGACGGCGCCTTCAGCGCCAACCCTCCTTTGCGCCGGCTGGCGATCGAGACGGCTGCGGAGGACATCCTGCTGGTGCAGATCATGCCGGAGGAGGAGGAGAAGGTGCCGCACTCCTCATCGGAGATCACGCAGCGCGCGCAGATGATCACGTTCAATGCGTCGCTGCAGCACGAGCTGCAGGCGCTGGAGGATCTGCGCGCAAGCTGCAACGGCACGAAGGCGGTGTTCTCGCCGATATGCCGCAAGCTGCGCCGCCAGCACCTGTACAGGCTCGCCGCGACCGACTCGGTCGAGGACCTGAGCTTGCACAGCATGATGGACACCTCGGCCGCGCTGCTGCGGAACCTGCACGACGCCGGGCGGGACGCCGCGTCTGCCTGGCTCGCTCGGGAAGAAACGGAGCAGGCGGCGTAAGCCCGCCTGCTCGCGGTCGAGCGGGTTGCTCCAGGCCGATAGCGCCGCAGCTTCGACCATAAGCGGCTGGTCGGCGGCGGGCGAGCCCCATCATGCCGGCGGGCAGCGCCGCGCCCCATCCGAGGAGCGATGACCGGTTTGCCACCGGGGACAGCGGTGTTCGAACCAGCCGAGCCCAGGGAAGTTGCAATCGATGCAGCGAGAGCGTCTGCCTCTCGGCTCATCGCCGCGACCAGCGCTGCGTCGTCCGCGGCCGAAACCCGCTCGACGAACGTCGTCCGCTGCGTGTCGATCACGACGTCGCCGCGGGCGGTGCGCACGGTCCACACCGCGGTCAGGACGCACGTGCCATCAGGTCCGACGCCGAACGCATCCACGTCGACGAGGACCTGCCGCCAGGGTGCATTCTCGGGCCGGGATGTCGTGACGGCGACATTGCGCAGACGCGCTGCCAGCGACAGCGCGAGTGCTCGCGTCATCCCGACCGACAGTCTTTCCCCCCAGCGACCCGTACGGCTGGCGACGAGACTGCCGTCTGCCTTGCGGGTGACGATGTCGGTGGTGTCGAGGTAATCCGGAATCAGCACGGGCCTGACCTCGACAACCGGGCGGCCGAGCAAGGACGACGACGGCGGAGGCGGATTACTCCCCATGACGTACGAGGTGCGCGCCGGCTCCGCCGTCCCGCAGCCGGTGAGAATCGCGGCAAGCAGCAGCGCGACCGGCGGCACGCGTGCGCGGCGCAGCGCCGTCATGGCCCCCCTCGCCCGCGAAGCAGGATGCTCGGGTTGCGGTCCAGCGCCTGCGCGAAGCTTCTCAGCGCGCTGATCGCGCCAGCCAGATCGCGGAGCGCGGCATCGAGATCGTCCCGCTCGCGCGACCGCAGCGCAACCACGCTGTCGGCCGACACGAACAGGGAATTGGCCGAATGCAGCGCCCGGTCGGCGGACTGCAGGGCGCGAGCCAGCTCCGCCCCGCGCAGTGCGAGCTGCTCACGCCCGTCACGGGCAAGATCGGTGCCCTGCTGCAGCATGCCCGACGCGTCCTGCTGGACGCGAACGATCGATGTGCGCCCGGTGTCAAAGGTTTCCGTGGCACTGTCGAGACCACGGTTTATCCTGGACAGCAGCGGGCCGAGCTCGGCATCGACGTGTGTCACGACGGTCTCGAGCGCCGCCATGGTGCGCTCAGCCTGCTCCAGCGTCTGGGTTATCGGGGCGTGCGTGATCTGCTGGCGGAAGGCTTCGAAGTCGGATGCCATCGCCGGGATCTCGGGGATGCTTCCCGTGTTCCCGCCCACGAAGTGCGACGGCGTGTCGGGACTGAGGTCGAGCTCGACCTGCATCTGCCCGGTGACGAAACTCTGTGAGATCAGCTTGGCGTGCAACCCGGCATCGATGAGGCGGCGCACCGTCGTTTGCGAATCAGATCCTGCCACATGGTCAACCAGGCGGACGCGATCCGGCTCCAGTTTCAGATCAACCGGAATCCGCGCTGTCAGATGGACGACATCCAGCACGAGGGCGACGCCGGTGACGGACCCGACCTGCACGCCGCGAAACGTGACAGGCGCGCCAGGCGAAAGGCCGCCGACCGAGCCTTCGAAGTACACCACGGCTCGGGTCGACCGGCCGAACAGCTCGGTACCGCCGAAAAACAGCACGGCAGCGACCGCCAACGCGATGCCGCCAAGGACAAAGGCGCCGACCAGCGCCGGGGCGGTATCCTTCAAGCGCATGCAGGCGACACCGCGCGTCTATCGGACGGATCGGCACGCATGAAGTCCCGCACTTGCCGCACGTCGCTTGTGTCGCGCAGCACGCGCGGAGCCCCGTAGGCAACCGCTGTCTTCGTCTCCGGGTCAAGGAAGATCCCGTCATCGCAGATGGCAAACAGACTCGCCAGCTCGTGGCTGACGATCACGACCGTGGCGCCAAGTCCGTCTCGCAGCTCGAGGATGAGTTCATCGAGTCGGCTGGACGCAACCGGATCAAGTCCCGCCGAGGGTTCATCGAAGAACAGAATGTCGGGGTCGAGCGCCAGGGCACGAGCCAAGCCCGCGCGCTTGCGCATGCCTCCGCTCAACTCCGACGGCATTCGTGTCTCGGCGCCCGACAGGCCCACGAGCGACAGTTTCAGGCGCACCAGTTCGTCGATCGCGGCCGCATCGAGGTTGGTGAACATCTGCAGCGGCAGTGCGACGTTCTCGGCCAGCGTCATTGAGCTCCACAGCGCTCCGCTCTGGAACAGGATACCGAGGCGGCGGCCGATCTCGCTTCGCCGCTCGGCCGGGGCGGCCCACAAATCCTCGCCGTCGACCATCACCGACCCCTTTAGGGGCCGCAGCAGCCCGATCATCGCGCGCAGCAAGGTGCTCTTTCCGCAGCCGCTCGGTCCCATCACTGCGAACACGGAGCCGTGGCGGACCGAAAAGGTGAGATCGCGCTGTACGATCCGCGAACCGAAGCCGATGGTCAGGCCCGCGCAGCGGAGCCGCTCGGTTTCGTCTTGCGCCGGGCTCACCGCTCAGATTCCCATGACGTTGGTGCAGGCAGCGAAGACCGCGTCCAGCGCAATGATGCCGATGATTCCCTCCACGACAGCCTTCGTCGCGGCGCGGCCGACATCTGAAGCGCTCCGGCCGGCAGCGAGGCCCGTCCGGCAACCTGCCAGCGCGACGAACGTGCCGAAACAGATGCTCTTCGTCAGTCCAATGGCAAACTCGGTCCAGGGAATCGCCGACTGCAGGTTCACGAAGAAGGTGACCGGCGACATGTGCAGGACCGCGATGCATACGATCAGGCCACCGAAGAGTCCCATGAAGCACCCGTAGGCGTAGAGAAGCGGCGTCATGGTGAAGGCCGCGATGATGCGCGGCACGACGAGAAACTGATCAACCGAGATGCCGAGAGTCTGCAACGCGTCGACCTCCTCGTTGCCCTGCATCGTCGCGATTTGCGCGGCGTACGCCCCGCCGGTGCGGCCGGCCATCACGATCGCCGACATGATCGGCGCCATCTCGCGCACGACGGCTATTCCCACCAGATCGATGACATAGATGGACGCGCCGAATCGTTGGAGCTGCACGGCACCGACGAAGCCGAGGATGGCACCGACCAGGCCGTTGACGATCGCGATGATCGGCAGTGCATCCGCTCCGCATGCCCTGACGAGTTCCAGGACGTCCACGGGACGCGCCTGCAGGCGGCCGGTAACCGCGGCAGGGACGCTCAACACGGTTTCGCCGACCAAGCCCGCGAAGGTGCCGAGGCGCACCCACAGCGCGATGACTCCCGCGCCCAGGCGCCAAAGCAACGACGGACGCGGCTGTGGCGCGCCATCCGTCGCCGGGGCCCGACCTGCGCGCGCCAGCGCCAGCAGGCGGAGCAAGGGATCCGGAAGCGTGGAGAGATCGAGCTTGATTGCGGCATCGAGCGCGCAGATGAAGGCTACCAGGGCGCTATCCCACCGGCCCACCTGTGACGCATCGACACGCACGACGCCGGCAGCCTGTGAAACTTGCTCGATCTGACGGAGTTCGGCCTGCGACCGCATGCCGGTCTCGCGTGCCAACCAGTCACCGCTCAGGCGCAGAACGGCTGTCTTGCCGTCGCGATCGAGAAGCCAGGTTGGCACGCAAGCCGGTGTCACGATCCGGGCCTCGAACGGTTCCGTCTTTTGCCCTGGAGGCGGCGATCAGCCCCGCAGTGCAACGTAGGACCCGTTCGCCGACGCGGTCAATCGGTGTCGTCGTGCCGTGCAGGGCAATCGGGTGAAGGAGTACGTGACAAATCGCTGAAATGCTGAATCTGTGCCGATCCTCTGAATCGATTCGCGGGGGATGGCGATGGACAACGTGGCGGGCGAGTGCGGCGCGGTTCTCGA
>Ga0209656_10003615_pt1 | contig 9994 bp, 10 predicted proteins | sample BogFormECP12_OM2_FD_188239 | JGI IMG/M metagenome (GOLD analysis project Ga0209656, IMG submission 188239) | Bog forest soil microbial communities from Calvert Island, British Columbia, Canada - ECP12_OM2 (SPAdes) (version 2) | ecosystem: Environmental > Aquatic > Freshwater > Wetlands > Bog ... | reverse complement strand
TGACGCCTCGATCACGGGCGGACCCCCGGGCCCTCGTCCACCTGCCGGCCTGCCATCCCCCGCTCGCGCTCTAGCCATTGATCGCGCAATGCGCGCAGGGCGGTGCCGCGATGGCTGAGCCGATTCTTATCCGCCGGGTCGAGTTGCGCAGCCGTTTGCTGCAAGTCGGGGAGCCAAAAATACGGGTCATAGCCGAAGCCGCCCGAGCCCAGTGGCGCGTCGAGGATGAAGCCCTCCCAAACACCTTCGGCAATCAGCGGCCGCGGGTCCGACGCTCCTTCGATCAACACCAGGACACATCGATAGCGCGCGCGGCGCAGCTCCGGAGGAACGCCCGCCAGAGCGTTCAGCAGCTTCGCGTTATTGAGGGCATCATCGGCGCCCGCCCCCGCGTAGCGAGCCGACAAGACACCCGGGGCTCCGCCAAGGGCATCGACTTCGAGTCCGGAATCGTCAGCGAGCGCCGCCACATTCGGCACCCCACCCTTGAGCAGCCCAGCGGCCGGCGCCGCGGCCGCGGCATGCCGCGCCTTCAGCAAGGCGTTCTCGAGAAAACTCGCGCCGGTCTCTACGGGCGAGGCGACCTTGAGTTCGCCGAGGCCGTACGCATCGAACGGCAAGTCCTCGAGCAGGGCACGAAACTCACGCAGCTTGCCCGGGTTGCCGGTTGCGACGATGAGCGGCCTACGGGGCACGAGCGCTGGCTTGAGCGGCATGCAATTGGGCTATCCCTGACGCCGCGAGATCCAGCAATTGGTCGAGCTCGTGGCGGCGAAACGCGTGGCCTTCGGCGGTGCCCTGCACCTCGACGAATGCGCCGCCCGAGTTCATGACCACGTTCATGTCCGTCTCGGCATTCGAGTCCTCGGCGTAGTCCAGGTCGAGCACCGGCGTGCCGCGGTAGATGCCCACGGACACGGCCGCAACCTGGCCATGCAGCGGGTTCGCGGCGATGGCGCGTCTCTTGAGCAGAGTGTCCACGGCATCCGCCAGCGCCACGAATCCGCCGGTGATCGCCGCCGTTCGCGTGCCGCCGTCCGCCTGCAGCACGTCGCAGTCGATGGTCACCGTGCGCTCCCCCAGACCCTTGAGGTCCACGACCGCCCGCAGCGCCCGGCCGATGAGCCGCTGAATCTCCTGGGTGCGGCCCGATTGTTTACCGCGGGCCGCTTCGCGCGCCGAGCGCGTATGCGTCGCCCGGGGCAACATGCCGTACTCGGCGGTCACCCAGCCTTGCGCCTGGCCGCGCAGAAATGACGGCACGCTGTCCTCGATGCTGGCCGTGCACAACACTCGCGTGGCTCCGAATCCCACCAGCACCGAGCCTTCCGCGTGCTTGGTATAGCCGCGCTCGAAGCTCAAGGTTCGCAACTCGTCGGGTGCCCGACCGCTCGGCCGAATGCTCACGCTGCCCGCCAGCGCAGCGCCGCCGCACTGGTGTTGTCGCTGTAGGGAGCCGAGGCCTCCACCGCCTGCGTTCCCAGATCCGTCAGGGATTCGCGCAAGCTCTTGCCGGCGGATTGTGCGAATCGCACGAAGTCCTGATCGCGCAGGTTGGCCCATAAGCCATCCGTGCACAGCAGCAGGACATCGCCTGATTTGAGCTTGCGACGCGTCGAAATGCTCATCTCCGGCAGTGCGGCGTCCCCGCCCAGACAACACTCGACGTAGTTGCGCATCGGATGGCCTTGGACCTCGGCTTCGGTGATCAAGCCCTCGCGCAGCAGCACTTCGACATGGCTGTGATCGCGGGTGCGCTCCAGAACGGAGGACTGGCGCAGCTGATAGACGCGGCTGTCGCCTACATGCGCCCAATAGGCCGCGGAGTCCTGCACCAGGCACAGCGCGCAGGTGGCGCGCGGGCGCGCTTCGACGCCCAGACCGACGCCGAGCTTCACGACTTCTTCGTGCGCGCGGCCCAGCGATAAATGCAGGAATCCCAGCGGATCGAAAATGGGATGCGGCGTTTGCCAAAACGCCTCGAGGAGCGTGGCGAGCGCGGTTTCGGCGGCGCGCGCGCCTTCCGCGTGGCCCCCCATGCCGTCGATCACGACCAGAAGAACGGCGTTATCGGCGGCCGCCACCGCGACTCGGTCCTGATTCTCTTCGCGATGGCCGATGAGGCTGACATCCGCGGTTTCGATCTGCAATGACGCCTCCATAGCTTCTGATAAACTTGATATCAAGAATTATGGCCGATTGTAGCGCAGACCCCTATGATTCGTAGTATGACCGGCTTCGCGCGGCGCGAGCGCCAGTTCCCTTGGGGATCGTTGGCCTGGGAATTGAAGACGGTCAATCATCGGTTTCTGGAAATGGGTTTTCGCCTGCCCGAGGAATTCCGGGCCGGAGAAGCGGAATTTCGCCAGGGCGTCGCCGCCTCGGTGCGCCGAGGCAAGGTCGAGTGCTCCCTGCATTTTCGCCCGACGCTGGCTACGGGGGCCCTCGAGGTCGACGCCGAACTCTTGAGAACGCTCTCGCAGCGGGCGCAATCGATCGCCGCGCAGGCCGGCGCCGCGGCAAGCATCGATGTCATGGAACTACTGCGCTGGCCAGGGGTAATCCGCGACACCACTCGCGACCACGCGCCGATGATCGCCGCCGCGCACGCACTGCTGGGCGACGCGCTGGCCGAGCTCGCGCGCTTTCGCGACAGCGAAGGCGGACGCATACGCGACGCTCTGGAGCAGCGCTGCGCGGGACTGGTCGAATTCGCCGCGCTCGTGACGGCGCGGCTGCCGGAGGTGCGCGGGCGCATGCGCGCGAAACTGCTCGATCGTATCGCACAGCTGGTGAGCGACGTCGACCAAGAACGGCTGGAACAGGAACTGGCGATTCTGGCGCAGCGGCTCGACGTGGACGAGGAAATCGATCGCCTGCGCGGCCATGTGACGGAAATCCGCAAGACCTTCGGCGGACAGGAAGCCGCCGGGCGGCGTCTGGATTTCTTGATGCAGGAGCTGAATCGCGAAGCCAATACCTTGTCGTCGAAGTCTCAGGACATCGAAACCACTCGCGCTGCGGTCGATATGAAAGTGTTGATCGAGCAGATGCGCGAGCAGGTGCAGAACATCGAATAGCGTCTGGGGCCTTACCTGGCGGTCTGACGCGCCGCCAGCGCCGTCGGATTGGGTGTGGGCTCGGCGATCTTGCGCAGCCGGTTGTGATCGGTGTGGTGAAACGGTTCGGACTGGCCGGGGATGATCAACAGGGTGTCTTGTTCGTAAGCCCAGGTGCCGTCGGAGTGGATGTCGACCTTGACAGTGTAGCGATCCGTACGGAACGCCTGCTCGAGAAACGGGTTGGACACGATGCCGTTGGTGAGCGAACCCCGCACGGCCGCGAGCGTGAATGACGTCGCATCGGGAGTCGCCTGGCCGACGGCCATCGCGGTCTGCCCGCGGGGGATCGACAGCGTCAGCAGTATTGCGCCGGTGGCCGGCTCCCACAACCAGTAGCCGACCTGGTCGTGAAAAGTCTCCGGATCGTCCGGCTTCACGATTTGCGTGTGATAGCGCAGGCCGTAGAAGAGCTGCGGCCCGTTGGTCTGGGCGTCGATCGGCTGAAGCTCGTAACGCTCGATGAAGAGCTGGTGCTCAGGACCGTCGGGTTTCGGGTTGACATCCATGCCTTCGGCGCTGGTCCAGATGCCGGCCATGCCGGTGAGCGGCCCGAGGTTGGCCAGTGTGTCTGTATCCGGTTCGGGTTCCGTGTAGATGTCCGCGGGGTAGCGATACATGAGGGCTCCGGCCAAGGGGGCTTTCCTCCATCGTACCGGACCACCAGTCAAATGTGGCCCATTGCCAGCCGGCCGGCTAGGCTGCCGTATCCACGCCATCCGATGCGGCCGGCGTTCCTCTCAAAGAGCCGTCCCTTGGTGCCCGAGTGCGGCGAGCATTGCAGTATTACCCGCCCGCCTCGCGATTTCGAACGCGGTCACACCTCGAAAGCGGAGCTTCGAATAGTCGGCTCCGAATCTGCGCATCAGCCGGGTGCTCTCGACGTTCCCCTGGATCACCGGCATCAGCGCCACCGGGACGTCCTCGAATCCGACGGGCGTGTCGGGACGAGCGCCGAGGATCAACAACCGACGGGCCGCCGCAAGATCCTGATTCTTCAACGCGTGGGCGAGAGCGGTGAGCTTGTCGTTGTCTCTCTGATCGATCTGCTCTCCGGAAGCGATCAATTGTTGGGCCGCCGGAATGGTACGGTCGCTGGTGGACAAGAGATATAACGGCATCGGCCCGGCGGGGAGGAAAATACGCGCTTGATTGAGCGATTCGATGCGTTCCGGGCCGGATGTCTCCGCCCATTTCACGTACTCGGCGAGGCCCAGCACTTGGCGAGCCTCGGAATCTTCGCATTCCAGGCCCAGCGCACGATGCGCGAGGTCGATGGCCCCCTGAGTATCGCCTCGCTGCTGAAGCATGAAGCGCGCGTAGTCCGCGCTGTAGCAGCTGCCGGGACCAAATTCGGCGAGCCGCTGCTTGTAGAGCGCCTCCATGCCGTCGAAATCCTTCCGCTCTTCCAGCGTCTTCAACAAATTCGCGTAAGCGACCGCGCGGGCGCGATCGTAAGTGTCGTGCGTCATCGGACGCGAAACCGCTTCCCGATACTTGGCCATCGCCTGGTCGGTGTTTCCCTGCATGGCGTATAGCTCGCCCCAATTCACCCATAGCCAAAGATTGCGGGGATCCGACTTGGCAGCATCGGCGAACATCTCTTCCGCCTTCGCATAGAGTTTCTGATGCGTGTAGACGTATCCGAGAAGTATCTTCGCGTCGGCACTGTCGGGCCGAATCTGCAGCGCCGAAGAAAGAAGATTCTCGGCCTGATGCAGTCCTTCCTCGCCCCAATTCGATTTCATCGCGACCCGGGCCAGTTCCACATAGCCGGCATCGAATTGAGGGTTTTTGCCGATCAGCTTTTCGAGGATCCTCTTGGCCTCCCTCAATTGCGGTTCGCCCTCCGAGTCTATGAGCGCGACCGCCGTGTCGAAACTCTGCTTCGGAGAGGTCTTCGCGAATTGCCTGTCCGCGTAGTAGGTCTCATACCTCGGCCAATCGATGACCTGGTCGATCTGTGTGCTCGCGAACACCGGGCCGTTTGGCATTGCAGTGGTCAAAGTCACGACTATTTGCCGGGTGGTGCCCTCGATCAGCGGATGATTGATCTCCGCGCTCACATGGTGCCGGCCCCGTTCAATCTTGCGGACGAAAGTGTCGTTGTTGACCGGGCCGACGTACCCCACCTGCGGCCTCGGAAGCAATTTGATTTGTATTGCCGGCTGCCGCGTTCCGCCGGTATAAAAATAATCGAAGTCCGCGATCCACGCGCCCTCCGAGCTTTGCTTGACCGCGAGACCGGACACCGTGATTTGGCCGGCCAAAGGCGCGGCGTCCTTGGGCGTGGCCGGGAGGCCGCCCAGGAGCTCCGGATGCCGAACGGCTGTGTAGCCATAGCCCAGCAGCAGAACCAGCAATATCCCCATCAGCTTGAGGGGGCGTCGTGACCGCATGGTCGGCTCCTTGGGGCTTAAGATCCGCGCATCTACCGATTACCCAAATGATCCGGGACTCACGCCGATCATTTCGATGTTCCCGGTCACAGATTCCATTGCATGGCGGGTGAAAAACACCCGCCAACTGTGGCCCATTGGCAGCCGGCCAGCTATTCTGCCGCCGTCACTTAGGCTTGCGGCCAAAACACGATGGATTTGAAAGTAAATCAGAATGCTGGATGCACTTCGCGTAGGCGAGTGCGGAACCTCGAGTAGCGGCCGGTGGAGCGCGGCCGCCTGTACGTGGTTTCCGCGCCCTCCGGCGCGGGCAAGACGAGTTTGGTGAAGGCGTTGATGGAGCGCGAACCCGGCATTCGCTTCTCCGTGTCCTACACGACGCGCAAGCCGCGGCCCAACGAGGTCCCCGGGCGCGATTACCACTTCGTGACCATGGAACAATTCACCGATATGGTCTCCCGCGACGAGTTCCTCGAGCACGCGCAGGTTTTCGACAATTACTACGGAACGGGGGTGCGCGCCGTCGAGGACGCGCTCGCCAAGGGTGAGCGGCTCTTGTTGGAGATCGATTGGCAGGGCGCCCGCCAGGTGCGCGCCCGTCTCCCTGAAGCGCGCAGCATTTTCATCCTGCCGCCGTCCCGCAGCTCATTGGAGCAGAGGCTCAAGGCGCGCAGCACCGATTCCGAGGCGGTGATTGCGCGCAGGCTTCAAGACGCGGCGCAGGACATCGCGCATTGGGCCGAGTTCGAGTTCGTGGTGATCAATGACCGCTTCGAGCAGGCGCTCGAGGACTTGCAGGCCATCGTCGAAACCCAAGGCGGCCCTTGGGTTGCCCAAAGGCCGGAAGTCGCGCGCCTCGCGGCCGAATTGTTGCGCCCGGCGTGAGCGCGCCACCCGGCCGTCCGGCGGTCCGACCGACCGACCGAATCCTGAGGCAACGCCGCGGCGCGGCGGAATTGGCTCCGGTTCGGACCTTTCTGCTATAGTTACAATCCCTTTAACGGAATCCCTTAAGTCATGGCGCGAATCACAGTCGAAGACTGCCTGCAGAACGAACCCAATCTATTCAACCTGGTGTTGCTGGCCGCGAAACGCGCCAGGCGCCTCGCCAACGGTGCGGAAGCCACCGTGGAATGGGAAAACGACAAACCGACCGTGGTGGCGTTGCGCGAGATTGCCGCAGGAAATATCACGCTCGAAATGTTGGAAGAGCCCGAAGAGCCGGTACAGCAGCCGGCGAGCGAGCTCGACATGCCGTCGGATTTCCGTGCCCCGCAGCTCGGCCTAGGGGACTAGCCAGGACCGGCCAAACCCCAAGAGCACCGATGGACTATGCGTCTTCCATACTTGGTTTCCTGCCCGGTGGAAGACGCTCCACCGGAATCGGTCAGCTCTTGGACAAACTCGAAGCGTATCTGTCGCCGGCTCAAGTTGAGCGGGTGCGCGAAGCCTATGAATTCGGCGCGGAGAAACACCGCGGACAGAAGCGCGTTTCGGGCGAACCGTACATTACCCACCCGGTCGCGGTGGCGGATATCCTCGCCGACCTGCGCTTGGATGCCGACACCCTGGTGGCGGCGATTTTGCACGACGTCATCGAAGACACGCCGACCGCCAAGGCGGAAATAGCGTCGATCTTCGGTCAGGTCGTGGCCGAACTGGTCGACGGCGTCAGCAAGCTGGATCAGATTCAGTTCAAGAACCGCCAGGAGGCGCAGGCCGAAAGCTTCCGCAAAATGCTGCTGGCCATGGTGCGCGATATCCGCGTGATCATGGTCAAGCTCGCGGACCGCATGCACAACATGCGCACCTTGGGGGTGATGCCGCCGGTCAAGCGCCGGCGCAGCGCCCGGGAAACCCTGGAGATTTACGCGCCGATCGCCGAGCGCTTGGGGTTGTACGCGGTCAAGCTCGAGCTCGAGGACCTGGGCTTCAGAGCGCTGTATCCCTACCGCTACCGGGTCCTCGAGCGGGAATTGAAGCGGGCGCGCGGCAATCAAAAGGAATTCATCGGCAAGATCGCCGAGACCTTCAAATCCACGTTGGCCAAGGCCGCGATCACCGGCGGGGTGGAGGGCCGCGAGAAGCATCTGTACAGCATCTACAAGAAGATGCAGAACAAGAAAATCTCGTTGAACGAAATGGTGGACGTCTACGGCTTTCGCATCATCGTCGACAGCGCGGACACGTGCTACCGCACCTTGGGATTGGTGCATAGTGTCTACAAACCCATGCCGGGGCGCTTCAAGGATTACATCGCCATCCCGCGCGTCAACGGCTATCAGTCGCTGCACACGACGCTGTTCGGACCGAACGGCATTCCCATCGAAGTGCAGATTCGCTCCGAGCAAATGCATCGCGTCGCCGAATCCGGCATCGCCGCGCATTGGAAGTACAAATCCGGCGGCGACACCTTCGGCGGCATCGAACACGATCGCGCCCGGGAATGGCTGGCGAGCCTGGTGCAGATTCAAGAGGGCGGCAGCTCCGAGGAATTCCTGGAGAGCGTCAAAGTCGATCTGTTCCCGGACAAGGTCTACGTATTTACGCCGAAGGGCAAGATCCTGCGGCTGCCGAGCGGCGCCACCGCGGTGGATTTTGCCTACGCCATCCACACCGACGTCGGCAACCGCTGCGTGGCCGCCAAGGTCGATCGGCGCCTGGTTCCCCTGCGTACGCCGCTGCGCAATGGTCAGACCGTGGAGATCATCACGGCCAAGGGCGCGACGCCCAATCCCTCCTGGTCGAGCTTTCTGGTGACGGCCAAGGCCCGCGCCGCGATCAGGGCTTATCTCAAGAATCTCAAGCGCGGCGAGGCGTTGGAACTCGGCCGCCGCCTGCTTGGCCTCGCGCTCGAGGAATTTTCGCTCACGCTGAAAAAGATTCCGGCGGCGGATATCAACGCGGTGGTCAAAGAGCTGAATTTGAAGGACGCCGACGAGTTGTACGAGAAGATCGGTTTGGGCGAGCGCCTGGCGCCCCTGGTCGCGCGGCGCTTGCAGCCCGCGCAAGGTTCGGGCGAGCATCCGAGCGTACACAGCGGCCCGCTGATGATCGCGGGCACCGAAGGGTTGCTGGTCACGTATGCGCGCTGCTGCTTCCCCATCCCGAACGATCCCATCATGGCCTACTTGAGCGCGGGCCGCGGCGTAATGATTCACCGGCAAAATTGCGGTAATCTCGCGGAGTACCGCAAACAGCCGGAGAAGTGGTTGTCGGTTGCCTGGGAAGCGACGGAAGGCCGTTTGTTCAGCTGCGAGATCCAGCTGGAAATCAACAACCGGGTGGGCGTGCTGGCGGCGGTCGCCTCCAGCATCGCCGGAACCGAGACCAATATCGATCAGGTATCCTTGGAAGAACGCGACGTGAACAGCTCTTCTTTGAAATTCCAGCTCCAGGTGCGCGATCGCAAGCATCTGGCGCATGTCATCAAAACCATCAGGCGCATGCCGGACGTGCTGCGCGTATTTCGCACCCTGGCTTGAAACCATGAGCAAGCAAATCATCTCGACGGCCGATGCGCCGGCCGCCATCGGCGTGTATTCGCAGGCGGTTCGAGTCGGCAACACCATTTGGGTGTCCGGACAGATTCCCTTGGATCCCAAGACCAAGGAGTTGGTGAAAGGCGATACGGAGGCGCAAGTGCGCCAGGTGTTCGAGAACCTGAAGGCCATCGTCGCGGCCGCCGGCGCGAGCTTCGACGACGTCGTCAAGGCAACCGTGTTCCTGACGGATCTGTCTCACTTCGGACTCGTCAACAAGGTCATGGCCGAATACTTTCGCGAGCCGTATCCCGCGCGGGCTGCCGTCGGCGTGGCCGCGCTGCCGCGCGGAGCGCAGGTCGAAGTGGAGTGCATTGTCGCGCTGTGATCGAGCCATCATTGACCGGCCTTAGGCCGGTCACGGTGTTGCGCGGCGTCGGCGAAGCGCTTGCCTTGCGCTTGCGCGCCCTGGGGGTCGAAACCACCCAGGATCTCTTGTTCCTCTTGCCGCTGCGCTACGAAGATCGCACCCGGGTGGTTCCGCTGGGAGAACTGCGCGCCGGACAGCGCGCGGCCGTGGAGGGCGAGGTATTGCTCACCGAGGTCGTGTTTCGCGGGCGGCGTCAGATGCTGTGCAAGATCGGCGACGGCTCCGGGTTTCTGACGCTGCGCTTTTTTCATTTCACGGCGCAGCAGCAGAATGGTCTCAAGCGCGGCGCGCGCATTCGTTGCTTCGGCGAAGCCCGCCGCGGCCCTGCAGGCCTGGAAATCGTGCATCCGGAATATCGGCGGGTGGACCCTGCGCTCGAGGCCGCGCCCGAGGAGCATCTCACGCCGATCTATCCCGGTACCGAGGGGGTGAGCCAGGCGCGGCTGCGCTTCCTCGTAGGTTTGGCGCTCGACCAGTCGGGCGCCGCGGATATAGAAGACTGGTTGCCGGCTTCCGTGCTGGCCGACTCCCGTCTACCGACCTTGCGCGACGCCCTGCTGTATG
>Ga0209656_10003613_pt1 | contig 10000 bp, 9 predicted proteins | sample BogFormECP12_OM2_FD_188239 | JGI IMG/M metagenome (GOLD analysis project Ga0209656, IMG submission 188239) | Bog forest soil microbial communities from Calvert Island, British Columbia, Canada - ECP12_OM2 (SPAdes) (version 2) | ecosystem: Environmental > Aquatic > Freshwater > Wetlands > Bog ... | reverse complement strand
GACAAGGTGATGCAATCCGCGCTCGCCGGTCGAGCCGATGTACATTCCAGGGCGCTTGCGGACGGCCTCAAGGCCCTCGAGTACCGTGATCGAGCCTGCATCGTAGGACAAGCTGAACTCCATCCTGCATAAGAAGCGCGCAGCCCAGCCCCCCAGGATGTGGCTATCGTTGCGCTTATACATTTTACCTGTCGGCACCGACAGCCAGGGCCGGGTTGGCCCACGTGTCGGCTTAGCCGTAGGTGTCGCCGGGACCCTTGCTGCCAGGCACCCGCCAGCCGCCGCGCTGCCGTGGCGGCGCCGGACCGCGGACCTTGACCCGACGGACCGATCCGTCGCCCAGTTCGGCGTTGAGCCGCCGGACGAGCGCCGGGGCGAGCAGCCGGACCTGGGTCGCCCAGGCGGTCGAGTCGGCCGTCACCGCGAGCTCGCCGTCGGCGAAGCTGTCGGGGCGGGTGTGCGCCGCCAGGTCATGGCCGACGATGTCCGCCCAGCGGCCGAACACCGAGCCCATCGCCGCCCGCTGCTGCCAGCCCCGCGTGTCGAGCAGGCCGCCGATGGCGCTGACCAGCGGCTGCGGGTCTTCCCGGCGGGGGCGCCCGCGAGCGGGGCCGGACCCATCTGGGCCGCTGGCTCCGGTAGGGCGCGCTCCCGGCCCGGGCGAGTCAGCCTGGCCGACTGCGGGCAGGCCGGACCGTTCGGCATCATCGGTCTTACCGGGCCCCGGCTGGCGCGCCAGGCCGGCCGGCAGATCGCCCCTGGCCCGCGCGTCCGCCTTCGCCACGGCGAGCGCCTCGACCGCCAGCCGCACCCGGTCCGCCGGCCCCTGACCTGGCGTCGGCGCCGGCTTCCTAGGCGGCACCGGCGACCACGCCCGCGCGGACGGTGAACCGCGCGCCGACGAGCGTCTCGGGGACGTCGGCGGGCACCGCGGCGGTGATCAGGACCTGCTCGGCGCCGGCGACCAGGGCGGCCAGCCGGTCCCTGCGGCCCGTGTCAAGCTCGGCGAACACGTCGTCAAGAAGCAGCACCGGATCCTCGCGGTCCTGCCTGAGCAGCGCGAAGCTGGCCAGGCGCAACGCGAGGGCGAGCGACCAGGATTCGCCATGGCTGGCGTAACCGCGGGCCGGCAGCCCGCCGACGGACAGCTCGAGCTCATCCCGGTGCGGGCCGACCAGGCAGACGCCGCGGTCGAGCTCGCTGGCCCGGACCCCGGCGAGCGCCTTGAGCATCGCCGTCTCGAGCCCGGTCACGTCAAGATCAGCGATCCCGGCGTCGTCGAGCCCATCATTATTCAACACTGAGGCCCGGTAGGACATTCCGGACGATTCGCCCGAACGGCCGCCGGAAACCGCCGCGTACGCGGCGGTTACGTGCGACCGCAGCGCGGCCACCAGGCGCAGCCGGCCGGCCAGCAGCGGCGCGCCCGCCTGAGCCAGCTGGGCGTCCCACGCGTCGAGCGTCGCGGTCATCGACTCGCGCGCCGCGCCGCGCAGGTGGCCCTTGGCCCCCGCGGACTTGAGCAGGGCGGTGCGCTGGCGCAGCACCCGTTCGTAGTCGGCGCGCAGCCCTGCGTACCGCGGCGCGGTGGCGACCAGCAGCTCGTCGAGGAACCGCCGCCGCTCGCCGGGATCGCCCTTGACCAGGGCCAGGTCCTCGGGCGCGAACAGCACCGTGCGCAGCGCGCCGAGGATGTCCCGCGGCCGCGGCATCGGGGCCCGGTTCAGCCGGACCCGGTTGGCCCGGCCGGGGTTGAGCTCGATTTCCACCAGCGTGCTGCCCTGCGCCCCGCTCACCGCCGCCCGCAGCACGGCGCGGTCGGCGCCGCGCCTGACCAGCGGCGCGTCGGTGGCGACCCGGTGGCTGCCCAGCGTGGCCAGGTAGCCGATCGCCTCGACCAGGTTGGTCTTGCCTTCCCCGTTCGGGCCGCTGAACGTGGTCACGCCCGGGCTGAGCTCGAGGCTGAGCTCGGGGTAGGACCTGAAGTCGGTCAGCGCGAGCCGAGTGAGGTGCACAGATCCCAGGCTACGGCTAGCCCGCCGATCGGATCGGCATGAGCACGTACCGGTAGTCGGGCTCGCCCTCGCTCTTGCCCGTGATGACCGCGGGCTTGGCGGGCGAGGTGAACGAGATCCTGGCCGTGTCGGAGTCGATCGCCCCGATGCCGTCGAGCAGGTACTGCGGGTTGAAGGCGATCTGCAGGTCCTCGCCGTCGAACGCCGCCTCGAGGACCTCCACGGCCTGCGCCTCCTCCGAGGCGCCGGCCTCCAGCACCAGCTGCCCGGCGCTGAAGGCCAGGCGCACCGGGGTGTTGCGCTCGGCGACGAGTGCCACCCGCTTCACCGCCTCGGCGAATGAGCTGGCCGCGAGTTCGGCGACCGCGCTGAACTCGCTCGGCAGCAGCGAGGAGTACTTGGGGTACTCGCCGGACAGCAGCCTGGTGGTGGTCTGCCGCCCGGCGCCGGCGAAGCCGATCAGGCTGTCGCCGCCCAGCGATATCGACACCTCGGCGCCCGAGGTGAGCGCGCGCGCCGTGTCGCCGAGCACCCGGGCCGGGACGAGCACGGCCGTGGACAGGTCCGGCCGCGCCGGGTTCCAGCGCAGCTCACGGACGGCCAGCCGGTACCTGTCGGTGGCGACCAGGATGAGCGTGTCGCCGCTGATTTCAATTCTGATGCCAGTCAGTGCAGGAAGGGTATCGTCGCGGCCGGCCGCGATCGCCACCTGGCCGATGGCGGAGGCCAGCGCGTCGCTGCCCACCGACCCGGCCAGCGGCGGCATCTCGGGCAGCGTCGGGTATTCCTCCTCGGGCAGCAGGACCAGGGTGAATGTGGCGTTGCCGCACTTGAGCGTCGCGCGGGTCCCGTCGGTGGACACCTCGACCGGCTTGGCGGGCAGCGACCGCACGATCTCGGCCAGCAGGCGCCCCGAGACCAGCACCGCGCCCTCTTCGTCGGTGATCACCGGCACGGTGGCCTGGGCGGAGACCTCGTAGTCGAACGTCGAGAGGGTGAGTTCGGTCCCGCCGTGCAGGCGCATCCCGGCCAGCACGGGGGCGGTCGGGCGGGCCGGCAGGGCACGCGCGGTCCAGGCCACGGCATCCGCCAGATGATCACGCTCAACCTGGAGCTTCACGGGACTGCCTCCTCGCACACAGGGCCTACTTGGTGTTGTTCTTTTCTTATTTAGAGAACCGTCATAGTCATAGGTGCGGTGGATTCTGGGGAGAATCCTTGTCTCCGCATGTCAGCGGCCATTTTCTGCGCACAGGGGATGTGCGGCGTAAGGGGACGGCGCGACCCGTGCTGTGGTCGGCGGCTGGCGCTGCCGGGCTTGCCACTGGTTGTCCCCCGGTTATCCGAATGTCTTCCACAATGTTGTCCACAAACTGTGTGCATAGCGATGAGGCTCGCCGGTCAGCCCGTTCGGGCCTGCTGCTTGATGCGGTTGGTTAGCTCGGTGACCTGCGTGTAGATCGACCGGCGCTCGGCCATCAGGGAGCGGATTTTCCTGTCGGCGTTAATGACCGTGGTGTGGTCGCGGCCGCCGAACTGCTGGCCGATCTTGGGCAGCGACAGGTCGGTGAGCTCGCGGCACAGATACATGGCGATGTGCCGGGCCGTGACGAGCACCCGTGACCGGGAGGTCCCGCACAAGTCCTCGATGGACAGCCCGAAGTAGGAGGCGGTCTGGCCCATGATCGTGGCGGCCGTGATCTGCGGGCCCTGGGCCTCGGGGATGAGGTCCTTGAGCACGATCTCGGCCAGCTGCAGGTCGACCGACTGGCGGTTCAGGCTGGCGAACGCCGTCACCCGGATCAGCGCGCCCTCGAGTTCCCTGATGTTGGTGGAGATCCGGCTGGCGATGTACTCGAGCACCTCGGGCGGCGCGTTCAGGCCCTCCTGGATGGCCTTGCGGCGCAGGATGGCGATCCGGGTCTCGAGCTCGGGCGGCTGGACGTCGGTCAGCAGGCCCCACTCGAACCGGCTGCGCAGCCGGTCCTCCAGCGTGACCAGCCGTTTCGGGGCCCGGTCGCTGGAGATGACGATCTGCTTGCTGGCGTTGTGCAAGGTGTTGAAGGTGTGGAAAAACTCTTCCTGCGTGCCTTCTTTGTTCTCCAGGAACTGGATGTCGTCGACCAGGAGCACGTCGACGTCGCGGTACCGGCGCCGGAAGCCGTCCTGCTTGCCGTCCCTGATCATGTTGATGAAGTCGTTGGTGAACTCCTCCGAGCTGACGTACCTGACCTTCAGGCCGGAGTAGAGGGTCTGCGCGTAGTGCCCGATCGCGTGCAGCAGGTGCGTCTTGCCCAGGCCCGAGTCACCGTAGACGAACAGGGGGTTGTAGGCCTTGGCCGGGGCCTCGGCGACCGCGACCGCGGCCGCGTGCGCGAACCGGTTGCTCGAGCCGATGACGAACGTCTCGAAGGTGTACTTGGAGTTGAGCCGGGTGCCGCCGAGCCGGGGGGCCTGGGGCATCGCGCCGGGCGCGCCGTGGGCTCCGGGGCGGGCCGGGTCGGCGTGGGCCGGATCGGCGGGCGCGCCGTCTCCGGCGGGGTGGGCGTGCGGCGCGGACGCCTGGGGACCGAGCCGCGAGCCGGGGTCGGGCTCGGGGACCTGCGGGCCCGGCAGCCGGGTGAGCCGCGGCGCCGGCGGCTCGGCCACCGGGTCCGCGGCGGCCCCGGCCGGGGGCATCGTGGCCTGGGGGGCCGGGTCGACCGTGACGGCGAGCTGGATGTCGCGGCCGAGCTGCTGGGACAGCGCCTGGGTGATCAGGGCGCGCAGCCGGGTCTCCAGCTGCTCCTTGACGAACTCGTTCGGCGTCGCGATGAGGGCGGTGTTCTCCACCAGCCCGAGCGGCCGGGTGAGCTTCAGCCAGGCCCGCTGATGCGGCTGGATCTGCAAGTCGGCCAGCCCGTCGAGGGATCGTGCCCATACCTCTGCCAGGTCTGAATTTGCCACCTGTGCGCTCCCTCGCATCCCCACGTCGCGAGCCGCGCGCTCACGATCCACAAACCTATCCACATGTTGTGCACGTGGCATCCCCGCTGCATAGCGTGACTGCAGCATCTTGAGGAGAACAGCTTTCCACAGCCTAAGCCGCGGCAGCCGGGCACGCCTGGCAAACGGCGGGGTTCCAGATGGTAGCCTGTGGTCAATCCGAGAGCCGCACGGCTGTGGCCGAGCCTGCCCGTAATCAAGATCCTTACCTGGAGCCTCAGTGAGTAAGCGCACGTTCCAGCCGAACAATCGGCGCCGCGCGAGGACGCATGGCTTCCGGCTGCGCATGCGCACCCGGGCCGGACGCGCCGTCCTCGCCGCCCGCAGGCGCAAGGGCCGCGACCGGCTGAGTGCCTGATCCTGCCGTCTGAGTCCGGGATGCGCCACGGCGCGGAGTTCGCGCTGGCCGTGCGCACCGGGACCCGCGCGGGCACGCCCCGCGTGGTGGGCCATCTGCTGGTTCGGCAAGACGCTCTTCACCAGCGGGAACCGGCCAGGGTAGGATTGGTGGTAAGCCGGGCGGTGGGGTCGGCGGTGACCAGAAACCGGGTTAAGCGACGGCTTCGCGAGCTCATGCGCGGGTATCTTCAGTCACTTCCTGGCGGTAGCCTTCTTGTGGTGCGCGCAAATGCCGCAGCCGCGCACGCCAGCCAGCCAGATCTCGCCGCAGATCTGGACTCGGTGATCAGCAGGTTGCTGCGGCGGCAGGTTGGGACGCGCGTCGGTAATGCCAGATAGAGGCACTGTTAACGATCCGGCCCGCACCGCGCCGGATAAGGGCACGGTGCCGGCGCGGCTGCTGATGTTCCCCATCGCCGGTTACCGGCGGTTCATCAGCCCGCTGCTCGGGCCGCGCTGCCGGTTCGCGCCGTCGTGCAGCGAGTACGCGCTGGCCGCCCTGAGCGAGCATGGCGCGGCCCGGGGGCTCTGGCTCGCGGTGGCCCGCATCGCCCGATGCCATCCATTTAATCCCGGCGGTTACGATCCGGTGCCGACCAGGAAACCCGCCAAGGTCGCGAGGAGCTAGCTGGTGAGTCTGCTTAACCCGCTGAACGACTTGGTGGCATGGGTCATCATGCGGATACACTCTGTGCTCGGCGGGATCTTCGGCCCGGCCAGCGGACTGGCCTGGGGCCTGTCCATCGTGATCCTGGTCATGTTCATCAGGCTGCTGCTCGTCCCGCTGTTCGTCAAGCAGGTGCACGCCCAGCGCAAGATGGCCGAGCACGCCCCCCAGCTGCAGGAACTTCGGAAGAAGTACAAGAACGACAAGCAGCGTCTCAACGAAGAGACGATGAAGTTCTACAAGGAGAACGGGGTCAACCCGCTGGCGGGCTGCCTGCCGATGATCCCGCAGATGATCGTGTTCTTCGCGCTGTTCAGCGTGCTGCGCGCGATCGCGGACTGGACCGTGGGTCAGGTGCCCAAGTACGGGCTGACGGTGCCGGTGGTGGTGAGCGCGAAGAAGGCAACCATCTTCGGCGTGCACCTGGACGACAAGCTGCTGTTCGCGCACCCGTCGCCGTCGCTGCACGTGGCCATCGTGATCGCGCTGACCGTGGTGGTCAGCGCCACGACGACGTTCATGACCGTCCGGCAAAGCGCCAAGCGTGGTCTCATGCAGACCAACGTGGACCCGGACAACCCGATGGCCCAGTCGCAGAAGTTCATGCAGTACATCGTGCCGTTCTTCTCCCTGACCGGGCTGTACTGGCAGTACGGCCTGGTGCTGTACTGGGTGACGACCAACCTGTGGACGCTTGGCCAGCAGTTCTTCATGTTCAGGAACTGGGAGCCTATCGGCACCGCAGCCGGGCCGGCCGGCGCCACCACGGCCGGCCCGACCCAGGCCCCGAAGGGCTCGGCGCGCCCGGGTTCTACGGGGTCCGGTGCCGCCAAGGCGGCCGGCGGCAGCGCGCGGACCGGCAGCGCGCGGACCGGCAGCGCGCGGACCGGCAGCGCGCGGACCGGCAGCGCGCGGACCGGATCGGCAACCGGCGCCGCGCAGACCGGCGCGGCGCAGACCGGCGCGGCGCAGACCGGCGCGGCGCAGACCGGCGCGGCGCAGACCGGCGCGGCGCAGACCGGCGCGGCGCAGACCGGGACGGCCAGCGGGCGAGCGGCGCCGGCGGCTTCGGGCTCGGCCCGGGTCAAGGGTGGCACGTCGGCTAGTTCCGGCCGGACCGGCAACGGGTCTGGCGGCGCGCGAACCGGGACCGCGTCCCGCCCGCCCACGGCGGCGTCCCAGTCGGCTACCGGGCAGAACGGCGCGGAGAAGCGCGGCCTGTTCGGACTGGGACGGCCGAAAGCGGAACCCGAGCCCCAGGACGATGTGCCCACCATTACTGTAGAGCGGCGGCAACCAGTGAAGCAGCCGAAGAGCAAGCGGTCGGGTAAGCGGTGACGGCCACGCCGTGAGGGTTGTTCAGGAGGCGGCCAGCCAGCACGCGACTGTTGGCCCGTGCGAGCGGCCGCTGCACATTAGCGCCGGGAACCGGCGCGGGAATGTGAATAGCCCGAACTTGGAAAGGCATGGAGCACAGTGGGAGGTCTGGTCGTGAGCCAGCAGGACGTCGAGGTCACCGACGCGGAGGAGGGCCTCGAAGTCACTGAGGACGGTGAAGACGCCGAGGGACCCACGGACGCTGCCCAGGAGCTGAGCGATCTCGAGCTCGAAGGCGACATCGCCGCCGACTACGTGGAAGGCCTGCTGGACATCGCCGACCTGGACGGCGACATCGACATGGATGTCGAGGGTGACCGGGCGATCGTGTCCGTCGTCGGCGCCACGCTGGACGAACTGGTCGGCGACGACGGCGCGGTCCTGGAGGCGCTGCAGGAGCTGACCAGGCTCGCCGTACACCGGCAGACCGGCACCCGGGCCCGGCTGATGCTCGACATCGGCGGTTACCGGGCCCGGCGCCGCGCCGAGCTGGCCGACTACGGGCGGACCGTGGCCGAGGAGGTCGCGCGCACGGGTGAGCCGAAGAGCCTGGCCGCCATGTCGCCGTTCGAGCGGAAGATCGTCCACGACGCGGTGGCCGCGGCGGGCCAGCGGAGCGAGTCGGAGGGTGAGGAGCCCAACCGGCGAGTGGTGGTCTTCCCGGCCCAGTAATAGCACCCAGTGACAGCATCGGACACTCATGTCCTGCCGCCGCCGGGCGCGGCGGCCGTGTTCGGGCCCGCACTGGCCGGCGCCGAGGCGTTCGCCCGGATCCTCGCCACCCGCGGGGTCGAGCAAGGCCTGATCGGGCCGCATGAGGTGCCACGGCTATGGGGCCGGCACCTGCTGAACTGCGCCGTGGTGGCCGAGCTTATCGGCGACCGGTGCGAGACGCTGGTGGATATCGGATCAGGCGCGGGACTCCCCGGCATCGTGCTGGCCATGGTGCGGCCGGACCTCAGCGTCACCCTGCTCGAGCCGATGGAGCGACGCTGCCGGTTCCTGTCCGAGTGCGTGGCGGAGCTTGGGCTCATCAACGCCGACGTGCTGCGCGGGCGGGCCGAGGACGTCGTCCTGCGGGCGGATGTGGCCACGGCCCGGGCGGTGGCACCGCTGGACCGGCTGGCGGAGCTGGCGAACGGCGTGGTGCGGCCGGGCGGGACGGTGCTCGCGATCAAGGGGCGAACCGCCGCGGAGGAGTTGAAAAAGGCACGCCCGGTGCTGCGGCGAATTGGTGCCCGCAGTGCTGAGGTTGTGCGGGCGGGGCAAGGTAAGGTCATTCCTGCGACTACCGTCGTGCGGTTTTTCGCTAGATGAGGCAGGGCATAGGTGGGGCTCAGCTATTACCGGCAGGGTGCAGAGTTCTCCAGCGCGGCGTGGTTGAGCGTGAGGGGTCTGGGCTGGCCGGAAGAATCGCTGGCGAACCGGCGGCATGGCAGCACGCATGTCGGCTCGGTGGCTGGGATCGGGGGTCTGGGCTGGCCGGGTGATTCGAGCCGTGAATCGAGAGGCGTTCAGGTGAACGAGGGCAGGTCTGCAGCCGACGGCATCGAGATTCCCGGGGCTCGTGTGGCCCCTGGGGACCAAGCCCACGACCCGGAGTCGGTGCTAACACAGGAAGCCAGGCCGGTGGTCGTGCCGGGGATTCCACCGGACCCGGCGGACACGCCGATAGCGCGGGCCGCCGCCGCCGCGGTCGGCGTGCGAGGCAAGGGCGACCGTCAGCCGTGGCCGCGGCCGCCGCGCTGCCGGATCATGACGATCGCCAACCAGAAGGGCGGGGTCGGCAAGACGACCACGGCCGTGAACCTGGCCGCCAGCTTGGCGCAGCACGGCTCGCGCGTCCTGGTGGTGGACCTGGACCCGCAAGGGAACGCGTCGACGGCGCTGGATGTCCCGCACCACTCGGGCGTTCCCTCCGTCTACGATGTGCTGATCGACGACCGTCCGCTGGCCGAGGTCGTCCGGCCGGCCGGGGAGCTGCCCGGCCTGTACTGCGTGCCTGCCACCATCGACCTCGCCGGGGCAGAGATCGAACTGGTCTCGGTGGTGGCGAGGGAACTGCGGCTGGCCCGGGCACTGCGCGCCTATGACATGTCCGACCTTGACTACGTGCTGGTCGACTGTCCCCCGTCGCTGGGTTTGCTGACGCTGAACGCGCTGGTAGCGGCCGAGGAGGTCTTGCTCCCGATTCAGTGCGAGTACTACGCGCTTGAGGGCGTCCAGCAGCTGCTGAACACCGCGGAGCTGGTGCGGGTCAACTTCAATCCGGGACTGCACGTCTCCACCGTGCTGCTGACCATGTACGACGGCCGGACCCGCCTCGCCTCGGACGTGGCCGACGATGTGCGCGCGCACTTCGGCACCTCGGTGCTGAGCACCATCATCCCGAGAAGCGTCCGGGTGTCGGAGGCGCCGAGCCGGGGGCAATCGGTGATCACCTACGACCCCGGCTCGAGCGGCGCCGTCGCATATACCGAAGCGGCGCGCGAGCTGGCGATGCAGTCGGCGAGCACGCGCCAGCACGGGTCGTAGAGCACGTCGAGATCGGGAGAGG
>Ga0209656_10003612_pt1 | contig 10000 bp, 6 predicted proteins | sample BogFormECP12_OM2_FD_188239 | JGI IMG/M metagenome (GOLD analysis project Ga0209656, IMG submission 188239) | Bog forest soil microbial communities from Calvert Island, British Columbia, Canada - ECP12_OM2 (SPAdes) (version 2) | ecosystem: Environmental > Aquatic > Freshwater > Wetlands > Bog ... | reverse complement strand
ACAGCCTTCCACGTAATGGACGTAGGCGCCTTCGTCCACGATGATCAGGGTCCGCTCGAACTGGCCCATGTTCTCCGTGTTGATGCGGAAATAGGCCTGCAACGGGATTTCCACGTGCACGCCCTTCGGCACGTAAATGAACGAGCCGCCGGACCACACCGCGGTGTTCAGCGCGGCGAACTTGTTGTCGCCCGGCGGAATGACGGTACCGTAGTACTCCCGGAACAGATCCGGCTGCTCTCGCAGCGCGGTGTCCGTGTCCAGGAAGAGGACGCCCTTTTCCTCGAGGTCTTCCCTGATCTTGTGGTAAACGACCTCGGACTCGTACTGGGCGGCAACGCCCGCGATGAGCCGCTGCTTTTCCGCCTCCGGGATACCGAGCCTGTCGTAGGTGTTCTTGATGTCGGCGGGCAGCTCGTCCCAGCTCGCCGCCTGCTTCTCGGTGGAGCGGACGAAATACTTGATGTTGTCGAAGTCAATGCCGGACAAGTCCGCGCCCCAGTTGGGCATCGGCTTGCGGCCGAAGTACTTCAGGCCCTTGAGCCGCATGTCAAGCATCCACTCCGGCTCGTTCTTCCGCGCCGAAATGTCGCGGACCACCTCTTCGGACAGGCCGCGGCGCGCGGTCGCACCCGCCACGTCGGAGTCGGCCCAGCCGAATTTGTACGTGCCCAGCCCTTCGAGCTGGTCTTGCGTGGTGGTCGTCATATCAAGAGCCCTCCGGACTCTGTGCTGATTTCAGTGGTTACGGGTTCTATAACAGTCCCCGTCGTACTGGCCTTCCCGACGTGCGCGACGTGCGTGACGTGCGTGGTGCAGATACCGTCGCCGTGCGCGATCGTAGCGAGCCGCTGCACCGGCGTGCCGAGCAGCCGGCCGAACGCCTCGGTTTCCGCCTCGCACAGCTGCGGGAACTCGGCCGCCACGTGCGCGACCGGACAGTGGTGCTGGCAGAGCTGCTCGCCGCCTTCGGCCTGGCGGCCGATCGCGGGCGCCGGGCCCGCGGAGGCGGCGTAGCCGTCGGCGGACAGCGCCTCGGCCAGCGCCTGGACCCGGCGGCCCAGGTCGCCCTTGGCCACCGCCGGGGCGTACCTGCGCTCCAGGTCGGACACCTGCCTGCGGGCGAACTCGGCGATCGCGCCGGGGCCCGCCGTCTCGGCCAGGAAGCGCAGCGCGTTGGTGGCCAGGTCGTCGTAGGCGTGCTCGAAGGCGCTGCGGCCCGCGTCGGTGATGACGAAGACCTTGGCCGGGCGGCCGCGGCCGCGGTTCCCGTAGGTCCTGGCCGTCCTGGTCTCGATGAGGCCCTCGGCCAGCAGGTTGTCCAGATGGCGCCGGATGGCGGCAGGCGTGAGCCCGAGCCGACCGCCGAGCGTGGCGGCGGTGGACGGCCCCAGCTCAAGGATCAGCCGCGCGACCTGGCCCCGCGTGGGGCCCTCGGCTGTTCCAACGTTTTTCACAACACTATTGTGCCGTAAATAGCTTGGCTGATGCAAACTTTTTTACAACATCATCGTGACTTAAATCACGCTCGACTGGTCCCTGAGGCCCAAGTGGTTCCCGAGGCCCAGCACCCGCTCGGCGTTGCCGCCGGCGATCTTCGCCTTGTCCGCCGGGGCTAGCGGCAGCGCGTCGAGCATGGCCCGGCCCGCCGCGTTGTCGCCGAACGGGTAGTCGACACTGAACATCACCCGGTCCACCCCGAGCACCTGCACGGTGCACAGCACCGGCGGCAGGCTGAACAGCCCGCTGGTGGTGACCCAGATGTTGCGCAGGAAGTACTCGGACGGGGCCAGGGCAAGCTTGTCCTGAGGCAGCATGACGTCGATCCTGGCCAGCATGAACGGCAGCATCTCGCCGCAGTGCCCGACGATCAGGCGGAGCCCGGGATGACGGTCGAACACCCCGGTGGCGACCATCCGCAACACGTGCAGGCCGGCTTCGGCGTGCCAGCCCCAGGCGCCGGTGGCCAGCCTGCCCGCCACGGCCGGCGGCAGCCCATGGTAGAGTGCCTCGCGCAAGGCCGCCGACGGCGGCGCGGGGTGCAGGTACAGCGGTACGTCGAGTTGCTCGAAACGCTCGAGTAGCGGCTCAAAGCTGACGTCATCCAGGAAGATGCCGTTGGAGCCGAGGGTGCTGTTGACCAGCGCGCCGATGAGGCCGAGATCGCCTACGGCCCGGTCCAGCTCGTCGGCCGCGGCCCGCGGATCGGCCGTGGGCAAGGTGGCGAAGCCGGCGAACCGGTGCGGATACGCGCGCACGGCGGCGGCCAGCCGGTCGTTGGCCTCGCGCGCCCGGGCGATGCCTTCGGCGCCGGCGAGCCACTGCGCGGCCGGTGCCACATGCGAGATGACCTGAAGGTCGATGCCGTTGGCGTCCATGTCGGCCAGCCGCGCCTGGCCGAGATCGCGCAACTGGTCATCGACCCGCTGGCCCCACATGACGAGCGGTCCGGTCCCGGGAGGCGCCGCGAGTTCAGGCGTCCAGAAGTGCTCTTCCAGCGCAATCGTTCTCACCCAGCCATTGTGCCAGCCGGCCTGTCTGGGCTAGTCAGCCCCCTTTGGGCGGGCGACCTTAGACGGCGATGCCGACCGTGATCCCGGCCACGCCGCTATCATGCTCGGCCGGGGCTCGGACCACGGCGTCGGCTCGCGCCGCGACCCGGAGCGGTTCGGCGATCTGATCGAGCAGTGCCTGGGCCCGGGCGTCGTGTGCCTGCACGATCAGCTGGCTGAGCCGGACCGAGTTGCCGAGCCGCTGGCCGCTGCGCAGCACCCGGGTGGCATCCAGGATCACGGCGAGCTGGTCGACCGCCTCGACCGCCGGACGGTCGCCGCGCCATCGCTCGTCCGCCGCGGGCCAGCGGGTCAGGTGCAGCGATACTTCGCCCTCGTGCGCGCGGTAGAACTGCTGGTACATGCGTTCGGTGACGAACGGCGCGAAGGGTGCGAACAGCCCGAGCAGCACCCGGAACGACTCCCACAGGGTCCACCGGGCACTGTCGGCGTCGAGGCCGTCTGAGGCCGTGAGCCGGTCCTTGATCATCTCGAGGTAGCGGTCGCAGTAGATGGACCAGAACATCCGCGAGGCGGCCTGGTGGGCCTGCATGTAGTCGTGCGCCTCGAACGCCGCCGTGGTCTCGGTCACCGTGTCGGCCAGGTGCGAGAGCAGCCACTGATCCACGATGTCGCGCTCCGTCGGCGCCGGGGCCGGCCCGGAGAGATCCCCGAGGTTCAGGGACAGGAACCGGCCGGCGTTCCACAGCTTGACCGCGAACTTACGGCCTGTCCTGATGTCCTTCTCGTTGTACCGCAGGTCGGTGCCGATGCGGCCCTTGGTGGCCCACAGCCGCAGTGCGTCCGCGCCGTACTTGGCCATCACGTCGTCCGGCACGTACCGGTTGTAGCCGTCGGCGCCTGTCGATTTATCAAGATCGCGCTTGGCCAGCTTCTTGCCTTGCTCGCTCAGTCCCCAGCCGGAGATCAGCGCCGTGCGCCACGGCACCCGGCCGAAGTGCAGCTCGGACTGCACCACCGAGTAGAACAGCCAGGTCCTGATGATCTCGAACGCCTGCACGCGCATGGACATCGGTGCCAGCGCCGGATCGGTGCCGCCCGAAGAATCCCCAGAACCCCGAGAATCCCCAGAACCCCGAGAATCCCGAGAATCCCGAGAATCCATCGCCCAGCCGTCGTTGATCTGCGGCGTCAGCGATGACGTCATCCAGGTGTCCATCACGTCCGGGTCCGGTTCCAGCGCCGAACCACAGGACGGGCACGCGGCCGCCGGCGGCTTGTCCGCCAGCGGGTCCACCGGCAGGTCCTCCAGCCGGGCCAGCACCGGCGCCGCGCAGGCGGTGCAGAACCAGACCGGGAACGGCACGCCGTAACGCCGCTGCCTGGTGATGTTCCAGTCCCACTTGAGCCCGTCGATCCAGTCCTCGAGCCGGCGCCGCATGAACGACGGGATCCACTCAAGCTCGGCCGCGCGCGCCCGGAACCGGTCCGCGTGCTCCCGCACCGCGATGAACCATTGCGGCCTGATCTGGAACTCGACCGGAGTCTGGCACCGCTCGTGCACCCCGACAACCTGCCGTACCGGCACGCTGTCGGCCAGCAGTCCGCCCTCGGCGAGCGCCTTCACAATGGCCGAACGCGCCTGCGTCAGCGGCAGACCGGCGAACTCCCCGGCCAGCGGCCCGAGGCGCCCGTCGGGCTCGACGACCAGACGCAGCGCGAGCCCGTCTCGCCGCCACTTCAGCACGTCCTCGCTGTCGCCGAAGGTGCACACCATCATCAGCCCGGTTCCGTACTCAGGATCCACCGACTCGTCGGTCAGCACCGGCACCTCGTAGCCGAACAGCGGCACGACGGCCCGCTCAGGTCCGGAGTAGCGGGCATCGCAGGGATGGTGGTACAACGCCACGCAGGCCGGCAGCAACTCCGGCCGGGTGGTGGCGATCAGCAGCCCGTCAGCAAACCTGATCGTGTGCAGCCTGCTGGTCCGCTCCAGGTCCTCCACGTCCGCCTGGGCCAGCGAGGTGCGATCTTCCGGGCACCACAGGATGGGGTCATGGGCTCGCCGCAGGTAGCCCGCCTGGTGCAGCTTGACGAAGCTGGTCTGGGCGGTCCGCTGGCAGCGGGCGTCGATGGTGGAGTAGCGCAGCGACCAGTCGAGCGACAGCCCGAGCCGCCGCCACAGGTCCTCGTACCGTTCGGCCGTGCGCTGGGTCTCGGCCAGGCACAGCGCGACGAACTCGGCCCGCGGCATGTCCGCGGCCCGGACCCGGTAGGCCTGTTCCACGTACCGCTCGGTCGGCAGCCCGTTGTCGTCGAACCCGATCGGGTAGAACACCCGCTCGCCGCGCATCCGCCGGTAGCGGACGATGAAATCCGGCTGCGAGTAGCTCATCGCGTGACCCACGTGCAGGTGCGCCGCCGATACGTAGGGCGGCGGCGTGTCCACGCTGAACACGGGCCCCTGCCCGCCGGAGTCGTAGGCGTAGATGTCGTGTGACTCCCACAGCTCCCGGGCGGCGGCCTCGACGGCCCGGTGGTCGTACTCGCCGAGTTCCATACGAAGGGAAGGTATCTGCTCTCCAGTTGCTGCCTAAATTCTTTTTGTCCGAACGGGCCAAGGTTCCCGCCCACCCGGACCCGAACCGCCTGGCGGCCTGGCGCGTCCTTACTGATGGCGTCCGTGAATAGTGCGTGACGCCGCACGCTAGCCCGTCCCTTCCTGGGGCATCATTGCTAGGTGCTGGGGAAAGAACCCGGTAGAAACCGGCCAGAAGGAAACCAGACCGCCCATGCCCGCGCCGCGACCTGAGATCCCCGACCTGCTCGAGGTGGCCCTCCCGCCCGGCGGGAAGGTGATCACCATCAGCGATCTGCACCTGCCGCCCGTCCGCACGGACGTGTCCGGGCGGTCCTGCGCGACGCTGGCGCGGCACCTGGCCGAGGAGCCCGGCGCGCCGACCATCGTACTGGCCGGCGATGTGGTCGAACTGCTCGGTTTCCCCGAGGCGACGGCGACGGACATTATGCGCGCGCACGAGGACCTGTGCACGGCGCTGCTGGCGGTAACCGCGCGCGGCGGGCAGGTCATCTACGCGATCGGCAACCACGACGGCGACCTGGCCTGGGACGTCAAGACCGCGGATGCGGTGCGGGAGATGACCGGGGCCAGACTGTGCCTGGCCGCGGACCTGATCCTGGACGACGGCCGCAAGGTCCGGGTGGAGCACGGTCACCAGCTTGACCCGTACAACTGCTTTCACGACGCGCGCAACGCGCTGGACACCCCGATCGGCCACCACGTCGTCCGGGAGGTCATCCCCCGGATCGAGTTCCTGGGCCGCGGCTGGGTCGACGGCGCGCACGAGATGGCGGACCCGACCGACTTCCCTTCGTTCATTGCTTCCCGGCTGGTCTATCGCAAGCTAGGTCGCCGGCTGTGGTGGCTGATCGCGATTCCGCTGGCGATTCTCATCCTGGTCCGGATACCCGAGTTCACCTCGTTCCGGTCCCGCTACCCGGACACGGACGCGTGGGTGCACCGGGGCGAGATGCTCGGCTACGGCGCGATCGCCGACCTCGTCGTGCTCGCCGCCGTGGTCGCCATCCTGGCCCGCCGGGCCTGGCTGTCGATCAGCGCTCTGGCCCTTGACGAACGGGGCTACGGGCAGAATCACGCCGCCCGCCAGCGGGCCGCCGACCTGGTCGCGGATGGCTACCACGGGTTCATCTCAGGCCATACGCACCATCCGGAACTGGCCGCCACCGCGTCCGGCTTCTACGCCAACTCCGGATCGTGTACCTCGGTCGTGGAGGGGATCGGCGGGCGGTTCGGCCTGCCTCCGTCGTACGTGCGGAACCAGCAGATCTGCTGGGTGGAGCTCGCCGCCGGGAAGGCCGAGCTGGTATCGGCCCGGGTCGAGCTGCCGGGCGCGACGAAGATGGAGCGGTTCGTCGCCCGGGGTCGCAACCCGCATTCCGACACCCCGGTCCGGGTCGCCACCTGGCCGGACGGTCCCGACTGGCCGCCCGCGGACGCCAAGGCAGACCGCAAGAAGCCCGTCCAGCGCGACCAGGCACAGGCGCCCCGCGATCTGCGGGGACCCGGGGATCTCTACGGACCCCGCGATCCCCAGGGTCCTTCCGCGGCGGAGCCCTCGGCCCCAGCGAATGGCGGCTAGCCGCGTTCAGCCGCCCTGGCTTCGGAGATGGTGAGTTCCGCGGCGGGGTCGGCTTCCAGGCGCTCGTCGGGTATCGGCTCGCCGCTGCGTATGGACCGGCCGTAGGTGCCGTCGTCGAGCCGTTGCAGGGCCCGTTCGATGGCGTCCAGCCGGCTGCGCAGGCTTTCCGCGATGGCGTCATCCATGCCCTCGGCGGTCAGTGGTTGCGCGGCGTCGGAGACGTCTTCCTGCGCGCCGTCCACCTCCGACAGGCGGTCTTGCTGGCCCGCCACCTCGGCGTCCTTCAGTAGGCCCTGCACCTCGTCTCGCTCGGCGATGAGCAGGCTGCGTGCGCGGTCCTGGTCCATCGGGCCGTCCTTCCTAGTCCGTGTGGGACGCCTGGGCGTCCATGTGATCGTGTTCGTGACTGTCGGGCGAGCCGCCCATCATGCGCAGCATAGCGAGCCCGCCGGTGCGGAAGAATCGCGCGACCAGGGCGGCGGCGAGGACCAGGAACACGATGTTCAGCCACGTGGTGTAGTTCCAGGACACGCCCTGGTCGGGGATCTTCGCCTGGGCCGGGCTCGGGATCAGGCCGAGGCCGCCGAAGACCAGCTCGACGACGTATCCCGCCGCGACCATCGTCACGTAGAAGGTGCCGAGCAGGAACAGGGCCATCGGCGGTCCGTAGTACTTCCGGTAGATGTTCAGGATCGGCGCAATGATCAGGTCGGCGAAGATGAAGGCCACCGCGCCGCCGAAGCTGATGCCGCCCTTCCACAGCACGACCGCCAGCGGCACGTTCCCGATCGAGCAGACGAACGAGATGATGGCCACGACGGGTCCGATGAGCGGTCCCCAGAGCTTCGCGGCCAGCGGATGGCCGGTGATGAAGAACGACTGCCAGAACTGGTCGGGAACCCAGGCCGCGATCGCCCCGGCGACGAATAGGCCGATGACCAGGTCACGGATGATCGCGGCCCACTCCATCACGAACACGTGCGAGACGGAGGTATAGCCCTCACCGCAGAACAGCCGGCCCGCGAACGAGCCCGGCCGCTGCACGGACATATCCATGGCGGCATGGCCCTCCATCGAGCCCGCGATCCCGCGGTCGGCCTGTGCCCGCGCCTCGCCCAGGAGGCCTTCCCGCAGGAACAGCCGGAACAGCACCGCGAGCAGGACGATCATCACCGGGCCGCCGACGAACTCGGCCAGGGTGAATTGCCAGCCCATCAGCAACGCCAGGATCACCCCGAGCTCGATTACCAGATTCGTGGAAGCGATCTCGAACGCCATCGCCGCCGTGAAGCTGGCTCCCCTGCGGAACAGCGACCGGGCCAGCGCGACCGCGGCGTATGAGCACGACGATGACGCGGCCCCGAATCCCGCCGCCAGCGCCAGCGTCCGCGGCCGGTCGTCGCCGAGAAGCCGCACGATGGTGGATTTCCTGACTACGGCCTGGATGACCGCCGACAGCCCGAACCCGAGGATCAGCGCCCAGGTGATCTGCCAGGTCATCGACCCGGTGATGGACAGCGCATGCACGATCGCGTGCACCAGCCTCATCCCGATCGACCTCCCTAGGCCCCGAGCGCGCATGTTACTGCCCGGCTCCAGGAGCACGCAGCACCGAGGCCGCCGCAGCCACCGGGACGAGAACTAGCAGCGCTGCCTGGTTCCTCAGCAGTCCCGGGAGATCCTTGCTGAGCTGGGTCCAACGCAGTCTGTGTTCCAGGTATGCAGCGATAGTGGCATTCTGCAATCAGGAGAGGATACAGGTGATCGTCGTGTTCAGCGCGGGGTGGCAGGACCGGTACCGACGCCTGCTGCGGCACCTCGATGAGCAGCAGTTCCGCATCCAGGACGGGTGCCTGGTACTGGCAGATGGGCGGCTGCCAACAGTCCGCGATATCACTGACCCGGTGATGCTTGGCGTGCACCAAGCTGCCGCTTCGACCATCGTGGCGCGTGACGGCCAGGCTGTATCAGGCCCGCCGGCATATGTTCCCCGCGATGTGGACGCCGAGCTACGGGAGCACCTGACCAGGGCTGGGTTCGTGCTTCTCGTGGGCGACTCCACGGCTGGCAAGAGTCGGGCGGCGTTCGAGGCGGTAAGCGCTACGCTCACCGGTCATGTGCTGATCCGCCCGTCGGGCCGGGAGGCTGTCGCGGCGGCGGTAGACCGGGCCGCGCGGGAGCGCCGCTGTGTGCTGTGGCTCGATGACCTGGAGGGCTACCTGGGAACTGGCGGGCTGCCTGCGGCCCAGCTGGGTCGGCTGCTCAGAGGGAAAGGACATCACCGGGTCATCGTGGCGACGATCCGTCCAGCCGAGCAGGCCCGCATCACCGCCAACGCCCCTGGTGATGATGCCGGGCGGCAAGCCTCGCGAGATATCCGCCAAGTCCTCGACCAGGCCCACCCGATCCGGGTTGCCCGTATGTTCACCGGCGATGAGCTAAAGCGGGCCCGGACCAGGTGCTGGGATCCCCGCATCGCCGAGGCCATCGACCATGCCGCTACCTATGGCATAGCCGAATACCTGGCCGCTGGCCCGGAGCTGCTCCGCATGTGGGAGGACGCCCGTGCCACCGATGGCCCCAACGCCCGAGGCGCGGCGCTGGTGGCGGCAGCCATCGACATCCGCCGCGCCGGGTACACCTTTCCCATCCCCCGAGCGCTGCTCGACCACGTGCATGAGCAGTACCTGGCTGACCCCGAGTACGCTCAGGCCCCCCGCGAACCCGCCACCAGCGCCTGGGACTGGGCGACTACGTGCCCGCACTGGGCTACCACCCCCCTGCTTCGTCCCGCCGGGCCGGACCTGGTTGAGGTATTCGAATACCTTGTGGACACCGTCCAGCGGCGGGTCGGCCCACTCGGGCCGGTACCCGAGCCGGCCGTGCGGGCTGCCATCGACTCGGCAAGCCCGGTCGACTCAGACTCACTCGCCGCTACCGCATACGCCCAGGGCCGCTACTCTCTAGCCGAGCACGCATGGCGGAAGACTTACCACGCGAAGGCAAGCGACCCTGCCATCGGCCCCGACCACCCCGACACCCTGGACAGCCGCAGCAACCTCGCCCGCGTCCTAGCCGCCTGGGGGCGGCTAGAGGAAGCCGAAGCCGAGTACCGCGCCGTGCTGGAAGCCCGGACCCGCGTGCTCGGCCCCGACCACCCCGACACCCTGGACAGCCGCAGCAACCTCGCCCGCGTCCTGGCCGACCGGGGGCGGCTAGAGGAAGCCGAAGCCGAGTACCGCGCCGTGCTGGAAGCCCGGACCCGCGTGCTCGGCCCCGACCACCCCGACACCCTGGACAGCCGCA
>Ga0209656_10003611_pt1 | contig 10002 bp, 7 predicted proteins | sample BogFormECP12_OM2_FD_188239 | JGI IMG/M metagenome (GOLD analysis project Ga0209656, IMG submission 188239) | Bog forest soil microbial communities from Calvert Island, British Columbia, Canada - ECP12_OM2 (SPAdes) (version 2) | ecosystem: Environmental > Aquatic > Freshwater > Wetlands > Bog ... | reverse complement strand
GATCATGACGGTGGCGATGGCCCCGATCGCGTGCTCGGTCATCGTCGAGATGGCCAGCCCGATGGCGCCGAGCGCGGCCATCGCGGCCGCGACGTACAAGGTGACGAACAGCAGCCGCACGAGCCCGTCCGGCAGCGAGACGGTGGTTCCGGACAGCAGGGTCACCGGCCCGACCGGGAACAGCGCGGCGCCGGCGACCAGCGCCACCGCCGAGACGATGAACGTCGCGGCCAGGCCGAACGTCACGATCGCGGCGTACTTGACCGCGAGGAGCCTGGTCCGCCCGGCAGGCACCGCGAGCAGGTAGCGCAGCGTGCCGTAGCCGGCCTCGCCGGCCACCGAGTCCCCCGCCACCACCGCGACCACGACAGGCAGGATGAGGACGAGCAGGGTGCTGAGCGCGATGAAGGTGAGGAATACGCCGTTGCCCGCGAGCTGGTTGAAGAAGGCCACCCCGGCCCCGTTGCCGCCCTGCGGATGCGGCGAGGCCAGCCGCAGGGCAATGCCGATGACGAGCGGGAAGATGGCGGTCACGGCGAGCAGCAGCAGGTTCCTCCGGCGCCGGAAAACCAGCCGGAGCTCGGCCGTGAAAAATCTCAGATAGGACCGAACGGGCCGAACTGCGTGCCCGGCCGGAACCACCACGTCAGCCGCCGACATCGAAGCCCTCCCCGGTGAGCCCGACGAACAGGTCTTCCAGGCTCGGTGAGGTGACCGCGAAGCCGCGCACTCCGATCCCGGCGTGGACAAGTTCGGCGCAGACCTGTTCCGGCGACGCGTCCCCGAGCAATGCCGATGCCTCCGTGTCGGCGGTTCCGGACGCCTCGGCCCCGGAAACGGTGGCCGGGGTCGCCCGCGCGTCGGCCAGGCCCAGCCCGGTCAGCACCTTGGCCGCGGCCTCCGGGTCGGCGGTCTGCACCGTGACCCGGGCGGCTCCGGTCCGCCGCAGCTCGGGCAGCGATCCCTGGAAGACCAGCCGGCCGGTCCGCATCACTCCCACGTGCGTGCAGATCTGCTCCACCTCGGCCAGCAGGTGCGAGGAGACGAATACGGTGGTGCCGTCGGCGGCGATCTGCCTGATCAGCGCGCGCACCTCCCGGGTCCCCTGTGGGTCGAGCCCGTTCGTCGGCTCGTCCAGGATGATCAGCTCACGGGGGCGCAGCAGGCCCGCGGCGATGGCCAGCCGCTGCTTCATGCCGAGGGAGTAGTTGCGATACCGCTTCTTCGCCGCCGCGAGCAGGCCCACCCGGTCCAGGGCCGCCTCGATCCGGGGCCGCACCGTCCGCGGGTCGGCGGTCCGGTCGGCGGCGTCGTACCTGGCCAGGTTGTCACTGCCGGTCAGGAACGGGTAGAAGGCCGGACCTTCGACCAGCGAGCCGACCCGGTGCAGGACCTGGGTGGCGCCGTCGGGCATCGGTACCTCGAGCAGCGCGGCCCGGCCCGCGGTCGGGAAGGCCAGGCCGAGCAGCATCCTGATCGTGGTGGTCTTGCCCGATCCGTTCGGGCCGAGGAAACCGTAGACCGAGCCGTCCGGCACCGCCAGGTCGATGTGGTCGACGGCGAGCTGACCGCCGCGGAACCGCTTGGTCAGCCCGCTGGTCGAGATCGCGGTCAAGGTGTCCCTGCGGGCTGACGGGCAGACGCCGCCGCGTAGAGGACGCTGGGCTCGACCGCGCCCACGTACGTGCTGCCCTGGTCGGTCATCAGCACCGAGACCAGGCTGGTCCGCAGCAGCCGGCCGGTGCCCCAGGCGCCGTGCACCGGGGTGGCCGAGGCGAGCAGGGCGTTCAGTACGGCGGCACTGTCCCCGGCCGGGCTGGCCGAGGAGCCCGGGCCCGGTGCCGGGGCGCTCGGGGTCAGCGCGGACGACGGCAACTTGAGCACGGTCAGCCAGCCGGATCCGATCTCCGAGACGCCGGAGTTCGCGCCACTCGTGGCTCCGCTGCCGCCGCCGGCCAGGTTGACCTGGGTGACCGTCGATCCCGGCGGCGGGGTGAAGCTGAGGTCGGCGGGCGCCGGGGTCACGAACTGGATGGCGGTGTACCCCACCTGGAAGGCCGGGCTGCTCGCGCCGCGGGCGAAGACCTGCAGCCGGAGCGGCACGCCGTTGCGGCCGTCGACATCGATCTGGACCTGGCCCACCAGCGACCGGGCGTCCTTGGGCGCGAGTACCAGGCCATAGGCCGCCTGCCCGGCCACCGTGACGTTGCTGGCCACGCTGACCGTGGTGGTCGGCCCGACCGCGGCCAGCACCTGCTGGGCGGCCTGCTGCGGGGTCAGCGGCTGCTTCGGCACGGCTTGCATCGAATGCGGTGGGAGCGTGAACTTGGTGACCTTGTTCAGGGTGCTCTGCCACAGCCAGGCGGTGCTGCCGTTCCTGATCACGTCGCTCTCGCTGAGCGACTGCGGCACGGCCAGCCGGAAGTGATCGGGGCTTGAGTACCAGACCCGCACCGTGTGCGACCCGGTGATCAGCGACGACAGTGACGTGGGGTTCCCGGTGGCAGGCAGGGCGGGCAGGCCGAACGAGGCGGTCTCCACCACCGTCCCGGTCAGCGGCGGGATCGTGGCGTCCGCCACCTCGGCGAGCAGCTGAGCCGGGGTCCGCGCGGGCAGCCCCGGAGCGGCCTGGGCCACGGAAATCAGCGACCCGGCTATGATCCCGCCCGTGATGACCAGCCCGCCAGCCGGAACGACCCACCTCGCCCGCCTGGACAGCCTCGGTACTCCAACCATGACACCTCACCCGTTATCGGAGCGTACCCGCTGAGCGGGCGCGCTGCTCGCAGGGCCCGCCCCCGAATGCCGGCCCTGATCGCGCTTGCCTTCACAGTGCCGTGCCGCCGCTGTGAGCACCCTGAGAGCCAGGCGACGGCACCGGTAATAGTGGGTCAGACTGGGACCGTGCGGGTGCTCGTGGTAGAAGACGAACGGCGGCTCGCCGCCGCGGTGCGCCGCGGACTGACCGCCGAGGGGTTCGTCGTCGACGTCGCCCACGACGGCGTCGATGGCCTGCACCTGGCCCGGGAGGGCGAGTACGACGCCGTGGTGCTCGACCTGATGCTGCCCGGCTTGTCCGGCTACCAGGTATGCGAGCGGCTCCGGGCCGAACGGAACTGGGTGCCGGTGCTGATCCTGTCCGCCAAGGACGGCGAGTACGACCAGGCCGACGGGCTCGATCTGGGCGCCGATGACTACATGACCAAGCCCTTCTCCTACGTGGTGCTCGCGGCCCGGCTGCGCGCGCTGCTGCGCCGGGGAGCCCGGCCGCGCCCGGCGGTGCTGGCGGCCGGCGACCTGTACCTCGACCCGGGCGCCCGGACCGTCCGCCGCGCGGACGCGGACGTGGAGCTGACCGCCAGGGAGTTCGCGCTGCTGGAGTACCTGATGCGGCGGGCCGGCCAGGTGGTGCCGAAGGCGGAACTGCTGGATCACGTCTGGGATGCGGATTCGGTCACCGACATGAACGTCGTGGAGGTCTACGCGGGATACCTGCGGCGCAAGATCGACGTGCCGTTCGGGAAGAACGCCCTGCAGACCGTGCGCGGGGCCGGGTACCGGCTGGCCGCTGACGGTGGCTGACCGTGAGGGGCTGACCGTGACCGGCGAGCGGCACGGGCCCGCCCGGTGGTGGCGGCGGCGGAGCCTGCGGGCCCGGCTGACGCTCGTCACCTCGGTCGGGCTGGCGCTGGCCCTGGCGGTCGCGGCGGTGCTCCTGGTCAATGCCCTGCGGGTCGCCCTGATCCGCGGGCTCGACGACTCAGCCAGGCAAGGCGCGGTCGAGGTGGCCGCGCTTATCGATCAGAACCGGCTGCCCAACCCGGTTCCCGTCGCCCCCGGGACGATCACCATCCAGGTGCTCGACGCCCGCGGCCGGATTACCGACGTATCGCCGGGCGCGGACCGGCTGGTGCCGATGCTGCCGCTCGCGCAGGCGCAGGCGGCCGCCCGGACCGGCCAGGCCAGCATGCTGGCCGGGCCGCCCCTGGGCTTGCCGTCGCTGCTGCGGGTAGTGGCCGTCGGGGCGAGCGGCCACCAGGTCGTCATCGCCGCGGTCTCCTACGCCCAGGCCAGTGACAGCCTGGCCACGCTGGCCAAGGCGCTGATCATCGGAACCCCGCTGCTGTTCGGCCTGCTGGCCCTGGCCACCTGGCTGGTCACCGGGTATACGCTGCGGCCGATCGCCGCGCTGCGCCGCGGCGCCGCCGAGGTAACCCAGACCGGCGTGCCCCGGGACCTGCCGGTCCCGCCTGCCCGCGACGAGGTGCGGTCGCTCGCGGTCACGCTGAACGACATGCTCGGCCGGCTCGCCGACGCGCAGCAGCGCCAGCGGGACCTGGTATCGGATACGGCGCACGAGCTCCGCAGCCCGATCGCCAGCATCCGCGCTCAGCTCGAGGTCGCCATGGATCACCCCGACGGCCTGGACTGGCTGGAGACGGCGCGCGACGTGCACGCCGATACCTTGCGGCTGGCCCGGCTGACCGAGGACCTGCTGCTGCTCGCCCGGCTCGACGGGCAGCACCTGCGCCGCAGGCCCACCGACCTGTCCGCGATGTGCGGATCGGTCGCGGCGCGCTACACCGCGGCCCGGGTGCCGGTGCGAGCCGACGTGGCGGCGCCGTGCGTGGTCGCGGGCGATCCGGACGCGCTGAGCCGACTGCTGGTGAACCTGCTGGACAACGCGGTCCGGCACGCGGCCAGCCAGGTGTGCGTATCGGTACGCGGTGACGACGGCTGGGCCGTCCTGGTCGTGTCCGATGACGGGCCAGGTATCCCGGCCGAAGATGCCGAGCGGGCCTTCGGCCGGTTCTCGCGCCTGGAGGGCGCGCGGAGCCGGACCGGGGAGGAGGGCGTGGAAGGAGCCGGCCTCGGCCTGGCCATAGTGCGCTCCACCGCCGAAGCCCACGGCGGCTCGGTGTCGCTCAGCGACGCCGGCCCCGGCCTGCGCGCCGAGGTCCGCCTCCCGCTGGCCTAGCCTAGGCACCCTGCGGACGCACCGGTTCCTGGTTGGTCAGGCGGGGGGTAGGTGTGCGGTGGGGCTGGGAGTGCCGCCAGGAAACCGATATGAGTGCCCCGCCCAGCGGCGAGTCGCCGATGTGCCAGCGGCCGCCGGTCGAGCGGACGATCGAATCGCCGATGGCCAGCCCGAGGCCGGCGCCCGAGCCCTGCTCGGTGGCCCGGTGGAACCGGTCGAACAGGCGCGGCCGGTCGGCTTCGGGGATGCCGGGACCGCTGTCCTCCACGGTCAGGCGGACCCGGCTGCCCTGGACGCGGACCTGGATCCGGACCTGTCCGTCCGGGCCGGCGTGACGGCAGGCGTTGTCGACCAGAACGCCGGCCAGCCGGTCGATCCACTCGGGCGGCGCGCTAATCAGCACGGCGTCGTCCGGGGTCTCCGCGCTGACCGCGGGACCCACGGCCCGGAACCGGTCCGCGCAGGCCTGGGCCAGCGTGGCCAGGTCGACGGGCTCGTCGCCGGGCGGTGGCGGCCGGGAGTCGAACCTGGCCAGCCACAGCATGTCATCCACGAGTTGGCGCAGCCGCTGGCTCTCGCCCTGGATCCTGGTCAGTGCGTCGCGGTACTCGCTGGCCTGCCGCGGGGCGGACAGGGCCACGTCGGCTTCCGCCCTGATCACGCTGAGCGGAGTGCGCAGTTCGTGGGAGGCGTCGGCGGTGAACTCAAGCTGGCGGCGCCGCGACTGCTCGACGGGGGCCAGCGCGCGCAGACCCACGACCAGCGAGCCGAAAAACATCGCGAGCAGCAGGAACGGGCCGGCGACGATCTCGGCGTTCAGCAGCAGGCGCCGGGTGTGCGCGTCACCGGCCAGGCTCTGGCCCGCGATCAGCCAGCCGCCGTCGTACCCCGTCATCTTCAGCCGGAACGGGCCCATCGTGCCCAGGTTCGCGGTGACCGCGAGCCCGTCACGGGTCACATGGCCGGCCAGCAGGGCCGACGGCAGTGCGGGCGCGCCGGGGCTGTGCCCGGTGATCGCCCCGTCGGAGTTCGCCGACCATAGGAACACCGGCGCGCCGTCCGCGTCGAAGTCGGTGCTCGAATCGGCGGGCGAGCCACTCCGGGTCACTGGCTGGCTGACCGCCGTCCGATTTTGCTGCGCCACGGTGAGGTGGCCGGCCAGCCGCTCGTCGTTCTGCTCGGTCAGGTGCTTGGCCACCACCAGGTTGAGCACGATGACGCCGACGATGTAGACGCCCGCGATGACCGCCGTCGCGACGGCGGCGACCTTGGCCGCGGGGCTGACTTTCATGCCGGGGTAATGCGGTAGCCGATGCCGCGGACGGTCTCGATCCGCACTCCGCCGCCCGAGAGCTTGGAGCGCAGCCGGGCCAGGTGGACGTCGATGGTGTTCGAGCCGAACGCGTCGGCCTCGTTGTCCCAGACATGCTGCGCGATCGAACGACGGTCGGCGACCCCGGGGGAACGGCGCATCAGGATCTCCAGAATGCCGAGTTCGGTGCCGGTCAGCGCGGGCCGCTCCCCACGGATCAGCACCTCCCGCATGGCCGGGTCGAACTCGAGTTCGCCGATCTTGATCCGAGGCGAATGGCTGACCGGCGGCCGGCGCTGCAACGCCCGGAGCCGGGCCAGCAACTCGCCGAAGTCGAACGGCTTGACCAGGTAGTCATCCGCGCCCGCGTCCAGGCCGGCGATCCGGTCGGCCGGGGTGTCCCGGGCGGTCAGCATCAGCACCGGGATGGACGTGCCGCCGCGGCGGAGCCTTTGCACCAGGTCCAGGCCGGACAACTTGGGCATGCGCCAGTCCAGCACGGCCACTTCGTACTGGTAGAAGCGCAGATAGGAGGCCGCGGTCTCCCCGTCGGGCACCAGGTCCACCACGTAGCCCTGTTCCCTTAGCCCGCGCGCCAGGACCTCGCCCAGGTTTTCGTCATCTTCCGCGAGCAGCACCCTCACACTTTCTGAATCTACCCGTCGGGGGGTACTAGGGGGGTCGCTCCCCCTCGGATGTACTGCGGGGGCGGACTCAGCGCGAAACACGACGCCAGGCTGACCGCGGGATGAGGCGGAGGGCCACCGCGAGCAGGCCTAGGGGCTTGGGGATCCACACGGCCGACTTCCGGCCGCGCAACGCGGCCACGGTGGCCTGGCCCACCTGATCCGGGGTCGTGGCCATCGGCGCTGGATCCATGCCGGCCGTCATCCGCCCGGCGACGAAGCCGGGCCGGACCAGGAGCACGCGGACCCCGGTGCCGTGCAGCGAGTCCGTCAGCCCGCGAGCGAAGGCGTCCAGGCCGGTCTTGGCCGCCCCGTACACGAAGTTGGCCTTACGCGGGCGGACCGCGGCGACCGAGGAGAGCACCACGATGGTGCCCTGGCCCTGGGCGCGCATCCGGGCGGCGATGGCCAGCAGGCTGGTGACGTGGCCGGTGAAGTTGGTCTCGATCATCTCGGCGGCGCGCTGGACGTCGCGTTCGACGTCATCCTGCGAGACCAGGATGCCAGCCGCCGAGATGACCATGTCCAGGGGTCCCTCGGCAAAGACGGCGGCTACGAACGCTTGGTGGTGCTCGGTCGCGATCGCGTCGTAAGGCACGGTCCGCACCTGGTAGGGCAGCTCCTTGCCCGCGGCGGTCAGCCGCTGCTCATCACGTCCGGCCAGGATGACCTCGGTGTCGGCGGGGGCGCGGAGCGCAGCGAGGACGGCCAGGCCGATCTCGCTGGTGCCGCCAAGCAGCATGATCCGGGGCGGGTGCCCAGATTCGTTCGGGAAAATTTTCATTCAGTCACCAGTTTCTAAGTGCCGATCCCGCCGAGGCCCGCCACGAACAGCGCCAGCCAGGTTATTTCGCAGACCAGCATCGGAGCGTCCCGCATCAGCAGGTCCTCCACCGGCGCGGATGTCCGCCGGCCAGTCAGGAAGCCGAACCGGATCAGGGCCGCGGCCAGCGGCACGGCGCTGGCCAGGTGCCAGGGCCGGGCGCTCGGGTGCTCCCCGGCCGCCCACGCCAGGTACGCCGCGATCATCAGGGCGCCCACGATGATCTGGCTGACCCGCAGGGCCGCGGGCCGGTAGAAGCGCATGACCGGCCGGTGCCGGATGGCCTCGGGGCCGAGATTGGTCAGCTCGGTGTAGCGCTTGGCGATGGCCACGCCGAACGCGCCCAGGCTGCACACCAGCAAGAACCAGCCTGACGGCGGCACATGCGTGGCCGCGGCCCCGCCGAGCACGCGCAGCAGGAAGCCGGACGCCACGAAGAGCACCTCGACCACCGGGATGTGCTTGAGCACCCAGGAGTAGAGGAAGGACAGGGTCAGGTAGCCGCCCACGCACGCGACGAGCAGCGGCGTGGAGATGAGTACGCCGACGGCCAGGCCGGCCAAGGCAGACACCGCACCGAGCACGACCGCATGTCGCTTGGGCAGGTCGCCGGCCGCCACCGGCCGGTGCCGCTTACGCGGGTGCTTGCGGTCGCGCTCGGCGTCGGCCACGTCGTTGATGAAGTACACCGCGACCGAGGCGAAGCCGAAGGCGGCCGCGGCCGCGAAGGCGTAGATCAGCCAGTCCCGCCGGCCGAGCCCGATGCCGGCCAGCGGCGCGGCGAAGACGAGCAGGTTCTTCGGCCACTGGCGGGGCCGGGCGGTGCGCAGCACCGCCACCGGCCAGCCCGGGCGGCGGGCATGCCTGGGCCGGGCGGGCACCTTGGGGGCGCTCGTCTGGGCGGTCACCGTGCGTAGACTACCGTGAAATCGCGGCTGTAGACGGAGTAGTACCGGTATGCGCTCCCCTGCTGGGACGGCAGCAGGGGCCGCGGGGCCGGATCCGATGGATGGCCCTTCGCCTGGTAGTAGTCGAAGGACATCCATTCCGGGTTGATGTCCAGCTGCATCCCCTCCACCGCGCCCGCCCGCTTCAGCAGGTTGGCGAGATCCTGGGCGTTGAGCGCCGGGCCGTAGACGAAGATGACCCGGCCGCCCTCGGTGATGCCGATCCCGGAACGCCATACGTAGTACCCGCCGCCGAGGGTGGCACCCCAGGCCCCGAGCACGTCGTTGTTCACCGAGGCCGGGATCTTCCCGTGGTCGATGAGCAGCTTGAGGTTCTGCCGGACGCCGACCACGTTCGGGGTCATCCGCACGTCGCTGCCCCAGGCGCCGATCTTGATGGTGCCGTTGCGGTAGTAGACCATCGACGCCGCCCCGTTCACCAGGGCTCCCCTGCTCGCGCCGTTCAGGTAGAAACCGCCGCCCGCTGAATCCAGCTTGAACCCGCCGTTGAACGTGGCCAGCAGGCCCGTGCGCGTGCCTGGCGGGATCCACGACGCGACCTTCCAGTTACCCGGACCCGGGTCCTCGGCGCCGGGCCGCAGCTGGAAGCTGACCAGCCGCTGATCCATCGAGACGATCCCGGCCACGTACGAGGTGTGCACGGCGTCCGGCCGCAGGAAGGTGCCGAAGATGGCGGGCTCGCCCTTGACCGTCTCGAGCACGCGCCAGACGCCCTCGCCGGGCAGTGGCGGGCTGGCGAACGGGGTCAGCTTCTCCGGGATGTTCGGCTGGAATCCGCGGGTGGCCTTGGACTTCCTGACCGGCTGGGCACCCGGCGCGGCGAGGGAGAAGCCGGGCTTGCCGCCCACCTTGGGCGGAGAGTAGGTGAGCCACTCGCCGAAGGTCACCACCGGGCCCAGGTAGTGATCCCTGGCCCATTCGGCCAGCTTCGACGAGGTCGACCCGCCGCCGGGCGCGGCCAGCGCCTGCCCGACGGAAAAGCCGACCCAGCAGAGCAACACGGCGATGATCACCAGGATGACCCGGACCGTACGCAGCCGCAGCAGCCTGCGAATCCGCTTGCGGCCGCGCCTGCGCCCCCTTCCGCTCTGCCTCCCGGTCCCGGACGGGTCGCCGCCGGAGGGTCCAGGATCCTCGTCCGGCTCGAAGTGCGCGGACCCGTAGGGCGGTTCGGACCCGTAGGGCGGCTGCGACCCGTACGGCGAGGCTGACCCGTAGGGCGGTTCGGACCCGTA
>Ga0209656_10003610_pt1 | contig 10008 bp, 7 predicted proteins | sample BogFormECP12_OM2_FD_188239 | JGI IMG/M metagenome (GOLD analysis project Ga0209656, IMG submission 188239) | Bog forest soil microbial communities from Calvert Island, British Columbia, Canada - ECP12_OM2 (SPAdes) (version 2) | ecosystem: Environmental > Aquatic > Freshwater > Wetlands > Bog ... | reverse complement strand
GCGCTCGCCGTCGCCCGCGCCGCGGATCTGTTCGGACTGCTGCTGAGCCTGGGCGGTGATGACGGTCACCTTGCGGTCGGCCTCGGCCTTGATCTGCTGGCTCTGCTGCGACCCTTGCGCGCGGTAGGACGCCGCGCGCTGCTGTCGCTCGGTCTGCATGCGGCGGAACACGGCCTCCGAGTTCTCCGCCGGCAGATCCGCGCGCTTGATGCGCACGTCGATGACCGCGAGGCCGAAGCGCTTCGCGCCGGCGATCATCTGATCGCGGATATCCGCCATCAGAGCGTCGCGCTTGTCGCGCACGATGTCGGTGATCGACGCCTCCGACAGCGTGCGGCGAAGCGCCGAGTTCAGCATGCCGCCCAGCTGAGCGTCGGCGCCCCGGGTGTTGAACACGGATTGGTAGAATAGCAGCGGATCGTCGATGCGGTAGCGCACGAAGGCGTCGACTTCCAGGCGCTGGTTGTCGGACACAAGAACTTCCTGGCGCTCGTCTTCGAGCGCAAGAATGCGCTTGTCGATATAGACCACTGTGTCGATGAAGGGCCACTTGAAGTAGAGGCCGGGGGCTCCGATGAGGTCGCGAATCGGCTGACCGAAACGCAGCACAAGCGCCTGCTCGGTCGGGTCGACAACAAACGTCGACAACCATGCAAGGATGATCGCAGCGACCGCAAGGAGAGCGATCATAGCGCCGCTGAGGGACCGTTTCATTTGGCGCTCCCCGGCGTTTTTGATTGAAGCGGATCGAGAGCGATATAGGGCACCGGCGCGCTCGCCGAATTCGAGTCGACGATCGTCTTGTCCATCGGCCCGAGGACACGCTCCATCGTCTCGAGATACATGCGTTCGCGGGTCACGCCGGGAGCCTTTTTGTATTGCTCGTAGATCTGATTGTAGCGCTGCGTTTGGCCCTTGGCGTCGAGGATCGTTTGCTCACGATAGGCGTTGGCCTCGGCGATGATGCGCGCTGCGCCGCCCTCCGCCTCTGGCACGACCTTGTTGGCGTAGGTCTCGGCTTCGTTGACGGCGCGTTGCTGGTCCTGTTGGGCCGCGGTGACGTCGCGATATGCCGAAATGACTTGGCTTGGCGCATCGACCGACTGCAACTGCACCTGCTTGACGAGTACGCCCGCTCGATAGCCGTTGAGCACGTCCTGAATACGCTTCTGCGCATCCGTCTCGACCGACTTTCGGTCGGTCGTCAAAATGCCGTCGATCGTCTTCAGTCCGACGACCTCCCTCATGATGCTCTCCGCCACCGCCTTAACGGTTTCCCGAGGGCTCAGGATGTTGAACACGTAGTCTTCCGGTTTGGCCGGATCAATCTGCCAGTTCACACGAAAGTGGACGTCGACGATATTCTTGTCGCCGGTCAGCATCTGACTTTCCTCGGGGATGTCGGCGTTGGACCCGAGGCTGCGATAGCCGACTTCGGTGATCTGCTGGTCCCAAACCGGAACCTTGATCACCGAGCCGATCGGCCAAGGCCAGTTGGTGTTGAGGCCCGCCGCAGTCTTGCCGGTGTAACGGCCGAACACGAGATTGATGCCGACCTCGTTCGGCTGGACCGTATAGAACGTGCCCCAGGCGAACCAGACCAGGATTGCGCCAAGGATCAGAAACAGAACCGTGCGGCTGGTAAATCCGCTGCCGCCAGTTCCGCCGCCTCCCGATCCGCCAGGCGTCAGTTTGCCAAGCGCTTCCTGAACGCGGCGAATGATCTCTTCTAGGTCGGCCGTCGGCTGAGGGCCGGACGGCCCCTGCCCCCATGGCCCTCGCCCAGGCGAGCGCCATGGTCCGCCGCCTTGATTGTTCCAGGACATCGAAACCTCTCGCGGGTCTGCCCGCTGGTGCATGGGCGCTTATATAGGGAAGTCCGCCAGCCCGGCAAAGGAGCCTCGCCGTCCCATCTTCCTCGAGCCGCCGCCCCGGGCCTCAATCGCCAGTCGCTTCCTCGCCCTCCCGGTCGGGCGCTTGCGTTCCGGTCTCCCGCGCCGCAAGCGGCGAGACCCTGAGCGCGGCGATCCGGTTGCGCTGTTTGCGCAGCACCTCAAACCTGAAACCGTGGAAGGAGAAGGTCTGCCGAGGCTCGGGAATGGCGCGGGCTTCATGAATGACGAGGCCGGCGACAGTCGCGGCCTCTTCGTCGGGCAGGTTCCAGTCCATGGCGCGGTTGAGGTCACGGATCGTCACCGAACCGTCGACGACGACGGAGCCGTCGCGCTGCTTGCGGACGCCCTGAACGGCAACGTCGTGCTCGTCGCGAATATCGCCGACGATCTCCTCGATGATGTCCTCGAGCGTCACCAGACCCTGCACCACGCCATATTCGTCGACGACCAAAGCTGAATGCGTCTTCCGGCGCAGGAAGGCCTGCAACTGATCGCGCAAGGTTGTCGATTCGGGAATGAACCACGGCTCGAGCGCCAGGTCGGCAATCTTGATCTTGCTGGCGTCGCCGCCCGCGGCGACATAGGCGCGCAGCAGGTCCTTGGCGTGCAGCACCCCAATGATGTTGTCTGGTTCGCCGCGCCAGAGCGGCATGCGCGTGTAAGGCGATGCGATGGCTTCGCGCACGAGTTCGTCCGGCGGCAGATCCGCGTCGATGAGTTGCATTTTGGTGCGATGCACCATCACGTCGGACACCGGAATCTCGGCCAGTTCGAGGAGCCCGCCGAACATGTCTCGGTCCGCGCGCTCGACCCCGCCCTCCCGGTGCAGGATGTCGACCGCGCCCATCAGCTCTTCATGACCGGTCACGCTCGGATCCATCTCGGTCAGAGAAACGCCGCACAGACGCAGGACGCCGCGGACCAAGGTCTCGACGGCGCTAACGATCGGACCGAATACTGTCACGAAAAACAGAACCAGCGGCGCGATCAGGAGCGAGACCCGGTCCGGGTAAGCGATGGCGATCGTTTTCGGCATAACCTCGCCGAAGACGACAATGAGCGCAGTCATGATGATCGTCGCGGCCCACACGCCGTGATCGCCGTAGAGATCGAGAAGGACGCTGGTGGCGATCGCCGAGGCTCCGATGGTGACGAACTGGCCGCCGAGGAGCATCGCGCTGATGAGCCGGCCGCGCATGCTGATGAGGCGCGTCACAAGCTTCGCCCGTTTGTCGCCGCCCATCTCAAGCGCATGCATGCGCGCGCGCGAAGCCGCCGTCAGCGCGGTCTCGGCCCCAGCGAAAAACGCCGCGGCGACGATGCTAACGATGACGATGGCGAGGTCTAAGGCGTACGGCATTCGCTATTTTAGCATGTCTGCGAGGCCTCAGGCACAGGAACATGCTGGTCAATCCGGTCGAAGCTGCACCTCCTCCCTCAAGAAAGTCAGAACGCTCGCCTCCTCGACGTCTCGAGCGATAAAGCTCTCGCCGACGCCCTTGGCGAGAATGAAAGTTAGCCGTCCGCGCTCGACCTTCTTGTCCTGTCGCATGGCCAGGAGGATGTTCTCCGCTCCAGCATTGAGGCCGGGAATGTCGCGAATGCGGGTCGGGAGGCCGACCGTTTTCAAATGGGCCTCGACCCGCGCCGCGTCCTGTCCAGAACAAAATCCGAGGTGCCGCGAAAAGCGGAAGGCGGCCGCCATCCCGATGGCGACGCCTTCGCCATGAACCAGACGAGCCGAATCGTAGTGCGTCAGGCTCTCGAACGCGTGACCGAAGGTGTGACCAAGATTGAGCAGCGCACGCAGGCCCTGCTCGGTTTCGTCGGCGGCGACGACGCGGGCTTTGGCCGCACAACTCGTCGCAATCGCCTCGGATCGGGCTGGGCCGCCAGAGAAAACTTCGCGCCAACGAGCTTCGAGAAACTCGAAGAAATTACGGTCCCCGAGGAGGCCGTACTTGACGACTTCGGCGTAACCGGCGCGAAACTCGCGCCTGCTCAGGGTATCGAGGCTACTCGAATCTGCGAGAACGAGCACCGGCTGATGGAACGCGCCGACAAGATTCTTGCCGTACGCCGAATTGATCCCCGTCTTTCCGCCGACGCTGGAATCGACTTGCGACAGGAGGGTGGTCGGAACTTGAACGAAGCGCACGCCTCGGCGGAGTGAAGCCGCGCAGAATCCCGTCAGATCGCCGATGACCCCCCCGCCAAGCGCGACGACGACATCGCGGCGCTCAATGCGCGCTTCGATCAGCGCATCGGAAACCCGCGCAAATTCGGCATAGGACTTGGTTGCTTCTCCCGGAAGGCAAACGATCGCGCTCGCGCGCAAACCCGCCTTCTCGAGGCTCGCCGTCAGCCGGCCAAGATAGAGCGGGGCGACATTGGCGTCAGTCACGATCGCGCACTTCGCTCCTGGCGCGATCCTCATGATTTCGGCCCCTGCCTCATCGATTACGCCGGGGCCGATGAGAATAAAGTAGGCTCGCGGACCGAGCGGCACTTCGACTTTGCGCCGCCCGTATGCGCCGGCCTCGGCGTCGCGGCACAGCGCCTCGGCAAGACGGCTGAGCGCTATTTCGACCACAACGTCATGTGGTCCGTCGCGGGACTCGATGGTGATGTCGGCAAGCGCGTAGGTTGGCGAGCGCTCGTAAAGCAGCCGGCGCAACGTCTTTTCCGGATCGTCGGTCTGCAGCAAAGGCCTATTGGACTTCTTGCGAACGCGCGCGAGAAGAACCTCGACGTCCGGTTTCAGCCAGATCGAAACGCCGTGCGCTGCTATGGTGTCGCGAGTCGTCTTGTTCATGAAAGCGCCGCCGCCTGTCGCGAGCACCTGCGGACCTGAATTGAGCAGACGGGCGATCACCCTGCGCTCTCCGTCACGGAAATAGGCCTCGCCGAACCGCTCGAAAATCTCGGCGATCGTCAGTTGCGCCCCAGCCTCGATCTCGGCGTCGGCGTCGACGAAAGGCAAGCCGAGTTTCGCCGCGAGCCGCTTGCCGACTGACGTTTTCCCGGCCCCCATCATGCCGACCAGCACGACTGAACGTCCGCCCAATGCGGCCGCCACCCGCCGGGCGTCGACTGGCTGCCCCGAAATCATGACCCTTCGAGCCCTATCCATCCTCAATCCAAGGAACGGTCCCTTACAGGAAATGAGCGGCGAATGCGATGCGGCGCCGGCGGCTGTTCCGGACCATCACTTGGCCTCCGGTCTGACCGTCTTGCGCGCCGCGTCCGTTCTTGCAACCATGTCAATAGCACGACAGGACCGCGTCGCTTTCGTTACGGGATCGCGTGGTCCGGCGCGCGTCCAGATCATGCGGCCCGGCCGCGCCGCGCCAAGAAACGCTTGAGGGAGCCCGACTTTGACCGCAGCCAATCATGAGCACCGCGTCCCCGGTCCGCGCCTCATCGCCGTCGTCGGGCCATTTCAAAGCGGAAAAACCAGCCTCCTCGAGGGGATACTGGCCCGTGGCGGCGGTCTGGCGCGGCAAGGGTCCGTGCGGGAGGGCACGAGCATAGGCGATTCCAGCCCCGAGGCGCGCGGTCACGCGATGAGCGTCGAGCCGAACGTCGCCAGCATCGACTATATGGGCGACCGGCTGACCTTCTTCGACTGTCCCGGCTCGATCGAATTCATCCACGACATGCGATACGCGCTTCCGGTTTGCGACGCGGTCGTCGTCGTATGCGAAGCAGATCCGCGCAAGGTTCCGGCGCTGCAGGTCATCTTGCGCGAGCTCGAGGAAATCGGGGCGCCGCGAATCCTCTTTCTCAACAAGATCGACCAGTCGAGCGGAGGCCTGCGCGAGACGCTCGAGATGCTCCAGCCGGCTTCCCGGACGCCCCTGCTTTTGCGTCAGATTCCCGTCTGGGAAAACGGAGTCGCGACGGGATTCGTCGATCTCGCGCTCGAGCGCGCCTTCATCTACCGTGAGTCGGCGCCTTCGACCGTCATCGAAATGCCGTCCGGCGTTATCCCAGAGGAAAAGCAGGCGCGCTATTCAATGCTCGAAAAGCTCGCCGACTACGACGACGCCCTGATGGAGCAGCTCATCAGCGACATCGATCCGCCAAGAGACCTCGTGTTCGACGATCTCGCCCGCGAATTGCGCGAGGGGCATGTCGTGCCGGTGCTGATGGGTTCAGCGACCGAGGGCCACGGCGTGACAAGGCTCTTGAAGGCGGTTAGGCATGAGGCGCCGGCCATCGCCCATACACGCAAGCGCCTTAAAATCGAGGACAAGGGGCCAGCCCTCGCACAAGTCATTCGCACCATCCACACCGCGCACGGCGGCAAATTGTCGCTCGCGCGTGTCCTGCGCGGCGGCTTCGCCGACGGAGCGACCGTCGTCAGCGCGCACGGGGTCGAAGAGCGCATCGGCGGCCTCGCCCGGCTCATGGGAGCGGCGTCATCGAAAGTGGCTCGCGCCGAGGAGGGCGACACCATCGCCTTCGCCCGCCTCGAGGGCCTCGCGACCGGCGACCGCTTCGCCGACGGCAAAGCCGCCCCAGCGGCTGCGGAGATTCCGGCCCCGCCGCCGCCGACGCAAGCCTTCGCCATTCACGTCAAGGACCGCAAGGACGAGGTGCGGCTTGCCAGCGCTCTCGCCAAGCTCTGCGAGGAAGACCGCGCGCTGTCCTTCGTCCAGGACGCTGAAATGTCCGAGATGAAGCTCTACGGCCAGGGCGAGATGCATCTCCGCGTGACGACCGAGCGGCTTGCCGACCGCTTCGGCGTGACGATCCATACGCAGAGGCCGACCGTCGCCTATCGCGAAACGATCCGAGACGCCGTTACGGTGCGCGGCCGGCACAAAAAGCAGTCGGGCGGCCACGGCCAGTTCGGTGACGTGGTGGTTGAGGTCGCGCCACGCGGCCGGGGCGAGGGCTTCGCATTCACCGAGCGTGTACACGGCGGATCGGTGCCCAGACAATATTTCTCCTCAGTCGAAGCGGGCTCAAAGGACGCGCTGGCGCGGGGGCCGCTCGGTTTTCCCGTGGTCGATATCTCTGTGACGCTGATCGACGGGTCCTATCATACGGTCGATTCCTCGGACATGGCGTTCCGCGCCGCTGCGAGGATCGCGGTCGACGATGCGCTGGGGAAAGGGCGACCTGTTCTGCTCGAGCCGATCCTTTCGGTGACGATCTACGTTCCGTCAGACGCATTGGCGCGCGCGAGCGCGCTGGTCAGCGCGCGCCGAGGGCAGATTCTCGGGTTCGAGGCCCGGCAGGGTTGGAATGGCTGGGAGGCGTTGCGGGCGCTCATTCCAGAGGCGGAGATCGGCGACCTCATCGTCGAACTGCGCTCGGCGACCTCGGGCGTCGGCGCCTTCGAGACCCAATTCGACCATCTCGCCGAACTTTCCGGGCGGACGGCCGAACAGGTGATCGCAGCCCGGCAACGTGCGATCGCCTGAGCGCGCGACAAGCCCCGCAAATTGGGACTTTTTGGCGGCTGTACAGGCGCGCGGCCATCGCATAAAGGGTGAGGCCAATCCTCGCCCTCTGGAGACGACCTCGATGGCCGACGCCACTCTCGAACGAAGCCGTCTGGCGACGGTTTTCGGCGGCTCGGGCTTCCTCGGACGCCATATCGTGCGGGCGTTGGCGCGAAGAGGCTGGCGGGTCCGGGTGGCGGTGCGACGGCCCGATCTCGCGGCCTTTTTGCAGACCGCCGGCGTCGTTGGGCAGATCCTGCCAGTCCAGGCCAATCTGCGATATCCGGCCTCGATCGCTGCGGCGCTCGAGGGGGCGGAAATGGTCGTCAACGCCGCCGGTCTGCGCGCCGAGAGCGGGGCGCAGACCTATCGGGCCGTGCATGTCGACGGGGCCGCGGCGCTAGCGCACGCCGCCAGAGCGGCGAGCGTCGGATCTTATGTCCACGTCTCGGGGATCGGGGCCGACGCCCGCTCCGCGTCTCCCTACATCGCCAGCAAGGGGCGCGGCGAAGCCGTGACGCTCGAGGCCTATCCCGACGCGACCATCCTCCGTCCGTCGGTCGTCTTCGGACCGGAGGACGATTTCTTCAACCGGTTCGGCGCGCTTTCCCGCTTCTTGCCGGTCATTCCCCTGTTTGCAGGCGGCGCGACGCGCCTGCAGCCCGTCTACGCTGGAGACGTTGCGAGAGCGGCCGCGGCATCGCTCGCCGGATCGGCGAAGCCCGGCGCAACTTACGAACTCGGCGGTCCGCTCGTGATGACGCTGCGCGAAGCCGCCGAACTCGTCCTGCGTACGGTCGAGCGACGCCGTCTCCTCGTCGGGCTGCCCCTCGGCCTTTCGCGCCTGGTCGCGTCAACGAGCACCTTTGCGAGCAAGGCGACGCTCGGCCTTTATCCGAAGCTCCTCACGACCAGCCGCGACCAGGTCGACCTCCTTGCCGCCGACAACGTTGTGTCGGCAGAAGCGGATGCCGAGGGCCGGACCCTTCGCGGGCTCGGAATCGAGCCTCAGGCGGCCGATGCGATCGTTCCGAGCTACCTTGTGCGTTTCCGGAAGACAGGCCAGTATGAAGCCGAGCGTTCAGCCTGAGGGCGGCGCGTTTCGGACGCCGTCGCAATTCTTGTAATGCTGGTTTCGTATTGATCGGACAAGTCAATTCAGGGCATGAAGGTCGGGAGCGAGACTCCGGGGCCGTTTCGAGTCGAGGATGTTCAGTGATTAAGTCGGAACTTGTGCAGCGCATGGCCGCCCGCAATCCGCACCTTTACCAGCGCGATATCGAAAACATTATCGACGCCATTCTCGGGGAGATCGCGGACGCGCTGGCGCGCGGCGAGCGGGTCGAGCTGCGCGGCTTCGGCGCCTTCTCGACCAAGCAGCGTCAGGCGCGCACGGGGCGCAATCCGCGAACGGGCGACAAGGTGCCGGTGACCGAGAAGCTCGCGCCGTTCTTCAAGACCGGCAAGGAGCTGCGCGAGCGCCTCAATCGAACGTCGGTCGAGCACGCCTAGTATGGCGCACGGTCCGACGGGGCGCGCGAGGCTGGCATGATCCGCATGGTGAAATACGCGGTCCTCGCCGTCATTGCGCTCATCCTGCTCCTCTTCGCTTTCGCTAACCGCGAGATCGTGATGGTGTCGTTCGACCCGTTCGGTTCGAGCGACAATGCGGCGCTGGCGATCACCGCGCCCCTGTTCGCGGTCGTCATCGTTTTCGCCGCGCTCGGCGTGGTGGCGGGCGCTTTTGCGACCTGGCTGTCGCAGGGCCGCCACCGGCGCGCTTCGCGCCAGAACCGGGCCGAGGCGGACAAATGGCGCGCCGAAGCCCAGACGCTTAAGGCGTCGCAATCGTCGCCCCCCGCCCTGCCCCGCCAATAGACATGCGGGTCTTCTCCGACGAGGACATCGACCGCGCGCTCGATTTTCCCTCGCTGGTCGAGGCGCTGAGCGTGGCCATGCGCGGCGGCTTCATCGCGCCCGCCCGCCATCATCACGAGATCGAGCGCGCCGGCGAGAAGCCCGCGGTCCACCTTCTGATGCCCGCCTGGACGGAGAGTGCATCCAAGGCCGGCCTCTATCTCGGGGCGAAGATCGTCAACGTCTTTCCCGGCAATGCGGCGCGCGGCCTGCCGACGGTGCAGGGAACCTACGTGCTGCAATCAGGACGGACGGGCGCGACGCTCGCTGCGCTCGACGGAACGCGGCTGACCCACTGGCGCACCGCCGCCGCCTCGGCGCTGGCGGCGCAACATCTCGCGCGGCAGGACGCCGAGCAGCTGCTCGTCGTCGGCGCCGGCGCGCTCGCGCCCTATCTGGCGCGCGCCCATGCGAGCCAGCGATCCTATAAGGCGATCACGGTCTGGAACCGCAGACCCGAGGGCGCGCGCCGCGTCGCCGCGGCGCTTCAGGCCAAGGGCCTGCCTGCAAGCGCCGGCGAAGACCTCGAGCGCGCGGTCGCGGAGGCCGACGTGATCACCTGCGCGACGCTCTCGACCGCGCCGCTGATCGAAGGCCGGTGGCTCAAGGCCGGACAGCATCTCGATCTCGTCGGCGCGTTCACGTTTGCGATGCGCGAGGCGGACGACGAGACGCTGAGGCGCGCCCGCGTCTTTGTCGACACAGAGGCCGCCTGCACGGAAGGCGGCGACGTCGCAATC
>Ga0209656_10003608_pt1 | contig 10009 bp, 5 predicted proteins | sample BogFormECP12_OM2_FD_188239 | JGI IMG/M metagenome (GOLD analysis project Ga0209656, IMG submission 188239) | Bog forest soil microbial communities from Calvert Island, British Columbia, Canada - ECP12_OM2 (SPAdes) (version 2) | ecosystem: Environmental > Aquatic > Freshwater > Wetlands > Bog ... | reverse complement strand
CGCAACTGCAAGGGCGGGCGCTGCCAGTGCTCGTGGGAGGCGTTCGTGTATGCCAGGCGGGACGGCAAGAAGATCCGCAAGACCTTCGCGACCCAGGCGGCAGCCAGGCAGTGGCGCGAGGAAGCTAGCGTCGCCGTCCGCAAGCAGCTGCTTCGAGCCCCGACGACAGCGACGATCGAGCAGGCCGCCGACGCCTGGCTCGAGGGTGCTCGGAGCGGGCTGATCCGCACGCGTGCCGGCGACCGCTACAAGCCGGCGACGCTCCGCGCCTACGAGACGGGGTGGAGGCTGAGGGTCAGGCCCGTGATCGGATCGATGCGCCTCTCGGCTATCACCCGCTCGGACCTCCAGGACCTCGTGGACGGACTCATCGCCGAAGGCTTCAACGCTTCGACGGTCGTGGTGACGATGATGTCTCTGAGCGTCGTCTACAAGCGCGCGCTCGACCGCGACGAGATCTCGGTCAACCCGATGATCGGCCTGCGGATGCCGGCCGTGCGCAGCGGCCGTGACCGCATTGCCACCCCGCAGGAATGCGCACAGCTGCTCCGCGCCCTTCCGGCGCGGGACCGCGCCTTGTGGGCCACCGCCATGTACGCGGGGCTTCGCCGGGGCGAGCTGACGGCGCTCCGCATCGAAGACGTCGATCTCGGCCGCGGCGTGATCCATGTGCGGCGTGGATGGGACATCCTCGAGGGGGAGATCTCGACGAAGTCCGGTCGCGAGCGGAAGGTCCCGATCTCGGCGACCTTGAGGGACTACCTGGACCAGCACCTGCTCACGATCGCCTGGAGCGAGGGGCTCCTCTTCGGCCTCGGCCCCAACAGGCCTTTCAACGGCACCCCCCTTGTGTACCGCGCCCAGCGCTCGTGGGCCGCCGCGGGGCTGGAACGGATCACGCTGCACGAGTGCCGGCACACGTTCGCGTCGCTGATGATCGAAGCGGGCGTCAACGCGAAGGCGCTGTCCACCTACATGGGCCATGCGAACATCTCGTTCACGTTCGACCGTTACGGCCACCTCATGCCCGGCAACGAGGGAGAGGCCGCCGGGATGCTCGACGACTATCTCGACCGGTGCGCGCCAGGCTCGCGCCAGTCCTGCAGCACGGAATCTGGCGCCACCCGGTCGGCTGGCGCAGAATCTGGCGCCAGATCGGCCCGTGGGGCTCGATCGAAGCTCAGCTCGACGCGCCTCTGAGGTTCAGTCCGCTCGCCGGCGCAGGATCGCCCGTGCCCCGCGGGAGGGGATCATGGTGACGATCCGGTGCAGCGCGTGCTCGGGCTCGGGTCGATCGGGCTCGAGGTCAAGGCGCCGGGCCATCACGCCGAGAACGACCCGCTGCTCGGCCATCGCGAGCTGGGCGCCGAGGCAGCGACGGGTGCCGCCCCCGAATGGGATCCACTCGTAGGTCCCGGGCGTGCGCTCGAGCCAGCGCTCCGGTCGGAACGCGAACGGCTCCGGATAGAGGTCCTCGCGGTGGTGGAGCAGGAGCGTGCTGACGCTGAGCGCCGTCCCCGACGGCACGACATAGTCGCCCAGCCGCCAGGCAACGCGTACGCGGCGGCCGACGATCGGGATGACCGGCCGGCAGCGCATCCCCTCGACGATCGCCGCCTCGATGTGCTCGCCGGCCTGCTCCTCCGAGCGCACGGCCTCGCGCAGCCTGTCGTAGGCGGCGGGGTTGCGCATCAGCCGCTCCCACGTCCAGGCAAGCGAGTTTGCGGTCGTCTCGAAGCCGGCCAGCACGAGTGTCAGCAGCTCGTCCCGGAGCTCGCGGTCGGACAGCAGCTCGCCGTCGTCGGTGCGCGCGGCGAGCAGCAGCGAGAGGATGTCGTTCCGGTCGGCGAGGTCATCGGCGCGCCGTCGCGAGGCGATCACCGGATAGGTCGCCTGGTCGAGCATCGCGACCCCTGCTCGCATCGGCCCGACGGGCTCCATATGGCCGAGGTTGATGAGCTCCGCGAGCTGGGCCAGCGGGGAGGTCGAGGCAGTCGTGAGCCGCTTGACGGTCGACCTCAGGCGGTGCTCGGCGCTGCCGGCGGCGGGCACCCCGTCGACCCCGAAGATCCCCGACATGATCACGTCGAGCGTGATTGCCTGCATCCGCTGGGCGAGCGCGAACGGCCGACCGATCGGCCACGTCTCGATCTCGCGCTCGGCCGCGTCGCCGATCATCTGCGCGTAGCGGGCGATCGCCTCGCCGTGGAACGCGGGCAGCAGCAGCTTGCGCTGGCGCAGGTGGCGGGCGCCCTGGGCGGTGAGAACCGACGTCGGCCCGACGATCGGTCGCAGCGGGGACTCCGCGGTGAGCGACGGTACCTCCTCGGGGCTGGCGGTGAACAGCGAGCGGGCATGGTCGGGATGGCTGGTGACGACGCTTCCTCCGCTGACTCCGGCGTGCATCCGGAAGACCTCGCCGAGCTGTCGGCGGGCACGGAAGACGAACTCGATCTGGCGCTGGCTGAAGCGCACCGCCTGCACGACGCGCGGGAGCCTGACCGCCGGAGGAAGACGCACGAGGTCCCCGACCTCGACGGGGCCGGCCGGGGACGGGGGGGCGGTGCCCGGGTCCATGTACAGCGCGTCGTCGCCCCGATCGGTCAGCGTCCTGGGCATCGCCACCTCCCTTCCCTTCCAGGCGGTCACGTTGGGGGACCAGCACATGTGTACGCGATCGGGCGGCCGAATAGGTTGACCGTCGCGTGTACGCTCCCCACCTCGTCGTCCAACCGCAGCGCCTGCTCTGCGGAGGGCGCGGGAGCGGACCCTCAGGGCTGCAGGCCGGCTGCCGCCGCGCGCTCCGCGCCGACCCTCGTCTCCACGAAGCTCCCGGCATGCCCTGTCCCCAGGTACGGCGCGTACACCATGTAGGTGATGGCCGGGATCTGGCCGCGCAGCTCTTCTACGCGGTCGCGGCGGATGTGGAAGTTGACCGCCTCCAGGACCGTGCAGACGATCGCCTCGGTGACCGTCCTGGACACCTGGGAGCTCGGCGGGCGGCAGCGGTTACCGCCTTCCACGAAGAGGGTGAAGGCGGTGATGAAGTCGAGCACCCTGCCGATCCGGGGTGGGGGGGCGTAGGTGGCGATGAACATGAAGTGGGCGAGGCTGGACTCGGCCTCGAGGAACCGGACGAACGCCCAGCCGGCCTCCCACACCTGGTCGGCCCAGTCGCCGGCGTCGCCGAAGAACGCACCCGCCATCGTCGCCAGAAGATGCTCGAAGACGAGCTGCACGGTCGCATCGAAGGCCTCGTCCTTGTCGTGGAACTGGGCGTAGAAGACGTCCCGGGAGAGCCCTGCGGTCGCGACGATGTCGGCGACCGTGGTCTCGGCGTAGCCCTTCGCGCGGATCGCCTCGGCGGTGGCGTAGGTGATCCGCTCTCGCTGGACCGTCTTCGCGACCTCCGATCGCAGACGATGCCTGCCCTTGGGAAGCGTCGGGTGCAGCGACAGCGTCCCGGCGTGTTCGGCCTGCTTGGCCAGGAGCGCGGGCTCGGGCTCGGGCGTCCGCCAGCGGGGCGGCCCGTCGCTGACGGTGTAGGAGTCAACCCAGGCCAGCAGGTCGTCGAGCAGGCCTCGCGGGGCGTCCGCGTCCCTGCGTAGGCGCAGGCCCAGCAGTCTGATCGTACCTTCGAGCAGGAATCTGGCTGACATGTCGAGCAACGGGGCCTCGCCGGGAGCCCGTTGCCAGGCCTGCTCGATCGCCAGCTGAACACGGCCGATCAGCCGGTCGCGCTCCTCCTGCGCCGCGGGGCCGCCGAGCATCGTCTCGTGCATCAGGAAGTCGAAGACGAACGGCTCTCGCTCCGCGACGTCGACGATGCCGATGATCGCGGACTGCATGGCCCGGCCGCCCTCGCCGCTGCCGATCCGCTCCTCCAGCTCGGCGGCGACCCTGTCCGCCAGCTCGGCCTGCGCGGTGAGCAGAGCGGCCTCCTTGTTCTCGAAAAGCTGGTAGAAGGTCGCACGGGAGACGCCCGCCCGCCTCGAGATGTCGGCGACCTTCGCGTCCGGATAGCCGCTGTGGGCGACCACGTCGACAATCGCCTCCAGGAGCCGCGCGCGTTGGCGATCTCGCGTCGAGATGATCGGCTCTCGCGGTGCGTCACTGCCCGACTCAGCCCTGCTTGCGAAGGACTGGGTGCGCACGTGTCCAGTGTCCGTCGCCATCACCGTGCTCCATTGCTCGTCTGTCTGGTGCCCAACTCGGTGACCAACCGTATCGCCTCTTGGGATCCAGTGAAAGGGGCCAGCGCGACGTAGGCCAGCAGCGGCACCTGCCCAGAGAGGGCAGCGGTCTCTCCGCGGGCTATGTGGCGGTAGACGATTTCGAAGATCGCCCCGGCGATCGCCTGCGAGGACAGGCGCGGAAGCCCGCCCGCCTCGGGCCTGTAGCGGTATCCCTCCCCGAGAAAGACCGTGAAGGATCGGACGATGTCCTCGCTGCGGCTGAGCGCGGAGGGTCCCGCCGCGTAGCACTCCACCAGGCGCAGGTGCGCCAGCGACGGGTGCGAGACGATCAGACCGGTGAGGGTTTGCAGTGCGTTCCAGACGCGCTCGGGCCACTCCTCGGCGGAGAAGTAGGCGGCAGCGCAGGCGTCGAGCACCTCCTGCGTGGAGTAGCGCTGGGCTTCCAGGAAGGCGTGGAGCTTGTCGGAGAAGTGCTGGTAGAAGACCTCTCGAGAGACTCCGGCCGCCGCGACGATGTCGGTGACCGTCGCGTTCGCGTAACCCTTGTCCATCATCACCTCGGCTGTCCCGTACACAAGCCGCGTGAGCTGACTGCGTGCTATCACCCCTGCCGGCAGGCCGTGTCTGCCGCGCGGGAGACGTGTGGGCGGCGGAGGCGTGGGCGGCGGGAACGCGGGCGCGTCGACCGGCAGGACGGCCTTCGCGCTCGTGCTCCAGCGCCCGTTCTCGACTGGCGTCGTGTAGGAGCCCATCCACTCGAGCAGGTCGTCCACCAGCAGCGGCAGTTCGGCCTCGGCATGGCTTCGCAGTCGCCACACCGCGATGCTCCGGACCGCTCCCACCAGCACCGTCGCCGGAACGTCGAGGGTCTCGCCGCCGCTCCGCGCGCTGTCGAGGCCCTCTTCGATCCTTCTCTCGAAGCGCTCGAGCGCCTCCTCCCTCTCCGCCCGCATGCGGGGGCCGGCGGCTTGTGACTCGACGAGCAGCAGCCGTCCGGCGTCCGGGCTGGCCTGGAGCTCCGCGAACAACTGCTCGAGCGCCGTCCTCGCCGCAGCCGACCAGTCGCCTCCGTCCATCAGCTGCAGCGGCGCGACCATCCGCCGGGCGGCGTCCCAGTAGGCGGCCACCAGGCATGCTTCCTTGTCCGCGAACTGCTCGTAGAAGGTCGCGCTCGAGACACCCGCTCTCGAGCTCACCTGCGCGATGCTGACCTGCTGGTATCCGACCTGCGTCGCGAGCTCGATCATCGCGTCGAGCAAACGCATCCGCTGGCTGTCCCTCCGAGCTTCTCCCGACACACTGTCGACCGGGGGCGGGGCCTGCGGTCGTCGAGCGGTGGCTGTTTTTCGGGCAGATTCCGGCATCGCTTGCATACCACAGGATACACCAGTCGGTGAAAGTCAGACCGTCGGGTTTCATGGCCGAACCCTCTAAACACCCCGGCGATACAGAAACCCGATACCTACCTTGTTGGGGACGGGTCCTGTGCCGTCCTCGAGCGCACTGCATCGGGACTGCGAGCGTCTCTTTGGACATTCACCCTTGACACGGCCCCACGGCTCTGCTTAGATACCACCGCCGTTCAAGAGAGGCCTGGCAATTGAGGCTGGGAATGGGGATGAGGGAGGAAGGGATGCCGACGAGGACAACTTCGCTGCTTGATGGGGGTACGAGCAGTCGCGAGACCGCCAGCGACCGGCACCTCGGTGACGGGCCGCCCCGGAGCCGCGGGTCTCGATCGAGGGCCGGCTGCCCTCGGACGAGCTGCCACTAGCACGACGCTGTAGCACCACTTTCGCCCCCGCCGGCCGGCGCCACGCGCGGCGCCCGAAGCGGGCCGGGCAGGGACGAGCGACGCACATGCGAGCTCGCCCTTCAAGGACGTCCGCCGACACGGGGCCAGCACGGGCCACCGTCCACGCGAACGAGCGCACCGCTTCGGGAGCAAGTTGCTCCGGAAAGAGTCCGCTTAAGCAGAAAGACCGGCATCCGGGGGTCTACACAGGAAAACCCGGATGCCGATCGCCAACAACCAAGACCATAGCAAGGAGTGGAGGACAAGTGAGACATCTAAGGATAATCGGGCTCGCCCTCGTCGCCGTCTTCGCGACGACCGCGGTCCTGGCGGCGAGCGCCTCGGCGTCGAAGCCGGAATGGGGGAAGTGCGTACCGATCGCAAACGGCAAATTCAGCAACGCCGGCTGTACCGAAAAGGCCAAGGACGGTGGCTGGGAATGGCTGGCGGGCACCAAGTACATCAACGCCCGTCACTTCACCTCGGTGGGCGGCGAAGCCGAACTCAATACGACCGCCGGGATCTCGACCCACTGCACGTCTGAGACGGCAGAAGGCGAACTCTCGGGTACGAAAAACGTCTCCAACGTGGAAGTCACCTTCCAGGGATGCAGAGCGAACCTCCTCAATCTCCAGTGCACGGGGGGCGACATCGAAATCGGTGAAGAAGGAATTAAATTCACCAACCCCGGCGAAATCAAAACCTCCCGCCTGAAGGGTACGCTCGGATACATCTCGGGCAAAGAAACCGAATCACCGGTGGTCGGCGTCTCTCTGACGCCGGAACAGAAGAAGGGCCTGTTCGCCGGGTTCATCTGCTCGAACACCCTCGTTGTTCACGTGGGTCCGTTCGGCAAAGGCGGGAACTCGATCATCGGACAGATCGGCCCCGTGAACGTTATGTCCAACGAAGCCACGCAGACCTACACGCAGGTGCAGGAAGAATACGAACCGGAAGAAGGCGTGAAAGCGTTCCGGAACACGGGAGTACAGGTCCCGACTTCCTTCGAAGGCAAGCCGAAGGACACTCTGGAAACCCAGATCTATCTCGACTACATCAACATCGGACCGTTTGAATCAGGGCAGACCCTGACGACGGTCAACCACCTCGAAGAAGAAATCGAGATCAGGGCGTAGCGGAGCCCATCCAATGCAAGGAGAGGGGCGTGCGGCGCCGAGCAACGGCCCGCACGCCCTACTCATAAGAACACGACACAGGGACCGGGCTCGGCATCTCGTAGGAGCTCGCCGAGCCCTCCCGAGGGGAAGGAAGGATCAGAGATGAAACGTATGAGGACGATGGGGGTCTGCCTGGGGACGGCCCTCGTGATCTGTGCAGTTGGAGCCGCGTCCGCCTCGGCGGCGGCTCCCGAAATTGGCAGGTGCCTGAAAGTGGCAGCGAAAACGGGGAAATTCTCGAGCGCGGCCTGCACGACCGAAAAAGCCGGCAGCAGCTATGAATGGACCCCGGGAGCGGTGAAGAACAAATTCACCACCAAAGGCGGCCTTGGCATCCTTGAAACGAAAAGCGGCAACACCGTGTCGTGCAAAACAGAGACGAGTGGTGGCGAATTCACGAGCACCAAAACGGTTGGTGGCGTGGTCGTCAAATTCAACGAATGTGAATCGGCGGGCTTCAAGTGCTCGACGGTCGGCTCCGCAGAAGGCGAACTGGTGACCAAAGCGCTCGAAGGCAAGATCGGGATCCAGAAAAAAGGAGCCAAAGCGACGTCTAACAAGATCGCGTTCGATCTCTTTCCTCTCGGCAAAACCGGTCTCTTTATCGAATTCTCCTGCGGACCTCTTCCGCTGAAAGTTCAGGGCTCTGTGTTGGTACCGATGACGCCGACGAACAAAATGACGAGCGCGTTGACGTTGAAATTCGCCGCCAGCGGCGGCAAGCAGAAACCTGAAAACTTTGAAGGTGAACCAAAGGACGTACTTGAATCCTCACTCAACGGACTGCCGTTCGAACAGTCCGGCCAGACCATCACGACGGTGCAGACGAGCGAAGAACCGCTCGAGCTGAACACGGTCGTCTAAGGACGGACAGACACGGTGCGGGCGGGGGACACGGCTGTCCCCCGCGCCCCGCCGAGGAGGGTGGGCCGGTGAGGGCGAGAGTTGGATGGCAGGCAGGCCGAGGGGACGCCCGGCAGACGCGCTGTTCCGCGAGGGTGCTTGGGATACTTTGCGCCGCCGGCGCACTGCTTTTGACCTGCGGCAGTCCGGCGATGGCGCTCAGCCAGCGTGGGCACGTGTTCGGGTTCACGTTCGGTGGCAAGGGCACTGCTGAAGGGCAGTTCTCGGGGCCTACGGGCGTGGCCGTTGGGGAAGTCAACAAGTCGAGCGACAACGTGTACGTGATCGACGCTCCCGCCGATAGGGTTGAGCGGTTTCTCTGCTCGGTATCGGAAGCAGAACACTCGTGCACGGTCAAGTCGCAGTTCACCGTGCCGTCTCCGGAGAGCATCGCCGTCGACAACTCGTCGGGACCCTCGTCGGGTGACGTCTACGTGACATCCACGCCGAAGTCCGAAGTGGACGCGGTCTACAAGTTCACGGCCACGGGCGAAAGAATCGCGGCGATGAAGGAGGCCAAGGAAGGCGCGACGGAAGTCGAAGGCTTCGAAGAACTTCACGGGGTGGCGGTGGACTCGAACGGCACCGTCTGGGTCTACCACGGCGAAACGCTGACAGCGCTCACGCATGCGCAGAAAAACCAGTTCCAGTCGAGCCTGACCGCCGAAGTCACCTGTCCGCTGCCGGGACTCGCCGTGGGTCCGGCCGGGGATGCGTTCTACATACGCCACGAACGGCTGAACCGCGAAGAAGAATGCACGGGCGAAGCCGGTGAACAGCCGACGTCCGTGATGACGAAGCTCGACAGCGCCGGCCGGCCGGTGGGCAGTGCCTTCGGGGGCGGCCCCACCTCCGCGGCGGCGGTCGAAGGCTCCCGCGGCAGCGCGTATCTCGACGATGTGACCTCGGTGGCGGCGTTCAGCTCGGCGGGATCACCGATTCAGAGCTTCGGCTCGACAGATCTGCAGCAGGGCGGCGGGATAGCGGTCGATGAAACCAGCGAAGTGGTCTACGTGGCCGACGCCGGCGACGACATGGTCCTCGCCTTCCTGCCGGAAAAGCCGGGGCCGCCGACCGTCGACGCCGTCTCCTCGCAGAACATCACCCCCACCTCGACCCAGCTGAGCGCCCAGATCAACCCGAACGGAGCGGACACCCACTACTACTTCGAGTACGGGACCGCCGACTGCTCCGTGACTCCATCGTCCTGCAGCGACGCTCCGGTCAGCTGCCCGACCTGCGAACCGCCTTTCCACACACCACCCGGGCCGGACATCGGTGCCGACTTCCTCGACCGCACGGTGAGCGTACAGCTGCTCGGACTCGAGCCTGCGTCGACCTACCACTACGTGGTAGTCGCTGCGAACGAACACGGGAAAGTTGAAAGCGTGGGGTCGCTGAACACGTTCACGACGCTCCCCGATGCTGTGGGCATCCTGCCCGATGGTCGTACATGGGAGATGGTCTCCCCGCCTGACAAGAGCGGAGCGGGGATCGAACCGATCAGGGACGAAGGGGGTGTGATCCAGGCCGCCGAAGACGGGGAAGCGATCACATATACGGCGACCGCACCGACGGAAGCCGAACCGAAGGGAAACCGTGGTCCGGAAGTGACGCAGGTGCTCTCCACCCGCAGCTCCAGCGGGTGGTCCTCGAGCGACATCGTCACGCCGCACACGAAGGGAGAGGGCTATGCGACCGGAGAAGCGCCCGAGTACCGCTTCTTCTCCCCGGACCTCTCACTGGCCCTGCTCCAGCCCGATCTCGGCCGGGAAGAACCGCTCGAACAGCCTCCACTGTCCCCGGAAGCCACGGAAAAAACCCTCTACGTTCGCCACAACTCCACATGCGGCGAAGCTCCGTCGACGTGCTACGAACCTCTCGTCACGCCCGCAGACGACACCGCGAAGACGAAGTTTGGCACGCATCTCGAATTT
>Ga0209656_10003607_pt1 | contig 10010 bp, 5 predicted proteins | sample BogFormECP12_OM2_FD_188239 | JGI IMG/M metagenome (GOLD analysis project Ga0209656, IMG submission 188239) | Bog forest soil microbial communities from Calvert Island, British Columbia, Canada - ECP12_OM2 (SPAdes) (version 2) | ecosystem: Environmental > Aquatic > Freshwater > Wetlands > Bog ... | reverse complement strand
CTGCTGACCCTCTCTGAGGGTGGTCCGAACAATCTCGACGTGATGGGGGTCGGCACCAATCGTCCGGGTTACGAGGCATCGTGGAATACCTATGACCGGCTGGTGACCTACGGCGTCAAGAAGGATGCCGACGGCAACGACCATTACGATTCCGCCAAAATCGCACCGGAATTGGCCGAGTCCTGGGATCTCGGCGACATGTCGGTCACCTTCAAACTGCGCAAGGACGCGAAATTTCACGACGGCACTCCGGTAACCGCCAAAGACGTCAAGTGGTCGTTCGACCGCGCGGTGACGGTTGGCGGCGCCCCGACCTTTCAGATGGCGGCCGGCTCGATGCAAAAACCGGAGCAATTTGTCGCTGTCGACGATTACACCTTCCGCATCGACTTTCTGCGCAAAGACAAATTGACCCTGCCGGATCTCACGGTGCCGTCAGCGGCGGTCATCAATTCCGAATTGGCCAAGAAACACGCCACGGACAAGGACCCGTGGGCGATGGATTGGCTGAAGAACAATGAAGCCGGCGGCGGCGCCTTCAAGATCGAGAAGTGGACACCCGGTCAGGAATTGATCTACCAGCGCTTCGATGAATGGAAATCGGGGCCGGTGCCGAAGATCCAGCGGGTGATTTGGCGCATTGTCCCGTCGGCCGGCAATCGCCGGGCATTGCTCGAGCGCGGCGATGCCGACATCTCGGTCGACCTGCCGCCCAAGGACGTGGCCGAAATGGCCAATGACAAGAAGCTGACGGTGGTTGGTTCGCTGATCGAAAGCGCGCTGATCTACCTCAGCATGAATGTCAAAATTCCTCCCTTCGACAAGGTCAAGGTGCGCCAGGCGGTCGCCTATGCAATCCCCTATCAGAAGATCATGGATGCGGCGATGTTCGGCCGCGGCAAACCGATGTTCGGCGGTCCGAGTGAGGTAACGACGACGGATTGGCCGCAGCCGACCCCTTATGTGACCGATCTCGCGAAGGCAAAGCAATTGCTTGCCGAAGCAGGGCTACCCGGCGGGTTTGAGACGACGCTGTCTTTTGATCTCGGTTATGCCGTGACGCAAGAGCCGCTTTGTATATTGGTGCAGGAAAGCCTGTCCCAGATCGGTATCACGGTCACGCTCAACAAGGTCCCTGGCGCCAATTGGCGGGCCGAGTTCTCGAAGAAGACCTTGCCCCTCCTCGCCAATGTGTTCGGCGCTTGGCTCGACTACCCCGAATACTTCTTTTATTGGAACTATCACGGGCAGAACTCGCTTTTCAACGACATGTCCTACCAAAATCCGGCGATGGACAAACTAATCGACGCCGCCCGTTTCGAGACCGATCCAAAGAAATACGACGAGGAGGTCGAAGGCTTCATCACGACTGCCTTCGCCGATGTGCCGCGCATCCCGCTGTTCCAGCCCTGGCTCGATGTCGCGATGCAGAAGAACGTGACAGGGTATCGCTACTGGTTCCACCGCCAGCTCGACTACCGGCAATTGGCTAAGACCTGATCGCGTCCCATTGATGATTGTCCTACGCCGCCTCGCAACCGCACTACCGGTCATCGCTGGGGTGATCGTGGTCACCTTTCTGTTGACCCGGGCGTTGCCGGGTGACCCCGCGGTCTATTTTGCGGGACCAGCGGCAACCGAGCAGGCAATCGAAGAAATCCGTCATCGGCTCGGCTTCGACCGCACCCTGCCGGTGCAATTCTTCGATTATCTCCAGCGGCTCGCACATGGCGATCTCGGCACTTCGTTGACCACCGGGCAACCCGTCACGACCGAGCTGTTGACCCGACTCCCGGCATCGGCCGAGCTGATGCTGCTCGCCCTGTTTCTCTCGGTAGCGATTGCGGTGCCGCTCGGCATCGCTGCGGCGATGCGGCCCGGTTCGCCGGTCGACCACGCATGCCGCATCATCACGACCGCCGGCGTATCGTTGCCGACATTCTTCACCGGCCTGCTACTCGTCTATGTGTTCTACTACCTCCTCGGTGTAGCGCCGGCGCCGCTCGGCCGGCTCGACGTCTTCGACTCGGCGCCACCGCAGCATAGCGGGTTCTACCTGATCGACAGCCTGCTAGCCGGCGATTTCGAGACGTTTCGCGCTGCCCTCGCGCAGCTCGTTTTGCCGGCGGCCACAATGGCGATCTTTACATTGGCGCCGTTGGCGCGCATTACCCGCGCAGCGATGCTCGGGGCACTCGGCAGCGAGTTTATTCGCACAGCGCGGGCTAGCGGCCTCGCGCGCCACCGCGTCGTCTTTGTCTATGCCTTTCGCAACGCGGTGCTCCCGGTCATTACGACATTGGGCATGGTGTTCTCATTCATGCTCGGAGCCAATGTGTTGGTGGAAAAAGTGTTTGCCTGGCCCGGTCTCGGTTCCTACGCGGTTGAGGCGCTGATCGCCTCCGATTACGCACCGGTGCAAGGCTTTGTCCTGATGATGGCGCTGCTATACGTGCTGCTCAATCTGGTCATCGATCTCGTCTATGGCCTCGTCGACCCGCGGGTGCGGCTCGAAGCATGACCGCGACACTGCGCCATGCCAGGTATGTGCTCAGCGAAAACCCGGTCACTGCCTTCGCCTTTGCATTGTTTTTTCTGTTAGCGCTGTGCGCCGCACTCGGCCCCGCGCTGGCACCCTTTGACCCGCTCGCCAGTGACACTGCCGAGGCACTGACCGGTCCTTCCGCCGTGCACTGGTTCGGCACCGACCAGCTCGGCCGCGACATCTTCTCCCGCATCGTCGTCGCGACGCGGCTCGATCTCGGCATAGCGGTGACCTCGGTCGCGCTGGCCTTCGGCATTGGCACCCTGCTGGGGCTCGCGGCTGGCTATTGCGGTGGCTGGATCGACCGCATTGTCGGCCGCGCGGTCGACACGATCATGGCGTTCCCCCTCTTTGTGCTGGCGATGGGCATCGTCGCCGCACTCGGCAACAACGTCGCCAACATCGTCTACGCGACCGCGATCATCAATTTGCCGATCTATGCCCGACTGTCGCGTTCGGAGGCCAATGTCCGGCGCAATGCCGGCTTTGTCGAGGCGGCGCGGCTGTGCGGCAACGGCGAGGCGCGTATCGTGCTGGCGCAGCTGTTGCCCAACATCATGCCGCTGATGATGGTGCAGGTGTCGTTGACACTCGGCTACGCCATCCTGAATGCCGCCGGCCTTTCCTTTATCGGGCTCGGGGTACGTCCGCCGACCGCCGAATGGGGCATCATGGTCGCCGAAGGCGCCAGCTTCATCGTCTCGGGTGAGTGGTGGGTCGCTTTCTTCCCCGGCATCGTGCTGATGAGTGCAGTGTTCTGCTTCAACCTGATGGGCGATGGGTTGCGCGATATCGTCGACCCGCTACGACGGACATGATCGGCGACGGCAACACGGTGCCGCTGCTCGCGGTCGAGGATCTCGGCATCGAGTTTCACACCCGGAGTGGAACGGTGCGCGCCGTCGACGGGATTGGGTTCGAGCTCCGCCGCGGCGAGACAATGGCGCTCGTCGGCGAAAGCGGCTCGGGCAAGTCGGTCACCGCCTACGCAATCATGGGTATTCTCGATGCGGCGGCGCGTATCACGTCCGGGACCATCGTGTTCGGCGGGCTGGAGTTATTGCAGGCGAGCGAAAGGGCGATCGCCGAGATCCGCGGGCGCGAATTGGCGATCATCTTTCAAAACCCGCGCACGGCGCTCAACCCGATCCGGCCGGTTGGCAAGCAGATCGCGGACATTCTGTTGCGGCACGGCAATGTCACCGCGGCGCAAGCGCCGAGCCGCGCCATTGAAATGCTGGCGAGGGTGCGCATTCCCGATCCGGAACGCCGCGCCCGATCCTATCCGTTCGAGCTGTCGGGCGGCATGTGCCAGCGAGTCATGATTGCAATGGCGCTTGCCTGCGCGCCGCAATTGCTGATTGCCGACGAGCCGACAACCGGGCTCGATATCACAACCCAGGCGGTGATCATGGACCTGATCGCCGAACTCGCTGCCTCGCAGAAAATGGCGACGCTCTTGATAACGCATGATCTCGGCCTCGCCTCGGAATATTGCGACCATATCGCGGTCATGCATGCCGGGCATATCGTCGAGACCGCGCCAACGGTGGCCCTGTTTGCCGCGCCGCATCATCCTTACACGGCAAAGCTGATCGCGGCGACCCCGGGCGGGGCGCCGAGCCTCGACACGCTGGCTGCGATCCCGGGCGCCCTTCCCGATTTGCGTCGCGCGGATCTGCCACTCTGCCGCTACAGTGAGCGCTGCGAGCGCGCCGCTCCCGCCTGTCTCGACCGGCCGCTGCCGCATCGGGCAGTGGGCGAAGGCCGGGGGGTCGCGTGTCATTTTCCGCTATGAGATCGGGTCGACCCCTCCTCGCCGTCGAGGGGCTGCGGAAGCTCTACCCGATCGGCAAGCAGCGAATCTGGCGGCGTGGCGCTGCACCCTCCTTTCTGCATGCGGTCGACGATGTCAGTTTCACAATCGGACGCGGTGAGACGGTCGGGCTTGTCGGCGAATCAGGTTGCGGCAAATCCACCGTCGTTCGACTGATTGCGCGATTGCTCGACGTCAGCGATGGCTCGATCCTCTTTGATGGAGCGGAAATCGGCAAAGTGCCGGCGCGGCGTTTCGGCCTCGCGCCGCAGCGCGCGCACATCCAGGTGGTGTTTCAGGACGCGACCGACAGCCTCAACCCGCGCTTCACCGCGTTCCGCGCCATCGCCGACCCGTTGTTGCGCTTGCAGCGCCTTTCCGGCCCTGCATTGCGCTCTCGAGTCGAGGAGGTAGCACGGCTGACCGGCCTGCCGAAGGAATTGCTTAGCCGCTTCCCGCACCAGCTTTCCGGCGGGCAGAAGGCTCGCGTCGGGATTGCCCGGGCCATTGCGGTCGAGCCACGGCTGCTGATCCTCGACGAGCCGACCTCGGCGCTCGACGTGTCGGTGCAGGTCCTGATCCTGCGGCTGCTGCAGGATCTGAAGCGGCAGCTCGATCTTTCATACCTGTTCGTCAGCCACGACCTCAATGTCGTGCGGCTTCTGTGCGACCGCATCCTCGTCATGTATCTCGGCCATATCGTCGAAAGCGGGCCAGCCGATCGGGTGTTCGCCGAGCCCCGGCATCCCTACACTCAGGCGTTGCTGTCGGCCGTGCCGAAGCCGGGCGGCGGCGGCGGGCGGTCCGCGCGGATCGGCCTGCCGGGCGAGCCACGTAGCCCGGTCGACCCTGCCCCGCACATCTGCCCGCTCTATGGCCGATGCGGGAGGGCGACCGAGAAATGCGCGACGGCGATGCCGGCATTGCGCGAGATTGCCTCGGGGCAGTTCGCCGCCTGTCATTACCCGATTACGGCCCCCGCGGCGGAGGTGCAGACGCTGGCGGCAATCGCCTAGCCGACCCTCCGGAGCTTGCGCTCCCCGCAACCGTAATTTCTGCAACACCATGAAAAATCAGCCACAGGGGATGTCAACGGCTCACCAATTCACAGAAAAAGTGCCCCCTCATCGAGGTTGCTAGGGTTTCTGGCAATGGACGCCTTAAGTCCAAGCACCTTTCACAGGCTTGATAGTCTTACAAATCACAGAGAACGGCCGGCGCTATGGCAACAAGACCAATCGCAAATCGAGCAGATTGCGCTGAAAGCCTGATTAGGGGGCAGCGTCACCGGCGGGCGGGCCCGGTGACGCCCTGGCGTGGTCCCAGGTTCAGGTCTTGACCAGCTGCCGGTAATCGAGCTGGCGATGATACCAGAAGCAGTATCCGGTGATTGTCTTCCGCATGGCGGCGTCGACGAACGGCTGGAACAATAGAATACGCGGTATATCGGCGAACGCGATCGCGATAAATCCTTCGACCTCTTCGGGGTATTTTTGCGGGTCGGTTTCGAACCTGGCAGCCTGTATCAATTTGTCCATGGCCGGGTTCTGGTAATTCTCGGCATTGAATATCGAATTCTGGCCGCTGTAATTCCAGTAAAAAAAGTATTCGGGGACCGTGAGCCAGGCACCGAACATATTGAGCACCATCGGCAACATCTTTTTTGCCAACTCGCTGCGAAAATTCGCGCCCGGTATCTTGTTGAGCGTGAGCTTGATGCCGAGTTGCGCGAGGCTCTCTTGGACCAGCAAGCAGATCGGCTCGTTGGTTACCGCAACATCGATGCTGAAGGCGAGGCTCGTCTCGAAGCCATTGGGAAATCCCGCTTCAGTCAGCAGTTGCTTCGCCTTCGAGAGATCGGTGTTGTACGGGGTCGGCTGCGGCCAGTCCGTCGTCGTGACCTTGTCCGATCCGCCGAACATCGGAATCCCCCGGCCGAACATCGCCGCATCCATGATTTTCTGGTAGGGGATCGCATAAGCGATCGCCTGGCGGACCTTGAGGTTATCGAAGGGCGGCATTTTGTTGTTCAGGTCGATGTAGACGATGCAACTGTCGACCGGCGTGCCGACCACGGTCAGCTTGTTCTCCTCCAGCAATTCCGAGACGTCCTTCGGCGGCAGGTTGAACGAGATATCGACGTCGCCGCGCTCCAGCAACGCCCGGCGATTGCCCGGAGACGGTACCGTGCGCCATACGACACGTTCGATCTCGGGAACCGGGCCGGATTTCCAGTCGGCGAACCTACGGTAGACGATTTCCTGGCCGGGTGTCCATTTCTCGACTTGATAGGGGCCGCTGCCTGCTTCGTTATTCTTCAGCCACTCCATCGCCCATGGGTCGCTGTCGGTGGCGTGTTTTTTGGCGAGGCCGGAATTGATCACGCAGGGGGTGGGCAGGCAGAGATCCGGAAGGGTCAGCTTGTCCCTGCGCAGAAAGTCGACGCGAAACGTATGGTCGTCGACGACGACGAATTGTTCCGGCTTTTCCAATGACCCGACCTTGAGCTGGAAGGTCGGCTGACCGCCGACCGTCACTCCGCGATCGAGCGACCATTTGACGTCGTGGCTGGTGACCGGCGAACCGTCGTGAAATTTCGCATCCCGCTTCAGTTTGAAGGTGACCGACATATCGCCCAAATCCCACGATTCGGCGAGTTGGGGCACGATCGTGTTCGGGTCGTAGCGGTTATTGCCGTTGGCGTCCTTGCGGATGCCGAAGCTCACGAGCCGATCGTACGTGTTCCAGGATACCTCGGTAGTCCCGCCATTGGCATTGACGCCCATTGTGTCGAGAGAGCTGGGTCCGCTCTCGGACACGCTCACCAGCGTGTCCTTACGGCTTTGCGCCGCGGCCGGGCGGATGTGGGGGGAGGCCGCCGCAGCGCCGATGGCGGCAGTCGTACCGGCCAGAAATTCGCGTCGTCGCATCGCGCCCTGCCTCTTTCAATATGGCTGCTCCCGTGCAATGGGCGTGCCACCCGGCTACCGGAGCCCTGGCGTATCACGCGGCGGCCCCGCGCCGAGCGCGGCGCTCCCGGCAGGACGCGACCTCAATCGCTTATTTTGGGATGGGGGTGCCGGTGCCTGATCGATCGGCGAACCGCATCCGGGCGGCGTCGCTTCGCAGCTTCCGGGCGTTCATCCATGCGTTCGACGGGTATGGCTGACCTGGATTATTATTTCCGGAGCGGGTTTCGAAATCACATTGCTGTGGCGCTGTGGTCCCATCTCGCGTATCAATAGGGCGCGCGGCTGATCACCGGCGCCGAAACGGAAGACTTGGCGAGCCGCGGCGCTTTTTCGTCGGCATGTGGCCTGTCCGGCATCCGCGACCGTCGGACCGGAGCGGGTGAGCAACCGGTGCCGAACAACAGTAAGCCGCAAAACGTCTACGACGATCCGGTATTTTTCGCCGGCTATAAAGCGCTGCGGCAGAACGATACCGGCCTCAACGGTGCAGTGGAGGTCCCTGCGCTGAGGCGGTTGCTGCCGCCGCTCGCCGGCAAAAGCACGCTTGAGCTCGGGATATTCCAAGCGCTTCCGGCCGCGCGCTCAAGGTGCCGCGGATGCGGAGCGAGAGGAAGAGCCGTTGTTTCGATCAAATGGCGGCAGAGGAGCGAATGAACTAAAGCATCCCGACGCCACCAATCGTCACGCCGGGCAAGGTTGGGGTTCGCAGCTGGCCGGACAGAACCGCCGTGAATCGCCCCTCAACAGAAAGTCGCTAGGCGGGCTCGCCAGGATAACCCTGCCTTCCGCCAGTCGGTCCCCGGTCAGACTGGCGAGCCCGTAATATCCACCCAGCTCGCCGGGTACGATCCCGGAACCAGAAAGATCGGCTCGCTGAGCGTCGTGTCGTACATCCCGGGCGGCGGCCAGCCAATTCGGTCGGGGCGCCAGCCGGCCGATCCTCGCTCGTGCCGACGACCATCGGCCTGGTCGCCTGGTCGGTCGCGACCGCGTCGGCGACGGGAAACGGAATATCGACCGTCGGCCCGGTAATGTTGTAGGTCCGGCCGCTCGGGGTGTAGATGACCGTACGGCCGGCGTTCGGGATAAAGCGGATCGCGAGCGCCATGGCTACCGCACCCCGGCGGATAGGCTTGGCACGATTCGGCACGGCGCGATCGCCTCATAGCGAGCGCGTCGGATGCTCGATCAATACCGTCGATAAGCTTCTCCGCGATGCTGGCGAGGTCGCGCTTGCCTACCATGACGATCATGTGTTCCGTCCGTTGACATTCGATGACGCTATGGAGAATACAGTTGTGCAATACCTCCGGTTGGCCAGACGCTTACAGGATTCGCGCCAGCAAAGAAGCCGCCCGTGCCGTTCCACGGGTTAAATAAAGAATGGCCTGCGTCATCAATAATAGTTTGCGCATTGAACCCACCACCTTGGGCATCAATGGACGTCGCAACTGAAGTGAGCAAATACGGACGGCCAGGCATGTTAGCGAGAACTAATGTGCCAACACCAAAGAAGCTATTAGCGTGCGCCCAATAGACCGCCTCATTGCCTCCATTAGCTATTTGCACAACTCCGGCACTCAGGTTGCCGCTGTGGGAATTGTCTCCAAGCACGATGCCTGCTCCCCCATTATACGTGTTAGTTATCTGTAAGCTTGCGACCGAGGTCAGTGCCCCGTTACCAAGGAGCATGATCCCATCTGCTTGCTGAGCGATCAGCACCTCATTTGCCGTGATGCTCGTGTTTGGGCCTACGATGACGCCGTACGCTCGATATGGGCAAGAGATAACACCATTGATATTATCTGCCCAAATTTTCCCTATTAGGGTGGTGCCCCCGCCCTCGAAGTCGTACTGGGCAGTTTGAAAATCCTGGACCACAATATCGTCGAGGTAGGCTCCGGGTCCACCGACACCACCCATCCTCAAGCCCGTCCCCGGCCTCGTAGAGCCAGAGCAAGTCCTCACGGGCGGTTGGGCTAATGGCTGGATCTTGACTTCACGGACATAACCGCTGTCGGTATTCCCGGTATCGATCTCGATCGCTGCCTTGCTGACACCGGTACCATCAACGTATACTTTGTCGATGTATGGCCGCGCACCCTGGACCCAGATTGCTGTGTCGAATCCTATGATTACGCTGTTCGTAACGTTGAAATTTATGTTCCCATCATCCCAAAGCGCCATGCCGCTGAAAGCGCTCGAGTCGGTTACTGGGAAAGTCATCCCGGTTTTGTAGATCAAACAATTCCTTATAGCCGCTGAGGGCCCATTGGCGTATATGAGATAGGTGGAGTTTAGTCTAAGGGCCGGATTCGTACCATACGCCGACGTAGGGGCGTCACTGGAATCCGGTAAGTTTTGCAGACAATCCAGTGTCGTATGGCCGGGAATCGGAATATTGCCAGCAAGCAATAATTTCGCACCCGGATCCACGTAACACACACCACCAATGCCAGCTGCCGCTAAACACGAATTGACGGCGGCACTCGAGTCCGACGTCCCTGTCAGATCTGCACCATACGCCGACACGTATGGTAGGGGCGACGACGTCGTAACTGGTATAATCGCTTTTAGTATAGAGGTTGTCTTCTCGCCCGTCGTCTGAGCGAGAGAGGGGTCGATGCTGAAAAGTGATAATAGCAGGACAAAAGCTAAGCGCAGCATATTTACACCC
>Ga0209656_10003606_pt1 | contig 10011 bp, 12 predicted proteins | sample BogFormECP12_OM2_FD_188239 | JGI IMG/M metagenome (GOLD analysis project Ga0209656, IMG submission 188239) | Bog forest soil microbial communities from Calvert Island, British Columbia, Canada - ECP12_OM2 (SPAdes) (version 2) | ecosystem: Environmental > Aquatic > Freshwater > Wetlands > Bog ... | reverse complement strand
CACCTGCCGCAACCATGCCGCCGGATCGAAGGCGAACCGCTGATACCATGCGCGGTGTGGCTGCGTTTGCTCCAGCGCTTCCTGCAGCCGCATGCGCGACGCCGCCAGAAAGCTCGCCGACGGCTCTGCCACCGGCAGCGCGCTCATCTGCGCCTGGAACTCCCGCTGCTCGGCAAGCTCCGCCGCGCAAGCCTGGCAGCGTGCAACATGCTGCTCCAGTTCATGCCGCGCGTCGTCGGCCAGTTCACTGTACAGATAGAGCGTGATGTTTTGTTGAACCCATGCGCAATTCATAAGTGCATCCTTCTGTAGCCTGTTTCAACGATGGTTCTTTGAAAGGGCACGGCTTCAGCCGTGCCGCACCGACCCGCGCGAAACTTGGGCTTTAGCCCCTGAGGGAACAAGCTGTTCGCCGTCGGCAATTTTTGAAACATTTTCTATTCACCATCTCGAGCGACCGGCGCCAGCTATCGCGCGTCCCTCAATGCCGCCCTTAATTTCTGCGTTCCCCGGAACAGCGTGTTCTTCGCTGTCTCTTCCGTCGTATTCAAAATCTCGCCAATCGTGCGCAGCTTCAAGCCCTGGTAGTGTTTCATCTCAAATACCATCCGTTCGCGCGGTGTCAGTTTCTCCAGAGCCTTGGCTATGCGGCTGCCCAGCTCGCGCCGCATCAGGTCCTTCTCCGGGCTCGCGCCCGACCGCACATCCGCCACCTGGTCCAGCATGTCGAAGCTCTCACCATCGGAGTCCGTCACCACCCCCGAGTCTTCCTTCCGCACATGCCGCTTGCGCAGGTGGTCGAGACACAGGTTGGTCACGATGCGGTAAATCCAGGTGTAGAACGAGCACTCGAAGCGGAAGCTGCCGATGTTGCGGTACGCCTTCAGGAAGGCTTCCTGATAGATGTCCTGCGCGTCCTGCTCCGAGCGCGTCATGTGATACGCCAGGCGCAGCACCGGCCCGTCGTATTGACGCACCAGTTCCTCAAACGCAGCATGATTGCCGCGCTGGGCCTCTCGGATCAACTCCGCATCGTTCATTCGGCTCTGGGCTCGCTCCGCCGTCGCCCGTCGCTCCGCGGCGATCGTGGGATACGTCTGGTTCGCCCCCCGCAGCGTTCCGGGAAGGTGAACCCCCGGGCTTACCGTGAAGGGAACTGCTATCGCATCGGACGCCATGCTGGTCTCTGCCCGTCTCCGAGTTGCAGGCCCAATCTGTGACCCTGCAATTAGATAGACGGCACGCCAGCCAAAGCGTAAGCGGTCATTATAGAGTTTGGGACGAGGGTGCCCCACCCTTGTCCGCGCCGGGTGCCCTACCCTTGTCCGCGCTTTTTGCGGACAGGGTGGGATCCATAGTCTGCACCATGGCCTCCTCTGCCGGGTTGCAGGCCCTGTCCCCTTTTGAGATGTACGTTCTTGCCCCTCAGCAGGTTCCAGTCGTGTCCCCGTTCAAGGACGGTGGGTGCCCCACCAGATGCCCCACCCTGTCGCCCGATTTTGGCGACAGGGTGGGACTGAGCTTTGATTGACTTGTCATCCTGAGCGGAGTCGGCGCTTCGCCGCCGCAGTCGAAGGACCCCTACCCGCGCAGCAATCCATCATCGATTTGTCATCCCGAGCGGAGCGACCGATGGGGTGGGGGAGGGGGGTAGCCCATGCAGGATACGTTCCCAAAATGGAAAAAGGCCGACCGCGAAGGCCAGCCTTCTGACTCACTCGACAACACTGGTTTGTCGGAGATTGGGTTTGTGGGAAAAATCGAGCCTTACGCTTCGGCGCTGGCTTCTTCGGCTATCGGAGCTGCTTCTTCGGCGACGGCTTCCTTCTTCACCACGGCCTTCACCGTCACCGTCACTTCACGGTGCAGCTTCACCGGCACGTTGAACTCGCCCACGGTCTTCAGCGGCACGTCGAGATCGATCTTGCGGCGGTCGATGGTAAAGCCTTTGGCTTCCAGTGCGTGCGCGATGTCGGACGACGTGACCGAGCCGAACAACTGATCGTGCTCACCCGACTTGCGGGTAAATTCCACCACTTGCCCGTCGAGCTGCTTGCCCAGGTCCTCGGCGCTGCCTTTTTCCTTGGCCGACTTGCGTACCGCGGCGGCCTTCATCTGCTCGATGACTGCGCGATTGGCAACCGTGGCTTCAATCGCCAGCTTCTTGGGGATCAGATAATTGCGGCCGTAGCCTTCCGCCACCTTCACTACGTCGCCCCGATGGCCCAGCTTGTTGATGTCTTCCTTCAGAATGACTTCCATGTGTCGGACTCCGTATCAAACTTGTTTGCTAGCAATTAGCAATTAGCCAAAATCCATTTACCGCTCGAAGTTGGGTGCCCCATCCTTTCGCCGTTTTTTCGAATAGCTCAGGATCACTTCGTGAAAATCAGCAACAACACCACGACCAGAAAAAAGGCCACCATCCACCACATCCCGAACCGCCTAAAATCGCGCATTGTGCGGAGCCTCGGGTGTCGAAACAGCATTAATCCACCTCTGCGGGGCAGGTAGCCCGGGCCGATCCACTAGTCACTGACCACTACCTAGTCGAGAACGGCAGCAGCGCGATGTTCCGCGCTTGCTTGATGGCGTCGGCCAGACGGCGCTGGTGCGGCGTGCAAACTCCGGTCAGCCGCCGCGGCACGATCTTGCCCGACTCGGCGACGAACTGCCCGAGCAGTCGCACGTCCTTGTAATTCACGCTGTCGATCTTCTCGACGCAGAACTTGCAAACCTTCTTGCGGCGGAAAAATTTCCGTCCGCCTTCGCGCGGGCCGCCAGGACCGCCGCCAGGACGTCCCGCGGGACGTGGCCCGCGTGGGCCGCGATCGCCGCCCCCGCCTTCAGGACGTGAGCTGGGCGCGGAGCTGCCGCTTCCGCTTTCCGTCGCGGCCACCGGGGCCGCTGTGTTCGTCGTTTCGTCTGCCATGTTTCTCCTTCGGGCCGATGCCGGCCCATCACTCAATTCTTCGTTTTCAGCCAGGCGACCCCGCCTCAGGGGCTAAAGCCAGTTAGAAGCGGTCCGAAACGGCACGACTCAAGTCGTGCCCTGATACAAAGCCTGCGCTTTGGCGAATGTCGTCGTGAGGATGACACTCCTCCACAAGAACGCTGGGCGCTACGCGCTCCCCGGTGCCGATTCCGCCGGCTCGGCCGCGGGCTCCGCCGCCGCTGCCGTTGCGTCCGCAGCAGCTTGAGCCGCCTCGGCAGCTTGGGCGCGCGTGCCCTTGCCGCGCACCTTGCTGTCGCGGAGGGCCTTGATCTTGGCCATGCGCTTCTGCTCTTCGTCCACGCGCACGGTAATGAACTTAATCACCGGCTCGGTGACGCGCAGGCGCCGCTCCACTTCCTTCACCATGGCGCCGTCGCCTTCCAACGTCATGAGGACATAAATCCCGTCCTGGAACCTGCGCACCAGGTACGCCAGCCGGCGCTTGCCCATGCGCTCCACGCTCTTCACCGTGCCGCCCGCCGTGCCCACCTGGCCTTCCAGGTTGGCGATCAGCTTGTCCTGGTCCTCTTCCGTCATGTCCGGACGCACGATGAACATCAGTTCATAAATACGTTGCATTCGTTTTTCTCCTGGCAGGAAGCCGTCAGCCATCAGCTTTTAGCCATTAGCTCTTAGCTTCTAGCGATCGGTCGCCGCCGATACCTTTTCAAATCTTTCGAACAACTCGTCGGCGAGAATTTACAGCTCACACCGCTTTCACTTCTTCCACACTAACTGTCGGGGCATTGCTCCCAACATCCACCTGACCCTGACAACTGACGGCTGATAGCTGACAGCCAAGAGCTAATTGCTAAGAGCTAAAAGCCATCTGCTAATCGCTAGTTGCTTCTTCTTCCGCCTTGCGGTTAAACCGGTTCATCGCCGCCTGTACACCTTCCGCGAGAATGACCTTCACCGCTTCGGCCGCCGTGTCCAGCACCTGGTCAACCACCGGGTACTGCGCCTTCTTGAACTGCGACAGCACATACTTCGCGCCATCACCCACCGGATAATCGGGCCCAACTCCCATGCGGATGCGCGTGAACTCCTGCGTACCCAGCGCGCCGATCACCGACTCCACACCGTTGTGTCCCGCCGAGCGGCCCCGCGGCCTGACCCGCAGCGTGCCGAACGGCAGGTCGAGCTCGTCGTAGAGCAGCACCAGGTCGCTTTCCGGCTGCGCTTCGTACTTCGTGACTAGCTCGCGCACCGACATGCCGCTCAGGTTCATGTAGGTTTCCGGCTTGGCCAGCACCACGTCTTCGTTTCCGATGCGGGCCCGCGCCGTCTGCGCCCGGCAATGGCGGTTGTTCACCACCACGCCGCACTGCTCGGCGATGCGGTCAACCGCCAGAAACCCCAGGTTGTGCGGTGTGAACTGGTATTCGATGCCCGGATTGCCGAGCCCGACGATCAGTTTCACGCCGCCTACTTCTTCTTCTCGGACTTCTCTGCCTTTTCGGCCTTCGCGGGCTTCTCGCCGCCTTCGGCAACTTCGCCTTCGGCTTCCTGCTTGCCCTTCTTGATGACTTCGGGCTCGGCAGTCGTCGCAGCGGCCTCGGCTCCCTCGACCGGAGTCTCAACCACAACTTCCTTCACCGCCGTGACGTGCGCGATCGCCTGGTTCTCGTCGGTGATGAACTTGATCTTGTCGCTGTGCGGCAGGTCGGAAACCCGCAGCGTCTGCCCAAACATCAACTGGCTAACGTCGCCGTCGATGTGGTTCGGGATGTCGGCCGGCAGGCACTCGATCTCCACCTCGCGCATCATCTGCTCGAGGATGCCACCCTGCACCTTCACGCCCGGCGCCTCGCCCTTCAGCAAGACCGGCACGCTGACGCGCAAGAGCTGGTCCATGGCAATGCGCTTCAGGTCAACATGCAGCAGCGCGCCCTTAATGGGATCCGCTTGCCAGTCGACGATCATCGCTTTGCCCGAGTCTCCACCCGCGCTCAGGTCGAATATGGTGTTGTGCCCGGTCTCCGAGGCAAGAATGCGCATCATCTGCTTGGGATCAACCGAAATGGTCAGTGACTCCAGACCCGCACCGTACAGCACGGCCGGAATCAGCCCTTCCCGACGGAGACGGCGCGCGTCATTCTTGTTGCCGCCCTGCCGCGGTTTCGCTTCGATGTTTTCTTCCTGGATTGCTGTAGCCATAATTTTGTTTCCTTTACAAGAACAGTCTGCTGACCGACGACTCTTCATGAATCGATTGGATGGCGCTGGCGATCAGGCCCGCGATCGATAACTGCTGGATCTTGGGTTCCTTGCGCGCCGCCTCGGTCAGCGGGATGGTGTTGGTCACAACCACCTTGACCAGCCCCGATTGTGAAATCCGCTCGATCGCGGGCCCCGACAGCACAGGATGCGTGGCGCAGGCATACACCTGCCGCGCTCCCGCTTCGAGCAACGCCTCGCAAGTCTTCACCAGCGTTCCGGCGGTATCGATAATGTCGTCAAGGATGACGCACGTGCGTCCGTCCACGTCTCCGATAACGTGCATCACCTCGGTTACATCCATTTCCACGCGGCGCTTGTCCACGATGGCCAGCGCCGAATCCATTTTCTTGGCGAAGAAGCGCGCGCGCTCAACGCCGCCAGCATCCGGCGAAATCACCGTCAGGTCGGGCAGGTTTAACTCCCGGAAATGTCCCACCAGCACCGGTGATGCGAACAGGTGGTCCACCGGAATGTTGAAGAACCCCTGGATCTGCGGCGCGTGCAAATCGACTACCAGCGCGCGGTCGGCCCCTGCCGTGGTCAACAGGTCGGCCACCAGCTTCGAACTGATGGGCACGCGCGGCTTGTCTTTACGGTCCTGCCGGGCGTAGCCGAAATACGGTATCACCACCGTAATGCGGCGCGCCGAGGCGCGCTTGAGCGCATCGATCAGCAGCAGCAGTTGCATCAGGTGCAAATCCACCGGATCGCACGTTGGCTGCATCAGGAAGACATCAGCGCCGCGCACATTCTCCATTATCTGCACGTACGTCTCGCCATCGGAGAATCTGCTGATGTCCGTCTGTCCCAATGGCAGGCCAAGCTTGTCGCAGACCTCCTTCGCCAACGCATCATTCGCCGTGCCGGAGAAGATCTTCCACTTATCCTGGCCCCGTGGCTGAGGCGCCGGCTTGGGCTTGGCCTCAGACGCCGTCACGGGCTTCTTCTCTGCGTGGTGCGCGACAGCCGTGGCGGTTTCGCTCGCGGCCAACGCGGTTTGCACTGCGCCGGACTTTGTTCCTGCTGCTTCCATCGTCTCCACACCCCGCCAAACCTGGTTTGATTACAAGCTGGGTCATGAAACTAGCAATTAGCAATTAGCAATTAGCAATTAGCAATTAGCAATTAGCAATTAGCAAAGAACGCTGATCGGAACGCTCCTGGCTGTCAACACTTAATTGCATCAAACCTGATCACTTCTTACTGGCCACTGACTACTGGCCACTGACCACTAGCCACTGAATTTGGCTGGGCGGCTAGGATTCGAACCTAGACAAAGTGCTCCAAAGGCACTTGACCTACCATTAGTCGACCGCCCAAGAGACCGTTGTCAGTTGTCAGTGTTCAGTTGCCAGTGCAAACTTCAAAACTGCTCTTCGCTGGCAACTGACTACTGACCACTGGCAACTGACTTCCAATACTCCGCTCGCGTCAGCGTCCTCGTCGCTACCGCCGCATGTCCCGCAGCTCTCATTCGTGCAGCCGCAGCTTCGGCACCCTCGGCGGAAGCAAACAGCCCATACACCGTCGAGCCGGAGCCGGAAAGCGACGCATACCGCGCGCCCTCGCGCTGCAGAACACTCTTAACCTCACGCAACTCGGGATACTCAGGAAAGACGACACGTTCGAAGTCGTTTTCGATCCCGGTTCGGACAAGGTCGAGAAGAGGTGTCTCGGCCCGGTCCCCGCCCGCGGCGGGAACACCGGATGCTGGCCCTTCCGCAGGCACCGCCCACGAAAGCAACCTCTCGCTCAACCAGGCGGAATCGGCCTGGTCGCGCTCTATTATTGTACCTGCGTGTGCATTGACGGTCAACGCGTCTTCGCTCGCCATCAGCGCATCCCACTGAGCGAACGCCTGAGGAGTCGAGACCCCCACCGGCGGCGTCACCACCACTAAGGCCGTCTCCGGAAGGTCTCGCAGCGCATACACGTCCTGCCCGCGATCGACCCCCAGCACGGTTCCGCCAATCAGGAACAGCGGCAGGTCGCTGCCCACCTCCGCCGCGATGTGCAACTTATCCTGCTGAGTCAAGCTAACTCCCAGGGCACGCTCCAGCCCAAGCATCGTTACCACCGCGTTCGACGACGCCGCGCCCATACCTCCCTGCACTGGTAACCGCTTCTCAATCTCGATGACCACCCGGTTCCGCCGCTCCGCCACCTTCAGAACTCGCTCGGCGATTCTCCAGCAGGTGTTGGTCGCGTCGCACGGCACCCGCGGATCGCCGCAGCGAATCTCAATGCCCTCGCCCACCTCGACCTCGACCCGCACAATGTCATGCGGCGCGATGGTATGGTAGATGGTGCGCAGCTCGTGAAACCCGTCCGCGCGCCGAGCCCCGATCTTCAGGCCGAGATTGATCTTGGCAAACGAACGTAGAGCTATGGACACAGGGAGTGGTCAGTGGCTGGTGGCCAGTGGCTAGTGTAAAGCACCACCTGTGCAAGTGAACGCAACAGAGCGGCGATTGACGGCTGCGACATTTGGCGCTAACATTAGCGACATAATGGTCAACGAACTTCGAGCCGTAGTTGAGGAACTGGGAGGTGAGCGCGCAGTCGGGCGTTCGCTCTCCAGCGACCGTGACCTGCGCGAGGCGATTCGCGAGGGATTTCGTCCCGCCGTCGTCGAGAAGCTGATGCGGGCCTCCGGGCTGACGCTGAAAGAGCTGGCCGGCGCGCTCGACCTGTCACCGCGAAGCCTGCAGCGCCGCCGGGCCGGCGGACGGCTGGCGCGTTATGAATCCGACCGTCTTTACCGGCTCGCCCGGATCGTGGCCATGGCCAACGAGTATCTGGGCGATCGCGCGCGCGCGCTTCGCTGGCTCAAACGTCCCAATCACGCCCTTGGCGGTGTCGCTCCGGTCGCCGCAATTGATACAGAGCTTGGAGCCCGCCAAGTGGAGAACATCCTCGGCCGCATCGCCTACGGCGGAATCAGTTGAGCCTGGTCTATCGGGTTCTGCGCAAGGCTTTCGGCCGCGCCCCGTTTGATGGCGAGGGGGCATATCGCTGTGGCGGCCGCTGGTCAAGCCCCGGAGTGCGTCTGAGCTATGCCTCCGAGCACCAGTCGCTGGCGATGCTGGAGTACTTCGTGCACCTCGACAAGGACGACCCTCCCGCAGACTTGGTGTTAGCCATTGCCGAGGTTCCGGATACTTTGGTACGGGAACCAGTCAACCTCAAAGCGCTGCCCGCAAATTGGCGCGACCCGGCAGCCCCGCCCGCGCTTGCCCGATTCGGAGATGCATTCGCAGAGCGGGCAGAGCACTGCCTGCTGCTAGTGCCCTCGGTACTGGCGCCGCGCGAGCACAATTGCCTGATCAATCCCGCACATCCTGATTTCAAGAAAATTGTTGTTCGTGATACGGGGCCGCTCAGCTACGATTCGCGGATGTTCGGGAAACAGAATCGGACCGGCAGCAAACGACGCTGAGACGATCTGCCTGCCGTCGACCGCAGAGGCGCGCTGTTCATAACGCAGTGCACTCGCCGGATCGAGCCGCGACCCGCCACCCGTGCGATCGTTCACTTCGCGTGCTCCACGATCTCGCGCAACTTGTCGCCATCCACCGCGAATTTAAACGTCCGCTTCGACGCGGTGATCTGGAAGTGGCTATCGTCAGTCCACTCAATCCTGGCGTCGTCTTCGACATCCACCGGAAGGCTCTCGCGCAATACGTCGCCTTGTGGGCTGACCAGCGCCACATATCCGTCGCCGCTGGGATACTCCGTTTCCGGGAACGAAACCCATTTGTCGTCGGGAGACCAGGTAAGCTCTCCGATGTCGACGACTGGGAATCGCCCCGTCTTCGCGTCGGGCTTCGGGTACACGGGATGCTGCTCGCCAATGCCAAGAGTGGAGCCGGTTTCCTCGTTGTAGAAGGGAATATGGTGTGCCACAAACTGCCGGTTATGCGACCAGAGGAAATCGAATCCACCGGTGAGTTGCTGCAGGCTTTTGCCCGAGGCGGCATCCAAAACCCAGTAGAAACAGTTGGCGTGTCCGCACAACTTTGCTCCGATGCGGCGCTCGTCAATCCACTCGAATGCCGTGAATTCGTTGCAGTTGTCCAGTCCAACTTTCCACAGCGGTGAACCGTTATTGCTTGACAATGCGACGTACTGTCGCGGTGTGTTATCGCAATGCTCGTCCGTGCTGGGGTTCTCCACGGCGTACACCACCCGATCGCCTTTCGGCGAAACCGCCGCGGGTTCCGCGGCCAAAGCATCGTACGTAACGCGGCGGTCTCCCGCGCTGGTCTCAATCCATACCTCGTGATCCTGGATCCAAGCCTTGTATTTGGGTGGAGGGTCGATGTCCGGAGACATCCACAGCGCCAAGATGACCAGAGCGTGAATCAACATATCTGCGCGCCCTACGATGGGCTAGCGCGCATTGTGCGCTTACATCCAGCCGATAGCAACTGAACTTCTTTTAGGCTCAAGCAAAAACCGCGAATCTGCCGAATAACCCGGACTTTATCCGTATCATTCCGTGCAAATCCGCGGTCGGTTTGTTCTCGACTGGGAGCGCTACTAGTTGCGGCTTCTGAACTTCGACAGCAGGCGCAGAACTTCCAGGTACAGCCAGATCAGCGTGACCATGAGCGCGAAGGCGCTATACCACTCCATGTATTTGGGAGCGTTGTAGCGCGCGCCCTGCTCGATCAGGTCGAAGTCGAGTACCAGGTTGAGCGCCGCGATGCCCACCACCAGCAGGCTGAAGCCAATTCCAATCGGCGAACCGCTGTTGATCGTGTGAAACGTAATGCCGAAAAATCCGAGCA
>Ga0209656_10003600_pt1 | contig 10019 bp, 10 predicted proteins | sample BogFormECP12_OM2_FD_188239 | JGI IMG/M metagenome (GOLD analysis project Ga0209656, IMG submission 188239) | Bog forest soil microbial communities from Calvert Island, British Columbia, Canada - ECP12_OM2 (SPAdes) (version 2) | ecosystem: Environmental > Aquatic > Freshwater > Wetlands > Bog ... | reverse complement strand
TCCCGGTTTCCCCGGACCCCCTCCGGCCTTCCCCCGGCCCGAGGGCACGCTCCGCGCGCCACAGACAACTCGCATACCGCGCCGACCCAGCCAACACGGAAAACGGCACCTGGGCGCCGACACCCTAGCACCGCGCCGTCCGGCCAGCGCGGAAAGTGGCCGGTAACAGGTACGGTCAGGTCAGCGCTGACGGCTCGCTGCCCGTGCAGACTTCCCGAAATGCCTCGCTCAGATCGCGTGCCCCGGGTACGCCCCGCTCTGCGACGGCGTCGATCACCTCGCGGGCTCGCCAGTAATTCGACGGCACCAGCCGCCCGGAGGTGACAGCCTCAAGCACGGTGCCTGCCGCCTCGTCGTGCCGTCCGGCCGCGATCAGCGCCAGGGCCAAGTCCAGCCGGGCTGAGGCGGCGCGGCGCGGCCGAGGAGGCCCGTCAGCAGCCGACTCCAGCCGCACGAGCACCTGCCGCGCGAGCGGCTCGGCCGCCGGGTCACCCAGCCAGGCCAGCGTCGTCGCCGCGTACGCCTGGGATTTGGCCGGGTCATAGCGGAAATGATGCTCCGGGGTACCCGGCACCAGCAGCGGCGAGACGAGCTTGTCGACCCGCGCCAGCGCGGCGCGGGTCTCGGCGCCCGCGCCCAGCCGCGCCCAGGCGCGGCCTTCCTGCGCGGTGGCCTGGATGAACGCGCTTCCCTCACGCGGCGCGACCTGCCGGGCGGCCCCGGCGATATCGGCGGCCCGCCTGTAGTCCCCGGCGGTGAGCACCTGCCAGGCCTGGGTCTCCAGGCACCACGCGGCGATCTCAGCATGGCCGGTCTCCCGCGCCAGCTGCGCCGCCGTCCTCAGGTGCGCGGCGGCGACGTGATCTTCGTGCAGGTCGATCAGGCAGGTAGCGGCCAGCAGGGACAGCCACGCGCCCGTGACGAGCAGCCGCCGCCGCTGGACCAGCGTGGCGCGGGCATCCAGCAGGCAGCCGACATACCCCAGATGCGCCCGCACCCGGCTCAGCAGGTCCTGCGGCGCAGTACCCGGGTAGGCGACGGCGAGATCGTCAACGGTCAGCTCCAGCCGCTCGACGACGCTGTTCCCCACGTCGCTCGCCCCGGCGCGGCGCGCCAGCTCAAGCGCGGCGATCTCATCATCCCCGCCCGGGAAACCCAGCCCGGGCACCCGGGCCCTGCCCGGCGCGGGAGCCAGCGCGAGCAGCGCCCCGCCCGCCCCGAGCACCTTGTCAAGGTCAGCGGCCAGCCCGGGCGACGCCTGCGCCTTCCCGCTGCGCAGGTTCGAGATGTGGCCGGGATTGCATGGCACCATGCGCGCCAGCTCACGGACCCCCAGGCCGCGCGCCTCCATCAGCCGCGCCAGTTCCGTCCCGAAAGCACTCATGCAACGTGTAACCGATCCCGTCCGCGATTGCTTCGCCGTTGCCTGTTTGCCGCCGCCGACCATACGGGCAACACCTTCCAGCCTACGTCGCGGACGCAGTTGACTGCCGGTATCCGTACCCGTACGCCAAGCAGAAAGAACGCCGGATGACCGGGCAGGCAAACCACACAGGCACAAGCAGACAGACCGGATACGCCAGCGCGGCCCGCGCCGGCACACGCGGAGGCGACCGGCCGGTGACAGCGCGAACTCAGGCCCCAGCAGGCCAGACACAGCAGCCAACCCGGCCGGCCACGTCATACCAGCGCACATTCCACGGCCAGACCGACCAGGTCAGCCAGGTCCGCCGCGAGGTCGCGGGCTACCTGGCGGGCTGCCCGGCGAGTAACGACCTTGTGCTCATCGCTGACGAGCTGGCCGCCAACGCCATCCTGCACACCCGCTCCCGGGGCAGCTCCTTCCGCGTCCGCTGCGAGCTGTCCCCCGGCGCTGCCCGGATCGAAGTAGAAGACATGGGCGGCCCTTGGCGGCACCGCAAACCCGATGACCGGCCCCACGGACTGGACATCGTCCAAGCGCTCACCGGACCTGACGGGTGGGGAACCCGGGCTGCTAGTGACGGGCACCGGACCGTCTGGGCCCGGCTGTCATGGGAGGCGGGCACGTGACGCGCAAGATCCCGGCCGAGCAGTGCGCCGTCGTCGGCGCGAACATCCGGGCCCTGCGCCAGCGCAACGGCTGGACCCAGGCCAGGCTCGGCGAGCTGATGGGCTGGCCCGCCACCGCTACCGTGTGCGCCGCCGAAGGCCACCGCAGCGACCGGCAGCGAGGATTCACCACCACCGAAATCGAGAAGCTGGCCGCCATCTTCGGCATCTCCCCGTCCCAGCTCACCACGCGATGCGCGAACTGCGACGGCCACCCGCCAGCCGGATACGCCTGCCTGGCCTGCGGAGCGGTACCCGGCAACCACTGCCCCGCCACATCCGCTGCCACCGGCCAGGCACGGCGCGGTCACGCGGCGGTGAGCCAGTGAGCACCCGCGTCCAAGGCGCGACGGTACTGATCACGGTCACCGCGCACGCCACGCTCAGCGCCGGGACCGTGCACCTGTCACTGTCCGCCCGCGAAGGCCCAGCGCCGGGAACCTGGCGGTACAACCTCAACGACGGCACCGACAACCGCGCCGCGACCGGCCGCGTCGCAGGACTAACCGGCCACATGGCCGTGCTCAGGTACGCCGCAGGCATCGGCGCGGCCGGGTACAAGCCAGGCACGGCCGAAAGAGGCCTGCTGGAGCAGTTCGCCGCCGGGCAGGCAGCGGAACCATCACCGCGCCCCGGCCCGGACACCTAGCCGCCGCCTCCAGGTCCGCAGCCCTCCGGCCAGCCCTGGTTCCCGGTTCATCGTTGCTGGCAGCGCCGGTAGCGATGACAGCTTCCTTACGGCGCCGAGACGCACCGCCGCGCGGCGGTGCCCTGCCGCACAATCGTCACATACCGTGTGCTGACCGGTACTCGGTGCATCTGATGTCTCGTGTGACTGCGGGGGACGATGGGGATGACCGCGGGACCGCCGCCCGGCACCGGCCCGCCGTGCCCGCCTCCCGCCGCAGCCCGTGCCTGGTGCCGCTCTGGTCGGTTCTTTACCCACCTGCCGGGCGCGGGTCCCCCGCCGTGCAAGGCCGGGAGGCCTGGCCGGACCAACCAAGGGGCGGCCCGCAAGCGGCCCGGCCTCGCCGGCCAGCGTAAGGCCTCCCGGCCATGCCCGGCCCCGCACCAGCCAGGACACCGGCCAAACAACCGCCCGCCGCTCCCGCCGCCGCCAATCCCGCCCGCCGCGCAAATGCACGCGGGAAAAGGATCAGCGCCGATGCCGGGAAAGGAAAAGGGCACAGAAAAACACGATCGTAATTCACCGGGAATTACCGGAGAGACCTGCATTATCAGCTATAATTGAATGAGGGTGAAAGACCCCCGGGGGGAGCAGGAAAGCCGCCCGCGTAATGCGCGGCAGGCCGAGGCAATCAAGGAGCTTTCGCAATGGGCACTCCCGCGCAAACCAAACTCACACTCACCGGCACCGCAGGGACGGCCCCGGCCGAGCCCGTCCCGGTCGCGGTCCTGGCCCGGACCTCCACCCTCGCGCTGCAGGACCCGATGGCATCGCTGAACCGCCAGATCCGGTCCTGCCAGGCCTGGCTACCGCCAGGCTGGTACGTCGCCGGGTACTACTGGGACGTCGAATCCGGAGGCATCGACCTGGAGCAGCGCAGCCAGGGCCACGCCTGGCAGCCGTTCGCCGCCGCCGGGATCCCCAGAGACGGCGGCATGGCCGACCTGCTCACCGAAGCCACAGCCCCCCTCCCGCGCTTCGCCGCCGTCATCTGCGAAGACATCGAGCGATCCGGCCGCGACACCTTCAACGCGCTGAAACTGGAAAAAGCGCTATCCCGCGAAGGGATCCCGCTATTCGCCACCGACGAGCCCGCCTCCATCGAAGGCATTAACGCCACCACCGTCCTGGTCCGCCGGGTCAAGCAAGGCGTCGCCGAATGGTTCCGGCTCCAGCTCAAGGAAAAGGCCTGGAAAGGACTCCAGGAACATTCCCTGGCCGGGTGGAACATCGGCGTCGCGCCCTACGGGTACACCGCCGACCGGATCCCGCACCCGGCCCCGGCCAAGGCCGCCCAGGGGCGCACCAAAAGCCGCCTGATCCTGGACCCGGTACGCGGCCCCGTGGTGGAGCAGATCTACACCTGGCGCACGGTTGACAAGCTGTCGGTCCGGGCCATCACCGGCCGGCTCAACGCCGACCCGGCCGCCTACCCCACCCCGGACGGCAAGCCCGGCTGGAACGCCGTCGGCGTCGCCAAGATCCTGGCCAACCCCAAGTACACCGGCCACATGGTCTACGGCCGCACCCGCAAAAACGGCAACGGCCGCAAACAGCCCGTCCCGCAAGAGCAGTGGATCTGGTCCGCCGAGCCGACCCACCCCCCGATCATCGACCGGCAGACGTGGGACGCCGCCCAGAAGATCGGAGCCGAGCGCGGCAACGTCCGCGACGCCGAGACCCCCACCACCCGGCAAGGCCGCCGGTACATCCTGCGGTCCCGGATCCGGCACCACGCCTGCCAGCGGCGCATGTGCGGCACCTGGCGCACCTCCCCCAGCGGAGCGACCTACATCTACTACCGGTGCCCCCACGACGCCGCCAGCCCCCGCCAAGCCGCCGCCTACCCCGACCACGGATCAGTCTCCCTCCGCGAAGACGTCATCATGGCCGCCATCGCCGGATTCCTCGACCAGTACGCCTTCAGCCACGACCGCGCCGACCTGCTCGCCGCCCAGCTCCCCGCCACCACCGCCGAACACGCCGAAGCACGCGCCCGCCAAGAGACGCACCTGCACGCCGAGCTAGCCCGCATCGAGACCGCCGAACGCGGCCTGATCAGCGAACTAGAACAGCCCGCCGACCCGGCAGACCCCGCCGTCCAGGCCTACCGGGCCCGCATCCGCGCCCGCTTCACCGACCTGTACGACCAGCGCACCCGCACCGAAACCCAGCTAGCAGACCTCCAGGCCACCGCCCCCCAGGACAACGACCTCTCCCTGCTCGACCAGCTCCCCATCGCCGCCAGTGTCCTGGCCGACGCACCCGCCCGGATCAAAGAAGCCCTGCTCGCCGCGTTCGACATCCAGGCCCTCTACCGCAGCGACAAGAACCAGATCACCATCTGGGCCACCCTCACCGACAACACGCCCCGCACCATCACCGCCCTGCTCACCGACCCCCGCACCGACAGCGACACCGGAACCACCACTCCAGGCCAGGACACATTTTACCATTCAGCATCCGCCCCTATCACGGGGGTACATGCCCACGATAAGCAGTCAGGGTCTGGGCCGCCCCCGGAAGCGCCCGGTTGATGCGGGAATGTCCGGTTCGGGGTGTGTGGCACCGTTAATCACATCCGCCGAGGGCGACGCGCCGGAAACTCACGTTACTTCGGAATGTCTACATAGACCCCTAAATATTCCGCTTAGCTCGAATCTTCCGCGTTAATCTAACTCTTCTCGTACTGGCGTGCGAATTAAGTGTGCTAATGAGGCTAATGAGCCTAATGAGGGCAGCGAGACAGCTAATCTAGCAGGCTGGAGCCGACGCGTGCCGTAATCGACGAACGGGGCCGGAATAGGCGAGCCCAGCACAGCCAGGCCTAGCCATGGCGGACGGGCCCAGGGCGAGCCCGTCAGCTTGGCAGAGCGCGGGCTAAGTCGCCGACCGCGCGCAGCTTGGCGTCCGCGTACTGGTCGTAGAATTCCTCGCCGGCCTGGACCGTCGAACCGCGGGACGCGGAAATGTCGATGACCTCCGCGTCCGGTACCGGAGCCGGGCCAGCCGCGGGCGATGCCGCGGCGGGCGATGCCGCGGCGGGCGATGCCGCGGCGGGCGATGCCGCGGCGGGCGATGCCGCGGCGGGCGATGCCGCGGACGAGCGGGCCCGGGGGGCCGACGGGCGAGCGACTTCACGCCGTTCGGCGTCGGCCTTGGCGGCCTCCCTGAGCAGGGCCATGTAGCCCAGCAGCATGGCCGACGGCGGCACGACTACCCACCAGGCGGCCAGCACGGTGAAGGCGAGGGTGCCCGAAGCGATGACCAGCATGAGGAGCATGCCGAACAGCCGCCGGCGCGCGGACAGCACCCGGTTGTGATCCTGGTCACGCGGGCCGCCGCGGCGGGGCTCGCCTCGCGGGGCCTCGCGACGATCCTCCGGCGCCCTGCGATGGCCCTCTGCACGGCCCTCCACACGGGCCTTAAGGCGCCCATCCGCGCGCACCGCGTGGATCTCCGCGCGCTCCTCGGGGCGTGCCGCCGGACGGGCCTCAGCCGAGCGCGCCGCCTCAGCCGAGCGCGCCGCCTCAGCCGAGCGCGCCGCCTCAGCCGAGCGCGCCGCCTCAGCCGAGCGCGCCGCCTCAGCCGAGAGGGTCGCCTCCCGCCGCGACCGCCGGGACCGGGGCGCCGGCTCCTCCTCGCCCGCCGAGTCCGGTTCCGCCGTGGTGAGGTCGTCGCCAACCCGCGCGGTGGAGGAGGAATCCCGCCGCAGCCACCGGGGGATGAGCACGCCAGCCCAGATGGCGACGATGGCGAGGTACAGTATCGCGCTGCTCAGTGCTCCTCCCCTCGGGGTCCTCCCCTCGGCGCGCCGGGCGCCGGGCGGCCCGGCGGCGGATTCCACGGGCCTCAGGTGCGGACACGCTGCTAAAGCGGAGCGTGCCCACGTAACGCAAAGTAATAGCTGAAGGCGGTTTAGCCGAGCACCCCGAACGGTGTGTCGCAACATTGGTCCTAAGACCGTGCCAGCCAGCCAGTGGTCAACCAAAACAGCGGTCAGCCCGCGTTGGACCTCGACGCCAGCAGGATGCTCCGCCATCTGGGCATCAGGCCCTGCGGCACCTCCTCGGCGGTCAGCGCGTAGCACACGTGGTCGCGCCAGGCCCCGTTGATGTGCAGCTGGCGCACCCGGACGCCTTCCTCGCGGAACCCGAGCTTCTCCACCACCCGCCGGGAGGCGTGGTTCTCCGGCCGGATCGACGCCTCGAGCCGGTGCAGGCCGACGACGCCGAAGCAGTGGTCGACGGCCATGGCCAGCGTGGTGGGGATGATGCCGCAGCCGGCGTACGCCTCGTCGATCCAGTACCCGACCTGCCCCGACCGGGCCGAACCCCAGGTGATCGACCCGACCGTCAGCTGTCCGACGAATACCCCGCCGAACGTCACCACCCACGGGATCGCCTGCCCCTGCCGCGCTTCCCGGCGCATGGCGCGGACCATCGCGATGTACGGCCCGAGGCTGGACCGGTACAGCGGCGTTTCCGGGTTGGTCGGCTCCCACGGGCGCAGCCACGCCGCGTTCCTGACCCGGATCTCGCGCCACATGCGGGCGTCGCCGACCCGCACCGGGCGCAGCTCGACCGGCTGATCCAGCAGATGAGGCTCGGTGAGGGTGACCGGCCAGCCCCGCATGCTTCCCACGTTCCCATCATTCCCCTGTAGCGCTGCTGACGCTACGCAATCCATGCTAAGCGTTCCGCGTCAGAGTCCTCTCGGACGTGGTCGCCGCCGTTGATCTGCGAGACGGCATGCCCGAGCACGGGCGCCAGCACGGCCATCCCGTCGCGGACGCCGCCGCTGGAGCCGGGCAGGTTCACGATCAGGGTCCGGCCCGCCACCCCGGCCACGCCACGTGACAAGATCGCGGACGGCACTCCGGCCGCGGCCCCGGCCGAGCGAAGCGCCTCGGGGATCCCCGGGATCTCCCGCTCCAGCACGCGCCTGGTCATCTCCGGGGTGAGGTCACCCGGGGTAAGCCCGGTCCCGCCGGTGGTGACGACGACGTCGTAGCCCGCGGCCAGCGCGTCGCGCAGCGCCGCTTCGACCGGGTCGCCGTCGGGGATGACCAGCGGGCCGTCGACCGCGCAGCCCGCCAAACGCAGCAACTCGACGAGCACGGGTCCCGACTCGTCGGCGTACACGCCGGCCGCCGCCCGGTTCGACACCGTCACCGCGAGCGCCCTGATCACGGTCTGCGCCATGGCCCGGTCTTCCCGCCTTCTTTCCACTCGACCCGGACGTCGGCGATCACCGCGGCCGGGTCGATGGCCTTCACCATGTCGATCAGCGCCAGGGCGGCCACCGACACCGAGGTGAGCGCCTCCATCTCCACTCCGGTCCGGTCCGCGGTGCGGGTGACGGCGGTGATGTCCACGCCCTCGTCCGTCACGGCCAGGTCCACGGTGACCCCGTGCAGCCCGATCGGGTGGCACAGCGGGATCAGGTCGGGCGTCCGCTTGGCCCCGGCGATCCCGGCGATGCGGGCCACCGCGAGCGCGTCGCCCTTCGGCACCTGGCCGGCGCGCAGCGCCGCGACCGCCTCGGCCGACAGCAGCACCCGCCCGGACGCGCAGGCCGACCGCGCCGTCACGGCCTTGCCCGACACGTCGACCATCCGCGCGTGGCCGGCGCCGTCCACGTGCGTGAGCCCTGACACTGCAGTTTCGCTCATGCTGGTCACAATACCGGCGGGGGTTCCGGGGGGTCGCCCCCCCCGGGTCGGCACACTATCCCGAACGGGCCCGGGTCCCCCGCACCGGTCCCCTGCGAGCGACAGTGCTTCTCGTGCTCGCCTCCGGCTCGCTTATGGCAGGACCAGGACCTCGGCGGTGTCGCCCGCGGCCATCTGCACCACCGGTTCGGGCACGACGACCAGCGCGTTGGCCTTGCCGAGCGTGGCCACCTGGTGCGAGCCCTGGCCGGTGAGCGGGGTGACGAGCCCGCGGGACCGGTCCAGGACGCCGCGCAGGAAGGACCGCCGGCCCGGCGGCGAGCGCAGCGGGCCGGTCAGCTCGGCCTTGATCGACTCCAGGCCCAGCCTGTCGTAGGCCTGCAGGGCGCCGATGGCCGGCCGCGCGAAGACCTGGAACGACACGTAGGCGCTGACCGGGTTGCCGGGCAGCGTGAAGATCGGGACCCGCCGGTGCTCACCCGCCGGGTCGGCCGCCGCGATGGTGCCGAACCCTTGCGGCATGCCCGGCTGCATGGCCACCTTCCGGAACGCGATGGTGCCGAGCCGCTGCAGCGCCGCCTTGACGACGTCGTGCTCGCCGCCCATGCTGACCCCGCCGGTGGTGATCATCAGGTCGGCCCGCACCAGCTGGTCCTCGATGGCCGGCAGCACCTCGTCCGCGTGGTCGGGGACGATGGCCTGCCGGCAGGCCAGGCAGCCCGCCTCGCGGGCCGCCGCGGCGATCATGAAGCTGTTGGAGTCCCAGATCCGGCCGGGGACGATCGGCGTGCCCGGCTCGGCCAGCTCGCTGCCGGTGGACAGCACCACCACCCGGGGCCGGGGCTGGACCAGGACGGCGTCGCGGCCCGCCGCCGCGATCACCGCGACGTGCATCGGGCGGAGCCTGGTGCCCGCGGTGACCAGGACCTCGCCGGCTTTCGCGTCCCCGCCGGCCAGGCGCACCGCGTGGCCGTACTCGGCCTCGGCGCGGATGCTGACCCGGGCGCTGCCGCCGTCGGTCCACTCCACCGGCACGATGGCCTCGGTCCCGTGCGGCAGCATCGCGCCGGTCATGATCCGGATGCTGGTGCCCGGCGACAGCGCGTACGCCCCGGTGTCGCCCGCCGCGACCTCGGCCACCACCGGGAGGGTGACGGGGTTCTCCGCGGTGGCCGCGGCGACGTCCTCGACGTGCACCGCGTAACCGTCCATGGCCGAGTTGTCGAACGACGGCAGCGCGCTGGCGGCCGCCACGTCCTCGGCCAGCACCAGGCCCAGGGCGTCGCCCAGGCTCAGCTCGGTGGGCGCCAGCGGGCGGATGGTGCCGAGGATCTCGGCCAGGTGGGCCTCGACGGAGGTCAGCGGCTCGCCCTCGACACCGTGGCCATGGTCATGGCTCACGGCAGGCTGTCCAGGTACTTACGCAGCCAGGGCACGATCTCTTCGGCCAGGTCGGAGCGCTCGCAGGCGAACTGGACCAGCGTACGCAGGTAGTCCAGCTTGTTGCCGGTGTCGTAGCGGCGGCAACAAGCTGGACTACCTGCGTACGCTGGTCCAGTTCGCCTG
>Ga0209656_10003599_pt1 | contig 10019 bp, 11 predicted proteins | sample BogFormECP12_OM2_FD_188239 | JGI IMG/M metagenome (GOLD analysis project Ga0209656, IMG submission 188239) | Bog forest soil microbial communities from Calvert Island, British Columbia, Canada - ECP12_OM2 (SPAdes) (version 2) | ecosystem: Environmental > Aquatic > Freshwater > Wetlands > Bog ... | reverse complement strand
ACCATTGGTAAGGTATGTCAATGTCTGCCACGCAGAGCCGGCGGCATTCCTCGCGTCGCGAGCGTCGTCGCGCTCGCGAGCGGGCGATCGTCGCGACCACGCGCGCCCTGTTCGACGAGCGCGGTCGGCGCGACGCGCCGGTCGACGAGATCGCACACGCCGCCGGCCTGAACAAGGCGCTGATCTATCGCTCCTTTGACTCCAAGGAGGAGATCTTCGTGCTGACGGTCGCCGGCTACCTCGCCGAGCTCGAGGCGCGCGCCGTCGACCTGCCAAAGCCCGCGGATCATGTCCTCGCGCTGCGCCAGGCGTGCGAGCTGTACGTCGACTTCTGTCTGGAGTACCCCGCGTTCCTGGACTGTGCTCTGGCGCTGATGCAGCGGCCGGCCGCCGAGTTGCGCGAGCGTGTCTCCGGCGCGACGTGGTTTCGCCTGGGGCGCTCGATGGCCGCGTGCCTCGGGCCACTCGAGCGACTGCTCGCCGCCGGCGCCGAGGCCGGCGTGTTCGCGGTCGACGATCCCGCCTTCACGGCCAACCGGCTCTACACGCAGGTGCTCGGCTCGATGCACCTCGCGCGGGTCGGCGTCGGCGTGCGCGAGGCCGCGCCCGGCGTCGCGGAGACCTTCGAGATCACTCCCGAGCGCGTGCGCGAGTCGTGCGTGGAGGACGCACTCGCACTCGCTCGGATCGCCGGCGGATGACGAGGTCGGGAATCGACGAGGATGCGATGCCCGTGCCGCCCCATGGGAGGATTCCCCGCGATCGCGACAACGACTACACGCCCGGTGCAGCGACGGCGCGCCGGGGATTCCTCGAAGAGCAGACGGGGGTGAGCTTGGAGCACGTCTCCAGCTACTCCTTCGATCCGTCGGCTCTCCCCGGGAACGTCGAGCACTTCACCGGCGTTGCGCAGGTGCCGATCGGGGTTGCCGGGCCGCTGCTCGTCAACGGGGAGCACGCGCAGGGCGAGTTCTACGTCCCGCTCGCGACCACCGAGGGCACTCTGGTCGCGAGCTACAACCGCGGCATGAAGCTTCTCCGTGAGGCGGGCGGGGTGACTACGACGGTCCTCGATGATGCGATGCAGCGCGCCCCCGCCTTCGTCTTTCAGAGCGCACGCGAGGCGCGCGCGTTCGGGGAATGGCTGATCGAGCACTTCGGGGAGATCAAGGAGGCGGCGGAGGCCACGACGCGCTTCGGCAGGCTGCGCGCCATCGAGCAGTACTCGGCCAGCCGTATTCTGTTCACGCGCTTCGACTACACCACCGGCGACGCGGCCGGGCAGAACCTCACCGGCGAGGCGACCGCCGCGGCCTGCGCGTGGATCACGTCCAACTACGAGGGCATCAGGAACTTCATCCTGGAGTCGAACTTCGCCACCGACAAGAAGAGCTCGCAGGTCAACATATTGCGCACCCGTGGCAAGCGCGTCGTCGCCGAGGCCACGATCCCGGCCACACTGATCGAGCAGCACATGCACACCAGCGGCGAGGAGCTGTTCCACGCGCGGCAGGTGTCGAACCTCGGCGGCTTCATGTCGGGCGTCAACAACAACGGCGCCCATTCTGCCAACGCGATCGCGGCCCTGTTCATCGCCACCGGCCAGGATGCGGCCAACGTCGCGGAGTCCTCCGCCGCGCTCGCCTTCAGCGAGCTGCTCCCCAACGGCGACTACTACGCCTCGATCACGATCCCCTCGCTGATCGTCGCCACCTACGGCGGCGGCAGCGGGCTCGCCACGCAGCGTGAGTGCCTGGAGCTGCTCGGCTGCTACGGGTCCGGGAAGGTCCGCAAGCTGGCCGAGATCGTCGCCGCCACTGTGCTCTGCGGCGAGCTGTCGCTCGGCTCGGCCGTCGTCGCCGGGGAGTGGGTCAGGGCGCACCACATCTATGGACGGAATCGGCCGTAGCGTGCAGACGGCGCCGCTGACCGGCAACAACGTCGTCGATACGGCCGTGCTCTCAAACCTGGGACGGCTCCCGGCCGCGCCGGGGCTCGGCGACGCCGGAGCAGTTCAAGAGGTCTAGTTCTCACCGCCGGGGCGCATGCCACTCGGCGCTCGCTCGGAGTGGCATGCTGAACGAGAGCCTCTTCCTCACCCCTCCGCTACCGCCACGGGCCCGTGCCGCACGCGACCGGTCGAGACCGTGTTAGATAAACGGCGCCGATGAGCGCACTGTCCCTATGACCACAGACGACACGCGGACGCGGCCGGAGCTGAATTTGACCTGGCACGGGCACGCGACGGCGCTGATCGAAATCGACGGCGTGAGGCTGCTGACGGACCCGGTGATGCGTGACCGCGTGGGGCCGCTCGTGCGCGTCGGGCAGCCGTTGCCTGCGGACGCCGGACGGGACATCGACGCCGTGCTGCTTTCGCACCTGCACGCCGACCACGCCGACCGGCGCTCGCTGCGGATGCTCGACCCGCACACCCCGGTGATCGCGCCCGTCGGCGCGGCAGCATGGTTGAGAGGCCAGGGTCTCGACGACGTCCGCGAGCTCGAACCCGGCGCGATGACGGCTGTCGGGGCGCTCACCGTGACAGCAACTCCGGCCCGGCACGACGGCCGGCGCTGGCCTTACGGGCGACGCGCCGACAGCATCGGGCTCGTCGCGGCGGGATCGCTGTCGCTCTATTTCGCGGGCGACACGGACCTGTTCGACGAGATGAGCGCGATGGCGGGCGCGATTGACCTTGCGCTGCTGCCTGTCTCGGGCTGGGGCCCGACGCTCGGTCCCGGGCACCTCGACCCGGAGCGCGCAGCGCTCGCAGCCGCGATGATCGCACCGCGCGTCGCGGTCCCGATCCACTGGGGCACGCTCGCGCTTCCGTCCGCCGTGCTGAGGCCCAGCGACGCGCAGGCACCGGCGCGCGAGTTCGCGGCGTGCGCCGCGCTCCGCGCACCGCAGGTCGAGGTGCGCATCCTTCAGCCGGGCGAGCACACGATCCTCGGGGGGAGGCCATGAGCGAGGAGCGCCGCCGGCGCCCCGTGCTGCGGATGATCGTCGTGTGGCTGCTGTCCGCCGGGACGCTGCTGCTCCTGAGCGCTGTCCCCGGGACGATCGAGGTGACGAGTGTGAAATCGGCGCTGCTGTCGGCGGCGCTGATCGGGCTGTTGAACGCGCTGATATGGCCGGTCGTGCTGTTCATCGCCCTACCGCTGACCGTGCTGACGCTCGGACTGGGCGTGGTCGTCGTCAACGGCGCGATCGTGCTCCTGGTGAGCGAGATCGCCCCCGGGCTGGAAGTCAAGTCGCTCGTGGGCGGGATCGTTGTGGCGCTGGCGATCACGGTCGTCACGACGGCCGCCACGGCGCTGCTCGCGGTCGACGACGATAGCTTCTGGTATCGCAATGTGGTGCGCCGCTACTCCAGGCGGGAGGGACAGAAGACGGCCGAACACACGCCGGGGCTGTTCTTCCTGGAGATCGATGGGCTCGCCTACGACGTGCTCGTTCGGGCGATGCGCGACGGCAACGCCCCGACGCTCGCGCGCTGGCTGCGCGAGGGCTCCCACACGCTCACACGGTGGGAGACAGACTGGTCCTCGCAGACCGGCGCCTGCCAGGCCGGGCTGCTCCACGGCAGCAACGACGATATGCCCGCGTTCCGCTGGTGGGAGAAGGACCGCGGCGCCGCGATCGTCACCAACCATCCCCGCGACGCGATGGAGCTGGAGCGTCGGCGCTCGGACGGGCGCGGTCTGCTGTTCTCCGACGGCGCGAGCAGGGCAAACATCCTCTCGGGCGACGCGCCACACAGCCTGCTCACGATGTCCACCGCGATGGCCCGCGACAGGCATGGGCGGATCGGCCAGGACTACTTCGCCTACTTCGCCAACCCATACAACGTGACGCGCACGATCGCGTTGGTGGTGCGCGAGGTCTTCAGCGAGCTCTGGAGCGCCTCGCGCCAGCGGCAGCTGGACGTGAGGCCGCGCATCCATCGCGGGTTCAAGTACGCCCTGATGAGAGCGTGGGCAACGGTGATTCAGCGCGACCTGCAGGTCACGACGATCATCGCCGATCTGTACGCGGGGCGACCCGTCGCCTACACCACCTTCCTCGGCTACGACGAGGTCGCCCATCATTCCGGCATCGAGCGTCCCGAGACGCTCGCGACGCTGCGCCAGGTCGATCGCCAGATCGGCCGCATCGCGGCTGCGGCGCGCGATGCCCCGCGGCCGTACCGCTTCGTGGTCCTCTCAGACCACGGCCAATCGCAGGGCGCCACGTTCCTGGACCGCTACGGCATCTCGCTGGAGGAGCTCGTGCGTAGCGCAACTGCGGCGGGCGTCAACAGCGTCGAGGGCAACCCGAGCGAGGCGCTGGGGTTCATCGGGGCGTCCCTGACAGAGGTATCTGCGGGCGACTCGCATATCTCCGGCGCCGTACGCCGCGCAGCCAGGAGCCACGCGGAGGACGGCGAGATACACCTCGGGGAGGGCAGTCCGGCGCGCCCGGACGGCTCGGCGCTGCCGGAGGTGGTCGTCATGGCATCGGGCTGCCTCGGGCTGATCTCCTTCCCGCGCGAGCCCGGCAGGATGACGCTCGAGCGCATCACCGAGCTCTATCCACGGCTGATGCCCATGCTCCTGGAGCATCCGGGCATCGGCTTCGCGCTGGTGCGCTCGGACGCGGACGGTGGCGTCGTGCTCGGCGCACGCGGATCGCACCGGCTCGACGATGACCGCGTCCAGGGCGAGGACCCGCTCGCCCCCTACGGGCCGAACGCCGCCCGTCACGTGAGGCGGACCGACGGCTTTGAGCACTGCCCCGACATCGTCGTCAACAGCACCTACTGGAGCAGCGACGAGGTGGCAGCGTTCGAGGAGCTCGTGGGCTCCCACGGCGGGATGGGCGGCACCCAGTCCTTTCCCTTCCTGCTGCACCCGCAGGAGCTCGAGCTCCCGGACGCGGAGCTCGTGGGCGCCGAGGCAGTCCATCACCACCTGCGCTCGTGGCTCGTCCAGCTCGGGCACGAGGAGTACCGCGAGGGCGCGCGCGAGGCCTTCGGCGAGGCGCCCGCTGACGGGCCCGCCGCGCCCCGCCCGGCTGGTCAGCCGGCCGACTGAGATATGAGCCTGCGCTTTGCGGCCCGCACCGCTTCGGTCAGGGCGTCGATGTCGTAGACGCCGTAGTGACGCCTGCCGTTGATGAAGAAGGTCGGCGTCCCGGAGACACCGCTTTCGTCGGCGCTGGCGACGTCTGCGAGCACGCGAGGAGCGTGCCGGTGTGTGCGCAGGTCCGCGCTGAAGTGCTCGACGTCGAGCCCGAGCTCTTCAGCCTGCTGGATGAGGTCGCTCGGGCGCAGCGCGTCCTGATGGGCGAGCAGAGCGTCGTGCATCTCCCAGAAGTGCCCCTGGGCCGATGCCGCCTCGGTGGCTTCGGCGGCGAGCTGCGCCCGCGGGTGCACGTCGTTGAGGGGGAGGTGGCGCCAGACATAGCGGATGTCGCTCCCAAGTGACAGCAGCAGCTCTCGGATGACGTTCTCGGCCTGCCCGCAGTATGGACACTCGAAGTCTCCGTACTCCAGCAGCGTCACCTGCGCGTCGTCGGGTCCGCGGATGTGGTCGCGCGCCGCGTCGACTTCCTCGGCGAGGTCCGGGATGTCAATCGCGGTTCGCCCTATCTGACGAGCGCGCACGGCGCTCGGCATTCGCTTGACGACGCTGATGATGGCGAAGCTGAGCAGCGGCGCGAGCACGACGGTGCTCAGCGCTCCAAGCTTCGCCTCGCTCAGCCGCTGGCCCTTGAAGGCGAGGCTCGCGATCAGCAGCGAGACCGTGAAGCCGATTCCGGCGCATGCGCCGCCCGCCAGGAGGATCGGCCCGCTCACGAGGGGTCGCGGCCCATGCAGCGAGGGCCGGGACGCCAGCCAAGAGCCCGCGGAGATTCCCACCGGCTTGCCGACTACGTAGGCCAGCACGATGCCGAGCGTGATCGGCGAGCCGACCGCCGCGCTGAGCAACGGGCCGGTCACGTGCAGGCCGGCATTGGCGAGCGCAAACAGCGGCAGGATCACATAGCTGACCCAGGGGTGCAGCTCGTACTGCATGCGCTCGTTCGCCGAGATCGCGGACAGCAGGCCTTGCTGCGCCGAGCGCGCGAGCTCGGGCGTCGGCTGCTCGCGAAAGGAGCGGGTCAGGGCCGTCGCTCGCTCGAGGTCGCTGCGCGCCGGCGGGTAGGCGCTCGTCACCAGGCCGACTGCCAGGCCCGAGATCACCGGGTCGACCCCCGACTTGAACAACGCGGCCCACAGTCCGACCGCCACCGCCACCGACACCGCGCCGCGGCCGATCGGCAGGTAGCGCAGCCCGATGAGCACGAGAAACAGCGCCAACGCGACCGCCAGCGCGACGATCGACACGTGCGTCGTGTAGACCGTGGCGATGACCAGCAGCGCGGTCAGGTCGTCGACGACGGCGAGCGTGAGCAGGAACACACGTATGCGCGTGGCCCCGCGCGGTGTCAGCAGCGCCAAGGCGCCCAGCGCGAACGCCGTGTCGGTCGACATCGCCGCGCCCCAGCCGTGAGCGCCTGGGCCACCCGCGTTGAAGGCGAGATAGATCGCGATCGGCACCACGATCCCGCCGGCCGCCGCCAGCACGGGGATCGCGATCCGGCGCCGGTCGCGCAGCTCCCCGAGATCGAGCTCGCGCTTCGCCTCGAGTCCCACGACCAGGAAGAAGAGCGTCATCAGGCCCTCGTTGACCCAGTGGCGCAGGTCGGTCGTTATTCCCGCATTGCCGAGGCGGACCCCGAGCTGAGTGGTCCACGCCGCTTCGTAGGAATGCGGTGCCACGTTCGCCCACGCGAGCGCGACCACGGTCGCGCCCAGCATCACCGACGCGCCGCCTGTTTCAGTGCTCAGGAAATCGCGGACCGGTGCCGCGACACTCCGCCCCCATGCCGTACGCTCACCGACGGCCGCGGTACCGGACTGAGCGTTCACAGTCCGGCGAGTATCCCATGCGTGCGGCTCGCCCAGCTGAGCAGCGGGACCCTCTTGGTGACGCCCACCGAGCGAGGATCGATCGGACGTACTGCCGCGTCCCGCGAAGGCGTAGCATGAGCGCGATGAGCGACGAGAGCATCGCTGCGCGGATCGAGCGCCTGGTGAGCGAAGAGCACGTGTTACGCGCCCGCGAGCAGAGCGATACGGACGAGACCCTGGAGGCGGACACGGAGCGCCTGCGTGCCGTCGAGGTCGAACTCGATGTCTGCTGGGATCTGCTGCGCCGGCGGCGCGCGCTGCGCGATGCCGGCGTGAACCCGGATCAGGCCGAGGCCCGCGATCCGAACACGGTCGAGCGCTACTGGCAGTAGTCAGAGGTTCGCGCTGAGAACGCGGAGCTCACACCGGCAGGGACAGAGACCGCGACGATCGCGCCATGCGCGTCGGCCGGGTCACTAGGCGGCGCGCTCCAGGGGCGTGACGAGCTCGCGCAGTCGGCGCAACGCCTCGCGCTCCAGCTGGCGACTGCGCTCCTCCTTGACGCCCAGCAGCTCACCGATCTCCCGGTGACTCTGCGTTGGACTTCCGCCGAGCCCGTAGCGGCGCATGAGCACCTGGCGGTGGCGATCGGGCAGCGCGCGCAGCAGCGACCATGCCTGCCGACACAGCTCTTGCTCGTCGATGCACTGCTCGGGGTCCACACCGTGGGGGTCCTCGATCGCGTCGCCCAGCGGCCTCGCATCTTCACCGGTGGGTTCGTCGAGCGAGGCGGCGACTCGGGCGGCACCGCGGAGCGTGCGCACACTGAGGGGGCTCAGCCCGGTGCGCTCTGCGATTGCGTCGACCGAGGCGACCCGACCGGGGGAGCGCCTGAGCTCGTCCTCGGCCCGGTGCACGGCGGCCAATCGCTGGGCGGCCTGGGGAGGGATCCGGATCGTCCGTGCAGCGCCGATGGCATCGAGGAGCGAGCGCCGGATCCACCAGACGGCATAGGTGGAGAACTTGAGACCTCGCGTGTGATCGAACCCCTCCACGGCGCGGATCAGGCCGACACTCCCCTCTTGCATGAGGTCGGCAAACGGCACACCGCGCCCGCGATAGGACTTCGCGACGGCGGCGACAAGGCCGAGGTTGGCCTCGATCATCAGCCGCTTGGCCTGCGCGTCGCCGCGTTCGATGCGCTTTGCCAGTGCCGTCTCTTCAGCTGCCGTCAAGACCCGGCGACGCCCGGGCCGATGCAGCGGGCCCAGCGGGCCGTGATCGGCCGCAGGCACGTGAGCTTGCCGAGTCACGCCGCACCTCCCAGCGCGTCGAGGCGATCCCCCACCGGGTGACCCGCACGGAGCAGGTCGGCAAGAGCCGCGCGTCCGACGACGCGCGCGATTCGTCCGGCGGTTCCCGGCACCGCTGCGATGTCGCGAACGTGCTGAACATCGCGCGAGCCGGCGTCCAGCGGGTCGGCGTCGGCGAGCAGCGCTACGGCGCGGATCTCGTGCTCGCTCAGGCCCGCCGCTGCGAGGTCGCGGGCGCTCAGGTGGCTGTTGCCGGCGTGGTGCAGCCAGGCCACCGGCCGGAACACGGCTGGTACGGAGCCGGCGACGCGATCCAGGTGGTCCAGCAGTTCGTGTTGACCGCGGTGCAGGCCCTCGATCAGCGTTCGCGGCCAGTCGTGTCGCGCCCCGCATCGGCGAGCTCCGCGACTGCCTCGACGCATCTCGGCGAGCACCGCGTGTTCCAGGCTTGGCTCGACGCACATGTCGTCTTCACGCTGCGACGCGCAGCGCCGGTCGTGTTCCTGGGTCGCGGCGCTCCACCCGCTCGGCCGCTGTGCGGATGAGCTCGTTGAGGGCCGGCGAGGGCGTCTCCTCCCGCCAGAGCAGCTCGAAGCTCAAGGTACGCAGCGGAGCAAGGGGCCGGGCGATCAGCTCCGCATGCAGCGAGCTGCTCGCCGTGGTCAGCGCAAGGGCATCCCCGCCCGCGACGGCTGCCAGAAGCGCCGGTCCGGGCCCTCCCCGCCGCAAGACCGGGGTGACGCCGAGCCCAGAGAGCGTGTCGGCGACGGCTCGGTCGTAGCCCGCGCCATCACGGTGTCCGGTGACGACGACCTCCTCGCCCTCGAGATCGTGCGCGTCAAGCGGGCCATCTATTCCCAGCCTGTGACCGCGTCCCACGAGCACCACCCACGGCTCGCTGCCCACGCTCAGAGCACGAAGATCGGCCGAGCCGAAGATCGACGGCGCGAGTACGGCATCGAGCCGCCCGTCCCGAAGCTCGCGCGCCAGGGAACCGCCGTATGACTCGACAATCGTGACTTCGACCGCGGGACGATTGCGCGCAAACGCGTCGAGCAGCGTGGATGCCGGCTGCCAGCTCGGTGTTGTGGCGAGCCCGAGTCGCACCGTACCGACGATCCCCGCCGCGAGGTCTCGCCCGGTGCAAAGCGCGCCATCGGCCGCGGCAAGCGCGACGCGTGCGCGCTCCAGGAAGAGCTCGCCCGCCTCGGTCAGGTCCACACCGCGCGTGTGGCGCTCGAAGAGCTGAACGCCGAGCTCCGTCTCGAGCCTCCGGATCTGCGTCGACAGGCCAGGCTGGGCTACCCACAGGCGTTCGGCGGCGCGCGTGAAGCTGCCCTCCTCGGCGATCGCAACGAAGTAGCGTAGGTGACGAAGCTCCATCACAGCCTCCTTATGCGGCCTGACTTGGATAGATGTCTGCCAACGCCGCAGCTGCCGCTGCCTCGGCGTCGAGCGCGGCCACGTAGGCGGCAAACGCCGTCGCGCGACTCTCAGGCGTGGCCTGCCTCAAAAGCTCCCAGCGCGCCCACACGAGATCGGCCGCGCAGCGCCAGACGCTCAACGCGCGGGCTTCGAGCTGCCTGCGGCCGAACAGCACACCCGGACGGATCGGGAAGTTCATTCGGCTTTCCTCCATCGTTTGGGGGACACGCCAGTCAAGCTATGCCGCCAGCGGATCGCTCGCATCACCCGCATTGACAGTCTTCTGCCCATCTAGGCTGCCAGTCGCCTGCGCGCAAGAGGCTCCGCCGCGATCCGAGTCA
>Ga0209656_10003596_pt1 | contig 10021 bp, 8 predicted proteins | sample BogFormECP12_OM2_FD_188239 | JGI IMG/M metagenome (GOLD analysis project Ga0209656, IMG submission 188239) | Bog forest soil microbial communities from Calvert Island, British Columbia, Canada - ECP12_OM2 (SPAdes) (version 2) | ecosystem: Environmental > Aquatic > Freshwater > Wetlands > Bog ... | reverse complement strand
GGGGACATCGCCGTTGAGCCAGATAGGCTGCCGCAGCGCGGCGAGGTTTGGTGGGTCGCGTTTGATCCCTCGCTCCGTTGGTGAGATCCGAAAGACCCGGCCTGCGGTGGTCGTCAGCAACGATCTGGCAAACCGGGAGCTCAACCGCGTTCAGGTGGTGCCGTTGAACAGCAATGTCCGGCGCCTGTATCCGTCCGAAGCCTATGTCAAGCTCAGAGGGGCGCAGCGCAAGGCAATGGCGGATCAGTTGAGCACGATCAGCGAGCTTCGCCTGCGGGAAAGAGTCGGCCGGCTCAACCGGGAGGATATTGCCGCGGTCGAACGAGCCATCTGCGTGCAGCTTGGACTGTGAGCTTTCAACGCCGGAGCAGCCTGCAAAGGCCGAGGACTGCGAAGCCTTGGTCAGCTTTGACCAGCGCTCGCGCCGGTAGCCAATGCCCGGAGCGAGGTGAAGGCTCGGGTGCCGTGATCAGACGGCACCAATTTGTTCCGAGCCGTCCGCCGCAATAAACCGAGAAGCCTATCATGCCCGAATTCCCGGCCAATCCAACACGCTTCGACCCCTACAAGTCCACCAAGTTTCGGGTGAAATGGGACGGCATCTTCATTCCGGGAATCTCGAAGGTCGGGCCGCTGCAGAGGCTGACGGAAATTGTCCGGCACCGCGAGGGCGGTGACCCCTCTACCGATCGGCTGTCGCCGGATAGAACGAGTTTCGCTTCAATTGCCCTGGAACGCGGCAAAAGCCAGGACACTGCCTTCGAGGATTGGGCGAACAAAGTCTGGCGTCTCAACGCCGGCCTTGGAGCGGAGGTCGAGCTGAAGGATTTCCGCAAGGATGTCCGGATCGAATTGTTGAATGAGGCCGGGCAGGTCGTGCTCGCCTACAATTTGTTTCGTTGCTGGCCGTTCTTCTACGAGGCGCTGCCGCAGCTCGACGCCAACGCCAATCTCGTCGCCGTGGAGGCGATTACTCTGGCGTGCGAGGCATGGGAACGGGATGTGGCCACCGTAGAACCCGTCGAGCCTTCATCGGCCGCGCCGCCCGCCCACTGAAAGCACTCGAGCGCGCCCGCGCTCAGCCGAAACCCTGGAGCTGCCGGTGAAGAGCGTTACGATCACCGCATCGCGCGCCGTCGAAACGCCGTCAGGTCACATAGGAATGGCCCGTGCGTTAATGTGTCTTTCACACTATTTGATTGACAAAATGATAATAATGACGTACAGATTGCCGTTTAGCTCTGCTCCGGGCGTGTGACCATGGACTTCAAATTCCGCTTTGCGGTGCGCTTCAGTGTCACTCCTGCTCCGCCGCCGAGCTGCCTCCTGCTGGGGATAGGCTGCAGCTGAGGGGAACCTGAGGGGAACTATCTGCAGATAACAGGAGAACAGGAGGCCCCGCCCGATCGGGTCCTACCGCCGCGGAGCCAGGCGGAAGAGTGGAGGGTGGTCGGGCCGGGTCGTGACGATCGCAACCGGCACGATGGGTTCCGCGTCGGCGCGTTCGATATGGAAAGCCCGGATCATGGCTGCGAGGACCAGGGTCGCTTCGTTCAGCGCGAACTGCGCGCCGATGCAGACGCGCGGGCCCATGCCGAAGGGCAGATAGGCGCAGCGCTCGGGCGGCGGTGCGCCGGGCAGAAACCGCGCCGGATCGAACCTCTCCGGCTGAGACCACAGCCGCCGATGCCGGTGCAAGACCCACGGGGCGATCATCACGACCGCGCCCGCCGGGATCGCGATGCCGCCGGCGGTATCGGCATGGCGCGCCTGGCGCACCAGAGTGAAGGCCGGCGGATAGAGCCGCAAGGCCTCCTGCACGACCGCGCGCGTGTAAATCAGCTTCGGCAACGCCGCGGCGGCCGCGTCCGGGCCCAGATCGAGCGGGCCGACTTCTGCGGCAATGTGTTCCTCGATACCGGGTGTCACTGCGACGAGGTAGAGCGCCCAGAACAGTGCAACCGCCGTCGTTTCGTGCCCGGCGGTGATCAAGGTCGCGACCTGGTCGGCCAGCCGATCCGGGTCGCCCTCCATCGACAACAGGTCGAAGAGATCGCCCGCCCCGCCTTCGGGTGTGCCCTCGCGGCGTTCGGCGATCAGCCGGCCGATCAGCACCATCCAGCGGCGGCGAAAGCGCCGCCGCGCGAGATCGCGCGGGCTCGGGATCGGCAAGGGCAGTAGAAAATCGAGGAGGCTGGGCCGGCCGAGATGCTCGGCATAGCCGGTGATGAGTTCGCGCAGCTCCGGCCCGTGCCGATCCATCGCCAGCGAAAACATCGACCGACCGGCGATCTCGAGGGCGAGGAATTGCATCTCGGCGAGGAGATCGACCGGGCGCCCGACACAATCCGCAACCCTGTTTATGAAGGCGCCGGTCGCTTGCGCGATGTGACGCGCCAGTATCGGGATCGTCCGCGGCGCGAATGCCGGCGCTACGATCCGCCGCTGGTGCCGCCAGTCCTCGCCTTCACTGAGCAAGAGGCCCTTGCCGAGCAATGGGCGCAGCATGCGGATCGTGGCGCCCGTCCGGCGGTAATTTTCCGGGTTGTCGACGAGGATGTGGTGGATGCTGGCCGGGCGGCTGAGAATGACCTGCCGCCGGCCTAAAAAGCTGCGGACCACCACCTCCTCGTCGAAGGCCTGCGGCGGGAACGCCAAAAGCGCGTTCTCGCCTAGCGCTCGCGCGATGCCGCGGCCCGAGGGCGTCTCCGCCGCAGAACGAGACATCGGCGGGAGCATCGTTCGCCCTTCGCTGACTGCTCGCATTCGCCCCTCGCCCAACCGCCCCCCAGAGATCGGCATCGCTACGTTTTATCCAAGCATCTATTCACTGTCTTGCGGGTACCTGTGGCAAAGAAAACCAAGGCTGTTGCCTTTTTGGGCAGCCCTGCCAGTCTGTCGAGCTAATCGAGTAACTTGAGCCGTTTGAGAAGCGCCGATGCGTCCGCCAGCCAAGCTGCATTACGCCTGGGTCGTCGCGGCGGTCACCTTCGTCGTGCTGCTGCTGACGGCGGGTGTGCGGGCCGCGCCGGGCGTCTTGATCGTGCCGCTCGAAAACGAATTTCACTGGGCGCGTTCGACGATCTCCTTTGCAGTCGGGGTCAACCTGTTGATCTACGGGCTGATCGGCCCTTTTGCGGCGGCGCTGATCGATCGCCTTGGCGTCAGGCGCACAATGGCCGCAGCGCTCGCGGTGACCGCGGCCGGCGTCGCTCTAACGCCGACGATGCGGCAATCCTGGCAGCTCATTCTGCTGTGGGGCGTCGTGGTCGGCGCGAGTTGCGGGGTCATCGGCAACTTTCTCGCCGCGTTCATTGCCGCGCGCTGGTTCCGGGTACGCCAGGGGCTCGTCGTCGGCCTGTTGACCGCAGCCAACGCCGCAGGCCAGCTAATCTTTCTCCCGACCATGGCGAGCCTGGCAACCAGTGCCGGCTGGCGTGTGATGTCGTTGCTGCTCGCGGCGACGGTCGCAGTCTTTGTCCCACTAATTGCGCTGTTGATGCGCGAGCGCCCCGAGGATCTCGGCTTGGCGCCCTATGGAGACAGCCGCGGCCTCCGACCCATGACGGCGCCCGACGGTAATCCGTTTACCCTCGCCTTCCGCGCCTTTGGCGAGAGCGCCCGATCGCGCGATTTCTGGCTGATCGCCGGCAGCTATTTTGTCTGCGGCGCCTCGACCAATGGTCTGATCGGCACGCATCTGATCCCGGCCTGCGTCGACCATGGTCTGGCCGCGGTCACCGGGGCGGGTCTCCTCGCCGCGACCGGTGTTTTCAGTTTCCTCGGTGGAACACTTTCCGGCTTGCTCAGCGACCGAGTGGACAATCGGCTGCTTCTCGCATGGTATTACGGACTGCGCGGTCTCTCGTTGCTCTATCTGCCCTTCGCCTTCGACATGTCGTTCTATGGCCTGTCGCTGTTCTCGGTGTTCTATGGGCTCGATTGGATCGCCGGGGTTCCTCCGACCGTTCGCCTTTTGAGCCGCGTCGTCGGAACCGAGAGAACCGGGATCATGGTCGCGTGGATAACCGTGATCCATCAGGTCGGCGGTGCCGCGGCCGCCTATCTGGGCGGGGTGCTGCGGATCTCGTTCGGCACCTATCTCGAGGCGTTCCTGTTGGCCGGCCTATTGTGCTTTGCGGCCGCGGTGATGGCGCTGTCGATCGGCGCCGGCGGACGGCGCGCGCAACCTGCGCGGGACGCCGTTCCAGCGGCATGACGCGAATGTCTCTTTGGCTGCCAACGCTCTTGGTGATTGTCGTGACTGCGCTGGCTCTGACCGCGGCAGGATCGCCGCCCGCTGCTCGGAACGGCCGGCGATTGTGGATGGGGAGCATCCTCGTCTTTGGGTGCCTGGCCATTGCCGCAACTGTCTGGCTCGGGCGGCGGGAAGGGGACGAAACCTCCGCACTTGCGGGAACCAGCGCTGCGCCACAAGTCCCGCCTCCGGCGCTCAGCGGGCCGAGCGTCTCCAGTCTGACCTTTCGGATAAAGGTTCTGGAGGACCACGTCAGAGAACTCGAAGCGGGCCGACAGGCCCGTTCGATCACGCAAACGACCGCCGATGATCTGGCGTCGTATCTGCGGCAGTTCGGCAGCCGTCGGGTGATCGTTTCCTGCATCCCGGGCGATATCGAGGCGTATCAATATGCCAACCAGCTGGCGAACATTCTGAAGGCGGCAAATTGGGAGGCGCAAGGTCCGCAGCTAACCAAGATATTCGGCGACATACAGTCTCCAGGGATAAATCTCTACGTCAATGGAGACAATGGTTCCGACACCGTCAAGATATTGTTGGACGGGTTCGCTAAATTCAACGTCCCCTACCAGAGCCGGGTCACACCCAGCGGAGCCATCCCGGATACCGAAACCGTCGAGCTCTTCATCGGGACCAAACAGCCGCAGCGCGCAGCCACCGGCGTCGAGTGATTGACTCGATCGGGGGTCGGGGCCGCGGGCGCCGCCCACGCGAACAAGCCGGCAACATGCAACAAGATCCCAAGACAGGTTGTCAGAGAGGTTCCCCGGTCGAGTGCCCGGCAAAACACCGGAAGCGAATTCCGCAAAGCAACAGAACGTTATTGCTGCTCCAGACCAACGGTAACCCCGTCGTGGCGGGATGGCGGTTGGTTAATTAGCTACCCTTTCGCAGGGGTCGATCACGCCGCAGAGTCGGCTGGTAACGGAGCAGTTCGATGGTTAACGAGGGATCGCTGGACCTCCTTTCCGACAAGGATTTGGCAACCGCGGTGGCCGAGTTCATCCAGAAGAGGGGAGTGACAAGGTGCCCGACCGCCTGCGTCCTGCCGACCCAGGCCTCGGTTGCTGCCGCCGATCGCGAAGCACTTGGCGAATACGCGGCTCGCCGCGACCAGCGTCGCCGCGCGAGGGTCGTTGCCCGCGTGCAACGACTTTGGAGTGTCTAGGTCGTGCCCTCGGCGCAAAAATAGCACCGGTGGGTCGGCGCCGCGGGTAGACAGCAAATCTGCCATCTCCGCGGTAGGCGTGCTATGCTGCGCGCCATGGATCAATCGTCAGACTTGCCGCCGCAACCGGCGGAATACTACCGGCGAAAGGCCGCTCGCGCCCGCCAGGTCGCCGAGGGGGTCACGACGCGGGCGATCAAGCTGCGGTTGCTCGAATTGGCTCTCGAATACGACAAGCTCGCCGACGGTACCGAGAGCGCGACGCGGTCACCGGATCTATCCGACATTTGAACCGCTCGTCCCTACCTGCTCCAGCAATCCTTGTCTTTTCGGGATGAGGGTAAAGACCGCGATGAAGCATCAAATCTAGCAGCATCGGCGGGATCGGCCGCCCGTTCAGTTCGACGCCGGGATCGCGGTTGCGCAGCGTGAAGTCCGCCGGCGACACCTCGGCGGTCCGCCCCTCGGCGAAAGCCGCCGCGACCCCGGGGCATACGATCGGGGCATTCGACGGCGAGCAGCCCGTAATTCGCCGCGTTCCGAAAGAACGGGCCATTGATCGATTCGTTCAGCACCGAGATGCCGAGATTGCGCAGTGGAGAGCATCGCATCGCCACCTCTGGACTCCAAGGATCGGGCTCGACGATTGTCGTGGCTGACCTGAAGAGCTAGGCTTGATCGGGCAACGAGGGATCGTCCGATGCAGCTGGGTTTTGTCGGCACCGGGACGATGGGCGCGCCGATGGCCGGGTGTCTCATCGATGCCGGCCACCAACTGACCGTCTACGATGTTCGGTCCGAAGCGACAGCCGTGCTCTGCGCGCGAGGCGCGTTGCCGGCCAACAGTCCGCATATGGTGGCCCGGCAGAGTGAGGTAGTGTTCACCTCGCTGCCGGGCCCCACCGAGGTGGAGCTTGCCGCGCTCGACCCGGCGAGCGGGATCCTCGCCGGATTGCAACAGGGTGGCGCCTACATCGATATGACCACGAATGCGCCGGCGGTGGCGCGCCGGATCGCCGAGGCTTGCCGGGCACGTGGCGTCGCCATGCTCGATGCTCCGGTCAGCGGGCGTCCGCCGACGATGACGGTGATGGTCGGCGGTGACGAGGCGGTGTTCGCGCGCTACCGGCCATTGCTGGCAGCAATGGCCGGCAACATCTTCCATGTCGGCGGGGCCGGGGCCGGCTGCATTGCCAAGCTGGTCACCCAGTACCTCGGCTACACCAATTTCATCGCGGCGCTCGAAGGCATGCTGATCGGCGCCAAGGCGGGGATCGATCTCGGCGTCCTGGCGCAAATCGTCCCGCTCAGCGCCGGCGCCAGCCGGACCTTCGACAACATTCCACGCTCGGTGTTGCCCGGCTCGTTCGCCGCCGGCGGAACCCTCGACATCGTCGCCAAGGATCTACGGCTTGCTTGCGAGCTGGCGCGCGATGTCGCGGCGCCGGCGCATCTCGGGCTCTTCGCGCAAGATGTGCTGAGCCGGGCCCAGGCGCAGGGCTGGGGCCAGGAAGGCTTTCCGGTCGTCGCACGAATCCTCGAGGCGATGGCCGGCGCCGAGCTCCGCGCGCCGGTGGTGGACGTGGCCGGCTATCGGACGGAAGACCCCAGACGAGGCAGAACCTAGGAGGGTGGCGATGGCGACCGAACGGATAGCGGGGTATCGAAAGGGTCTCGTCGATCCGGCGGTGGGGCACATCAGCCGCGAGATCTTTGTCAACGACGAGATCTATCGCGAGGAGCTCGAGCGAGTGTTCGCCCGCTCCTGGCTCTTTGTCGGACACGAGAGCCAGATCCCCAACCCGGGCGATTTCTTTGTCTCGTCGATGGGTGAGGAATCGGTGATTCTGTGCCGCGACCGGGCGGGAGAGGTCCACGTCTTTCTCAATTCGTGCCGCCACCGCGGCATGAAAGTGTGCCGCTATGACGAGGGCAGCACCGCCGTCTTCACCTGCCCCTATCACGGCTGGAGCTATTCGACCGACGGCAAGCTGGTCGGCGTCCCCTATTTCCGCGAGGCCTACCGCTCCAAGCTCGACCGCTCGCAATGGGGCCTGGTCGAGGTCGCGCAATCGTGCAATTACAAGGGCACGGTCTGGGCGACCTGGGACCCCGCCGCGCCGCCTTTTCTCGAATATCTCGGCGAGTTCGCGATTTTTCTCGATCTGATCCTCGACGGCTGGGACGGCCGCGAGGGCCAGGCCGAGGTATTGTGCGGCGTCCAGAAATGGCTGATCCCGTGCAACTGGAAATTCCCGGCGGAAAACTTCAGCGGCGACGCTTATCACAATATCAGCCACCGCTCGGTCGACCTGGTCGGCATCGGGCCGAGCGGCCAGAGCCGGCGCGACATGCCGGAGCGGATGATCAGCCGCCGGCTGCATGTCTGCATCTCCGACCGCGGCCATCAGACGATCGTCTACGCCTTGCCAAAGGACCAGCCGACGCCGCCCGCCTACCAGAACTCGCCGGAAGTCGCCGAGTATTTCCGGCATTGCGAAGAGGAGCGCCGCCGCCGGCGCACCGATGCCCATGGCCGGCTGATCGGCGCCCCCGGCGAGGTCTTCCCGAACACCGCGCTGTTGCCGCGCCAGCCCCGCACGATAGCGGTCTGGCATCCACGCGGGCCGCACCAGACCGAAGTGTGGCGCTGGTTCCTGGTCGACCGCGACGCCCCGGCCGAGGTCAAGCGGTTCCTGCGCGATTATTACATCCGCTATTCGGGTCCGGCGGGCCTGACCGAGCAGGACGACATGGAGAACTGGAACTACGCCCATGCCGCGAGCCGCGGCACGATCGCGCGCCGCTATCCCTATTGCTACGAGCAGGGGATGGGCTGCGCGGTCGAGGATTGGGAATGGGACGGGCTGCGCATGCCGGGCCGCGTCGTCGAAATCACCCAGGCCCAGTCGAGCGAGGAGCCGATGCGCAACCTCTACCGCCGCTGGGCCCAATTCATGGAAGCCGAAAGCTGGGACGAGCTGGCCACTTGGCGCCACGCGGAAGCCGAGGGCTCACAGCTGCGGCGCACCGGCACCTAATGCTCAGATCCATTTCCAGCTTTGAAAGGCGACAGCGGGCCAACGCCGACATCAAACTCCTGTCACACCGGCGCAGGCCGGTGCCTATGGCGGAAATGGGTCCCGGCCTTCGCCGGGAAGACAAGAAGAGGGGCGCGCAGCGAACCAGTCGGGACGCCTACGCGCCGATGAGCCAGTAGCGCGCGCCTTCTTCGTTTTTCGCTTCGCGCAGCCCGAACCTTTCGTTCGGCGGCGCGCCATGGTTGATCAGCGCGTGCATGTCGATCAGCACGTCGCGGGCCTCGGCGACATAGCCGTGGCCCAGCATCGTCAAGTCGACATTCGTCACATTGATCGTGTCGATGCCTGGCAGTACCAGGGTCGGCGGCATCAGACCCGCACGCGGGAAATTGTGTAGCCAGCGCGAGGCCTCGACCGCCAGATCGCGCTTCGAGACATAAAGCGTGGTTCGGTTTGCGACTTCCGCGTAGGCCGCGCTCAGCTGCCGGAAGACATCCGCATCGACATCGGCCGCGGCCAGGATCACCTGGCCAAACGGTTTTCCGGTGCGGCGCTGCGCTTTTGCAGCAATCCGGTTGACGGCGCGCAACACCCCGCGATTGCCCATGCTGTGCGCGATGATATGCACCGCAGCGGCGCCGCTCGTCTCGGCGAACTCCGTCATGAAATCGGCGATGACGCCCTCGCTCGCCTCGATCGTCGCCTCGTCGGCCGGGTAACCGCCCGTCGATCCCTGCGACGGCCAGCTGAAAAACGCCATCGCGCCCTTGACCGACAGGTCGAACCCGATCTGCGCCGCGCGCAGCGCCGCGTCCTGAAACGAAACGTTGTAACCGTGCACAAAGACCAATGCGCAGCGCTCCGCTACATCGATTGCGGCGAGCTGCGCCGCGATACCGCTCCAATAGGCACTCTGCTCGAATTCGTTGACCGAGAGCAGACGCAGCCGGTCGTCGGTCAAGGTCAGCAGGCGCTTCCACCAAGGCGAGCCGATCGAACCGATCTTGTGTGATTGCGGAATGAACACCCGGCAAGACCCGTAATGCACGACAGTGTCGCGTCCCACCGAATAACCCTTGCCGGCGTCGCGCGGGTCGTTTGGACGGCGGTTGGTGCCGTACCAGACGAGATATTCCGCCTTGTCTGCCTGCAATGGAGAAGACGGCGTGATGGCGGGCTGCTCAGGCCCCCCGGAGATACCTCGCACAGGCCCGGAGATACCTCGCACAGGCAATGAGGGAGATGCCGGAGGTCCAGACGGTAGATCGCTCGAAGGGGGTGGGCCTACCAGGTCCAGCAGCTTGGTCCCATCGGGGCTGCCGAGGCCTGTGCAGGCCTCCCAGCCCTGATCCGGCGAATAGCCTTGAACGCCGTCGCTGTCCTCGCTCTCCCCGCCCAGCGGCCTATCTTCGGCGCTTTGCGTCGGCATGGAGCCGAAGCCGACCTGCTCGATGATCTGTTCGATCTGCAGCGCCTCCGGCAGATTGAGGCGTCGCGCATCGTGGAGCGCAAGACTTAGCAAACTGCGGGCTTCGTTGCGGTCGCCCTCATTGG
>Ga0209656_10003595_pt1 | contig 10022 bp, 11 predicted proteins | sample BogFormECP12_OM2_FD_188239 | JGI IMG/M metagenome (GOLD analysis project Ga0209656, IMG submission 188239) | Bog forest soil microbial communities from Calvert Island, British Columbia, Canada - ECP12_OM2 (SPAdes) (version 2) | ecosystem: Environmental > Aquatic > Freshwater > Wetlands > Bog ... | reverse complement strand
AAGGCGCTCGACAAGGCGCTCACGAAAGCCGACAAGGTAGTGAAGCGCAACGTGGATGCCACGACCGACGAAATCACCAGCGAGCTGCAGGAAGCGCTCAAGAGCTAGGGACCGGCGGCGGCGTCGCCTCCCCGTACCGGGCCGCGACCTCGATCCTCACCTTCACCTGCGAGGGCAGCGTCAGCACCGGGGCTCGGCGTAGCTGCCGGGCCCCCAGTGCGCCGCCTCCTGGCAGCTGCCCAGGCCGGTTCCGGTACGGCAAGCGCCCGGCTGACCAGGCGCGGCCCAGCCCGCGCGGTCACCCGGGCACAGCCGTCATGAGCCGGGCCGGTCGCGATCGGGTGGCGAGGCTGGCCGCCGGAACAGCACCGGACGCACCAGCTCGCCCCACCGGTGCATAAGGTCCGGCCCGAGCGGGACACCGGTTAGCCGCGGCATGTAGTGCAGGAACGAAAAATTGAGGCGATAGGCGAGTATCCCGTCGGTGGGGAGCTGATCACCTGCCACGGCGCCCGGCCCGGGCAGATCATGGTACGGCGCGGTCCGCAACGGCTTGCCGGCCTGCGCCAGGTACCTGACCTGCATGCCGCCGCAGGCCGGCAGGGCGGTGGGGCGACGGGCCGAGTTGGTCGCGAAGACCACCGCGCGCACCGACGGGACCGCTTTGACCTCGCCGAGGATACGCGCCACTCCCTGGTCCAGGGACCTCTGGCCGCTATGCCAGTACGTGACCAGCGGTTCCACGTCGAAGATGATCGTCCTGACCGACAGTTCCCTGGCCTTGGCGAACAGGTCCGCCTCCGTGGTAACGCGTGCATAGCCGCTTCTCACCGGATCCCGCCTCTCCGCCAGGCGCCCGTCACCGCGCCGGGCTGCGAACGGTCCTGCCGCCCGATGGCACTCAGCTGACCCTATAGGGTGTATTCCGTCCTGGCCGGCCGCGCCGGCGAGGGCGGCCGCGTCGTCGGGGCCGCCGAGCGCGACCGTGGCGGCCGCGCCGAGCTAGTCCAAGATGGCCCGATTGCGGTCGGCGGCGATCACCCGGCCGGCGCCCATCCGCGCGGCCAGCGCCGCGGCGATCCGGCCAGACACGCCGGTGGCGCCCAGCACCAGCACGGTTTCGCCGGGCTGCAGCGCGGCGCGCTGGATCAGCGCCAGCCAGCGCCATTTCCCGGGTTGATGATGGCCGCGGCCGTGACCTCGTCCAGGCCATCGGGCAGCGGCAGGAAGAAAGGGGCCGCGGCGCGCTGGCCTGGCCGGGGCCCACCGCGCTGGCCTGGTGCTGATTGTGGGCGTCTGGGCGGTCATCGCCGGCCTGGTGGAGTTCTTCGTCGCCTTCCGGTCCGGCGAGCCGGCCGGGACCCGGGCGATGCTCATCCTGGGCGGGCTGGTCACCTGCTCATGGAAGCGGCCGATGGTAAGAGGATGACCGGGTATGCCCGAGGACGGCCAGCGCGGACCGGATAGCGGCGGCACGGCTCCTCACGGGCGGCCAGGAGCGGGACAGGCCCGCCAAGACGCTGGCGGGGAGAGCCCGCCGGGCGGCGGTCAGGACCATACGGGCACGCCCCGGCCCGACGCGCTGATTCCGGCGCTGGACCAGGGTCCCGCACCGCTGGCCGCAGCGCCCCCGGGTACCCGGCAGCTGGGCTGCGCGGGTAGGTCTGGACCATCCACCGTGATGAGTTCGGAGACGTCGGCGCAGGCACCGTTCTGCGGAGAGCATCTTCGCCGATGCAGGCGGGCAGTCCCGTGCAGAGCTGGTTGTCCTGGCGTGCGACGCTCAGGCACTTTCGCTCATGGCTGATGGGCGGATGTTCTAGAGCTGGCTATAGGCGTTTGCGGACGCTGCGACTGCCGGCTCCTGCGCCGAGTGTCAGGGTCGACTGAGGCCGTCGAGGATCGTGCGGGAAATGTCGGCGAGCTGGTCGATCTGCTGCGGGGTGAGCCGGTCGAGGACCAGGCGTCGGACCTGTTGGGTGTGGTGGGGGACGGCTGCCTTGAGCGCGGCGCGGCCGGCGGCGGTGATGGCGGCGTGGATGGCCCGCCCGTCGCCGCTGTGCCGTTGGATCAGGCCGCGCCTGCACATCCGGGTCAGCTGGTGGTGCAGCCGGCTCTTCTCCCAGCCGAGGCGACGGCCGAGCTCGAAGACCCGCAGCCGTCCGCCGGTGGCTTCGGAGAGGGCGACAAGCACGGTGTAGTCGGCGTTCGAGAGCCCGCTGTCGGCCTGCAGCTGCTGCTCGAGGCGGCTGCGGAGCACCTCCTGCATCTCGTAGAACGTCCGCCAGGCGGACATCTCCCGCTCGTTCAGCGGCCGCGGTGCTGCCTTCATGATCAGCATCGTACGGGAATGGGTTGACACGTCAACTCGTTTGGTAAGGTGACGCATCAACTCGATGATGCCGGCATACACCGGAGGCTGACGCCATGCAGACCACTGACAGCACCGCGCGGCGTACCGTCGCCCGCGTCGAGGACAAGATCCACTTCGGGGCCGACTCGCAGGTCGACGACCGCAACGTGGTCATCACGCCGATGAACCCGGCTCTGACCGACCCGTTCCTGCTGCTGAGCGAGGACTGGTTCTCCACGCCCGGGTTCGAGTGGCACCCGCATCGCGGGCTGGAGACCGTCACCCTCGTCCTCGACGGCGTGCTCGAGCACGGCGACAACCTGGGCAACGCCGGCGCGCTGAGCACCGGCGACATTCAGTGGATGACCGCGGGACGCGGGATCATCCATCGCGAGCTGGCCTTCCGCAACGAACGGGCGCATACCCTGCAGCTGTGGGTGAACCTGCCCGCCCGGCTGAAGATGGTCGGCACCCGCTACCAGGACCTGCGGGCGGCCGACCGCCCGGTCATCGATCACGACGGCGCCCGCATCGACCTGATCTCCGGCGACGCCGACGGTACCTCCGGGCCGGCGCTGAACAACTGGCCGATCTCCGGGACCTTGATCACCCTGGAGCCCAACCGCAGCCTCGAACGCCTGCTGCCCGGCCGAGACCGCGCCTTCTTCTACGTCCTGTCCGGCGAGGTGACCGTCGCCGGCCGCGCCGTCAGGGCCGGGCAGATCGCCTGGTCCGACCCCGTGCCGCAGGCTACTGCGTCGGTGATCACCCTGACGACCGGCGACGGGGACCAGTCGAGCGCGGTCATGGTCTACAGCGGCCAGCCAATCGGCCAGCCGGTCGCGATGGGCGGGCCGTTCGTGATGAACACAAAGACACAGATCACGCAGGCGGTCAACGACTTCCACTCCGGCAAGTTCGGCAACATCCCCCGGCAGGCCCGCCTGAAGTACCTCTGACCGGCGCCAACGGCGCCGGGTCTAGGGCGGTGTCCCGTGGATCCTGGCAGGTCGGTTTCCGCTTGGATCGCTCCCGGCCCGGGACCCGGCCAGCGGAGGCTGAACCGGTCGGCGAACGCCGAGATCTGCCTCGCGCTGCTCGTCCAGGGACCCGGCCGGGAGCGCCATGGCCAGGCGGGTCACGCCCTGAGCCGCTATGTCGTCGATGGCGGACAGCGGCGTTCGGCTATCCGCTCCCAGCAGGGCATTTACCCGCCGGAACACCGCCCGCAAGGCCTCATAGGTCAACGGCCCCCGGCTCTTCCCGGCACCACGCCTCCGCAGGGTCCGCCAGATCGGCTCCTCCGGCCCCGGCAGGCCGATCTCGGCCAGGTAGAGACGGATCCAGACGAACGCCTCCGGGCTGGCCGGCAGCCACTGATCCGCGCCGCTGCCCTTGCGCGAGACCCGCACCAGCTGCTCGCCCCAGTCCAGATCGACGCCCCGGATGCCCAAGATCTCCGAGGCGCGGGCCCGGTTGCTGACGGCCAGGGCCACGATCGCCCGGGTCCCGGTTAGAGCGCAGCGCCGCGAACAGCGCGTTCCACTGCTCGTCGGGGATCCCGCGGGGCCGCCGCCTGGGGATCTTCGGGCTGTAGCGGATGCGGCCCCCGGCCCGGAACGGCTCCAGCGGGTTGTGATGTGCGTGCGCCCGACCGCCCCGCCGGTCCAGGACCACCGGATTGACCAGCGGACCGGAACCGGCCTCGATCCAGAACTCATAGAAGCTGCGCACGACGGCATTGCCGTGCTGCACGGTACGCGGCTGATAAAAATCGTCCCGCACCTCGGCCGAGGTGACCTCGTCCCACTCGACCTCGATCACCTTCAGCCACCGCCACCACCGCAGCAGCGCCCAACAGTAGCTGCGGACCGAGCCACGCCGGTTGTCCCGGGCCACGAAATCGCGCAGGAACCGCAGGATCGGTTCCACCGGCTCGCCCGCCGGGTCCACCACCACCCAGGGCACCACGCCCCCGGTCAGCACGACCCGTCCCCAGCATGGCAAGCGGATCGCCATGATGTCCCGCCCTGCTTCGGATCCTGGCGTCATGCACCAGGTGTATCCACCAATGAGCCGCCAGCGCGTCAAGACTTCGGCGCCTGGTAGTCCGGTCAATAGACCGACCATGAGACGGCGGCGTTCGCGGTGGAGTCCATCCCCCGCTGGTGGCAGGCTGCCGGCGCGCAAGCCTACCCGGGCGCCGCCAGCTGCTGATCACCGCGGACTGCGGCGGGTCCAACTGCAGCCGGCGCCGGCTCTGGAAGGCGGAACTGGCCAGGCTCGCCACCGAGCCCGGGATCCAGATCACCGTCGTCCGCCTGCCGCTGGGCGCCAGCAAGTGGAACAAAATCGAGCACCGGCTGTTCTCGGCGATCTCCATGGACTGGCGGGGCCGCCCGCTGGAAAGCCACCAGGTGATCCTGGAGACCATCCGCGCCACCACCACCCGCACCGGGCTTCGGGTGCATGCCGAGCTGGACACCGGCAGCTACCCGGCCGGCATCAAGGTCACCAGCAAGCAGATGAAGAACCTGGCAGCCCAGGTCATCACTCCGCACGAGTTCCACCCGGACTGGATACCCGGAGCACCGCCACGTAGGCGAATCGGAGTGACACGGGTACTTACAGTGCCCGAACGTGAGGCCCCCGCGCAGCCAGATCCCCTAATTCGCCAGCCAAGTGGGACGGCATAAGACCAGATCAAGGCTAGTGACAGAATACCCGGCACCCACAAGTTTCTACGGTCGTCGGTTTCCGGCACGCATACCTGGTGGTTATGGCACGGGGTGGCCAGGGCGCTGGGCCAGGTCCTGGCATGCCTGGCGCACCGGCACACCCGCCCGGCTGGCGGCCGCGCGGATGTAGGCGACCGCCGCGAACAGGGCGTACTGCCAGAAGTCGTCGGTCTGCCACCAGGCGACCCCATCCAGCAGGTCCGGTTCGGTCCCGCCGTGGAGTGCTGCCGCGGCCAGCACCGCATTAGGGTGCGGCGAGGAAGCGGTCCACCACCGGCGCCAGCTCGGCAGCATCGGTGCCCAGGCCGAGGTGGCCGCCGTGGTAGACGTAGAGCTGGGAGCCGCGGATCAGCCGGTGCATCAGCCGGGCGTTGGCCAGCGGGATGATCGGATCGTCGTCCCCGGCCAGGATCAGCGTCCGCTGCCGGAGCAGCGGCAGGAACGGCAGGCTGGTCCAGCCCACGGTGGCCGCAAGCTGGTACCAATAGCCGCGGGACGGCCCGACCCGGTTGTCGTCGTGCATCGCGTCCGCGGTTTCCGCCGTATCGATTCTCGCCAGCCCGCCGTAGATGTCCCCGGCGACCTGGCGCATGTACCCGCGGTCCAGGTGCCGCCGCGGCGTCACCATGTGCCGGAGCACCGACGGGCGGGGCGGCACCATCAGCATCCCGGTCGCCGTCGACGCCAGCACCAGGCGGCGGCACCTGGCCGCCTGGAACGCGGCAAAGTGCTGCGCCACTCCGCCGCCCCAGGAGACGCCGAGCACGTCGACGCGGCCGCAGCCGAGCTCGGTGAGCATGGCCGCGATCAGCCGGCACAGCCAGGACGCCCTGTAGGGCCGGGACGGCAGCGGCGACCCGCCGACGCCGGGCGGGTCGAACCGGATCACGTCTGTGGCCGGGTCGAGCTTGCTCACGAACGGCTCGAGCAGTTCCAGGCTGGCGCCGATGCCGTTGATCAGCAGCAGCGGAAGCCGAGGGGCCGCGGCACCCGCCCCCGGGCCGGGCTGGCCGGGGCGCACCGCCACCCGCAGCTGCGTGCTGCCGACGGTGATGCTGCGCACCCCTTCAGCGGTCACGGACATAGCTCCCCGGCGCGGCACAACGGGCGCCAGTTCGGACCGGCCGACCGCTATCTTGCCGAGTTCGGCGCCGAGCAGCGCCGCCTGCCGGGCGACATGCCCGGGGCGCCGGGCCAGCCCGGCGGCCAGCTGCAGCAGGGAGCTGTCCGGCCTGAAGCGCGCAGGACACCGAGCGCCGCGTCGGTCAGCAGCAGGTCGATGCCGTCGGCCGCCTCCACCGCGTCCTGGGTCCAGGCCGGGCCCGCCGCCTGCTGACCCGCGTCCGACCGGTTCTGCGCGCCCGCGTCCTGCCTGCTCCGCGGACCCGCGTCCCGCGCTCTGCGGGCCCGCATCCGGCCGGGTCTGCACGCCTCCCAGCTGCGCGCTGTGCATGGTTCCGGCAGGGTCCGCGCCTGCCGCGGTTCCCGTGGCCGGCACGCCCGCAGCTCCCGCCGCCGCCGCTCCCGCAACTGCCGCTCCTTCAGTCTCCAGCGCCTGCGGGCTAACCGGGGCGCCCCGGGACTCCGGGGCGCCCGGTGGTTCCGGGGGCTCCGGGCCCTGGTCGGCGGTCACCCCGCGTCCTCGGGGGGATGTACCTCCCGGCGCAGGATCTTGCCGGTTGGCCCCTTGGGCAGCGACTTCACGAGCCAGACGTGCCGCGGGTACTTGTACGTCGCCACCCTGTCCCGAGCGTACGCGCGCAGTTCCTCCGGCTCCGCGCTGGCGCCCGGCTTCAGCGCCACGGCGGCTGCGACCTCCTCGCCCAGGTGGGAATGCGGCATCCCGATCACGGCCACCTCGGCGACCGCCGGGTGCTCGTGCAGCACCTCCTCGATCTCCCGCGGGTACACGTTGTAACCGCCCCGGATGATCAGGTCCTTCTTGCGATCCACGATGTAGAAGTAGCCGTCGGGGTCCACCTTGGCCATGTCACCGGTGCGGAACCAGCCGTCCCTCATCGCCTCGGCGGTGGCCTCGGGCTTGTTCCAGTAGCTCTTCATCACGTTGGGGCCGCGGATGGCGATCTCGCCGATTTCCCCCTCGGGCACGGTGCTCCAGTCGTCGTCGATTAGCCGCATCTGCACCCCGTGGATCGGGGTGCCGATCGAGCCGGGCTTGCGCACCTGGTGCGGGTGATTGAACGAGGCGACCGGGGAGGTCTCCGACAGCCCGTACCCCTCGAGGATGATGCAGCCGAACTTCTCCTCGAAGCCGCGCAGGACCTCCACCGGCAGCGCGGCGCCGCCGGAGACGCACACCCGCAGCGTCGCCGCCCTGGCCGGGTCCCCATCCGGCAGGTACAGCATGGCCGCGTACATGGTCGGCACGCCCTCGAAGACCGTTACCTTGTCGCGCTGCGTGATGTCCAGCGCCTTGGCCGGGTCGAACCTGGGCAGCAGCGTCAGCGTGGCCGCTTTCGCGACCGAGGCGTTCAGCCCGCAGGTCAGCCCGAACACGTGGAACAGCGGCAGGCAGCCCATGACCACGTCGTCCGGCGTGCCCTCGAGCAGCGTCCGCGCGGTCACCGTCGCGTTGCCGGTCAGCCCGTCGTGGGTGAGCTCGGCGCCCTTGGGCCTTCCGGTGGTCCCCGAGGTGTACAAGATGACCGCGTCGTCGTCGCCGTGCCGGCCGGACGGTCCCGGCGCGGCGCCCTGGACCTGGCCGAGCACGTCGGCGAAGTCCGCCGTCTCGGCTGCGATCATCTGGGCCCCCGCGTCGGCGGCGCCCTTGGCGGCCTGCCCGGCGGCGGCGTGCCAGGACAGCAGCACCTTGGCACCCGAGTCGTTCAGGTAATAGCTGATCTCACGCTCCTTGAGCAGCGGGTTCATCGGCACCACGACGGCGCCGGCGGCCAGCGCGCCGTAGAAGGCGACCGGGAACGCCGGGACGTTCGGCAGCATGAGCCCGACGCGGTCGCCGGGCTCGATCCCGCGCGAGGCGAGCAGCGCGCCCATCCGCCCGGCCGCCTCATGCAGCTGGGCGTAGGTCAGCACGAGGTCGTCCATCCGGATCGCCGGGTGGTCCGGGTGGCCGGCCGCCGCGTCGTCGAGCAGGAAACTGAGATTCGCCATGGCACCCTCCAGTAGCGCCGCGACGGCATATCCGGAACCGCGACGGGTCTCACCCGCAAGCATGCCTCCGGCCGCGGGCCGATGCCAAGATCAGCTCACGGTAAAATATTGCGTTTCTAAACGATGACCGTTGACGGCCGATCACGGCCCCGGTCACGATGGTCACGCCCGTCATCGACCTCACGGCACAACGGTGACCGGCCAGCGGCCGGCCTGACCAACCGCACCGCCAGCGACCCCACCCAGCTGTGCCCGGCCTTGGCGGACGCGCCGACGACGGCGTCGGCGCGGATCTCCTTTACCACCCGCAGCAGCTCGTGGTACGGGTCGCCGACCGACGACGAGCGTGATCGCCCCCAGCCGCGCGCCTGCTTCCTCGCTGCCCGAGGCCACCGTCCAGGCGGCGGTCGAGGTCGATCACACCGGCAACGAGGCGCTGGTCGCCCTGCCACCGCAGTCGGCGGAGATCATCGGGAGTTCCGGTTCGTCCCCCTCGAGGACCAGCCTGACACCGCCGACCTGGGGGTGACCCTGGTCGATGCCTGGCAGGGGCGCGGGATCGGCTCCGCGCTGCTGGCCCGGCTGAGCGAGCGCGCCGTCGAGGTCGGGGTCGAGTACTTCACCGCCGAGGTCCTCGCGAAAAACCGGTCCATGCTCACTCTCCTGGCCACCCTGGGCCGGGTCGAGACCGAATCGGCCGGCCCGTGGTCACCGCCCGCGTCGAGATCGCCGAACCGTCCCGGACGGCCTGGCTCACATCGTGCGGTTGCCGGTGAGCGCCGTGTGGGGTTCCAAAACTCGGCCACTAGTGTTGGCCTGGGCTTTTATGCGGCCCCGCTCGTGACCTGCCCAGCAGTGCGCAACCGCGAACCGGTCTGCCAGGAGCCTTCGGAGCATGCGCCGTGGACTCGCCCCGCTGCCATCCAGCATGCCTTGGGATACCGAAAGGTGCACATTAGGCACATCGCCCACCTCTCGCGTCCGAGGACGCCCGAGGTTGTGCTTCCAGGTCAAATCCGGGCGCTGCCAGCAAGGATCACGAATCGTGTCGGCCGCCTTCGCCGGACTCGGGTGCGGCTGACATGTGTTGCGTGGCGCGCGTCTGTACCTTTACCCGCCATGGTCCAGGCACCCTCGGCCATGATGGTCTAGACCTATCCGCATGGATGTTCGCTCCATGTTCGCTCGGATGTCCCGGCAGCACGCGGTATCCGGCGCCCGCCGCGGATACACCCAACCGCACAGAAGGGCGCTGCGGATTGGCCTGGGGCGCGGCTGACTTGCCGGGCGGTGGGTATCGAGGTGGCGCGGGATGTCTGTGCCTGTCAGCCGTCGGGGAGGTAGTCGCGCAGGCTGGCCCGCCGCCGTCGTGCGCGCCGGGTGATGCGGGTGTTGTCGCGGGCGGTCAGGGCCCGCCAGGCGCGGATCTTGCGGATGTTAGCGGCCATCAGCAGCAGCGCGGTGAAGACTGGAGCCGATCCAATCCATCGAGGATGGCGCTGAGGTTTGCGTGCGATGTGGCGAGTGTGGGGTCGAGGCGGATCGCCTCCCGGCGGGCAGCCTCCGCCTCGGGATACCGGTTCATCCCAAATAGAGCACGGCTGAGAGCAGCGTGTCCCGTGGCGAGGTTAAGGCCGAGGCGGACCGCCTCCCGGCTAGCGACCTCCGCCTCCGAGTACCGCTTCAGCCGGTACAGGGTATCGCCGAGGCCAGCGTGCGCCGGGGTCAGGGCGGGATCGAGGGTGAGGTGCATCCGGCGAGGACACCAGGTGATGGCCGGGCAGGCCGAGGGTCCTCCG
>Ga0209656_10003594_pt1 | contig 10023 bp, 5 predicted proteins | sample BogFormECP12_OM2_FD_188239 | JGI IMG/M metagenome (GOLD analysis project Ga0209656, IMG submission 188239) | Bog forest soil microbial communities from Calvert Island, British Columbia, Canada - ECP12_OM2 (SPAdes) (version 2) | ecosystem: Environmental > Aquatic > Freshwater > Wetlands > Bog ... | reverse complement strand
GGGCCGTAGGCCACCCGCGTGCCGTCGACCTCAACCTCGACCATGGGCTCCAGCCACAGAAGACCGCGAGAACCGTTGCGGATGAGCTCGACGGGAATGCCGCGCCGCTTGGCCTCCGCCGTGACTACATGGGCCGTCGCTTCTGCACCGACACCCAACGCGGCTGCATCGCGCGGCACGTAGATCTTCACGCCGGCTCCCGGCTCTGCGCCAACAGCGCATCAAAGCGCTCGGGCGTCACCCGCCCGTGCAACTCGTGATCGATCATCAGCGAGGGGCCCAAGGCGCAGTTGCCCAGGCAGTACACCGGCTCGAGCGTAATCGCCCCGTCGCTCGTCGTGCCATGATAATCAATGCCTAATCTCGCCTTGGCATGAGCCTCGAGCGCGACGCTGCCCCGCGCCTGACACGCTTCTGCGCGGCACAGGTGCACCCGCACGCGGCCCGGCCGCTCTTGGAGAAAGTAATGATAGAAGCTCACCACGCCGTGTACCTCGGCGACCGAGAGATTCAGCTCCCGCGCAATCATCGGTACCGCGTCCTTGGGCACGAATTTCAGCGTGTCCTGCACCGCGTGAAGTATGGGCAACAGTGCCCCGGGAAGCCCCTTGAGGCGGGTGCAGGCGTCAAGCACCGCCGCGCGCTCCTCAGCGCTTAAGCTGGATGGCGGCTCGAGTTTGATCGGTATCACTCGCCGTGGCGATTGATTACTCATGAAACGCCGTCATAGCCATAGATATATCAGATATTATACCTAAACCACCCAGGTTTCTACCAATTGGGGGGCAAATAGACCCCGGCGCGCACCCGCGCCAACATGCGATATTGTCCGTCATGCCACCACTTCCGTCCACCATCACCCAGAACGCCGATGTTCGCTTCCTGGGCAAGCTCCTGGGCGACGTCATTCGCACCTACGGCGGCCAGGTGTTGTTTGAGCGCATCGAAGCCATCCGGGCGGCCTCCGTCGACCGCTTCCGCGGCATCGCCAACCCGCGCGGGTTGCCGGCAGCGCTGGAAACCTTGTCGCTGGACGAGACCGTCGCTTTCGTGCGCAGCTTCATGTTGTTTTCCATGCTGGCGAATCTCGCCGAAGACCGGCAGGGCACGGCGATGGAAGAGGGCGGCACTCTGGCCTCGGCGCTCGAGTTTCTGCATGCGCAAGGAGTCGCGACCGGCGAAGTCGCCGCTCTGCTGGACCGGGCATCGATCACGCCCGTATTGACCGCGCATCCCACCGAGGTGATGCGCAAAAGCATGCTGGATCACCGCAACCGCATCGCGGTATTGATGCGGTTGCGCGATGCTGGATACGCCGAGACCCTGGAGGGAGAGTCGATCGAGGAGGGCATTGCGAAGCAGATCGCGCTGCTGTGGCAGACGCGGGCGCTGCGGCGGGAAAGGTTGTACGTGGCGGACGAGGTCGATACCGCACTCACCTATCTGAGAGACGTCTTTCTGCCCACGGTGCCGGCGCTGTACGCGCGCTGGGAGCGCTTGCTTGGGCGGCGACCCGCAAGCTTCTTGCGCCTCGGCAGCTGGATCGGCGGTGACCGCGACGGCAACCCTCATGTCACTGCCGATTCGTTGAGCTTGGCGCTGGGCCGCGCCGCACAAGCGCTGTTGGTCGAGTATCTGGATCAGCTCAATGCCTTGGGCGCAGAACTGTCGGTGTCGAGCGAACTCGCCGGCGTTTCCGATGCGGTGCAGGCACTCGCGCAGCGCAGCGGCGACGTCAACGCCGCGCGCGCCGATGAGCCGTACCGGCGCGCCATCACCGGCATCTATGCGCGCCTGGCAGCCACTTACCAGAAGGTGACCGGACGCATCCCGCCGCGGCCCGCGTCGGTCAGTGCTGAAGCCTACCCTGACGCAGAGAGCCTGCGCGCGGACCTCAAGGTAATCGAACAATCCCTGGAGTCCGAGAGCAAGGTGGGGCAGAACACCGGCGGCGCCCTTGCCCGATTGTCCCGGGCCGTGGAGACTTTCGGCTTCCACCTGGCGACCCTGGACTTGCGGCAGAACGCGGATGTGCACGCGAGGACGGTCGCGGAGCTGTTCAAAGTCGCGGGCGTGTCGGCGGATTATCAAGCGCTGGATGAGCCGCAGCGGGTGCAATTATTGCGGCAGGAGCTTGCCAGCGAACGGTTGCTGGCGAGTCCGTACGCGAGCTACTCGCCGGAGACCCTGTCGGAGTTGCGCATCGTTCGCGCCGCCGCCGATTCGCATCGGCGCTACGGCTCCCGCTGCATCACGACCTACATCGTCTCCAAATGCGAGAGCGTGTCGGATCTGCTGGAGGTCAATATCCTGCTCAAGGAGGCGGGACTGTATAGCGGCCACGGGAGTGCGCGCGCGGCGATCATGGCGGTGCCGCTGTTCGAGACCATCGGCGATTTGGCGCGCTCCGCCGACGTGATGGCGGCGTGGTTCGCGTTGCCGGAGGTCGCGGCCGTCGCCTCGGCTCACGGTTTTCAAGAGGTGATGGTCGGATATTCGGATTCGAACAAGGATGGCGGATATCTGACCTCGGTTTGGAGCCTGCACCAAGCGACTCGTTTGCTCGCCTCGGTGTTCGAGAAATCCGGCACGGCCATGCAGATTTTTCACGGACGCGGCGGAGCCGTGGGCCGGGGAGGCGGCTCGTCATTCGCGGCGATTCGCGCTCAGCCGCACGGCACGGTCCGAGGCCGCATCCGTATCACCGAACAGGGGGAAATCATCGCCGCCAAGTACGGCACGCGCGAAAGCGCCGCCGCGAATCTTGAATCGATCACCGCGGCGACCATACTGGCCTCGCTCGAGAACGCCAACCTATCGACCGCGAGCCGCGCGCGGTTCGCAGAGGCGATGGACGGCCTGTCCTCCGAGGCATTCCGCGCGTATCGGTCCTTGGTGTACGAGACCGAAGGTTTTTCAACCTTCTTCCGGCAGATGACCCCATTGGTGGAAATCTCCGAGCTCAAGATCGGGTCGCGGCCGGCGTCGCGGTCGAACTCGCAGCGAATCGAGGATTTGCGGGCGATCCCCTGGGTGTTCAGTTGGGCGCAGGCCCGGGTCATGCTCCCCGGTTGGTACGGAGTGGGCCAGGCGCTGCGTTCGGCCGACTCAGGGTTGCTGCGAGAAATGCTCGATGCCTGGCCGTTTTTCCGCGCCACCCTCGATAATCTGGAGATGGTGCTGTCAAAATCCGACATGAGCATCGCCGCCCGCTATGCGAGCCTGGTCGGGGATCGGGCGCTCGCCGATGCCTTGTTCGGCCGCATCCGGGATACCTGGCTGGCGACCCAGGACAGCCTGCTCAGCATCACCGGACAAGCGCATTTGCTCGAGAAGCATCCGGCGCTGGGCGATTCCATCCGCCTGCGGCTGCCCTACATCGAACCGTTGAACCTGTTGCAGGTGGAGTTGCTCAAGCGTCACCGCGCCGGCGAAACGGATCCGCGGGTCAGAGAAGGCATTCAGCTGTCGATCAACGCCATTGCCACGGCGCTGCGCAACAGCGGTTAGGCGCGCTCGCAATGTCGCTCGAGACCGAACTCTTGGTCGAGCAGGCGTACTCCCGGCTGGCGGCCTGCGGCGACGACGCCGCGCGCATCAGCGCGGCGGCCCAGCTGATACTGACGGTTTACGATGACTTCTACAGCCAGTTGTGCGAGTACCCGCACCGGGCGCAGCGCGCCTTTGAAACCATGGATCCGCACGCGTCAATCCGCATCAGTCAGGAGCGGCTCGGTCTGTACAGCCGCTACATCGCGGAACACGGGCCGAGAATTTGCGCGGCATTCCCCGCGCTTGCGGCCGACTTGACCGTTTGGGATGCGTTGGATCGCCTGTATATGGCGATGATCGTGGACCGTTATGACGCCGACATCGCCTTCAGCTTCGCCCATTCGATACGGCGCAACATCGGCCGCGGATTGTGGAGGCCGGTCGCCTACTCGTTCCCGCCTCCCAGCAAGCTGCGCGCGGACTCGATGAGGTCGGTGCATAGCCGGCTGCGGGTGCGCGAACGGGTCGATGCAGAACTTGTGTGCACCGCATTGCAAGCCGCTAATTTCTCGATTCCGTTCCGAGATCTGCGCGGCGACGCGGATAAGATTCTGCGACGGGTCGAGAAGTTGCTGTACGGCGCGCCCGATGCCGCGTCCGTGACGGCGCTCGACGTGACCGTCACGGCTCTTGACGTCATCAAGGCCGGTTTCTTCCGCGACCGCAGCGCATTCATCGTCGGCCGCTGGGTACTGGCCGGCGGCGGCATCCGGCCATTCGTCGTGGCGCTGCTCAACGGCCCGGACGGTATCTACGCCGACGCGGTTCTATACCGCGTTTCGGACATCCACGATCTGTTCAGCTCGGCGCTGGCCAATTTTCATGTGACCACGCGGCTCTACTACCAAACCTGCGTTTTCCTTTTCAGCCTGATGCCGCGGCGTCCGTTCGGACATCACTATTCGACGATCGGCTTCAATCACGTCGGCAAGGTCGCCATATTGAATGAGATCAACGAGCAGGTTCGCCGCGGGCACCGATTCAGGCGCTCTCCCGGCGTGCCGGGTACGGTGGCGCTGGGATTCACCTTCGACGCGTGCGCCTACCACCTGAAGGTCATCCGCGATCAGCCGACGAGTTCCTACAAGTGGGGCGCCTATCCGGGCGTTGCGGCGGTCTCCGACAAGTACCGAGTGGTGCACGAGATCAACCGGGCGGGCAGCATGTTGGACAATGTCATGTACTTCAATCTGCGGCTGGACCGCGACATGTTCGATCCCGATTTGCTGGATGAAATCTGCCGGCAGGCCGCCGGCAGCGTGCAGGTGGATGAGGGCGGCGTCTATCTGCGCTTGCTGATCGTGCAGCTGAAAATCGTGCCGTTGCCGGTTTTTCTTGAGGCCGCGGACGAGGGCGCGGCGCGGGCCGTGATGGTGAGCCTCGGGCATTGCATCCGCAACAATGCGGCGACCAACATCTTCAACAAAGACCTGGATTCCAGAAATTACGGGGTGGGGAGGTACGGCCGAGTGTTCCTGTTCGACTATGACGCGGTGGAGAAGCTGACCGACGTGAAGATCCGGACCAATACTGATCGCGAGCCCGGCGAAGAAGCGGTGCCGGAGTGGTTCTTCGAGGAAGGCGTGATCTTCCTGCCCGAAGAGCTCGAGCACGGCCTGCAGCTCAAGAGCTCGTTCGCGCGACGCTGTTTCCGGGAGGAGAATTTCGATCTGCTCAGCGTCGAATACTGGCGGGATGTGCAGCAGAAATTGCAGCGCGGCGAGGTTCCAGAGCTGCAAATGTACCCGGACGCCGCGAAACTCGAGGCGGATCCCGGGTCCTAGCGGGCTGCGCCGGCGGCGCGTGCCGTTGCGGGCGTTTTACTTGCGGACCAAAACGGAGAGCTTGCTGTGGGTTCGCGCGGCTTCATCGTCGGTCAGATCGTCCTGCGAGTGCGACTCGCGGATGAGATGTTCGAATTCTGCCGCGGGCAGAGGGCGGCTGAAATGGAAGCCCTGATATTCGTCGCAATTTGCCGTTTTCAGAAAGTCGAGCTGCGCGGACGTTTCCACCCCTTCGGCAACAACTTTGAGGCGCAGGCTGTGCGCCAGCGAGACGATGGCGCGGACTATCGACGCATCTTCCGGGCGGCTCACGATTTCGTTGATGAATACACGGTCGATTTTCAGTTTGTCGATGGGGAAGCGGCGCAAGTAGCTCATACTCGAATAGCCGGTGCCGAAATCGTCCACGGAGACCAGCACCCCCATGGCGCTCAGCTGCTCGAGGATGGCGATCGATTGTTCGGGATCGCTCATGACCGCGCTTTCCGTGAGTTCGACCTCGAGATAGCGGGCCTGCAGGCCGGCGTCATCGAGCGCGCGGCGAATGTTGTCGACCAGTCCGGTGTCGCGGAACTGCGAAGCCGACAAGTTCACCGATATCCGCAGCGGCGGGACGCCGTCGAGCTGCCAGGCCCGCGCTTGCCGGCATGCTTCGCGGACCACCCATTCGCCGATCGCGCCGATCAGTCCGCATTCTTCCGCCAACGGGATGAAATCCGCGGGCGAAACGACGCCGCGTGTGGGGTGCACCCAACGGATCAGCGCTTCGGCGCTGCGCACCTCGCCGGTGCGAGTGTCGACTTTCGGCTGGTAGTAGAGTTGGAACTGATTTTGAGACAGCGCGGTATGCAGGTCGCTTTCCAGCTGCACCCGGTCTTCGGTTCCGGCATGCATTCCGGCCTCATAGCGCCGAAAGTTGCCTCGGCCGTTCTGCTTGGCCGAATACATGGCTGCGTCCGCGTGCGCGAGCAGGGCTTGGACCGAGTCGCCGTCGTCCGGGTACATGGCGATGCCGATGCTGGGCGAGGTATGAATGTCGATGCCGGCTATCCTCACAGGGGCTTGCAGCACGCTCATGACGCGCGCCGCGAGGTCCGCGGCGTCCTCGGTGTCCGCTATGGAGGTGCCGATCAGCACGAACTCATCGCCCCCGAACCGGGCCACCGTATCGGCGGTGCGTACCACCGCGTTCAGCCGGCGCGCAACTTCCTGGAGCAGCTCGTCGCCCGCGCGGTGCCCCAGGGAATCGTTGATGAGCTTGAAGCGGTCCAGATCGCAGACCAGCACCGCGAAGGAACGCATGTCGCGCTCGGCATGCGCGATCGCCTGCAGCAATCGATCGTCCAGCAGGACGCGATTCGGCAGACCGGTCAACGCATCATGGGTCGCCAAATGCCGCAGCTGCTGATTCGCGGCTTCCAGGCCCCGGGTGCGGGTGGTGATCACTTCTTCCAGCCGCAACATTTGGTCTCTGACCAGCCGATCGTTTTCCCACTTGCGCGACAGCGCCGTGGCGCATTGCAGGACCTCGATCGGTTCGGCGGGCTTGCGCAGCACCAGCAGCTTGTCGGAGTGGCCGAGCCTCTGCACGACTTCCGTCCAGTCATAGTCCGTATGCGCTGAACAGATGACGACTTGCACGTCGGGATCCGTGGCCCAGAGGCGCTCGATGGTTTTCAGGCCATCCCAGCCGGGAGGCATGCGCATGTCGACGAACGCCATTGCATACGGCCGTCCTTCGAGGAGCGCCTGGTGCGCCATCGCCACGCCTTCCTGCCCCTGATGCGCGGAGTCGATCTCGAAGTTCGGGCGTGCGGCGGCGGTGGCGGTCTCGCCGAACAGATTCGCTTCCAATATGTCGAGCGCGGCTTGCGCGGAGTGCCCGGCCTGGGCGCCCAACACCTTGCGAAAGTCCAGGTGGATGGCGGCGTTGTCATCGACGATCAAAATGCGCCGATTGGCGAGCTGCGCGGGACTAGCCACCGGCGGACTCCGCGGGGCTGCAGGGCAGCTCGAGAATGAACGTGGCGCCGCAGCCCGGCCCGTCGCTCTTCACCTGCAGCGAGCCGCCGAGTTCCTGCGCGGCGAGCGCTCCGCTATGCAGGCCGAAGCCGTGCCCGGACGCGCGAGTGGTGAAACCGTGGGTGAAAAGCCGGGACATGTTCTCCGCCGGGATGCCCACGCCATTATCGATGACGCAGATGCGCACTCCGGCCGGCGCCGCTTCGATTCTCAGGGTGAGGAGCTTGTCGGACCTGCCTGATTCGTCGCATGCGTACTTGGCATTGCGCACCAGATTCACGAGAATCTGCAGCACCTTGTGCTTATCGACGGTGATCGGCGGCACCTCGCTGAATTCACGCCGCAACGTCACGCCGTGACGCACGAAGGCGCCGGCGTTCAATCGCAGGCTGTCTTCCACCAAGTCGACCACCGCAACGGTTTCGGTGACGCCGCATAGCTTGGCGTAGCTCTGCTGCATCGCCACGGTGTCCTTGATGTGCTCCATGTTTTCGCGCAGCGATGCGAGCTCTTCGAGCGCCATCTTCTGATCGTTCATCAGCTGCTCGCCCAGCGATGCCAAATATTCGGGAATGCGCCTGCCGCGCTCGTCATTGGCGATGAATTCACCGGCCGCGGCGCCCTTTTCCTGCAGCAGTGCAGCCAAGCGGGTCACTCCCGGGGCTTTGGACTGCTTGACGCGTTCGATGACCAGACTCGCGGAGATGTTCACGCTGTTCAGAATGTTGCCGACGTTGTGCAGCACATTGGTCGCGACTTCGGCCATGCCCGCCTGGCGCGAGGCGGTCATGAGCTGCTTGTGCACCCGTTCGAGCTCCAGGGCCGTGTCCTTGCGGACGCTGATGTCCCGGCAGAATTCGACCGAGTACTCTGGGGAGGCGCCGGCCTCGCGCACCAGGGAGGTCGTCGTGCGCACCCAGAGCTCTCTGCCGTCCTGACGGATGTAGCGCTTCTCGAGATCCACGAATTGGACCTCGCCGTTCCACAGACGCTCGAGTTCCGCCGATACGCGTGCGGCATCCTCGGCGCAAATGACATCGCCGGGCGTTCGATCTGCGAGCTCCTCGGCCGTGCATCCCAGCATGTTGCAGAAGGTCTGGTTGAACCGCAGGAACTTGCCGCTCCGGCCGGTATAAACGATGCCGATCGGCGCCTGGTCGAACATATTGCGGAACAAGGTTTCCGCTCGGCGCAGATCGTCGCGTGCGGCGACCGTGTCGGTGACGTCCGTGATGGTACCGACCCAGCCCGGAACACCGGCGACGGCGACCACTTGCTCGGAGTAGTGCCGGATCGCACCGTTGCCCGCCAGCGTGCGGTAGCCCTCGAACCGGCTCGGGACAGGCTGCCGGCAGAAATCCGCCCAGGTGCGCATCATGAATTCGCGATCGTCGGGGTGCACGCGCTGCGCCCACGCATCGGCGCCGTCTCCCAACTTGAGTCCGAAAATTCGGCGGTACTCGGGATTGCTATAGATGATATTGCCGGCCGAGTCCGCGTGATAGACGGCGACCGGCGCGCTTTCCAGCAGAGCCGCGGCCGATTCGGCCGGCCGCGCGCCGGAAAGCAGGGAGAGTTCGGTCATTCTCGAATGCAGTTCGAGATGAGCCACCGTCTGCTCGGCGATCAGCAACAGCGACGCGCGCTGCTGGGGCGACAAGGCCGGCGCCGCCCTGCCATAGACGGCCAAGGTGCCGAGCGAATCGCCGCCTGCCGTGCGCAGTGCGCATCCGGCGTAGGATCGGATGGCGAGTTCCCCGACCACGAGGTCGGAATCTCGAAATCGATCGTCCAAGGCCGCATCCGGCACCTCGAACAGCCCCTCGGCTCGCGCGGCGTACGCCGCAAAGGGATCGCACCGGGGCAGCGTTGCGGGCGGCAGTTCCGCCGTCGACGTGCACCAAGCCTCGCCCAACCCCGAAACCGCGATCGAGGCCAGCGGGCAGCCGCACGCGCTGGCCGCGAGCCGCGCGAGGCGCACCAACGTGGGGTCCGGATCAGCCGCCGGCTGCGGGGCGGCAGCCCCCGGCGCCCGGCCAACCGCGGTTCGATCCATGGATTGTGAAATCATTGATGGCGTTCCCCGCGGCGGACGTCTCACTTTTGCGGCGCTTTCGCCCAGTGTCATTTATCGGCACATTCTGGATTACTTGAACATGTGCCCAGGTGGCGAATGCATCACACGTCCGGGGCCAAGACAGCGAATTGCGTCGCAACTATGAGTTTCCGGCATGATTTCGCGGGATGCGTATGATCGGAGTCATGGCGGAGCGTGGTATGCGAAGACGTAGCGGCATGCGAAGACCCAAGAGCGGCCCATGAATCCCGCCGGTGATGAGCAGGCGTACGGGCCTTGGAATCCCGGCATCGGGTCGCAGGTGCCCAACGAATTGCGATGCCTGTCGACGCTCTTTCGACCCGAGAATGTCTTCACCAGCATCGCAACGGTCGCCGAGATGCAGGGGCTTACCGGATTCTCGCCGAGCGAGCTGGTCGCATTCCGGCCGCAAAGACTGGTCCTGCATGAACTCCTCATAAGGATCACCGCCGATTTTGCCGTGCCGGACGGTTCCCGGATCGGGGATTTGGGCATCAATTTTCGCGAGATCGCCAGCCGCTTGCTGGAGCGCCATCTCCTTCCGGAGATGGATGCAATCACCGTGGC
>Ga0209656_10003593_pt1 | contig 10025 bp, 8 predicted proteins | sample BogFormECP12_OM2_FD_188239 | JGI IMG/M metagenome (GOLD analysis project Ga0209656, IMG submission 188239) | Bog forest soil microbial communities from Calvert Island, British Columbia, Canada - ECP12_OM2 (SPAdes) (version 2) | ecosystem: Environmental > Aquatic > Freshwater > Wetlands > Bog ... | reverse complement strand
CTCGCGAGTCCGCGCTGGCGATTTCGATTTCCATACCGAACTCGCACGCCAGAGTGCCGTGTTCGAGCCGGTGATGCGGCGCGGCGACGACCTGTTTCTGATGATGTCGACCTCCGGCACGACGGGCTTGCCGAAAGGCGTGCCGGTGCCGCTGAAGGCCCTGCTGTCCTTCCACGTTTATATGCGGGACGCCGTGGATCTACGGCCTGAGGACAGGTTCTGGAACATCGCCGATCCCGGCTGGGCCTACGGCCTGTATTACGCGGTGACCGGCCCGCTTCTGCTCGGCCACGCCACCACCTTTTACGACGGCCCGTTCACCGTCGAGAGCACCTATCGCATCATCGAAACCCACGGCATCACCAACCTCGCCGGCGCGCCGACCGCCTACCGCCTGCTGATCGCCGCGGGCCCGGAGGCCGCCGCCCGTGTGAAGGGCCAGTTGCGCGCCGTGAGCAGCGCCGGTGAGCCGCTGAACCCCGAAGTGATCCGCTGGTTCGCGGCCCATCTCGACGTGCCCATCTACGACCAATACGGCCAGACCGAACTCGGCATGGTGGTCAACAACCATCACCGCCTGCGCCATGCGGTGCATCCCGGGTCGGCCGGTTTCGCCATGCCGGGCTACCGCGTCGCCGTGCTCGACGAGACGGGCAACGAACTGCCGCCCAACCATCCGGGCGAGCTGGCGATCGACGTCGCGCGTTCGCCGCTGCTCTGGTTCACCGGCTACTGGCAGCAGCCGACGCCGGCGATCAGCGGCGGCTATTACCGCACCGGGGACACGGTGGAACTGGAGCCGGACGGGAGCATCAGCTTCGTCGGGCGCGCCGACGACGTGATCACCTCCTCCGGCTACCGTATCGGTCCGTTCGACGTCGAGAGCGCGCTGATCGAACACCCAGCGGTCGTCGAAGCGGCGGTGGTCGGCAAGCCGGACCCGGAGCGCACCGAGATCGTCAAGGCGTTCGTGGTGCTGCGCGACGAACAGGTGCCGTCCGACGCGCTGGCGGAGGAACTGTGCCAGTACGTCAAGCGCCGGCTGTCGGCGCACGCCTATCCGCGCGAGATCGAATTCGTTCACCATTTGCCGAAGACGCCCAGCGGCAAGCTGCAACGCTTCATTCTGCGCAACACCGGGGCAGCCAAGATAACCGGCACGCAAGCCGTCTGAACCCTGGCCACACCAGACGGAGAGACATCATGCAGATCAACACCGGCGTGTTCATCGTCACCGGTGGGGGCTCAGGCCTCGGCGCTGCCGTCGCACGCGATCTGGTCGCTGCCGGCGCTCGCGTCGTCATCGCCGACGTAAACCGTGACGCCGGAGAGGCGCTTGCCGCCGAACTCGGTCCGTCCGCGCGCTTCGCGGCCACCGACGTGACCAGCGAGGCCGACGGACAGGCCGCCGTGCAGCTCGCGCTCGACGCCTTCGGACGGCTCAACGGACTGGTCAACTGCGCGGGCGTGGCGCCAGGCGAGAAGGTGGTGGGCCGCGAAGGCCCGCACCGGCTCGACAGCTTCGCCCGCGCGGTTGGCATCAATCTCATCGGCACCTTCAACATGGTCCGGCTCGCGGCCGCTGCCATGGTGCAGCAGACGCCGGACGGCGACGGCGAACGCGGCGTCATCGTCAATACCGCCTCCATCGCCGCCTTCGACGGGCAGATCGGCCAGGCCGCTTACGCCGCCTCCAAGGGCGGCGTGGTCGGCATGACCTTGCCCATCGCCCACGAACTGGCCCGCTACGGCGTGCGCGTCGTCACGATCGCCCCGGGGATCTTCGAGACTCCGATGATGGCCGGCATGTCGCAGGAAGTGCAGGACTCGCTGGGCAAGAGCGTGCCCTTCCCCTCGCGCCTAGGCCGGCCGCCGGAATTCGCCGCTCTGGTAAGGCACATCTGCGAGAACAGCATGCTGAACGGCGAGGTCATTCGCCTCGACGGCGCGCTGCGCATGGCACCGCGTTGAACATCCAATAATCGAACAAGCCTGGAGGAAACCGTGACCACACAGGATCCCATCGTCATCGTCGGCGCCGCGCGCACCCCTATGGGCGGCTTCCAGGGCGATCTGAAGGACGCGAGCGCCCCGGCACTTGGCTCCGCCGCCATCGCTGCCGCGGTCCAGCGCGCCGGGCTGAAACCCGCGGACGTGCAGGAAGTCATCATGGGCTGCGTTCTGCCGGCCGGGCTGGGCCAGGCGCCCGCGCGCCAGGCTGGGCTGGGGGCCGGGCTGCCGCTCGGCGCCGGCGCCACCACGGTGAACAAGATGTGCGGATCGGGCATGAAGGCGGCGATGCTCGCGCACGACCTGCTGTGCGCCGGCAGTGCCGACATCGTCGTCGCGGGCGGCATGGAGAGCATGTCCAACGCGCCCTATCTGCTCGACCGCGCCCGCTCCGGCTACCGCATGGGGCATGGCAGGGTCATCGATCACATGTTCCTCGACGGGCTGGAGGACGCCTACGACAAGGGCCGCCTGATGGGCACCTTCGCCGAGGATTGTGCGGAGAGCTACCAGTTCACCCGCACCGCGCAGGACGCGTTCGCCATCAGCTCGCTGACCCGCGCACAGGCTGCCATCGCCGATGGCAGTTTCTCCGCCGAGATAACGCCGGTCACGGTCCAGGCCGGCCGCGGCGAGAAGCAGGTGACGTACGACGAGCAGCCCGGCAAGGCGAACCTGGACAAGATCCCGACGCTGAAACCCGCCTTCCGCGAGGGCGGCACCGTTACGGCAGCCAATGCGAGCTCGATCTCCGACGGCGCAGCGGCGCTGGTCATGATGCGGCAGAGCGAGGCGGCAAGGCGCGGCTTGGCCTGTATCGCCATCATCGCCGGACACACGACGCATGCCCAGGCGCCCAACCTGTTCGCCACCGCCCCGATCGGTGCCATCCGCAAACTGGCGGATAAGACCGGCTGGGCGCTGCGCGATGTCGACCTCTTCGAGATCAACGAGGCCTTCGCCGTGGTCACCATGGCGGCGATGCGTGATCTTGATCTGCCGCATGACAAAGTCAACGTGCATGGCGGCGCCTGTGCGCTGGGCCACCCGATCGGCGCATCGGGCGCGCGGGTGATGGTCACGCTGCTGGCGGCGCTGCAGAAATATGGCGTGAAGCGCGGTATCGCCTCGCTGTGCATCGGCGGCGGCGAGGCGACCGCCATCGCGGTCGAGCGCTTGAACTGACTCGAAGGAATCGACGTCATGTTGCTCAACGAGATGCAGTTGCAGATGCGCGACGCGGCGCGCGAGTTCGCCCGCGAGCGGCTGGCGCCGGGGGCCGCCGCGCGCGACGCCGCCCACGCCTTCCCGGCCGCCGAGGTCAAGGAGATGGGGGAACTCGGCTTCCTCGGCATGCTGGTGCCGGAGGAGTACGGCGGGTCCGATACCAGCGTCGTGGCGTATGCTGCGGTGCTGGAGGAGATCGCGGCCGGCGACGGCCCGTGTTCGACCATCATGAGCGTGCATAGCTCGGTGGGATGCGGGCCGATCATCAAGTTCGGCACCGAGGCGCAGAAGCGGCGCTTCCTGCCGAAGCTGGCCAGCGGCGAGTGGATTGGCGGCTTCGCGCTGACCGAGCCGCAGGCCGGGTCCGACGCCTCCGCCCTGCGCACGCGGGCGCGCCGCGACGGCGACTATTATGTGCTGTCCGGCACAAAGCAGTTCATCACCTCGGGCAAGAACGGCCACGTCATCATCACCTTCGCCGTCACCGACCCGGATGCCGGCAAGAAGGGCATTTCCGCCTTCATCGTGCCCACCGACACATCGGGCTATGAGGTCGTGCGGCAGGAGCAGAAGCTCGGCCAGCATTCGTCCGACACCTGCCAGCTCGCCTTCAACGACATGCGCCTGCCGGCCAATCTGCGGCTTGGCGCCGAAGGGGAGGGCTACCGCATCGCGCTGTCCAACCTGGAGGGCGGTCGCATCGGCATCGCCGCGCAATCGGTCGGCATGGCCCGCGCCGCGTTCGCCGCCGCCCGCGACTATGGCCGCGAGCGCACCACCTTCGGCAAGCCGATCATCGAGCACCAGGCGATCGCCTTCCGGCTCGCCGACATGGCCACGCACATCGAGGCGGCGCGCCAGTTGGTGCTGCACGCGGCGCAGTTGCGCGAGGAAGGGAGGCCCTGCCTGACCGAAGCCTCCATGGCCAAGTTATTCGCTTCGGAGACCGCGGAAGCGGTGTGCTCGGCGGCCATCCAAATCCATGGCGGCTACGGGTATCTCGCCGATTTTCCGGTGGAGCGCATCTATCGCGATGTCCGCGTGTGCCAGATCTACGAAGGCACCAGCGACGTGCAGCGCATGGTGATCGCCCGGGGTTTGCCGACGGAATAGCCGTGACCGCCGGAAGCCCCGGTCTCTGTGCGCCCACGCCGCCAAGCTAACAACGCTTTTCGTTATCATGCGAAAGAAACGGGATCTTTCACCGGTGGCGGCAGTCGGATAACGATCGTGGGCGATCATCTCTACGATCCACCCCTCTATGGAGTTGTGGCGAGATGCGTTGCCCAGTGTGTCGATCGACAGCCGTAAGGGAACGATCGGAGCGCACGGCGCAGGGCTATCGCCGGTTCCGTTGCACGGATTGTGGGAAGCAGAACATCGTGAGAAACACAATCAAGCTTACGTCTGAATGAGCACGCTAATGCGACAATTCGTGGGTTCGGCTTATGGTTCGCTCGACGCGTTCGCCATCACGGAAGGGGATATTTCGTCTCCTGCGGAGGAGGAAGTGCGAATCCGCATTGAAGCGGCGGCGCTCGGCTTTGTCGATGGGTTGATCGCATTAGGTCGGTATCAGATCCGACCGCCTCTTCCGTATGTGCCAGGTGGCGAGATCGCAGGCATTGTGGACGCCGTCGGACCTTCTGTGGACACCTTCTCGGTCGGTGATCGTGTGGTCACTTGGCAGCTCGGAGGTGGTTTGGCCGAATACGTCAATGCTAATGCCAAAGATCTCGATAAGATCCCTGCCGGGCTGGATGCCACAGCCGCCGCCGCCATGCTGGTTGACTATCAGACGGCTCACTACGCGCTTTTTGAAAGGGGACGACTGCGCCAGGGCGAAACCATATTGGTGCTGGGCGCGGCGGGCAGTGTGGGTTCGGCTGCGGTTCAGCTAGCCGCGCGGGCGGGGGCTTATGTCATTGCCGCAGCCTCGACCGAGCGAAAGCGGGAAATTGCCCTGCAACTCGGCGCCGCCCTGACGATCGACTCTAGCGCGCCTGATCTGCGGGCGCGGCTCAAGGCAGCCGCCCCGGGGGGCACGGTTGACGTGGTCTTTGATCCTGTAGGGGGTGAGACATTCGAGGCGATGTTTAGATCCCTCGCGAAGGAGGGGCGGCATCTGGTGGTTGGTTTTGCTAGCGGGAGGATTCCGTCTTTGCCAGCTAACCTGCCTCTTCTAAAGAGTGCCGCCCTTGTTGGGGTGGAAATCCGGCATTTTCTAGCAACGCATCCGATCGAAGCCCGACGGACGCGGATGGCCTTGTTTGAGAGCGTCGCATCCGGCGCGCTGAAGAAGCCATCCGTCGCGACCTTTCCGCTCGAGCGAGCGGATGAAGCTTTGGCGGCGACCATGCGGCGTGACAAGGCCGGAAAAGTTGTTGTTGTTATCAAGCCCTAAGAACAGCGTTCTGAATGCGGAGCTCGCCTAATGAATGAGCTTGGTGGGCATTGCCTCCGGGTGACGCACCGACGTCCACTGCCCCGCTCGAGCGCGTAGTCCGCGGTCCCGGCCACGTCCCCTGCCGGGGCCGGGTATCGTCGCCGGCGCCGACCTGAGCTCGCCGCGACGCCCTGCGCGGCAGCGCCCGTCGCCCCAATCTCCCGGACCTCACCGCTTCGTTCATATTCCTGCAGCACGGCGCCCAGCCCGAAGCTTGCGGGGGGGGGGCGCCCTGCGCGCGGCGCCGCAGCACGAGCCCCTGAACCACGTCGGCCGGCCAGAGCACCGTTTCGCTCCGGCGCTCGGTTCTCCGCGTCGTCTGGATTTCCGTGTCGCCGTCGCGTCCGGCGCGGAGCGCGTCGACCACCCAGGACCGACCCTTGATCATGACGATCGAGCCGGGCTGCAGGTCGAGCGGCACCGACGGATCTTCGGCCATGCGGGATGGCCTTCACCAGGGGCGATAGCCACTTCGGCAGGAGTCGAAACGAGCGGCGGGTCTGCTGCATCGCAGCATTCTGACAGGACGGTGACAAGCTGAAATAACGGTTCCGTGCAGAGGCCGCCTGGCGCGGGCGTGGCGGCAGCCGGCGCGAGAGGCTGTGTTAGCTGCGTCATCCCTCCGAGAGCGCGAGCGCGTCCCTGATCGCCGCTGCCGGACCTTCGATCAGCCAGCGGTCAACGCGGCAGCAGTCATCACCTTCGGCCGGAAGAGTGGCATAGCCTTTATAGCCTTCCGAGCTTTCGAGGGAGGAAAGTCCAGTGACGATCCAGCTTACCACCCCGCGCGCGCTGATCACTGAGAGTTCGCGAGGGATCGGCGAGGAATGGCCGTCAAGCTAGTCAACGTGACGCCACGCGGATCGCGGTGCAACCTCAAGCGGAGGGAAGAGGAGGGAAGAGCCGAACAAAACCGCGCGCTTGGTCGAACAGCGCGGCGCACGCACCACCATCATACATGCTGGCATCACGAAAGCCGATGATATCGGTCGCATGCTTGTCGGAGCACAGGAGGTGATCGGCCCCCGACGGACCGCGACTACAGTCAGCCGCACAGCATCTTCCCCGGGCCTCGCCGAAGCCCAGCACGCCGCAGCCGCACGGTATCGCGGCGTGTTCTGTCAGGGTGAGCGATGCGCTCGGCCTCCTACACCTTGTGCAGCGCAGCCGAAGGACGAGGTTAGCAAGCGTCCGGCTAGCCCGCCCCGACGTGGAGACCAGCGCGAGAGCGGGCAAGACCGGTCAGCGCTGCTAGGGCAAGGCGCTTCGTTGCAAAACTGCTCTCGTGGGGCCCGTGACGAATCAAGACGTTGCCTCAGAGATTTCTATCTTTTCGCACATGGCGCACACCTTCGTTCTCGATGAGCAACATAGGCCAAAAGCTCGCTTCCATCCCTGATCTTGGGGCTTCTACATAGCGCCTCTCAGCTCGGCTCAAGCAGTTGACACGAAACGGCACCGTTAATGCAATGGAGAACTCAATGCGCCCCAACCTTCACCGTGAAAGCACACGAGCGGGATCGTGCCGGGTGCCTTCGAAACTCTAGTTTGCTCGGTCGTGGCCGCCTTCATGGACGGCCAGCCGGTTCGCAAGCTTCGCGTCGAGATGGACCGCGAAGCCGCCGCGCACCTTCGCGAGCAGATGCGGGCATTCCTCCGCACGCGGTTCCGCCCAACCATCGCCAGGACGGCAGCGCTGTCGCTGCACGATTTCGACGGCGTGGCGTTCACCACGTTCTTCGCCGCTGATGGGATCGAGTATGCGGACGCCGAGGGCGAACCGATCGCAACCGCCAATCTGTCGCCGCTCGGGGCGACCTTCTGACGCCTGTGAAGACAGGTGATGCTTGCTTCACACCTTCTCCGCATCGTCGATGCACGCCGCAAGCCTTACTATAATCATGAGCGAGCCAAGCCGAGGGAGGCGGGCCGACACTTCCGCAAGGACTGCACGGAGACAAGGGCACGATTCCACCCCGGCCTTGACAAGATGGCAGCGCGCGGGATGACGGGCAGGAAACGCGATGAGATAATGATGGAATTGCAAGCGACCAAACCCCGAACAACCCGGCAAACCTGCGTGGCGTCTTCGAGCGGTCGCCGGCACCGGGTGGTCTGGGCAGGCAAGGGTCATGAGGCGGGGCCGAACCGGAGTCGAGGCCGTGAGCGGCCACGGCGCGCTTTGTAATGCGTCTGCCCTTCCACTTCTTCCGCATCGGACCCGCGATCAATCAAGCGGTCACCGCTGCCCTATCCGCCGTTCGGCGATTCGTCGCGCGAGACCGCACAGATCGGCTTCGTCTCCTTAACCACACACAGGAAGCAGCCAAGGTGCAGGAAGCACCCAACGCACAGGAAGCAACCAAAGTACCCGAAGCAGCCAACGTTCAGGAAGCCGCCAATGCAAGTGGCGTCACCGCTGCTCAGGGAATCGCCACGGTGGAAGCCACGCTCCTCGGAATAGCCGAGATCGCTAACCTCGCGAAGGTATCAAAGCAGACCGTCAGCAACTGGCGTCTTAGATACGACAGCTTCCCGCGACCGGCACAAGACTCTCAAAGCGGTCCCATGTGGGAACGCGACACGATAGAAGCTTGGATCAAGTCCCGACCGAGCGAAAAGACGCATGTGCTGAGCGTTATCAATCTTAAGGGCGGTGTCGGTAAGACCACTACCGCTGTGGCGGTCGCTGAGATGCTGGCCTGCGAGTATCACAAACATGTTCTTCTCATCGATCTCGATCCCCAGACCAATGCCACGGTCAGCCTGATCGATGAGAAGCGTTGGTCCGAACTCGACGATGCGGGCCGTACCATCCCTCAGCTTTTTGACGACCGCCTCAATCCGCACAACCCGCCTAGATTCGATATCGAGAGTTCCATCGTCAAGAGCGTTTCAACCGTAAACGATGGGATCGCGGGCCTCGATTTGCTTCCATCCAGCATTCGCCTCATTGAAATTCAGGACAGGTTACCGTTCATCGCGATGCAGGGTAACTTCAAGACCAATCCGCAGGAGATACTCCGACAGGCTCTCGAACCAGTCATGGAGCGCTATGACTATATCATCATCGACTGCCCGCCCAGCCTCGGTACCGTAACTAGAAATGGCTTACGCATCTCGACCGGGTACATCATCCCGACAATACCCGACATAGTTTCAACGTGGGGCATCTACCAAATCGTGCAAAACGTCTCTGCGTTTGCGCGCGATGTGGAGCGCCCGATCCCGCCGCTTGGGATTGTTGCGACTCTTGTGCGGCCCAACAGCCTCCATCAGCGGGTGATCGAGGACCTCGCCAACCGACGGCTCGGTCGGTTTGGTGCAGGCACTGACATCCCACAACCTCCTCTTTTTCAGAGCCAGATTCCGCAAACTGTAGCGGTAGCTCGGGGTGCTGATGTGAGCCTCAAACTCCGAACGCTCAAAACGAAGTACGGCGAAGCCTATACGTCTTTGCACAATCTCACGGAGGAGATCATGCAGCTATGCGAGAAACCGACTCCTTAGCCTCGTCGCTTCGCTCGCTGGTCGATTTGGTGATTGAGGAGTCGGCGCAGAATCCGACCTTCGCGGCGAAGGTCGAAAAGCTGTTTGCGAAGCTGGCGGACCCGAAGCCACGAGCGACGGAGGCCAGATCAACCCGCGCGAAAATTGCGTTGCCAGACGTTCACGCGGAATGGACGAACCGGGGAGAGACGGAGTTCAGGTTCTGGCTAAAGGACCAACCCATCACTGTGATTCGGGCCCTGATCCGTCAGCTAGACCTTGATCCGACGAGACGCACGAGCAGATGGAAAGAGCAGGAGAAGCTTGCCGCGTTTGTTGCCGACGGACTCAAGGCGCGATCACAGCGAGGCTCTGCGTTCCTTGGGCCGAACGCCAGTAGCTGACTGGATGCGCTCGTCGTGCGTGCAAGCGCGTTGCTCAAATCCGGTGGGGCGCGGCTCGCTCCCCCTCATAAACCAGAGGCACACGATGGATCAGCAGCTTCGGTTTTCGGATGCAGTAGCCTAAAGCTGCGCTTCTATGTCTATCGGCTAATAGACGCTCGCACCGGTGAAACCTTCTACGTAGGCAAAGGCAATAGCGTCTTCGCGCATGTGAAAGGAGAACGCGACACGGAGAGCGACGGGCTGACTCAAAAGCTCCAGCGGCGAGACACGCTTTGAATTGTGGGGGGCTGATTAATTGCTTGAGAGTCCGGGATTTGCTCAGAATTTCGGTTCATGCGGCGAGGTGGAAGGTCTGCATCTTGTTGGTGTCCTGACGTTCGGCGATGAATTTCGCGAAGATGTTGGTTTGGTCGGTATTCAACAGAAATTCCGGAAGGCGCTGGCGT
>Ga0209656_10003591_pt1 | contig 10026 bp, 9 predicted proteins | sample BogFormECP12_OM2_FD_188239 | JGI IMG/M metagenome (GOLD analysis project Ga0209656, IMG submission 188239) | Bog forest soil microbial communities from Calvert Island, British Columbia, Canada - ECP12_OM2 (SPAdes) (version 2) | ecosystem: Environmental > Aquatic > Freshwater > Wetlands > Bog ... | reverse complement strand
CAGCGGACGAAAAGCTCCACACGGCCCATTTTGCGCGACCAGGTAACCCATGAACGTGGCACTCTACTTAAAAGAACCAATACGGTGCCGCATTCATTGAATGGGGTACCCGTACGGGTGGGGCACGTGCGCGGCCAGGGGACAACGGGGGCAATGGTGAAAGATGTCGAGGTCCGGATGACCGGCTAGGGAGTCGAGGCCCGGGCGGACGGGCTAGGGATTGGCCAAGGCCCGGGATCCAAGGGGTAGCGGGGCCCGCGTCCCCGGATTGAGGGTTCCGGGTCCGGCGCGGGCAGGGCCTAAAGTGGGTCCGTGCGTCTTGGACCGCGTGCCAATGGGGCCATCAAGCTCACTGAGGCAGATGATGCCACGGTGCAGTTTCCCGCGGCCGGGAAGAGTCCCGCGAAGAGCCCTGGGCGGTGGCCCGGGTGGCTGTTCGGCGCCGTCACCGTCGTGCCCGCGATGCTGGCCGCGGCGTGGCTGCTGCCGGCGTTTCCGCTGCTGCTCGCGGGCCGGTTCTCGGCGCCGCCGATGGTGTTCATGTTCGCCCCGCTCGCCGTCGGGCTCTGCTACTTCGCCGTGCGCCAGCTCCCTGCGAGCTGGCCCGCCTTCCGCGGCAGGGGCACGCACGTCCGGGAGCCCGGCGAGCCCCGCGCGCACGTCCGGGAGCCCGGCGAGCCCCGCGCGCACGTCCGGGAGCCCGGCGAGCCCCGCGCGCACGTCCGGGAGCCCGGCGAGGCCCGCGTGCCGGGCGCGGAGCGCCCGGTGCCCTGGTGGGCGGTGGCGGGCACGGTGGCGGTGGCAGTCGCGTTCGCGGTCTGGCAGATCGCGGAGCGCACCGAACAGATCATCTACCTGCGCGACCCCTCGACGTACCTCGAGGTGGGGTACTGGATCGCGCACCACGGCTCGCTGCCCATCCCGGACTCGCTAGCCGCGTTCGGCGGCCCGCACCCGGGCCTGGGCCTCGCCACCGCCAATTACTACCCGCGCGGCTCCGGGATCGTGCCGCAGTTCATGACCGGGACGCCGCTGGTCTTGGCGGCAGCGATCTGGCTGGGCGGAATCCCGGCCGCGCTGGTGACCACGCCGCTGATCGGCGGGTGCGCGGTGCTCTCCTTCGGCGGCCTAGCCGGCCGGCTGGCCGGGCCGAGGTGGGCGCCGGCCGCGGCGGCCATCCTGGCGCTGAGCCTGCCCGAGCAGTACACCAGCCGCGCCTCGTTCAGCGAGCCGCTGGCCCAGGTGCTGCTGTTCGGCGGCCTGTCCCTGCTGGCCGACTCACTCGTGGTCAACCGAGGGCGCCCGCAAAACAGCAGTGACTGGCCCGGCCAGGACAAGGTGCTGGCTGGTCTGGCCGGGCTCGCCCTGGGGCTGACCACCGGAGTCCGCATCGACGGGCTCAGCGACATCCTCCCCGCCGTCCCGTTCCTCGGCGTGCTGCTGGCCGCGCGCCGACGGCAGGCCATCCCGTTCGGCGTCGGCCTGGTGATCGGGGTGGGCTACGGGCTGGCCGACGGCTACCTGAAGTCCCGTCCCTACCTGGACCTGGAGGCGCCGTCGCTGCGCCCGCTCGCGCTGATCGTCGCCGTGGTGATCCTGCTCACCCTGGCCGGGGTCGCGGTGACCCTCAGCCGTACGGCGCGTGACCAGGCGAAACGCCTTCTCGCCACACGGGTGGTGCGCTGGCTACCCGCGGCGGCCGCGATCGTAACGATCGCCGTGTTCGCCGGCTTCGCCGTCAGGCCGCTGGTGCAGACGGTGGCCGGCGAAACCGACCCGACCTCGATCGCCTACGTGGCCGAACTGCAGAAGCTCGCGCACCTGCCCATCGACGGGCGGCGGCAGTACTACGAGGACAGCCTGTACTGGGTGATCTGGTATCTCGGCGTGCCCGCCGTGCTGCTTGGCGCCTTCGGCCTCGCGGCCCTGGCCAGGCGGTGCACCAAAGCGCTATTGACCTGGAAGGATCCCAGCGGCGCGGCCCGGGTCTGGGCGTTGCCGGCCATGATCGCGATCTGGGTGATCGTGACCGTGCTGTGGCGGCCCGCGGTCGCCCCGGACCAGCCGTGGGCGAGCCGGCGGCTGGTCCCGTTCGTGCTACCCGGCCTGATCCTGGGCGCCATCTGGGCCGCCACCTGGCTCAAGGACCAGGCGTCCCAGCTCGGCCGGACCCGAACCACGTCGGGCATGGTGGCCACCTGCTGCGTGGCGTCGCTGGTCATCCCGACCGCGCTGACCACCCTCGACCTCGGCGTCGCGAAGCAAAGCGGCCTGACCGCCCACGGGATGGCGTTCAGAAAGATCGGCGCGGGCGAGCTCACCGCGGTCAACGGGCTGTGCGCCGCGATCGGGCCTAACGCCTCGGTGGTCATCCTCGACTCGCTCACCGCCGACCGGTTCGCCCAGGTGATCAGGGGTATCTGCGGGACGCCCGCCGCGGTGCTGACCGGCCCGACCGCGGCAACAACCAGCGCCGTGGTGCAGGGCATCGAGGGCGTCGGCAGGCGCCCGGTGCTGCTCGCCCAGCAGCAGGCCGAACTCACCGGGTACGGCGCCCCGCGTGAGGTCGTCAACCTGCTGACCACCCAGGAGGCGCACAACCTGACCGCGCCGCCGACCCGCACCTGGGGCATCCATTACACGGTGTGGATGGCCGAGCCGGCCGCTTCGTCACCCGGCGGTGGCGCGGCCTAGTATCCTCGCCGGTCGTGAGCACATTCCCGGACCGCGAGGACCGCGAGGACCGCGAGGCACCGCGAGGCACCGCGAGGCACCGGACCAGGTGATCCCGCACGCCTCCATCGTGCTGCCCTGCTTCAACGAGGAAGAGCACGTACTGCTCGAAGTCGAGCGGATCTGCCGCGCCATGGACACGAGCGGGATGACGTACGAACTGCTCGCCGTCGACGACGGCTCGACCGACCAGACGCTGGCCCGGCTGCGCCGCGCGGAGCCCGACTTCCCGAACCTCAAGGTGATCCACTTCCCGCGCAACGGCGGCGCGGGCACCGTGCGCCGGATCGGCACCCAGCAGGCCAGGGGTGAGATCGTGGTCTGGACCGACGCCGACCTGACCTACCCGAACGAGCGGATACCCGAGTTCGTCGCCATGCTCGACGCCGACCCGCTGACCGACCAGGTGGTGGGCGCGCGGATCAGCGAGGAAGGCACGCTGAGGATCGCCCGGGTGCCGGCCAAATGGTTCGTCCGCAAGCTCGCCGAACGCTTGACCAACGCCGACATCCCCGACCTGAACTCGGGCCTGCGCGCGTTCCGGCACGCGGTCGCGCTGTCCTACCTGAAGCTGCTGCCGCCCGGGTTCTCCTGCGTCACCACCATTACCCTGGCGTTCCTGTCCAACGGGCACGAGGTGCGCTACGTCCCGATCGAGTACGCCAGACGGGCGGGAAGATCCAAGTTCCACTTCTTCTCCGACGCCTACCGGTACGTCCTCCAGGTGCTCCGCATGGTGATGTACTTCAACCCGCTTAAGGTGCTGATGCCGCCGGCCCTGTTCCTGCTCGGCCTCGGCGTGGCAAAGGGCATCTACGACCTGGTCGTGCACCCGCTGCACTTCGCCAACGACACCCTGCTGATCTTCGTGACCGGCATGATCCTCGCGAGCCTCGCGCTGCTGGCCGACCTGATCGTCCGCTCCCGCGGCGATACCTGAGCGGCGCCACGTGCGGATCGCCCGGTGAGGATTGCCCAGTGAGGATCGCACTGATCGGCCCGGCCCACCCGGACAAGGGCGGCGGGGCCCGGCACACCACCGAACTCGCGCACCGGCTGGCGGCCGCGGGCCACGACGTCGTCATCGAGTCGTGGCGCGCCCAGTACCCCCGGCGGCTTTACCCGGGGCGGCAGACCGTCGACGTCGCCGAGGGCGAGCCTTACCCGTGTACCCACCGCAGGCTGGCCTGGTACCGGCCGGACGGCTGGCTCGTCGCGGGCCGCAGGCTCGCTGCCGCGGACCTGGTGGCCTTCGCCCTGCTGACCCCGCTCCAGGTGCCCCCGTACCTGGCCATCCTGGTCGGCCTAGGCCGCAAGCCCAGCCGCCCCCGCACCGCGGTCATCGCCCACAACGTGCTGCCGCACGAGCGCAGGCCAGGCGACGTGGCGCTGACCAAGATCCTGCTCTCGCACGTGGACACCGTGATCACGCACTCCGCCGGGCAGGCCGCGCAGGCCCGGGACCTGGCGCCGGGCGCGACGGTACTGACCGCGCGGATCCCCCCGCACCTGCCCGTGCCAGCCCGGGGGGACGACTCCCCGGAGCCCCCCGAGACCGGGGGGACCCATCCCCCCGGACCCCCCTTGCGCCTGCTCTTCTTCGGCATCGTCCGCCCCTACAAGGGCCTGGACGTGCTGCTGCGCGCCCTGGCCGGCGCGCCGGCGCACGTCACGCTGACCGTGGCGGGAGAGTTCTGGGGCGGCACCGAACAGACCGAGAAGCTGATCGCCGACCTGGACCTGCGCGACCGGGTGACGCTGTGTCCCGGTTACGTACCCGGCACCGCGATCCCGGCGCTGTTCGCCGCGGCGGACGCATTCGTCATGCCGTACCGGGAGGCGACCGCCTCGCAGAACGCCCTGCTGGCGCGCACGGTGTGCCGGTGATCACGACGACGGCCGGGGCGCTGGCGGAGGCGGTGCGCGACGGCGTAGCCGGGCTGACTTGCGCGCCGGACGACGCCGAGGACCTGCTCCGCGCGCTGAAGGAAATCAGCGACCCGCAGACGGCACAGCGGCTGCGGGCGGGGATCAGAGCCGTCGATCCCGAGCCGTGCTGGGCTGATTACCTGCGGGTTCTGTCAGCGCGCTGACGCTGCCGAGCGGCGCCGGGTCCCGCACCGCCGGGTCCCGCACCGCCGTCTTCGGCCGCGCCCGGCCGAAGGCCAGGCCGATCCCGGCCCAGAACAGGTCGCCGATCGTCATGACGACCCGGGAGGCGAGCGCGACGACCAGCGCGGACGCGGACGACATGACCGGTGCCAGCACGGCGATGAGGGCGATCTCCCGCGGCCCGATGCCGCCGGGGAAGAAGATGATCAGGAAGCCGACCGACCAGGCCAGCGCGTAGCCGCCGAGCGACAACGCGAAGACGTGCGGGCTCTTCCCGGCGAACACGCTGATCAGGAACCACGCGTGCGCGCCGTAACAGAGCCAGCCGAGCGTCGTCCAGGCCAGCGCGCAGGCCATCCCGGCGCTGCTGACCGACTCCTCGAGCGGCGCCTTGCGCAGCACCTTGAGCACTAGGTCCAGACCGAACTTGATGATCTTCGGGTGCAGGCAGGCCACCACGAGCGGCGTGACGGCCAGCACCCACCAGTAGTGCATTGCCGCGCGCCCCGACGTCAGCGGCAGCATCACGCCTGCGGCGATCAGGCCCACCACCAGGGTGGTCGCCATGCCGACCAGGCTCGCGGCGGCGCTGCGCCGGCGCGGGACGTCGTAGTCGCGGGCCAGCTCGACCTGAGCGGCCAGCGCCTATACCGCTCCCGGCACATATTTGCCCAGCTGCCCGATGAACATCACCCGGATTGCGGTGGGCAGCGGCAGCGACGAGCCGAGTTCGGCGAGCAGCGCGCGCCACGCCAGCAGCATGCAGCCGAGCCCGGCGATCACGCAGAGCGCGGCGCCCGCCACGTCGTAGCCGTCCAGCTTGGCCAGCGCGGCGTGCACCTGGGTCCACTGCGAGGCCAGGCCGTAGACGGCGAGCCCCACCGCGACCGTCAGCAGCCCGGCGCGCAGCCACGGGCTCTGTGCTAGCTGGCTCTGTGCTAGCTGGCTCTGCGCTAGCCGGCTCTGTGCTAGCTGGCTCTGTGCTAGCTGGCTCTGCGCTAGCCGGCTCTGCGCTAGCCGGGTTGGGCGCAGGCGGCTCAGGCGGCTATCGGGCACGCCGCTAGGGTATACAGGCCGGCTAGCCGCCGCAGCCCGTCACCGCCCGGCACGGGATGGCAGGATTTCGCCTAATAATGGCGATACTGCCACTCGTCCGCCGGGCGGCCGCCTGGCAGGCTTGATGATCGTGAGTAAGCGGGACACGCCCGTGGTGCACGCCCCGGAAGAGCGCGGCGTGGAGAACCGATCGCAACCGGCCGGGATCGTTCGGGATGAGGAAAAGGCGGGTGCGGCGCGGCGGGTCAACCTGGTCGCCTGGGTTTGCCTGCTCATCGTGTGGGTGGTGTGGGGCAGCACCTACCTGGCCATCAGGGTCGGGGTCGAGACGATGCCGCCGCTGCTGATGGCGGCGACGCGGAACCTGGTGGCCGGCCTGATCATGTTCCCGCTCGCCCTGCGGAGCCGCCGGGCGGGGGCGCGCGCGTCCGGGACGGCCGGGAGTCACCGGCCCACCCGCGCGGAGTGGGTGGGCTGCGCGATCGTCGGCATCTTGCTGCTCGTGGCCAACGGCGTGGTGGGCGTCGGCGAGAAGACCGTGCCGTCCGGGCTCGCCGCGCTGCTCGTCGCCACGGTGCCGCTGTGGCTGCTCGGCATCGACGCCGGGCTGAATCACGCCCGGCTTGGCCTTGCGCAGCTGGCCGGGCTGGCGCTCGGGCTGGCCGGCGTCGCGCTGCTGTCCGGCCTGGGCGGCGGTTCGCACGGGACCTCCGTGGCGGGTGTGGTCGTCATCCTGGCCGCGGCGGCCGCGTGGGCGCTCGGTACGATCATGGCCCGCCGGGTCACGCTCCCGTCCAGTCCCGCGCTCGCCAGCGGGATGCAACTGCTCAGCGGGGGCGCGGCGCTGCTGATCCTGGCGGCGGCGGCCGGGGAATTCTCCTCGCTCCGGCTGGCCGAGGTATCGGGCCGGTCGTGGCTCGCCCTGGCCTACCTGATCGTGGTGGGCTCCATCGTGGCGTTCTCCGCCTACGGCATCGCGGTCCGAACGCTGCCGACCGCGACGGTCGCGACCTACGCCTACGTGAACCCGGTGATCGCGGTCCTGCTCGGCGCGCTCATCCTGAACGAGCGGCTGACCCCGGCGATGATCGGCGGCGGCGTGCTCATCGTCGGGGCCGTGGTGCTGGTGGTGCGCCGCAGCCCTCCGGCACACTGAGGGGTGATGACCTCGCTCACCTGGCCGATCCGCGCCGCTTCGTGGCAGTACGCCGAACTGACAGGTAATAATCGCGCCATGCAGATCTTCGCGGACGCCGGGATGTACACGCCGCCCGACGGCGGCGACCCCAACCACTGGGTCGTGCACCTGAATAGCGATGATCTGAGCCTGGGCACGTACTCGATCCCCGCGGGCGGGCTCGACGACCAGACCCCGCACACCGAGGACGAGATCTACGTGGTGCGGGCAGGCCGGGCCACGCTGGTCACGCCCTCCGGGAGCACGGCGGTGGAGCCGGGCAGCGTGGTGTTCGTCCCGGCCGGGGAGACGCACAGGTTCGCCGACATCACCGAGGACCTGGCCCTGGTCGTGGTCTTCGCCCCGCCGTACGGATCGCGGGCGGCAGGCTGAGGTTGAAGGCCGTTCGGAATTATTGGCCCGAACGGACCATGGTGGCAGCCTTCTCGATGCCGCGTCGGGCCAGCGCGTCGGCGCGCTCGTTGCCCGGATCGCCCGCGTGACCCTTCACCCACAACCAGGTGACCTCGTGGCGGCTCATCGCCTCGCTCAGCCGACGCCACAGGTCGTCGTTCTTGACCGGTTTCTTGGCCGAGGTCAGCCAGCCGTTACGCTGCCAGCCCTTGATCCACTTGGTGATCCCGTCGAGCAGGTACTTGCTGTCGGTGTACAGGTCCACCTTGGCCGGCCGCTGCAGCGCCTCGAGCGCCTGGATGGCCGCCATCAGCTCCATCCGGTTGTTGGTGGTCAGCGGATCGCCGCCGTACAACTCCTTTTCCGTGTCCTTCCAGCGGAGCACCACGCCCCAGCCGCCCGGTCCGGGGTTGCCGCTGCACGCGCCGTCTGTGTAGATCACGACCTCGGTCATGCCGGAAGGCTACGCCCTCCCGGGCCCTGCTGACGCAACCCCGTCGGCCGCCCTTCCCGCGCCAGCCGCCCGCCCCGTGCCGGCCGCCCGCCCCGCGCCGGCCGCCCGCCCCGCACCCGGTCCTAGTCGGCCGATGGAACATCGTGTCGGCCGCCCGGGGCCGGATCCGACCGCGGACCGGCGGGCCGGGAAGGTGATTTGCTTTGGACGCCGGGAGTTCATAAAGTAAAGGCACCCGACGCGGGGTGGAGCAGTTCGGTAGCTCGCTGGGCTCATAACCCAGAGGTCGCGGGTTCAAATCCCGCCCCCGCTACTAGTTTCCGCAGGTCAAGGCCCTTTCCCAGTGGGGAGAGGGCCTTTTACGTCTCGGGAACTGTAGTAAAACGTGTAGCAGCAGCCCTCCGCGCGGCCCGGCAGCGCGACGGAGGAGACGCGATGGCACGGGATGAGACAGCCTGGACGTGGTGGACGCTGCCGCCCGCGATCGCTGGGCGCTTGGCCCAGAGGTACCGCAAGTGCATCCGGTCTCTTCCCATTCGTGCTGGACTACCCGGAACATGCCGAACCCCGGGTTAGCCCTGATCTTTCATCCGGGTTGATGGCTGGCGCTGAGGGTCGGCTGGCCCCGTTTGCGGTCACGATTTTAGCGTCGGGATATGACAATGGCCCGGCTGCCGGGCCGGTGGCTGGGGTTTCCACAGGCCCCGGGGGGTTCTCCTTCTTGGATCGCAGGGATGGTTTGCGCTGGTCAGGGAGCTTGCGGGAGCGCGTCGATGCGCTGCCACGCGGCCGTGATCGCATCGGCCCACGGCCAGGTCGCCTGGATTTTCAGGCGCCGTTTCCGTCCGCCTCGGACCAGCCGGGCGGCGGAGTGCAGCACCCGGTAGCGCAGCGTCTTGGGCTCGGCTTTGGCCAGGTCGCCGTCCAGGGCCAGGAGCTTGAGCCAGGCGAGCAGGATCTGCCCGGTCATCGCCGCGGTCAGCCACGCGGCGTTGATCCCGAAGTCAAAGGACGGGAAATGGCCCAGGCCGGCATCCTTGCCGGTGCGGATCGCGTCCTCGACCCGGGCCTGGACCCGGTGCGCGACGTCGAGGTAGGCGGCCTGGCCCAGCCAGCCTCTGGTGTCCGCGGGCCGGTTTGTGGCCCACAGGGAGTACCGCCAGCCGTCTGCGGCCTCGAACAGGGTCAGCTGGGCGCCGGGATGGGGCCGCTCGCGGCGCGCGAAGACCCGCATCGCCGCGGGCCAGGCCCGCAGCTGGTCCCCGCCAGCGCTGTGCCGCAGCAGCCCGGTCAGCTCGGTGACGTGCGCTTCTTCGATCCAGCACGCCCGGTGCGCGCAGGACAGGTTCGCGCAGGCGTCATCGGCGCGGCGCTCGCGGACCTCCCCGCGGCCGTCGATCGCGGCCTGCCAGGCCTGCTCCGGGACCAGCCGCAGCGCCGTCTTCTCCCGCTCGCTCAGCGCCCACCCGACCGAGTACGTCAGCTCGTACCCGCGGCGGGCGGCCAGCGTGTCCAGGCGCTTGACCAGGGCGTGACTGGCCCCGGCGCCGTCGCAGGTGACCATCAGCTTGCGCCGGAACCGCGGCGGGATCGCGGCGATCGCCGCGTCCAGCAGCTGCAGGTGATCCGCGGCGGTGTTGCTGCCCGCCGAGCCGCGGCGCAGCATCCAGGCCAGCGGCTCCCCGCCGGTGTTATCGCACACCGCCAGCAGCGGGTGATGACCGTAACCTTTGAAATTCGCCTCCGCGAGTTCCTTGTCCGAGTGCGCGAACGTCACGGTGGCATCGAGCCGGATGCAGGTCACCCCGTCCAGGGTCCGGTCTGCCAGCCGCACCCCGGGCAGCGCGCCGTGCCGGGCCGCGACCTGCGCCCACGCGTGCCGCCGGGCCGTGTTCACCGCCGCCGTGATCCGCCTGTCCGCCCGCGCCCCGCCGCGGGCGATCTCGGCCAGCGTCCGCCACGCCGTCGGCACCGACGCCACCAGCCCGAACAGCTCCCGCTGATCGCGCATCACCCGGAAATCAGAGATCACCCGGGCGCCGTCCGCGACCGCGCACGCCAGATCAGCCATCACCCGGCC
>Ga0209656_10003588_pt1 | contig 10031 bp, 8 predicted proteins | sample BogFormECP12_OM2_FD_188239 | JGI IMG/M metagenome (GOLD analysis project Ga0209656, IMG submission 188239) | Bog forest soil microbial communities from Calvert Island, British Columbia, Canada - ECP12_OM2 (SPAdes) (version 2) | ecosystem: Environmental > Aquatic > Freshwater > Wetlands > Bog ... | reverse complement strand
TACGGGTCGATGGGGGCAAAGCGGCTCAACGCCCCGATCGTCGGCCTGGCGGCCACCCCCGACGGGCGCGGGTACTGGGAGGTGGCGTCGGACGGCGGGCTGTTCGCCTTCGGCGACGCCGGGTTCTCCGGGTCGATGGGCGGAAAGCCGCTCAACGCCCCGGTGGTCGGGATGGCCACCAGCCCCGACGGCGGCGGGTACTGGGAGGTGGCGTCGGACGGCGGGGTCTTCGCCTTCGGTGGCGCCCTCTTCTACGGCTCGGCCGCCGGGTCGCCCCTCAACCGCCCGATCGCCGGGATCGCCCCCGCCCCCGACGACGGAGGGTACTGGGAGGTGGCCACCGACGGCGGCATCTTCGCCTACGGGGACGCCGGGTTCTTCGGCTCGACCGGGGCGATCCACCTGGCGGCGCCGATCGTCGCCATGGCCGTGAGCTGACGGCCGGGCCCCGGCCCGGCCCGGGCCAGCCACTACGATCGTGGGATGTCGGTGTCGGACGTGGTGGTGCTCGTCGGGGCCGTCGTGGTGTGCGTGGCGGCGGTCGTCGGCCTCAGCGCGGCGGTCGTCCTGGTGGGCGGGGTCCGGCGGCTCGAGCGGGCGGTCGACCGCCTCTGCGAGGAGGCCCTGCCGCTCGTGCGCGAGGCCCGGCACACCGTCGAGACGGCGTCGGGCGAGCTCGACCGGGTCGAGGCCGTCCTCGAGAGCACCGAGTCGGTCACGGCCACCGTCGACCAGGCCACCCGGTTGGCCCAGCGGGCCCTGGCCAACCCGGTGGTCAAGGTCCTGGCCCTGCGGGCCGGAGCCGCCAGCTCGCTGCGCCAGATCCGCGAGCCGGCCGCCCCGAGGCGGGGCCGGTGATGCGCCGCCCGCTGTGGCTGGGGGCCGGGGTGGTCGTCGGGACGCTCGGGACGCTGTGGGCCGAGCAGCGGGTCAAGCGCCGGCTCAAGCGCCTGGCGCCCGACCACCTGGGCCACGACGCCCTGGCCCAGGTGCGCGACATCGGGGGCCGGCTGCGCGCCGCGGTCGACGCCGGGCGCACCGAGCGGGCCCGGCGCGAGGCCGAGCTGTGGGACGAAGTGCACCGTCCGCCCGAGCGCGCCGGTTCGGCGCCCCACGCCGCCGGCGTCCGCCGGGGGCGACGGGTCCACCGCACCCCGAGGTGACGTCGGGCGGCTGAGCGCCCCGGGCCCGTCGGGGGTGGGGAGCGGCAGGCCGTAGGCTGGGCGGATGGACGCCAACCAGCTGCGTTCGGCCTTCACGCGCTTCTTCGCCGAGCGAGACCACGCCGTCGTGCCCTCGGCCAGCCTGATCCCCCACGACCCGACGGTGCTCTTCACCATCGCCGGGATGGTGCCGTTCAAGCCGTACTTCCTCGACGAGGAGACCCCGCCGTGGCGCCGGGCCACCACCGTCCAGAAGTGCTTCCGCACCGTCGACATCGACATCGTGGGGTCGACCAGCCGCCACCTGACGTTCTTCGAGATGCTCGGCAACTTCAGCTTCGGGGACTATTTCAAGGAGCTGGCCATCCCCTACGCCTGGGACCTGGTCACCGAGGTCTTCGGGGTGGACCCCGACCGCCTGTGGATCACCGTCCACGAGAGCGACGACGAGGCCGAGCAGATCTGGCGCGAGGCGGTCGGCCTGCCCGGCGAACGGGTCCAGCGCCTGGGCGAGGACAACTTCTGGTCGATGGGCGACACCGGCCCGTGCGGGCCGTCCTCGGAGATCTTCGTCGACAAGGGTGAGGCCTACGGGGAGCCGGGCGGCCCGGCCCACGGCGGCCCCGAGCGCTTCGTCGAGCTGTGGAACCTGGTCTTCATGCAGTACAACCGGCTGGCCGACGGGTCGATGGTCGCCCTGCCCCGGCGCAACATCGACACCGGGGCCGGGTTCGAGCGGATCCTGGCCGTCCTCGAGGGCACCGACTCGGTCTTCGCCACCGACGCCCTGGCCCGCCTGGTCCAGGCGGCCGAGGCGGCCACCGGGACCCGCTACGGGGACGCCGGGCACACCGACGTCGGCCTGCGCCTGATGGCCGACCACGCCCGGGCCATGACGATGCTCATCTCCGACGGGGTGCTGCCGTCCAACGACGGCCGGGGCTACGTGCTGCGCCGGGTGATCCGGCGCGCCGTGCTGGCGGCCCGGCGGATGGGGACCGATTCGCTGGTCACCCCGGGCCTGGCCGCGGTGACCACCGAGGTGATGGGGGACGCCTACCCCCGCCTCCACGACGACCTAGGGCTCGTCCAAGAGGTCCTCACGCGCGAGGAGACGGGCTTCGACCGCACGCTGCGGGCCGGGCTCGGCCTCCTCGACGAGGCCATCGAGACGGCCCGGCGGGGTTCGGGCACCGTCCCGGGCGACGTGGCCTTCGGCCTCCACGACACCCACGGCTTCCCGATCGAGCTGACCGAGGAGGTGGCCGGGGAGGCCGGCGTGGGGGTGGACCGGCCCGGCTTCGACGCCGCCATGGCCGAGCAGCGGGCCCGGGCCCGCCAGGCGGCCAAGACGCCGGCCGCCGCCGACGAGGCCGCCTACCGCGACCTCCTCGAGACCGAGGGGCCGAGCGTCTACCTCGGGCGCTCGCCCGAGGCCTACGCCCTCCCGACCCGGGTGGTAGCGGTCCTGGCCGGGTCCGACCCGGGGACGGCCGAGGTCTTCCTCGACCGGACGCCGTTCTACGCCGAGGGCGGTGGCCAGGTGGGCGACACGGGGTCGATCGTCACCGAGACGGGGCGGGCCGAGGTGGTCGACACCGTCTCGGCGCTGCCCGGGCTGGTCGCCCACCGGGCCCGCATCGACGGCGAGATCTACCCGGGCCAGGACGCCCTGGCGGCCATCGACGGCCCGCGCCGGGAGTCCCTGCGGCGCAACCACACCGGCACCCACCTGCTGCACGCCGCCCTGCGCGAGGTCCTCGGCGACCACGTGCGCCAGCAGGGGTCGAACGTGGCGCCCGACCGGCTGCGCTTCGACTTCAGCCACCACGCCCCGCTGAGCGGCGACGAGCTCGGGGCGGTGCTCGAGGTGGCCAACGCCGACGTGCTCACCGACGACCCGGTCGAGACGGTCGAGACGACGCGGGCCGACGCCGAGCGGATGGGGGCGGTGGCCTTCTTCGGCGACAAGTACGGCGAACGGGTCCGGGTGGTGCGGGCCGGCCCGCATTCGCTCGAGTTCTGCGGCGGCACCCACGTCGACGCCCTGGGCCAGATCGGTCCGATCAGCATCGTGTCGGAGGGGTCGATCGCCGCCAACACCCGACGTCTGTGGGCGGTCACCGGGGAGGCCTCCATCGAGCGGACCATCCGACGCGAGGCGCTGGTGGCCGAGGCGGCGGCCATGCTGCGGACCGAGCCCGACGAGGTCCTCGAGGCCCTGGGGCGGCTCATCGAGCGACAGCGGGCGACCGACAAGGAGCTGGCCGGGCTGCGGGCCTCGATGCTCGAGTCCGAGGCGACCGAGCTGGCCGGGTCGGGGACCGACGGGGTGGTGGTGGCCCGGCGCGACGGGCGCGGCGCCGACGACCTGCGGAGCCTGGCCCAGGCGGTCGTGCGGCGCGACGGGATCCGGGCCGCCGTGCTCGGCGGCTCGCCCGACGGGTCCAAGGTGGCCCTGGTGGCGGCGACCGGGGGCGACCCCGACGCGGCCGTGCTGGTCAAGCAGGTGGCCGAGGTGGTCGGCGGCGGCGGCGGGGGCTCCTCGGAGGTGGCCACCGCCGGCGGGCGTGACCCGGGGCGCCTCGACGCCGCCCTCGACGAGGCGCGCCGCATCCTGGGCGGGCGGTGACCGACGGGGGGCCGGGCCGGGCCCGGGGGGCGCCGCCGGTCACGTCGGCCCGGGCGATGGGGGTCGACCTCGGGACCCGCCGGATCGGGTTGGCGCTGACCGACCGGGCGGCCACGATGGCCTTCCCCGCCCAGACCCTGACGAGGACGGACGACCCGGCGGCCGACCGGGCGGCGCTGGTGGCGGCGGCCGTCGAGGCGGAGGTCGCCACGGTGGTGGTCGGGCTCCCGCTCTCCCTCGACGGGACCCGGGGACCGGCGGCCCGGGCGGCCGCCGCCGAGGCGGCGGCGCTGGCGACCGAGCTGGCGCCGCTCGGCATCGCCGTCGAGACGGCCGACGAGCGCCTGACCACCGTCTCGGCCGACCGGGCGCTGGCCGGGGCCGGCCACCGGGTCCGGGCCCGGCGCCGGCGGGTCGACAGCGCGGCCGCCGCCGTGCTCCTCGGGGCCTGGCTCGACGCCCGATGAGCGACGAGGGACTCCCGCCCCACCCCCCACCCGGCGAGCCCGAGCCCGACGAGTCGGTGTGGCCGACGCCGGACCCCCCGGACCCCGGCCAGGACCGGGCCGGCGGCCCGGCGGGCGCCCGGTGGTCCGAGGTCGAGACGGCGACCGCCGAACCGGTGACGCCGGCGGCGGGACCCGGGGACGAGCGGCGGGGGGCGGAGCGGACCGCCCGGCGCCGGCGCCGGCGCCGGGTGGTGCTCCTCGTCGTCGGCGCCGTCGTGGCCGTGGTGGTCGTCCTCGGGGCCTGGTACGAGATCGAGGCCAACCCGCTGGGCGGCCCCGGCAACCCGGTCGTGGTCGAGGTGGCCAAGGGCGAGCCGGTGGGGGACGTGGCCGGCACCCTGGCCAGCCGGGGCGTGATCGCCAGCTCGCTGGCCTTCCGGATCTCGCTCCTCATCCACGGGACGCCGAGCCTGGCCCCGGGCGGGTACCTCTTCCACCAGAACCAGTCGTTCTCGACGGTCCGCCAGATCATGTCGGCCGGCCCCGACGTCTTCGCCGTGGACGTCTACCCCGGGTACACGCTGCGCGAGGTGTCGACCGCCGTCGGGACCGTGCCCGGTCACGACGCCGCCACCTTCACGAAGGCGGCCCAGAGCGGGGCGGTCACCTCGCCGTGGCAGCCGACCGGCTCGGTGAACCTCGAGGGCCTGCTGGGCAGCGGGACCTACCAGGTCCTGCCGGGGGAGTCGGACCACACGCTGCTCGGCCTGATGGTGGCGCGCTTCAACCACCAGGCGGTGGCCGCCGGGCTGACCCCGTCGTCGGCGGCCGCCCTCGGGCTCACCCCCTACCAGGTCATCATCGCCGCCTCGGTCGTCCAGAAGGAGGGGTACATCGTCAAGAACATGGGCCCGGTGGCCCGGGTCATCGACAACCGGCTGGCCCGCGGCACCCCCCTCCAGATGGACTCGACGATCCTCTACTCGCTCGGCCAGGACGGCGGCACGGTGACCAAGGCCGACCTGGCGCTCGACACCCCCTACAACACGTACAAGCACACCGGGCTCCCGCCGACGCCGATCTGCATCCCCTCGCCGGCCGCCCTGCGCGCCACCGTGTCGCCGCCCCCCGGGTCGTGGCTCTACTTCACGCTCGTCGCCAAGGACGGCACGCTGGCCTTCTCGGACACCTTCGCCCAGCAGCTGGCCAACGAGAAGCTGGCCCAGAGCCGGGGGGTCCCGTGACCGCCGGGCGCGACGCCCCGCACTGGCCGTCGGCCGCCACCACGGTGGTGGGGATCATCGGCGATCCCGTCGCCCACTCGCTCTCGCCGCTCCTCCACAACGCCGCCTTCGCCGCCCTCGGCCTCGACTGGGTGTCGGTCGGCTTCGCCGTCGCCCCGGGGCGGGCGGCGGCGGCGCTCGAGGGGATGCGCGCCCTGCGCGTGGCCGGCCTGTCGGTCACCATGCCGCACAAGAGCGACGTGGCGGCGCTGGTCGACGAGCGCACGGCGGTGGCCGAACGCCTCGGGGCGGTCAACTGCGTGACCCGTCGGGGCGAGGTCCTCCTCGGGCACAACACCGACGGGGAGGGGCTGGTCGCCTCGCTGCGCCACGGGGCGGGCTTCGACCCGGCGGGCCGGCGCGCCCTCGTGGTCGGGGCCGGCGGGGCGGGGCGCGCCGCGGTGCTCGCCCTGGCCGAGGCGGGGGCGTCCGAGGTGGTCGTGGTCAACCGGTCGGCCGACCGGGCGGCGATCGCCGCCGCCCTGGCCGGGCCGGTGGGCCGGGTGGGCACGCCGGCCGACGCGGCGGACGCCGACCTGGTCGTCGAGGCCACGCCGGTCGGCATGGACGGCGTGGCCGATGACGCGGTGCCGCTCGTCGACCCGGCGGGCCTCGGGGCCGGGCAGCTGGCGGTCGACCTCGTCTACCGCCCGGCGCAGACGGCGTGGCTGGCGGCGGCGGCGGCCAACGGCGCGGCGGTCCTCGGCGGGCTCGGGATGCTCGTGCACCAGGCGGCGGCCATCGTGGCCGCCTGGACCGGGCGGGACGCGCCGGTCGCCGCCATGTGGCGGGCCGCCACCGAGGTCCTCGACGGTCCCTGACCGGGCCGCCGGAACAGCCGCCGCGACCTGGCACAAAAGGATCATGCGCCTGCATGGGGCGCGCCGGCGGCGTAACCTGTGCGCTGCGGGATTTTGGGTCGCTGGCGGCGGCCCGAGAGGGGAAGTCACGTGCAGCCTGGCGGGGGCACTGCCGGCGGTTTCGGTATGCCGCGGCTCGAATACAAAGGTGAGATGGAGGGCCCGGATGCGGCCGGCTCGTTGCGCAGCGTGGCGCTGCTCTTCCTGCTGGCGCCCGTCGCCCTGATCGTCGCGTTCACCTACCGGCCCCAGGTGCGGTCCTGGACGGCCCTGTGGGTCACCGTCGCCCTGGCGGTGGTCTTCGCCGGGGCCATGGTGGTCGACTACTTCCGGGTCCGCCGGCGCCGCTTCGACCGCCTGCGGCCGAGTGTGATCCTGTTCGAGGTCTGCCTGGCCACGGCCGTCTACGGCGCCCTGGCGGTGGCGGTCGGGATCCACAACGGGGTCTTCCTGATCGTCACGTGCACCCCGTTCCTGGCGACGGCGATCCTCGGCGGCCAGCTGATGATGGACCTGGCCTGGATCTGGCTGGTGGTCACGATCGCCGTGGCCACCGGGGTGCAGATGCCGGCCCTCGACACCGCCTTCATCACCGGGATGTTCGCCGCCGTGTTCGCCGTCATCGGCGTCATGATCGACCTCACCGTGCGGGGGATCCGCTACTCGGCCGACGTCAACCGGGCCCTGGCCGAGGTGGCCAGCCACGCCTCCAACCTGCGCGAGTGGCCCCAGGGGCTGGCCCCGATCGCCGAGCACCTGGCGTTCGCCATGAACGTCGACCGGTACGCGGTGATCAGCCGGGAGCCCCACGGTCGCCCCGAGCGCGACATGTGCTGGCCCAACGCCGACTGGGCCGACTGGAGCGTGCTCGGGGACCAGCCCGAGCGGGCGCTCACCCTCGGCGCCATCGTCACCGAGGGGGGCCTGCACGCCGTCCCCGCCCGCTCGTCGTCGGGCGGCCTGGTCATCGTGGTACCGGTCAACGTGGGCGGGCTGCCGGTCGACACCAACCTGGCGGTGACGGCGGCCGCCCTGCTGGCCACGATGCGCGACCGGGCCCGCCTGGTGGCCGGGCTGGTCGACCTGGCCAACTCCGACGCCCTGACCGGGGTGGCCAACCGGCGCAAGCTGTTCGAGGTGCTGCCCCAGGAGCTGGTGCGCTCGGGCGCCGACAAGCCGCTCAGCGTGGTCATGATCGACCTCGACCACTTCAAGCAGTACAACGACCGGTTCGGCCATGCGGCGGGGGACCAGCTCCTGCGGCTCTTCGCCGAGCGGGTGACCGCCCGTCTCCGTGGCCAGGACCTCGTCGCCCGGTACGGGGGCGAGGAGTTCGTCCTCGTCCTGCCCGACACCGACGGCGACCGGGCCGTCCTCCTGATCGAGGCCATCCGGGCCCTCGGGGCGGGCGAGGACCCCGACGGCAACCGGGTCACCTTCTCGGCCGGCATCGCCACGTGGGACGAGGCCGAGTCGGTGGACGACCTCGTGCTGCGGGCCGACACCAGCCTCTACGCCGCCAAGTTCCACGGCCGGGACCGGGTGCTGGCGCTGCCGTGATGTGGCCCGGCCCGTCGACGACGGCCGTCGGTCGCGCCCTCGACGGGACCATCGTGGAGCGCCAAGGCGCGCCGGCGGGGCCGGGCTGACCGGCGCCGGGGAGAACCCCTCCCGTGTCGTCGGCACTCCCCGGGGCGACCATCGGGCGGGCATCCGGTTCAGGTGGCGGCCGGCGGCTCCGCCGGGGCGGCGCTCGGCCACAGGTGCTCCTCGGAGAGCGCCTTGATGGCCGCCTCGCGCAGCGCCCGCTCGAGGGCGTCACGGTCGTGGTGGCTGGTGCGCAGGGCCACCCGCAGCAGGCAGGTCGTGGCGTCGGCGCCCACCAGCCCCATCACCTGGGGCGGCTCGGTGCACGACGGGGCGAAGCGCGGGCTGCGGGCCAGGTCGCCGGCCGCCGTCGCCACCAACCGCTTGGCGTGGTCGAGCTCGGCCGGGTCGGTCGGCGAGAGGGTCAGGTCGACGATCGCCTTGGCCCACCCCCGCGAGGTGTTGGCCAGCCGCCGGATGTCGCCGTTGGGCAGGTAGACGACCGTGCCGTCGAACGACCGGACCCGGGTCACCCGCAGGCTCAGGGCCTCGACCGTCCCGGTGGTGTCGCCCACCGTGATGACGTCGCCGATCCCGAACTGGTCCTCGAGGGTGAGGAGGAAGCCCGAGAGATAGTCGCGCACGAGGCTCTGGGCGCCGAAGCCGATGGTCGCCCCGATGATCGTGGCGCTGGCCAGGATCGGCGTCAGGTTGACCCCGAAGGTCCCGAGGATGATGAAGCCGGCGGTGATGTAGACGGCGGCCCGCCACAGGTTGGCCGTCAGCGCCACCAGGGTGGCCGTGCGGGCGGTGGCCCGGGGCGACGACGACCGCCCGGCCGCCTCGTGGGCCACCCGCCCGAGGAGGCGCCGGATGGCCGCCGCACCCAGCTTGGCGACGACGACCGCCCCGACGACGACCAGGACCACCCACAGGGGGCGCACCACGAAGTCGAGGATCGACCGGGTGGTCCCGGGGGACACGCCGGCCCGGGTCAGGACGTTGTAGAGCCAGCCGCTGCCCTCCGGGACCCCCGTCGTGGCCAGCCAGGCGCCCGCCGCATGGGTCACGGGTGGTGAGGGCGGCCCGACCATGGCCAGTATTCTGACCGCCGGTGCAGGTGAAGTGAGGTGATCACAGCCCCCAGCAGAAGCGTCACGGGCCACCGCCAGGTGTTCCGGGTGGACGTCGTGCTCGTGTTCGCCGCCCTCCTGGCGGCGTCCATCGGCGTGATCATGGTCTACTCGGCCACCCGCGGCAACCTCTTGGCCCAGGGCCTCGATCCCCACTATTTCTTGAAGCGCCAGGCCTTGTTCGTGATGATCGGGATCGTGGCCATGGTGGTGGCCGCCCTCATCGATTACCGGCGCATCGAGTCGGTGGGCATGCTCGTCTACGGGCTCCTCGTGCTCGCCCTCCTCGGGGTGCTGGTCCCCGGGGTGGGGTCCCACGTGCTCGGTTCGGCCCGGTGGTTCAGCCTGGGACCCCTCCAGATCCAGCCGTCGGAGTTCGCGGTGATCGCCCTGATCATCGCCGTGGCCACCTACTGCTCGCGTCGCTCCGAGGGGCTCACGTGGAAGGACGTCATCAAGGTCCTGGTCCTGGCGGGGATCCCGGTCCTGCTCGTCATGAAGCAGCCCGACCTCGGGACGGCGATCATCATGATGATCGTCCTCCTGGCGATGCTGGCCGTGGCCGGGGTGCCCGGGCGGGTGCTCGTCATCCTGGTCGTCGTCGGCGCCGTGTCGGTGGTGCTCGCCCTCAAGGTCGGGCTCCTGCACCAGTACCAGCTCAACCGGCTCACCACGTTCTTGCACCAGGACTCGCACAACCCGGCCCTCCAGGGGTCGATCTACAACGTCAACCAGGCCAAGATCGCCATCGGGTCGGGCGGGTTGTGGGGGAAGGGCTTCTTGCACGGGGCCCAGACGAACCTCGGGTACGTGCCGTTCCAGCAGACCGACTTCATCTTCACCGCCGTCGGTGAGCAGCTCGGCTTCGTCGGCGCCACCGTGGTGCTGGCGATCCTCGGGATCATCGCCTGGCGGATCCTGCGG
>Ga0209656_10003587_pt1 | contig 10032 bp, 8 predicted proteins | sample BogFormECP12_OM2_FD_188239 | JGI IMG/M metagenome (GOLD analysis project Ga0209656, IMG submission 188239) | Bog forest soil microbial communities from Calvert Island, British Columbia, Canada - ECP12_OM2 (SPAdes) (version 2) | ecosystem: Environmental > Aquatic > Freshwater > Wetlands > Bog ... | reverse complement strand
AACTCCCCGGGGGGTTAATATTTTACCAGTCCGGATTGATCACCGAAGCTGATGGACAACACGCTTTTCCATTAGTGACCGCGCAGAAACCCGCTTCATTCTCCCTCAGTTTTCGTCCCCAGTCTCACCCGTGCCCTGACGTGGTGCACCGCACCAGCAAACTCAATCCGAGGAGGTCGTGACACCCTTCCCTGTAATCACGCTTAAGTCATAAGTCAACGGCTGACCCCTTGTTCTACGCGAAGTGAGTTGGCGGTCCTTCAATGCGGTTCAGCGATGATTTGCAACCTCCGTATTCGCATCCTCGTCTTGGTTATCCGGGGATATTAACCCATGGAATTTATTATCCAAGACTTGCGTCAGGGAAATCCAATGTTGGCCACTCTCGCTCAGAAATGGAGCGAATAAGGGAAATGGAGCCATTAGCATGATGAAGCAAAAAGCTATGGCCGCTAGGAATGTCTTGTCCGTTAGCGGCCACGATTTTTGACCTCTGACCAATCGGATATCCTCGTAAATGCGTTTTTCTTCCTCATGCGCCACAGGGTGCCCTTCGGAATCGCCAAGCTGACCAAAAAGCTTCTCCAGCTCTAAAGTCTGCTTCGTCTTCAATGCCGCACTCGAGAACAACGGCGGCCCAAAAATGAGCATTATCAAGGCAGCTAGGACTGCGCAGATCCCGACGACATTTAGTGGTGACAATTGAAAGCCAAAATTTGGATCTCGAGCGCCAACGTTATTCATATCGACCAGGACCAAAAACGAAGACCCTAGAGCAATTAAGAATGCGATCCAATTATAGCATTGGAAGAGCAGATCAAGCCCAAATCGAAATTCCGGATCATAGAGAAACGGATGAAGCGTCAGCTCGGGATCACCTCCGTCCGGGACAAAACTGTGCAGCATGACGATAAAAAATCCGATCTTGAAGAGAAACCATGCGACAAAGCCCTGGAAGGAACCTTCCAAAATAAGGACGAAGATGAGGAAGGCCCATTGCATCGCTATATTACCTAGAGCGTATTTGTCGCGGCCGCCCTGAGTCCTAGCTCTTAGAGAAAGTGAGTCTTGTTCTGCAAGTGGCTTCAAGGATCCGCTTGCAAGTACCAACCCTCGTTCGACATTTGTGTTGAGAAGCTTGTTGTCGATCCACTTCCCCAACGAGAGCTTTTCATAAACCTGAACGACTTCGATTTTTCTACTCAACCTCGCGCGCAGAATATCGTCGAAGACGTATCTCGATAATTCTCCAGCGCGAGCACCTTTGTCGGAAGAGTTGAACCAGCTTTCCCACGTCTTCAAAAAGTCTGTTTGCACATACCCAATCGCATGTTGTCGGGCTTCTTCGTTTGAAGCCAGGTCCTTAAGGCCCCCGCGAGACGTTAGCTCGATCCAAAAGTTAAGGACGATAAAAAGAACGACAGCCCCTACAAAGATCCGACGCGACGCAGGAAACCACCTCTTGATTTTATTCGCCAAATGACCCGATGTATTTTCGCGAAGCCGGTGGGATACAAGTAGATCCCCAACCATCAGGCCAACGGACCGCAAGAAATAGATCGACAGACCAACGAAACCAGGAGCAGCCAGAAAGTAGAATAGACCGTGGTTCAATTCGCCGAGGTAGCCGAATCCATGCTTGGCCTGCGCACTCAGTTCGATCGGGTGAGAACATGAATCGGCGCGCGGGACCATTAGATTCGCGTAGATCGTTACCGTATTGACGCTAGCGTTCGCTAGCCAAGCGAGAAGATTGGCGATCAATCCTAGAGACATGGTCGAAAGCACGACGACCAGCAGAAAGGTCGAAAAGCGTGTTACCCTATTCCGAATCGGACCTGGGACCAATTCCCCGAAAAAGATCCACTCTAAGTCAGGTACTTCGTTCATCTGGCGCACGGCAGTAGATTCTGCCACCTTTGTCAGGTTGCTGTCCTACAGATTTAAATTCAATTCACAGGTGCCCTTTACTAGAAAACAAACAATCAATTGGTCGCCCGCCAGAAGAACACGCTTCGCCTGAAGTGAATCGATGTCAATGCTCGGGTCCAGATTATTCGAGCTGAGGCGTGAAGATAGCTCTTGATTTACGTAGTCATTGGCAACAGAAATCTGATCCTTCAGGTCCAAACGAAGTTCAGATCCCAATTTCTCCAAGATAACCGGCCGGACCAGCCAAGAAGCTATTTCCACCAGCTCTGAACGCGAGTCGACGGTGTAGTCGATTTGATCGAATCCAATCTTATTGCCGTTGTCGGTCGCAACAGGAACACCTTGGAGCGTAAGTTCGCCCTCAAGGTGCGAATTCGCCGCCGTGTTGGTGGCCTCGATCGCCACACGGATAAGCAACGTATTGCCTGTCGAACCGACCGTAATTCCGGTTACCTTCAGCTCAGCGTCCTCCCCGAACTGAATGTTCCCTTCGCTCAAACGTTTTTCGAGCTCGCGTGCCACATCAGTTAAAGAAATACTCACCGGTACATATACTTGAAACGCATTATCTACGGATGAGACAAGAGTCGGCGGGGGAAGCGGCGAAGGCGTTTGGTCGCCTGGACGATCACCTACTATCATCGAGAGGCCGCAATCGATCGCAGCCCCTGATTCTAGGAACCCGTCTCCTGTGACATGCGGCTGGACGAGCCTTAACGCTCTAGGAGCAAATTGAACAAATGTGTCAGGTCCATCTGAAAGTTGCACTGTCCTAAAGGCGGCGGACCAATAGCTTGAGAGTTTTTCGCGAATTCCTAATGCGCTGTTAAGATCCGCAGCGCCTTTCGCTGCCAGACCTGGAATTGCAGCATTTATCATTCTAGTAGCCAACCCTCGAACACTCGTATTGAATATATGAACTGTCGCCTGATGAACATCGACGTGAACTTGTGGGTTAGGCTGGATTTGCCAGTCTTCGGCGATTGTCGGATTAACCTGTCCGGACACAGTCGCTGCGCCATTGAACCCTGTGTGATTGTGAACTGTCCAGAAATTGTAATGAGCATATCCATTTACTCCCACGTTGGCGCTAAATACGATTCCCCCATTGCCTGAAGGCGAAAGAACGATTGCATTCCGACTAACGTCAAAACTCGCGTGTGATCCCCCGTTCGCACCGGGGACGCTGATTGGGCCATCGCAATGGAAACTGTTGGGTACCAAAGCATTAAGCCTATTATTCAAATCCGTGAGGCTGACACGGATTGGAACTGAAAGCGTGCTGGTCTCACTTCCGTCATCAGAGGTACTCCCGTCCAGAGGCAATGCTTCTTTCGGCGAGGTATGAACAACTCCCTTCTCGTCATCTGCGAGCAATGAATGAATGCCCACAGCAAATACAAAGATGCGAAACGCGAACTTCAAAAAGTTGGCTTCCATAACCGCTATCCCAATCTGGCGAAACACTTTTTAATGGTTTCTTGCTTTCGGTATGCAGGCCCGCGCAGCGGATGCCAACAACGGTAATGCGGCGGAGCGCGCTAACAGCCGCTTGCTATGCCGTTGCCTGTAGTTGGAGATACCGTATCTCGCGAACTCAAGCGGATAGTCTCAATCTTCGCAGAAACTTACAACTGCTTTCCCTAGATATTACCCGAACGGGTACCTCGGCCCAGCAACTTGGCGGGGTGCTTTATAGATTCTGACGCTCAAGTCAGTTCATCAGTTCATCGACGGTCTAACAAAAACACACCGGCAAAGATTCTGAACCTTCTCGGCGTGAAAGTACGCCATCGGGCTTGAGGTATTTATTGAACAGGCGGCTTTCAGCGACTTGAGTTTCCTGTGTCAGTAATTCGCGCACCAGATCGAAGATGGAGCGGTAAAGAACCAGGAAGCCGGCTTTGAGCGCCTCGCGACCGATGGCCTGCACGAGATGACTTTTGCCGATCATGCCGGGAGCGGCATGATCGGTAAGCGACGTTATCCTTTCGCCAGCCTTCTTCGAGGTCGTGACCGTACATCGGTATCGCGTAAAGGAAGCAGTCTAGGTTCGTGCACGTTCGGCGTTTCGCCTTAAGTCGTGGGTTTGTACGAGACACGGTGTCCACCGCAGCATGTTCCGTCTCCTCTTTGGCCGTGCTCATTTGGCCGCTCCCGCTTCGAGCGCAGTCATCACGGAGTCCACATCGCTGAGTCGATGGCCCACCATCCTTGAGTTAAGCCGGATCGGCCGGAACTGGCTCCTTCCCTCCATTCTTTTAACGGTGTCGAGAGATATCCGACGCGCCTTGCCCTGGACTTCATTTTGGCGTTGGCTTGAGTCTTGTCAGACGGCTCTGAACTGCGACAGCTTTTGCTATAACCGCATGAATGCCAACGGTCAGAAAGAAATGCGGAATCTGGGCGGTTCGCTTTCATTGATTCCAATGGCGGCAGCCAATAAATATTCTCGTCTGAATAGGGTGAACCATCGCGTCGGAGCGGTCGAGACGTATCTGAGACCCGCCACTTATCTATAGCTCGCGTCCGTGCTTCAGTCATGTCTACAAGGGGAGGCAGTTCCCTAGCCCCGATCAATCTCCCGAGTTCCGCTGATTCGGGTAATGGACCTCCGGTCCAAACCCTCAATATCTTGGTCACATAGTCCCAGGCCACTGGCAGGGATTTTTTCGATGCCGCGGACCTAGCGTATTTGCGTAATTTTACAAGAGCACTTTTGCGGGTGTCTGGTGACGAGATGTCAGAAATGGATTTGGAGTATTCTAGATACCGGGGATCATTTACCAGACGATCAAAGATCGAAATAAGTTCTGAAGGAGTGTTAGTGTCAGGTACCTGGGCGTCAAAGCTCACGGAGGTGTAGTACCGAAATATCCCTTCGAGCTGAGATAAAACTAACCGACATGTTGCGTCGGAAACGCGTTTCCTTAAAGAACGCAAAACCGAGGTAGATCTCTTTCCGTCTATTTCTACTTGCACCTGGTGATTGAATCCAAATGCGAGGCGCTTCAAGTCCGCATGGACTCCGTGAATCTGTTCGCGGAGTTCACGAGACAAATCCTTCGAAAAAATGAGTTTCCCAGAATCCTCAATGACATCGACGTGAAACTCACGCCTCAATTCAAACAACAGACGACTCACCGATTCGATTTCTGCGGAATCGTCCACTAGCCTAATCCGCTCCGATAATAATTTCGGCATCTGGTGCAAGGTGACTTTAATATACCAAAGGCCGTCTCATTGAGCACCTGGAAATGACGCGAAGCGTTTGTTTTACTTTGTTGGACGCTTCTACCCAAAGATGGTCGAGTGATGACAACGAGCTGGTCTAGGGCGTGCGAGTAGGGGACAGGTCAAATATCGGAGGGATGTGCGTTTTTAGCTACACTTTTATCTTTTGTTCTGTACAGTCTGCCTCACGCCCATGAGGTTCCCACGCATCAAGGCTGAGGGTCAGAGTTTTTACCACTGCGTGTCCAGAGTGGTCGACCGTCAATTCATTTTCCAGACCGCCGGCCACGGTTCCCCCGAGGCCGAAAGATTTGTCCTACGGATGCGTCGGCTGGAGGCCTTTAGCGGCGTACGGGTCTTGACCTATTCTCTGATGTCTAATCACTTTGTGCCGATCCCAAAGACTATCGTTATTGTGGCTATGCCGAGGCGCTCGCCAAGGGTTCCTCCCTGGCCCGCCAGGGTATCAGAGTTGTTCTGGGCCACTCGGATGCCATCTCCTGGAAAGAAGTCAGCCGGCAGTATCGCAAGTACCTCTTCGTGCACGGAAGCCTGAACACCAAAACCAGGCAGCCTGCCTTTGACCTGGCCACCGCTCAAAGCGTCGTTGACCAGCAAAATGGAGAACTCTCCCTGCCCGAACGCTTACGGTGCCGCATTCGCTACTTCACGGATGGCGTGATCTTGGGAAGTCAGTCCTTTGTTGAATCCCACTTCTTCAAGCTCAAGCACAAGCTGGGTTACCAACGTCGGCGCCCTGCCACGCGCTTAACAGCCCTGGGCTGTGCTGAGCACTCTCTGGGTCTTCCGCGATCTGCGAGTCCGACCGATCGGTTAAGATCCTCCCCTGCTCGGTTTTTCACTCGATCTGCGTGCACGGTATTTAGCGCCTGCCTTGTCGTTTTCTGCCGGGCGCCTGTCACGCTTTGTTTTGCCGAAACGTTTCGTGATTCAAGATCCCCCTATTTGTTTTGCTACCCCGCCCCCTCGCCCGCCTGCGAACTAAAACTTCTTGCATCCGTGCTCCCAATTCCATTCCCGTCTTCTTTCAGTTTCCCTCTTATCTGACCTGTCCCTCTATGTCCTCTCACTTCCTGTTCGCTGGTCTGCGGGAGGAATGCGAAGTTCCTAGTGATGGCTGAATTTATGTAAAACCCATTGCGGACTTCGGGGGGAACAGCTACAGATTCTGTTTCCAGGTACCAAAACGTCTCCTGGAAAGAAGCGGCGCGTTTCCTGCTGGCGCGATTTAAGAGGATAAAAATATGTCTGACTTCATCGAAGAAGCGAAAGAGCGCGCCCACAATTTCATCGAACTGCCACACGTCCGCAGCCACTTTCGACCATACGATCCTGATCCGGCGTACGCGCTTGATAGGGGGAATGCGCTTGATCCGCTCTTTGAATGGAGTCGCAAGAGAACCCCCGACCCGTGTAATCTCATGGTTACCCAAGACTGGGGTCTGGAGAGTATCGCGGATAAGGACGGCTTCAAGGAGGAGAACGGCACCGTGAAGGCCAACGTCGCTTATACGGAGGAGTGTTTTAAGTTTGATCCGGGCGAGGACCAAAAAACGTTTTCTGGTTTGTTTCATACGGGTTGGTCCCGGTCCGTGATAGAGAGCAGATTGTATTTGGTTTTAAACGCGGTCTGGGGCTTGCGGAAATTCCCGGCCTTTGAAACCTCCTCTAAACCCTCCGTGCCCGATAAAATTCATGCGTCGGCGTTGAATTTGTGGCTATGGGTGGCCACTGAGCTGCAACCGAAGCATATCTATTTGTGCGGGAATTGGGCACGCAACTCGCTCGGCGAATTTGGTCCTGGTCCTGATTATCCGCTGACGCTTTCGGTGGATGAATATTTTGCTCATTGGCGGTGTTTGAAACATCGGCAACCAGAGATCGTCGCCAAAGCCCGTGTAATCTTGAGCACCACGAAATTCCATTCTTTACCTCATCCTTCCTACGGTGAATGGAAATGGCCTGGGTATGCCGAGCGTGTCTGGTGGTAGCAATCGCGGCTGAATTTGTGATGGCCGTCAATAAGAGATGTCCGGCCAGGTATCAAAAGAACACCAAGAGCGGCAAGTCAGCCCAGATCGGCAGTCGGGACACCAACAATTGACGACCAGCTTTTGATCGTTTCAATAGTCAAAAGTGGAGGTTTGGCAGGCGCGGTGTAGATGCAGATAATTTGGCTGTTCCAGTTGAGCGATGATGATGGTTTGCGAGCATGCGACTCGCGGTGCTGGTCAAAGCAATACTTTTTAGTATTCTGGCCGGAACAATCCCAAAGCACCTTTACACCGACGACACTCCAGCTCTCCCCTGTTTATCATTGGATAGGTCAGGTCCAGCGTAAACCCCTTGAGGAATTTTGTCCGTGCTAATCGTTTCCAGGTCCTGAACCATTCCTCCGGCGTAGCTGTAAAATCCACCGACTTTCGCAGCGGCGAGGTTCCCCACGAGACGCAGGTCAGCGAGCCCAAAGTGGTCTGAGACTTAGACAGTCACATCACCGGTTTTTGAGCAATTCTTCGGTCGACTTGGACGGGTCCTCTGGTAGAGTCGCCGGAAGTCCACCTGCTCCACCTACTCCTACTCCTAGCGTCCAGGTATTTCCTGAGGAGGGGGTGAGTAAATTTACACCAACGGTGGGGAACAGCCGATCATAGAGCCAAACCTTGATCAGTGATTGGCGCGTAATGCCACGACGCAACGCCTCCCGGTCAAGCGCAACAAGAAATTCAATAGGAATATCAACATTGATTCGCTTGGTGTCGCCTCTTGTCGCGTTATCCCAATCGAGATATTCAGACATGTCTTGCCCACTATCTGCGAGTTGATCGAACTCTTCAGCGGTCAGTTTTTTCATATTCGCATCTTTCGTTTTCGCGTGCTTTTCGGACTGTTACGAGGCGGACATTGTTTTCACGATACGTGAAAACCGCGAACCAGATTTTTCCATCTACTTGAGCTATACGAGCAAATCTGGTTTCGTTCTCGATATTCTTGGCAGGAACGGTTACCGCATTTGGGTCTAACCAAAGCCTTTGAGCAGTCTCAAAATCGATTCCATGTTTTGCCTCGTTAGACTTGCTCTTTACGGGAACAAACTCGAATTGCACCTAAACCTCAAAATCCGCCCACTAACTTAAAAATCAAAGCATTTTACTCAGCCGCACTCCTGGTCGCCATTTGACTGAGCCTTATCCGCTCGTCCCCGGATACGCTCTACCGTGCTCGGAGGCTGGCGGCTGGAAGGAAGCAGTTGCACCAGACGATCAGTACGACGGCAAACGGCCACGCCAAGCCAGTAATCAGTCCGAAAACAGCTTTGATTATTTCCACTATCGCTTGAAGCCAAGTCACGCTGGCGATGAGATCACAAGTTATTGGCAACGGTCAATACAGGCGCACGAGTAATCAATCAGCAGGGAATCCCCGTTTTGCAGCGGGTCTTTTTCAGTGTTTTTAACATCTCAGCATAATTGCCAAAAGTGGCAATGGAACGGATATACTGAAATTTATTCGTTCACTAAGTTTGCATAAGTCGTTGTCGCTTAGGATGCACCGCGTTGGAATCGAACCAACAACCCAGTGATTAAGGTTCTCAAGCTGTAATCGCAAAGCTACTTTCGATCTTGCAGCCCCAGCTGGCTGGGCGCCCGGATTGTTCTTGTCCGCTCAAATCGATTATCCCTGTTCGGACACCGAGAATCACGTAGACGACCCATGCCGCCACTATCCCGATGGTCAGAGCTCTGCGGCAAACCTCCCGGCTTCCCGGATTCTTGCGCAATAGTGTCAGCGTGCAAAGCACGGTCTCATTTTACCTAGTAATCTTTAGCCGATCCTTTGGGCCGCTCAGAAAGGCACAAATCTCCCGACCGCATCCAAAATGCTGTGAGCCCCTCACTAACGAGCTGCCCGAGAACGGCAACTTGGGATCAACGGCCGTGGATGGAATTGCCGTAGTTCCTGGAAGGAAGCGCGAGCCAAAGCTTTGAGCAAACCAAAGGCTTTGGGAGCAGCTTCGGGAATATTTTGAAGTTCGCTTTCAAGCTGAGAAATATGGTGCGCCATATTTTTTGGCCGAAAGCGAAGCAAAGCGACCCACGAAAAGAGGCCGTAGGAGCAGGAGCGCGGAACGCGGTCGAGGATTTAAATGTACAGGGCACCGACGCGCAGCGTTGGGCGTAGGCCGTTTAAGCCGTAGACGGCACTCTTGCCCGAAGGCCATCCGTGGGTTCGGAGTGGATCTTGCGTGGGCCAGACAAGATAAAGGAGTGATTTTAAGCGAAGCTGGGTTCGCTTAGGCGAAAGAGGAAGGAGAGACCGCCCTGAGGCTCGACGGGGAGAAAGTCTTTTCTCCCGAAATGATCTGTCAAGCGACAAGAATCTCCGGTTCAGGGGGCGGAAAGATCTGCCAGTAATGGAAACCTATCTATCGAGATCTTCAGCGCCTGGCCATTTGCAGGAATGACGGGACGAACTACTGCAAACAACAAAAAACGATTATAGCGTTGTTCCGACTAGGCGTTCCGACCGAACGCATTTTCGACCGACACCGAAAGCGTAAGTTGTTTTCTATAAACATCTTATGAACTAGGATGCAATGGCAGGCCATGTGGTATTCCGGAGCGTTCGGCACCACTTTCCGATCCGTTTCAGGGTCTCTCGTGGAAGTTATCCAATTCGGATTTTGGAACCGCGAACCGGGGCCAGATTTCGTTCACGCATCAATACGAATCGACGGCGGGCAGATCCTCGAAGGCGACGTCGAATTCGACATGCACGTTGCGGATTGGGAGCGGCATGGCCATTGGCAAAACCCGGCTTTTGACGGCACGATCCTTCATCTGT
>Ga0209656_10003585_pt1 | contig 10035 bp, 8 predicted proteins | sample BogFormECP12_OM2_FD_188239 | JGI IMG/M metagenome (GOLD analysis project Ga0209656, IMG submission 188239) | Bog forest soil microbial communities from Calvert Island, British Columbia, Canada - ECP12_OM2 (SPAdes) (version 2) | ecosystem: Environmental > Aquatic > Freshwater > Wetlands > Bog ... | reverse complement strand
TCATAAGGTTGTACGCCTGTAAAGAGGATTTGTCCCACGAGCCGCCGGAAACGAAGTTGCCCGAACAAGTCCTCTGCGGTGCTGAGCCGCTCTTCATCGTGGGGGCCATGGCGGGAGGCTGAGTGGTTTTCATTATCGTCCTCGTCCTCGTCCTCGTCCTCGTCCTCGATTTTTCATTGCGAGTAAGACGTCGAGGACGAGGACGAGTTCGAGGACGACGAACGCGCATAAGGACGAGGAGGAGCCCAGGAGTTCAAGTAATTCGAACGAATCCCTACGATTTAAGTTCAACAACCAGCCCCTCATTACCCCGTAGCTCCAGTGGCCGTTTTGCAGGTTTACCCTCCCGGTCGAGATTAGTCGACAGCAGTACTTGGCCGCCTCCACCTGGCAGTTCGAAGCGCAGTGGTTCAGCCCCCAAGTTCAACGCAATCACGATGCGCTGTCCCCGATATTCGCGTAGATAGGCGAGCAGGTCGCCCTCGCCCCGAATCCCGTTTTAGTTTCTGTGATCAATGCCGGTACGGGCCAGCGTCAGCCCAGCAGATCAAACCCGGTAGGAAAGGAAGGCTCAGATCCGGATTATGTGGGCGAATGCGGACTGTGAAGCCGTGCATACCACTCTCCGGGCATGTCGTCACGGCTTCAAACGAAAAACTACCTCGGTCGTCCTTTTCGACAGGTTCCATGGGCGTCAAAACAGCGTGGACAAAATCTCCGGCCGGATTGAGCCGTCCCAGATAAAGTTCAACAGCGACATCCTGCGGCAAGAGCGAACCGAGCTGAACGCGTGTACGCACCTGAACTTTCGTTCCAACTGCCATCGTACCCTTGGGGCCTCGCTCGACGGCATCGATACGGACGTGGGGCCATTCCTGGTGAAGACGAGCGACCCAGATGGCGAGCGCCTTCGCGCGAGCTGCGTTGTCCAACTCCAGGGTGCGGTACTGCTCGTGAGCCTTCAGATAAACCTGGGTGTAGTCCTTGACCATCCGATGCGTGTTGACGAAGGGACAGATGGTAGCAATGGAAGCCTTCATGTGTTCGATCCACTTTCGAGGTAATCGATCCGGACCGCGATCATAAAAAAGGGGGATGACATCCCGTTCGAGGAGATTATAGAGGGCTTCGGCTTCGACCTGATCCTGATATGTGGCATTCTCGTAACTTTCGCCTTTTCCGATGGCCCAACCGATACGAGCGGGCGGGTCTTGGCTACGCCAGACTTCGTCCCACCAGCCATCGAGTGTGCTCAGGTTGAGTGCGCCATTGGCGGCGGCTTTCATGCCGCTGGTTCCACTGGCCTCATTGGGGCGAAGCGGTGTGTTCAACCAAACGTCGGCGCCCTGAACCAGATATCGTGCTACGGCCGGGTCGTAGTCTTCGAGAAATATGAGGTGGCGGCCGAGTTCGGGTCGGCGCGTCAAATCAACAATCTGCCGGATTAGTTCCTTGCCAGCGTCGTCCCGAGGATGTGCCTTGCCGGCGAAAATCAATTGGACCGGGCATTGGCTGTTGGTGAGGATACGTTGGAGGCGCGGGAGGTCGCGCAGAATGAGCGTCGCGCGTTTGTACGTGGCGAAACGGCGAGCGAACGCAATGGTCAGGGCGTCGGGGTCGAGTATTTCCTCAGCGGCTTCGATTTCCTGCAGAGGTGCGCCCCGGCGCAGCCGTTGACGACGTACCCAGTTACGCGCCCAGGCAACCAAACGTTCCCGACGGCGTTGGTGTGTGCGCCAGAGCTCGTCAGCTGGAATTGAATATACGCGACCCCAGACTTCGTTGTTGGCGGGCTCTTCCCGCCAGTTCGGTCCGAGGTAACGATCGTAGAGCTGGTTCATCTCCAACGAAGTCCAACTGCGGAAGTGCACCCCGTTGGTGATGTGCTGAATCGGGATCTCGTCTGTCGGCACCGCCGGCCACAGCCCTTGCCACATCCTACGGCTGACATCACCATGTAGCTTGCTCACCCCGTTGCTGTTAGACGAGAGACGGAGCGCAAGGACGGTCATGCAGAAGTCCTTTTGCTCATCCGAAGCCAGGCGGCCAAGCGCGAGGAAGTCCGGCGTGGAAAGGCCCAAACGCTGGGCGTAGTTGCCGAAATAGCGCTCCGTCTGTTCCGGCGAAAAGTAGTCATGTCCAGCTTCAACGGGTGTGTGAGTGGTGAAAACCAAACTAGCTGACGCAAGCGCACGCGCTTCTGCGAAAGCGAACTGGCGGGTTTCCATCAGATGCCGGATGCGCTCAAGAGCAAGGAAGGCTGAGTGACCCTCATTCATGTGATAAACGGTTGGCTCGATACCAAGCGCCTGAAGCGCGCGATAGCCGCCGATACCGAGCATGATCTCCTGTTTGATCCGCATCTCACGATCGCCACCATACAATTGGTGGGTGATGTCTCGGTCTTCGGCGCGTCGGTTAGATGCGATGTTCGTATCGAGCAAATAGAGAGGAATGCGACCCACTTGCGCCCGCCAGATTTGAGCGGCGACAGAACGGCCTGGATATTCGACTTGTATCGTTAACGATGTCCCATCTGTTTGGCAGACGGGAGTGATCGGCAAGTTATGGAAGTCGTTATCTTCGTAAGATTCCTGCTGCCAACCTGCTTGGTTCAGATACTGCCGAAAATATCCCTGCTGGTACAGCAAACCGACGCCAACCAATGGGATTCCAAGGTCGCTCGCCGATTTCAGGTGATCTCCTGCCAGTATACCGAGTCCACCCGCGAAGATAGACAGACATTCAGTGAGGCCGAACTCTGCGGAAAAGTAGGCTATGGTTAAGGGTTTCCCGCCTCGGTCGCTGTAGAGTCTCCGAAACCAGGAGCTTTCGCTCTGGAGATAAGTTTCGAGCTTTTGCGACATGCGGTCGACATGAGCTAGGAACGCGTCGTCGCGGGAAGCCGTTTCGAGCTTTTCCTGATCAATCGTGCCAAGCATCTGGACCGGGTTATGTCCGGTGATTTCCCACAGGTCGCGATCAAGACGGCGGAAAAGCTCGATGGTATCGTGGCTCCATGCCCATCGCAGATTGTAAGCGATGTTACGAAGCCTTTCGATCGCAGGCGGTAACGACGGGATTACGCTGAAGGTTCCGATAGGTTTCATGGCTGTTAGCTCTTAAGCCCTCGCCACGAGATTAACTAGCGCTTCGTTGTCCAAAGCCGAGCGTGGATTGCGGTTTGGCTCTCGAAGAATGCCGTTGCCGATCAGCGGGGCAGTGGCCGCTTAACGCCGCTAAATCGAAGGAGATTAATCTCCGTGGCTTTCGCCGACCGCGATGCCTGCATTAACCTCGTTGATTGCCTGGTTGATTAACTGGATGGCGTTGACCCGGTGGCCGCCTTTGTCGTGCGAGGCCTGGCCGAGCTCATTGTTCGCAACGTTTAAATCTTCAAGCGCATTGACCATGTGACCTTGAACGTGGCCCGGACCTGGGCCGTAACCTTGCTCGACGCAAGCGGTCTGGATTAGCGCAACAAAGGCAAGTGCGAGGCTCGGGCTGTGGCGGAGAAATCTGTTTTTCATGCGATATTTAACTGGCGAATCAGATTATTAGTCTCCGTGGCTTGCGCCGACTGCGATACCCCGCTTAATCTGCTGGATTGCTTGGTTGATTATCTCGATGGCGTTGACCCGATGACCGCCTTTGTCGTGCGAGGCCTGCATGAGTTCGTAGCGCGCCTTATACAAGGCATTGAGCGCCCTTTCCATGTGACCTTGGTCGGCATGGGCACTTTGGATCAACGCAACAGCGGTGACGACGAGAGTGAGGATCTGGCGGAGAAATCTGGTTTTCATGAGAGTTTCAGAGCCTTCCGAGGAAGAATGCTATGGAAATTTGCGCGAGGGCAAGGAAATTTGTTTACGCGTGCTTCGCCAGCAGGGAGTTCCAAGATTCGCGAGACAGGCTTTCGTTGTCGATCGCCAGACAGGCTTTCCGGATTGATCTTTGAAGAAGGCGAACCAATACTGGGATCCCTTCTTCTGTATACGCTGGCCGTTCAGGGATTGAAGTTGAGCGACAAACTGATTCGCTATGAGATTGCCGATACTGTCATTGCTAAACCTGCTATTCGTTGGCGCCGTCGCTTCAGCGCAGAGTGCTCAACCGAGCCCAACTGAATCGTTGCCGCAACCAACGCCGACACCCCAGGAAGAAGCCTCGCCGGCCCCGACCGCCTCGCCGGCGCCGGAGCCGCAGGGTGTGCCGCAACTGCTGCCCGAATCCAAGACTCTTCCCGTGCAACCGCCCGAGACTCCACTTCCGCCTGATCTTATTCCGGAAGGAACCAAACCAAAGCCCCCGGGACTTCCAGCCCCAAACCCGGCTTCCGCTGAGCAACAAGAGAAGGACAAAATCCGGTTTCGCCAGATTCGTACCATTGCGCAGCGTAACCCGTTCGCGATCTACCTGCTGCGGCGGGCCACGCTGGAAAAGACCGAGGAGGGCGAACGTGAGTATCTGCGCGATTATTACACGACAACGTGTGACCAGATGCGGAAGTTGGAGCCGCGGCTCAAACCAGTGATCGATGCCTTCGAGAATGGGAACGTCGGGCGCGTGTCGCAATTCGGCCATACGGCCCACGATCCCGCTACGAGACATTCGCCGCTATGAAGCTGCACAGGCAGCCCAAAACGCCCATTGACCGTTATCCAGCTTGAGTTCGGCCTCCGCAGTTGTAATCTGTCGTCTTATTTGGCGCGTTCGTCTAGTCGGTTAGGACACGGCCCTCTCAAGGCCGGTGCACGGGTTCGAGTCCCGTACGCGCTGCCATTCGCTTAGCCCGTGTAGGGAGCGGCCACTTCCCCTCGGGAAACAGCTTCCAGAGCGGTTTGGAGAGGAATCAAAAGTCCGAGAGACTAGGGCCAAAGCAAACCGAAAAACCTATCAAACGTAGAGGCCAAAAAGAGACGAAACGGCCAAGAAAACCTTGAAAAACAGCAACAAACAGCAACAAACTTGGGAGCGTGGAAGCGAAGTGGTACAAAGCTCGAAATTGCTACAGGGTTTGGGTCCCAGCAAGACTGTCGGAAAAGGGAAAAGATTGCCGGCGATTTTTTGAAACGAAAGAGCAAGCGGAAAAATTCATATTTGAGGCGAAGCGAAGCGGCTCTGTCGAACTTGCGGAATTAGCGGTCGAGGAAAAGCATGTCCTGGGCGTTATTCGCCAATCTCAGAATTATGAACCCAGACTGCTGCTGGAAGCGTGGCAACGCTTTCAAAGCCAAGGAATGGGCAACGGCTCAAATCTCACGGTCCAGCAGCTCTGCGAAAAATTTCTCACTCGACAGATAGCCGAGCGCCGCTCTGTCCAGACGCTTGCAGATGATCGCTGGCGACTGAATGCTTTTTCCAGAGCGGTGGGCCACGCGAGAGCTGCTGCCGTCAAACGCTCGGATATCCTGCGATATCTTGAAGGGATTCCGCCAGGCACGAATCGGCGATCGCATTATAAGACTTTGAGGAAGCTGTGGCGCTGGGCTTTCGATCTCGGTCATGTCGAACATGATCCGATGAACCGGCTGAAGCCACTCGACTCATGGGGAGTCAACAATGAGGTGTTGAGCGTGGAGTTGTTCCAACGTTTCTTGCGGGTTACGCAAGGCCTGGAAGCGCCAAGGGAGGGTGTGAACGTAAGCGGCAAGTATAGACGCCTGCTGCCGTATTTTGTCCTGGGAGGCCTGCAAGGATTACGAACCTGCGAGATGGTGAGAGAACGCGCCGATTATCCGGTCATTGAGTGGCGGGATTTTAAATGGGAAAAAAATTTGATTGTGGTGCGCGACGAAGTGGCTAAGCAAACACGCGCGCGCGACAAGCTACGGTATGTGCCGCTGGAAGCGGCCTCGGTTAAGCTGTTGCGCTCCCTCGCTGGTGACGGCCCGGTGATTCAGATTGCGAGGCGTGTGTTCCAGAGCCTCCGTCGCGAGCTCTGCAAGGAGATGAGAGTCCGGTGGCCTGAAAACTGTTTGCGGAACAGCTACGCCACCTACGCGCAAACATTTCGAAGTTCTGGAGATGTGGCAAGGGCGATGGGTGACGCGGAAGGGACCGTGAAGCGGTTTTATGTGCAGACACTGGAGCCTGGGGTCGGAAAGAATTGGTTCAACCTTCCGGAGGACCTAGCCAATAGTTAGCCCGACTATAAGCACAACATCGCAATGGAGGCGAATATCGAATTAGGTCGCCGAGGGCGTTATCTTAGGGCGCTATCTAAAAGCGCCCTTTGGAGGCGTTAATCATGGTTCGAATCCATGCGTGTTAGCCAATTCTCTCGAAGCCTTGGGAGCCGAGGTTTATCCAAAATCTCGTTTGAGCACTTCGACGACAATTCCAAAATCGGTTGAAACCGTCAGCCAAACAGACAATGGTCGATGAGTCTCCGGGAACACCTTCCAGGCAAGAAGCAACTGATGATGGCCGGCAGCTGGTGGGCGGTCAGCAGTTCTGCTATGCACTCTTTCTTTCGATCATGTTCTCAGTTGAAGCCAGCGATGCCGAACGTCTGATCAAGATCAATTGGTCTGGCCAAGTCGATTTGGACGAGATGCGCAGATGCGCTGAGGAAATCGGCGTGAAGGCCTCAAAGATGCGGCCCGGGTTTCGCGTCTTGACTGATATGACTGACCTCGAGTCAATGGATCATGCTGGCGCTCCTTACATTGGCTCGGTTATGGATCTCTGTGTGACCAGGCAGGTCGAACACGTCGTCAGAGTCATTCCCAATCCGCATAAGGACATCGGCTTGAATATTATGTCCTATTTTCACTTCGGCTCGAAGATACGGGTCACAAATTGCGAAAATCTGGCTGACGCCATGCGGCGACTTGCCGAATGAAAGATCGTTTAACCAACGATTGCGCAGATTGAGAAAGGTTAAAAGAGTTGCAAAGGGTGGGTGATCCGCCGCCGCTTCGTCACGCTGTCATCTTGATGCTGAAAAAAACCAAGCTAGCAGGATTCCCGACATTTGAAGGCTTGCCCAAGGCTTCGCACGCTCCCGATGCCATCTGCGCGTTGGAAGCAGCCACTTGAACCCGCCTTGATGGCAAAGGGTCTGACGAGGTCAACGACCTGTTCCAAACTCCAACTCGGGTGTTTCAGCAAGATCGAAATTTCTGACGCTTGATGGGAATACCTAAAATGAGGTATCTGAGCACCTGTAGATCCTTTATTTAAGCGATTTATCTAGGGAGAATCGATTGGCGACCCTAACGGGATTCGAACCCGTGTTACCGCCGTGAAAGGGCGGTATTATGTATTTGTAGATCGTTATTAATGAATTACTTATGACTGTAGAGATTATTTGTTGCGCAAGATGTTACGCAAAACTCTCGCGTTTACCGCCCTGGAAGAGATGGTAACTCAGGTTAGAACAACGTGGGCACAGCAAAACTCGTGGGCCCAAGAGCAGCGTAAAGCGCGAACGTATTCGCCCTGAAAACCACCAAAATTGACTTCAAAACCTTTCTCTTTTGGGGAAGAAATTCGGCGACGGCTCGGCCGGCGTGAAGGTGCTTGACCTGACGACCGAAAAACCGGAATCCGTCACGCGGCAAGCGATGCTCGTCGAAGAAGCGATGTCAGCGGGGATGGAGACCGACCCTGAAATAGTGTGGCTCGCGGAACGCCTTGCTGAGTTGTTGCCGGCCGCGTGTTTACGCTTACGCGCAGGAGAGACTCGGACTAAAACATCCGGTCACTTCACTCAGGCAGCTTGGTTCGATCAGTTGCGATCGATTGCGGATTCCATGCGCCAGAAAAAGTAGCGCAAAGAGAAATTCACTCGAGATCGCGCGTGGGAAAAGGGGTGTCACATCCCCTTGGGATAGATCGAAATTGCCCATTATTCGTCTTCAGTCGGAGGGCGTCGTCGGAACCTTACGTGACGCACTAACTGAGTTGCCAATCGCCCCAGTTCGCCCTTCTGGCGTGTGGTTAGAAAATTGAGGACCTCACGGGCATCTTTGCGATATTCTGCCCGGTGATCCGTCAGTGCATTGGGCCACCTCTCTTTGGCTACCGCAATATCAACTCCTGCTAGAATTTGGTCCAAGAGTTCGGGTTCTTCGGCGAGGAGCGTAAGCAATTGGAGCATCCCTTCGGGAAAGGAGAGCTCGGCCACACCCTTCGAAAAATGAGCGATATTCGAGCGAACGATTTCTTTCGCTACGTTTTCGTCGAGGGCCGCGACTCGCGTGATCACGTAACCGTCGAAGAGCCATCCTGCGTGATCGCGTTCCAAGTTGATTCTCCCGCCGTTGGACAGGACTGTGCGAGCGGATTCGGGACACAGTGCAATAATTCGCGAGCCAATCTCTTTCATCTTGCCGGCGTGTTTCAGCAGCCATGAGCCAACAGGTTCGTGTGATTTTGAATCTAGCACCAGCTTCGACAACAATAGCGTTAATTCCCGGCCCGGTATTTCGAGTTCGTCGACGACGGCTGCATCCAACGCATTCCAGTCCATTGCTTGCACCAAGGCTCGATGCTTAGCCGGATGTGCCCGGCACACCCAGGCGAGAAGTCGAGCGTAGTTTTCCCATTCTCCAAAGCGACATGAAATGATTCCCGCGACCACCTCCGTGGGCTGCAGGCCCTCAAAGATCGTCTTGGTGATTCGTCTTTGCCTCTTGCTTGGTTTGGAGTCGAAAAACAGCCCCTCCCCGAGGACCCAATGCGACATCGCAAAGAGTTCCCGAAACGTGCGCATTGAGTCCCGGGCGATTTCCCGGGCGAGAAACGGGGCCGCGATCCCAAAAAGCTCCAACGCAAAATCGAAATCGAAACACGCGATGGCTTGGACGTATTCTGGGAGATCGCCAAGTTGGGTTGATGATAGGTTCCTGACCGCAGCTCGAATTTTGTCGCGAGGTAAATGCTCCGCGATAGCAGAAGTCGACGCGTCGGCTTTCCCGACAGAGAGTCGGCTCAAAAACGATCCCCAAACGTAGCCATTCTCTAATGAAGATAGACCGACTTTTTGCGCCACTGCTTTGTAGTCAATGCCAGCGAGCAGTTCCGTGGCCTGTTTGGAGGAATCGTTTCGAATGTTGTTTAGCACTCCGCCTATAGCGTAGGCGTCAGTTGCATCCACTCCGGCAACCCATGAACGAAGCAGGTCTCGGTGTGCCATTATTTGCGCCAGCACCTTTTTATTCCGCCGACCAAGTAGTCGTTCCATGACGAAGCATGCATCGCGGATTTCAAGGTGGGACTTTGCTGAAACACACCGTGCGACAAGTTCGGCCTTAACCTCGTCCACCACTATAGTGTCATCGTGTGGAAGCCAAATATGGTGCAGGAGCCAGGAAATGCCCCTCAAAGGCAACGACACGTCGCGCAATGTGTCCTGAAGGAGAGTGACGATTTGCGCGTATTCGTCGCCCTTGCGCATGCCGAGTGAGACCTCAATGATAGCGCCAGCCGACATGAGGTGAAGGCATCTTACTGCGTCGGAAATCAATATGGCCCGTTGGCGAACTAGGCTGTCGAGGGCTGAGCGCACCCACGTCTCACTTTTCCCAATTTTGGCAGATGCAGTTATTAGGTCAGCGATTGGCGTGCCAGCGTCCAACGTCGCTAACTGGCGCGCTGAAATCAGCACTAGCAGCAAATCCGCCTGAGCGAAATCACGAGCTGCGCCGAGCATTTCGCGGACCTTCCGATTGCCTCCTCGCAGCACATAAACAAATTGCCATGGCGTCTGCTCCTTTGCCGCGTGGTCGATGCGGGATTCAATGCGTTCATCGAGAAATCCGTCACCGATATGCGAATCGAATTGTCGCACCAATGGCAGTAGCGTTTGGCGATTGTTACGGCAATGGGAGGCTAGCGCTTCAACGGCAGTCTTTGCTGCCGCCCTAACTGCACCGTGCTGCTTCCCACTGGGGTCGGTCGTGCCAAATACTAGCTTCAAGCGTTCATTAGCCAGCTCATGTAACTGCTCGATCATGTCGCTGGCAAAAATCTGACTGTCGTCCACGACAGCTACGGTTTGCCAACCTTGCGTTCGGATTACATCGA
>Ga0209656_10003583_pt1 | contig 10042 bp, 5 predicted proteins | sample BogFormECP12_OM2_FD_188239 | JGI IMG/M metagenome (GOLD analysis project Ga0209656, IMG submission 188239) | Bog forest soil microbial communities from Calvert Island, British Columbia, Canada - ECP12_OM2 (SPAdes) (version 2) | ecosystem: Environmental > Aquatic > Freshwater > Wetlands > Bog ... | reverse complement strand
GTCGCGCGGGCCGGTGGGTCCGGCCGCCTGAATCGCATTACGGCTCTCCTTATTGCTTTCCAGGTTGAAGCGGTAGTTGAAGCTGGTGTAGATGTCCTTGAAGTTGGCATCGGAGGCAATGCCTACTCCGCCGAAGTTGCTGCCCGTGGCCGTCGGCACGTAGGCGTTATTTGTGGCTTGCGGCGTTCCACTGGTGTTCTGGTCAATGAAGGCGATGGAATAGTTGTAGCCGCCGGTATGCAGACCACCGCTGAACTCAACTCCTTTGCTCGAGCTGGCAACCGTGAACACGTTATTGACAAACTGCTGGTTAAACACCGGGTTGACTGCGCCGATGTTGGCCTGTGAATAGATGTCATAAGGGCTGATCCAGATGGACTTGGACTGGGTGAACGGTATTTCGAGCTCGACCTGGCCAATGCGCAGGTTGAGGGCGTGCGGCGGCAATTTGATCAGCCGGCCGATGTTGACGAACTTTAGATAGGCTTCGCCCAGGCCACCGTTGCCATTGGCTCCGCTGACGCTGATGTCGTCATCAACCCAGAACGCGATGTCGCTTCCGAAGTTGCCCGCACTGAAGATGCTGAAGAACCCGGTTTCGAAGTCGGTGGCCGGAATATACGGCCCCACGGTTCCTTGCGGAAGCAGCTTGTTGTATTGGTTACGGTTGCTGCCGGTGTACTGGAAGTAGTTGTTGTAGCGCAGGCCGATCGGCGGGATTCCAGGTATGGTGCCGGGCCAGATGGCGTGGGGCCAGAGTTCCGCGTTGGCAGGAGCTCCCAACATGACCGGCGGAATCTTGATCATCGACTCGTCGTCCTTGGGGAACTTGAAGCCTGCGTCCTTGAAGGCCTTTCCGAAGTCATTGAGCTTGGGGAAGTCAATGTGGCATGTGCTGCAACTGGTGCCGTACATGCGTGAAAACGCTGGAATTGCAAAGCTTTCGCGCACCGAAAGGATCGAAAAGAGAAATGCGAGGAAGAGCAAAGACCCGTTCATCATACGGAACAGACGTCCACTCATGCCACCCTCCTTGGTGGACAGCGAAGCAGGAAAGTTGCGATGTCCCGTTGCCCACGTGTGACTTGCTTAATGGACTGAAAGTATTTCGCCTGAATGAACCATTGGGCAGTGACGCACATCACAGCACTCGGTGACGGAAGCGGCTCGGCACCCGAACTCCTTGAAGAAAAGCCTCCCGTCCCGCCCTGCGTAACACACCTGGAGATGGTCGCGGGCCAGAAGTCCTAGGGCTGTATCGGAAGCGCCCCTGTGAGGAATCAGGAATCATGTTGTGGGTGTGCGGGCGCTTTCGATCCAGCGACTTGAAGGAAATTGCGGGCTAGACCTGGATGCGATGGTCAAGCGAGGCAGCATTCGTGCCTGGTCTTGTACAGGCGCTCCGGCTTCTTCGCTGACGGTGGTGTCGAGATCATGACGCCCACGATTCTGTCGCACCGCGACGCCATCGAGTTGGCTGTTTCAAAGGAACGTTTTCCGAGCCTTCCCCGGCCGACAGGAATAAGAATTGCTGTCGATACTCCGAATCAAGAGGGCGACTCAAATCCTCGTTAGTACGCCGATCACTGAAACCAACTGCAAGCAACCAGATAAGCGGCCACGCCTGTCGTTTCGACTCAGCCCGCCACACGAGAACTTCAGCACCGAGCCTACCTGCACACTGACTGTGGGGCGCATCCGATACAGCACTAGGGTTTCGGGCCAACGTCCAGTTTGATGACCATCCTTCCGTAAATTTGAATTGTGTCCATGAGCTCTACGAAGCTGCGACCGTGACTGGCCGTGAGGATCAACTGGCCAGTAGTGCCGACGATGATGGAGTAGGACGCTCGGTGCGGAGGGAGATCTCGGACTCCCTCATGTTCGTCTGTGATTGCCGTCACATCGCCATCCCCGTACGAAATGGAACTATAGGTAAGAGCGCGACTCTGGGGGACGTGTGCCTTGGATGAACTGACAACACCGGAATCCAATTCAATGAAGGATGCGCCGATGCGGTCGTCACAGACCGCGTCGTACCGTGACGAAGGCGAAGTACGGGCCATGCGTTTTGCTATGCGTATTTCGCTGGCCTTCGGCGTGTTGATGCTGGTTGGCAAGATGGCGGCCTATTTTATGACGGGCTCGGCGGCCATCCTGTCGGATGCGGCGGAGTCTGTGATTCACGTTGTCGCGGTTGCGTTCGCGGCGTTCAGCCTGCGGCTTAGCACCAAGCCAGCCAAGCCGGGTTTCCTGTATGGCTACGAACGCATCACCTTCTTCTCCGCCGGATTTGAGGGCGCGATGATCGTGCTGGCTGCCATCTTCATTCTGTATGCCGCCATCGAGAAATGGTTAAGGGGCCTGCAACTGGAGAACCTGGGAGCGGGCACACTCCTGGTGCTGGCGGCGGGTGTCCTTAACGCCGGATTGGGATGGTACCTGATACGCACGGGACGACGCAGCCACTCGCTCATTCTGGAAGCGAACGGCAAGCACGTACTCACCGACAGTTGGACTAGTTTCGGCGTAGTGGCCGGACTGGGGCTGGTGATGCTGACCAGGTGGAAGCCGTTCGATCCACTACTGGCGATTGCGGTAGCGGTCAACATTTTGTGGTCTGGCGGGCACCTGGTATGGCGCTCGGCGGTAGGATTGCTTGACCATTCCGACCCTGAAGTCGGAAGAGAAATCCGTGACAAGCTGGATTCCCTGTGCAGGGAGTTGGGATTGGAATATCACGGTGTGCGCTTCCGCACAACCGGATACCGGCAGCTGATTGAGGTGCACTTGCTGTTTCCGCACTCGATGGTCGTCGGCGAAGCGCATCGGCTGGCGACGCGTTTGGAAGAACGCTTGCCGTCTGAACTCAGCGTGCCGGCGGAAGTGTTCACTCACTTGGAGTCGGCAGAAGACCACGCGGCAGTGCATGCGAAGGAACATTACACAGGAAAGCCGGAGTCGGCAGGCGCACCACGTCACCGATGATAGTTGTGCTATCGCGCCGACTTCTCCACGGCGCTTTACTCTGAATCTCAACGCTGCTACGCGTAGCACTCACACACTTGCTGACAGAGTGCCGGGAGGGTCTTTTGGGATCCAGCCCGGATAACAGGCAGTTATGGGTGCTCAAAGAGGAGCCCACGCCGGTCACATTCTCGCGTAATTCGGAGCTATTTCTTGGCGGCTCGCAGCATGATACTTATTGCAGCCTGGCGTATTCTGCTTTGGCCTGTTGCAGCAGAGGAATGTCAGGATCCGCGTTCTTCCATTCAGCCAGGAAATCCTGATACGACTTGCGCGCCGGTGCCTTGTCGCCCATCATCACCTGAGCCCTCGCCAGCTGCACTTGCGACAGGGCAGCCAGCGGGCTGTTCTTGGCGATGCCACGATGCGTCAAAATCTTCTTGAATTCTCCAGCAGCCTGCTCCCCCTGCTTCGCCTTCAAGTAGGCTAGGCCACGAACGTACACGGGATACAGGATACCGAAACCCTGGTTACCCAGTTCGTAGGCTTCCGCCTTTTCCAGCGACTTTATCGCTGCCTGGGTGTCGCCGCGCTGCAAAGCTATGGAGGCCTGAATCGTGGGTAGCCAATAGTCCTGCACAATGGTGTCGAGCGGATACTGCTGATTCAGCTTGTCGGCCAGTTTCTGAGCCCCGGCCGCGTCTCCGGCGCGGGCGAGCGCAACCGCGGCAGCGATCATCTGGTCGTGGCCGGCCTTCAGCGCCAGCGCCTCGGCCGCCTGTTTGCGGGCCAACTCGCGGTTGCCGAACTCGGCTTCGCGGGCCGCCGCCTGCGCCATGAGGGACGCAGCCATCTCCAGATTTTGGGTGTCCTTCGCCTGCTGCTGCGCCTTTTGCGCCAGATCACGTGCCTTGTTCAGCTCTCCCCGATACGCCGCTGTCTCCGATTCGGCCATCAGCATCAGAGCTGCGTCTTGCGGCCTCTCCCGCACCCACTCCGCCTGCTGCTGCATGGCGGCTTGGTCGTGCTCCAGAAAGGCCATGTAGTAACGCTGCTCGTGAAACCATTCATTGTCCTTGTGTATGGCGACGACTTTGTCATAAGCGGCCTTGGCTTCATCCAGCCGCTCCTGGCCGAGGTAGCCATTCAGCATTTCTCCGTAGCCCGCGCCCGATTCTGGGTTCAGTCGCACCGCCTGCCGGGCCGTTTCCAGCACCTTGTCGTACTGGCCCATCGCCACCAGGTTGAGCGGCAGGTTGGCGTACGGAAGATAGTCGTCCGGATAGGCGGCGATCCAATCGGTATAAGTCTGGTTTGCCTTCAGCAGATCGCCGATAACAAAGCTGTAATAGGTGGTTTCGATGTAGTAGCGTTCGCGCTCGCTGACGCGGTCGCGCAGCTCAAACGCCTGGGTGAAGCTCTGCACTGCCATGCCGGCTTCACCGACGTTGTAGTAGGCCATTCCCAGCGAGGCATGGGCGCGCGCGAAATTGGGGTCCAGTTCCACCGCCCGCTTGTGCAACGGGATGGAAGCCTGATCTCCTTTCTGCCACTGTATCTCCCGGCCTTTGGTGAAGGCCTGCAGGGCTTCCAGCGAGGAGGTGGTCGCCTGGTCCAGCGGCTTGTTGTAGCGCTGCACTGAAGCCAGCGACTCGCCCAGCTTCTCGCGCAACTCATCGCCCGCCCTTCCCAACTGCTTCAGGACCGCTTCGCGATTTTCTGCTTCGGAGGCCACGCTCGCCAGGGTGTCGCCGCTTTGGCAGTCAAGCGCGCGCAGTCCGATCATGTAATGCGTGCCTACGCTGTTGATGGTGCCGCTCAGCAGCACATTGCTGTTGCTGCGAAGGCAGACCTCGCGCGCCGTCTCGGTGTCCAGACGCGTGTCCGGCGGTCGGTCCATCAGCTTCAGCGTGGAACGTACTTTCTGGTCGGGAAGCAGTTTCAGGTAGGGCGACTGCTCCAGTTGGATGGCCAGAGCCTGCTTCAAAGTCCCGTCGAACACGCTCTCGCCGGTGGTGTTGATGAAGTCGGCAAGGACGATGGTGTTCTTTTCCGTGAGCTGTGGCCGGCGATTAGACCGCCATTTCACAAACCCGAAGGTCCCCGCTGCAACTACCAGTGCCATGAGCAGCACCGGGATTGCCCACCGTCGCCTGGGCGGAGCCGCAGCCACGCTCTTCTGCGAGGCATCTGAGGCAGCCTGCACGGCCGACACGGAACTTGACGACTGTAAAGTCCGCTCCCCGGACCGGATGGCGCTGCTGGTCAAGGCAGGGTTGATTTCCGAGTCGCGCCGCAAGCGCTGCAACTCGACCCGCATCTCCGCTGCATGCTGGTAGCGCAGCTCGCGTTTCTTTTCCAGCGCACGGCGGATGATCTCCTCCAGGTGCACTGGCAGCGCGGGGTTCAGTTGCGACGGCGGGACCGGCTGTTCGTGCAGAATCGCGCCGCAGATCTCCCCTGAACTGTTGCCCTCGAACGGCATCTTCCCGGTGGCCATCTCGTACAGCACCGCCCCGAAGGAAAACAGGTCGGTGCGCTCATCCACCTCGCGCGCCCGGACCTGCTCGGGAGACATATAGGCAACCGTCCCCAACAGCGCTCCCGGGCTGCTCAGCTGCTCGGGTTCCGGCGTGGTCATGGTCTCCGAAGTGTCGGACGCGGCGGGTGCGTCCGTCACCTTGGCCAGTCCGAAGTCGAGGATTTTGGCGTGCCCGCGCTTGGTGACAAAGATATTGGCCGGCTTGATGTCCCGGTGGATGATGCCGGCGGCGTGGGCGGCATCCAGCCCGTCGGCAATCTCGATACCCAGCGCGACGATGGTGTCCGCTTCCACCGGCTTGGCGGCGATGTGGTACTTCAGCGTCATCCCTTCGAGGAATTCCATGGCGATAAACGCCCGGCCGCCCTCCTCGCCGATGTCATAGATGGTGCAGATGTTGGGATGGTTCAGTGCCGACGCAGCCCGGGCTTCGCGCCGGAAACGGGCCAGCGCGGTGAGGTCTTGCGCTACATCTGGAGGGAGGAACTTGAGCGCGACAAAGCGGCCGAGGCGCACGTCCTCTGCTTTGTACACCACTCCCATCCCGCCACCGCCCAGTTTCTCGACGATGCGGTAGTGTGAGACTGACTGATCAATCATCGGCCCAAAAAATGAGGTGAATATTTAATCTTAGGGGTCATAAGAACCCTAAGTCAAAACTTTGAGGATATTCGTTCTCCGGACGGATGACGAGCAGCCCTGAAGTCATGCGAAATCAGGAACCGGACCGGGTCGGTCGCTCGCGGTCGGCGAGACGCGAAGTCCCCCCGACGTCCTCTTCTGGGAAGTCTGCGGCTGACAAGCGCTGAGATCCCGACGGGCAATACACACATTCGCTGCGTTTGGGATTCGTACCGACAAAACGCCCTACACGGAAGTAATCCACGAGCAAGGTGCCAGATTCACCAACCTGTTTTCGTCTGGACGTTGACGACGTTCCATGCCAGCTCTGCGGGTTCTGCGATCTCGGCCAGCAACGTATACGACCCCTAGAGCCTGAGGTCACACGCACCCGTGACCGGCTTCACTGACAACGGCGCACCGATCTGTACACTGGCAACCAGAGGCGTTGTGTCTCTACGCCCGGATAAGGGCGCGGAAGGCAGTGGATAGTGGGTGGTGGATAGTGGATAGAGCGAAGCGTAGATTTTACTACCTGATTAATGCCGTTCCATTGCGAGTCCCAGATTCTTGCTCGCAAGGCGAAATCCACGCCCATAAGTCCTTTGGAAGCAATATTTTGGTATCTAACTCATTTAGATGCAATATCTTGCGAGGACTAATTTTTTTCGACCCTTTACTTTCAAGATTTTACGAGGACGTAGGGGGGAGGGGGTTATCAAGCAGTATGACTAACTGATTGACAGTGTGTCCCGAAATGGGAAACACTTCGAACGGCACTAAATGTTTATCTATTAGTCAACGTGGTTGATTCGTAGAAAATCAGTCGGCGTCCTCCTGCGCCAGCCCGATTGGCCCAGCGCAGGGAGGAAGAGCGACTCGCTTCCGGGTTCGTCCCGCTACGACGAATGCGCGTTCTGCAGTATCAGTTCACCGTCACATTGACCGGCAACGACGGAATGCCGTTCGTCACCACCACCAGCGTGCTTGGTCCCGTCTCCATTCCGGCGGGAACATCAAAGTGCGTGTAAGTGGGAATGTTGCCGGTCTGAACTCCCATGTAGCTGTGGTTGTGCGTCTTGGCGTAGAACACGTGTCCGGTGGCTTTGTTCGTGATGCGCACCAAAGGATAGTTGGTTGCGGTTTCGAACTCGTCGCCGAACGCAGCAGCTTGCGACCAACCATTGAACAGCTTGCCGGAAACGATGTAGCTCTGGCCGCGCGCCGGAGTGCTGGGATAAGACAAGATGGTCGGAGCCCATGGTTGGAGATAGCTCCCCTGAGTCTTGTAGACTTCGGCGCCGCCGACGAGAACCTCGCCCGTCGGAAGCACGATCAGACTTCCGCCGTTGCTATACAGCGTGGGAGTGAAGTTGGTTCCGTCGAACTCGTAAAGGCGACTCGAGTCGCCCTCGACCAGGACCTTGCCGTTGATGAGAAGCACAGCGAAGTTGTCGCCGGCATTATCGCCGTTGGGAAAGTCCGGTCCGGGAATCCACGTGCCAGGATCGGTTGGGCTGCTTCCAGGATGATAGACCGAAGTGTGTCCGGTGGAAGCGCCCGAATGCAGAGCACCAGTGGCGAAAACAGTCTTGTCGGGCCGTAAGATGGCTGGACCGATTTCACCCGGAGGGCAGTACTCGCCGCCTCCGTACGGAATGCAGCCGACTTCGGGAGGACCCTGCAGATTAGCAATGGTGCTGCCGTCGGAGACCCAGATCTGCTGCGAAGGGATGTAGCGCTCGGAGTTGGGATTGGTGAGTACATCCACGGTCAGGACAGTGCCGTCGGGCATCAGGGTCCAGCCTTCTTCGGCATTCCAGTCGCTCTTGCCGCCGTTCACGCCTACAGCGGTCCACTGCAGTGTGACCGGATCGAGGTCCGCCATCTGGGTATCAAACTTACGGCCGATGAGGAAGTGGCCGTTGGGAAGAATCGTGGACGGCGAATCGCCGATGTAGTCCCAGCCTGGAGGCGGAGTCAGCGGCGTCCAAACGTTCTGGGCGGGATCGTAAATCGCTCCCAGATTGGTGAACGCAAAGCTGCCGAAGTTGTATTCGCCGCCTTCAATCAAGACCCGGCCATCGGCCAAGACCTGCGATGCCATCGCATAGGGATCGTAATTGGAAGCCAGACTGGCAACTCGCGACCAAGTGCCGTTCACGTAGCTTCCGTTGATATCAGGGGTCAGCTTCCACCAGTCCTGCCCCTGGTTGCCTTGCACGAGCACCGTCCCATCGGTCAGCACAAACGGGACGATAGCGCCGTCAGGGGGTTGGTTCTTGAGAGGGGTTATCGTCTGCGCCTGGGAGAGGTTGCAGACGGCGAGCAAAAGTGTGACTACGGCAAGGAACAGCTTTTTTGTCAAAACAGACCTCCGTCTGAAAATCACAAGTGAACATCAATATGCGAAAATTTGTCGCACCATTTGGTTTCGATTGGGGAGTACAGCGATCGGCCAGAACGTCAACGCAAAATTCTCTTTCGGGAGCCACTGCGCGGCGGCACAAAATCGGGAATCAGAGTTCTCAAATTCTGCTTCACGGCGCGACCAGCTGTCAATCAATTTGGGGCAAGAATGTTGTTAAGAATTCCGCCACCCCCGGACGATTGCAACGGCGCCGTCGTGGCCGTGATTGGCACCACCTATGCTGTGATCAAGGCCTTCACGCTGGCAGGTGTGTGGAACATGTTCCAAGGGGCGCAGGCCAACGAAGAGCAGGAGGCGAACTCGCTGGTGAAGGTCTATCGCATTGCTGGCCAGTTACAGGACCCGAATGCAAGAGAAATTCAGGACCTCTGTATCCGCTATGCCGACAATGTGGCGAACCGCGAATGGCCCAATGGAAAACCGACAGATGCCACCGGAAGGAAGTGAGATGATCAACCAGTTCTGGGCGCTCGCCGGACAGGCCCAAGCACATGCGCCACCCAGGAACAGGTAGGCATAATCGTCGCTCAGCTTGGCCTGGTGAAACTGGCGCACCGCCTCGTCCAGGTCGCGGGTCAGCCTCGACACCGTTTGCGCACTCACCACCTCGCCGGTCAACGTGGCCACTACCCGCCCCACCTGCCGGGTGGAAATGCCGCGCAGAAAGGCTTCGCGGATGAGCATCGAGACTTCTTCGGCCCGCCGCTGAAAGCGCTCCAGCCCGCAGGGCAGAAAGCTCTTCTCCCGGGTGCGGGCGATGCGCAGCCGGAGGGTTCCCAAGCGGGTCACGAAATCCCGCTCGTAATACCCGTTGCGGTAGGGCTGTCCCCGGTGCCGCCGCCGTCCGTAGGCTTCGCGCACGGCAAAGCGGTCCCGCTGCCGCTCCGACTGCAGCTCGAAGAAGCCCTGCCACGCCAGCTTCGTCTGCCCATACAAATCGCCCCAAAACGTCTGTTTCATGTCCGCCAGGAAATGTTGGAAGTGCTCGCTGATCGGTGTTACCTTCGCCATCGGGTGTAAGCTCCTTTCCGGGAATGGCTTCTGCTTGCTAGGCAAAGCCAACTTACACCCTCTCGCTTTTTACACAACCAAACTTACGTCACCTGACCGATACCAACGTTTGACTAAGGTATGTTGCTGCGAGAAAATGAAAGAAGCGCAGTCCGACTCGGACGGCGTTCCTTCCGCGAAGTGGGCCTGTGGCGCAGCTGGGAGCGCGCTTCCATGGCATGGAAGAGGTCGTCGGTTCGATCCCGACCAGGTCCACCAAATCTCTCAACAACTTAGACGGGGCGCCTGCTCGCGGATGCGACATTTGTGTCGTGGTTTGTGTCGTAACCCGCCGTTTTGGTGCTTATGGCGAGGGCTTCAAGCGCATTGCGCTTGGCTTCCATGCGCACGTGGCTATATCGCTCCAACATGCGACGGCTGACGTGACCGGCAATCGCCATGATGGTCGAGTCCGAAGTCCCGTTCTCCGC
>Ga0209656_10003581_pt1 | contig 10046 bp, 8 predicted proteins | sample BogFormECP12_OM2_FD_188239 | JGI IMG/M metagenome (GOLD analysis project Ga0209656, IMG submission 188239) | Bog forest soil microbial communities from Calvert Island, British Columbia, Canada - ECP12_OM2 (SPAdes) (version 2) | ecosystem: Environmental > Aquatic > Freshwater > Wetlands > Bog ... | reverse complement strand
GTTGAAAAACTTGTCGTCCGCCGTCCACCAGAACGGATTGTTGATGACGTAGGTCCCTGCAAGCGCCGCGTGTTTCAGATACCCGCGGTAATATTCCACTTCATGGGAAATGCGGTCGACGATGACGCGAAATTCCGCCGGCTCGCCCATTTTTGTTCCGCCCAGCTTTACAAACTCCGCGCTCACGCCATCCTTTTTCCCCAGCAGATTCACCCGAGCGAGGAAAGCCGGAGGAAAACTGAATTCCCGCCCGCACAGCAATCCCACTTTTGTCATAGTTTCCTCCCCTTGCCGGTTCTTGCCCGTTAAAAGGCCTAGTGCACGGTGTTTGCCGTGTGCGACCGGCCGTCGACGGAGCTGGAGCGCGTCTCCGCCACCAGGTGCCGCACCACTTCCTTCAGATCCCCTGTTTGTTGGTACACGCGTAGCTGTCTTTCCGCGCTGGTGCCTTCAGCCATGATGGTGTTCACGTACTCCACCGCGCTTCGGCTGCCCAGATCGTCAAGGACATCGTCCACGAATTCCAGAAGTTCAGGAATCAGTTGCCGCATGTGCACTTCCTGCTCTTTTCCGAAGTCGATCAGCTTACCTTCAATGCCATAGCGCGCAGCTCGCCACTTGTTTTCCTCAATCAGCGCACGCCGGTAGAGACGCCAGCCCATATTCCCCGTATACAGGCGGTGAATCTTCACCACAATCGCCTGAGTTAGCGCGGCAATCGCCACGGCTTCCTCCACTCTCGTGGCCACATCACACATGCGGAATTCCAGCGTTCCAAAGGTCGGATGCGGGCGCACGTCCCACCAGATCTTTTTTCCATTGTCGATGCAGTTCAGCTTCACGAGAAGATTCACGAAGTTTTCGTAGGCACTCCAGGATCCAAACGTCTCCGGTATTCCCGTGCGCGGAAACCTGCGAAATACGGTGGTGCGAAACGACTTCAGTCCAGTATTCCTTCCCATCCAGAAGGGAGAACTCGTCGAAAGCGCCAGCAGGTGCGGCAGGAAATATCGCGCCATGTTCATCATGTCGATGGTCGATTGCTTGTCCGGCATGGCCACGTGGATGTGCATCCCGAAAATCAGCAGGGACCGCGCCAGTTGCCCCATCTCTTCCACGATGTGCTGGTAGCGTTCCCCCGGCGAAATCACCTGCTCAATCCAGCTGGAAAAGGGATGTGTGCCCGCCGCCGCTACGTGGAGCCCAGTGCTCTCCGCCGCGGAAACTAGCTCACTGCGCGTCCGGTGAATCTCCAACCGCAGTTCGCTCACGTTTTCGCAGATTTTTGTCCCGGTCTCCACGATCGACTGGTGCATTTCTCCCTTGATCTGGTCGCCCCAGCCGCGCATGGCTGCTGCCGACAGCAGTTGCACCACGTGCGAACGCAACTCCAGAGTCTCTGGATCTATAATTTGGAATTCTTCTTCGACACCGATGGTAAAGCGGTGAGCCATAGCAGGCCCTCCGGTACGTCTGACAGTTCGGGGACTTCGGAGCCAGTATCATACTCTCACCCCCGCCAAAATTGCATCTGGAAGGGCCGAGCCGACGCCGAGCCGACGCAATTTGGCTCTGGACGCTTCCCCGTGGCTCTTGGCACACTCCTGTGGATGCAAATCACTCCATTTCGCATTGAAGAGTACATGGGCAAGTATGAGTTTGCCGCCAAGTACTTGCTTTCCCCTTCCGACGCCGAATCGCAGACCATCGAAGAGCTTCTCGCCCTCGAGCCCGGTGCCCACGACGCTTTTTTGAAGCATTGGTGCGGCTATACCGAATCTCCAGGCGCACCGTGGCTCCGCGAGGTCCTGGCCACGATTTACACGCAAATCCGGCCGGACCAACTGGTTGTTGTCGCCGCGGCAGAAGAAGCCATCTTCCTGTTCTATCACGCGCTGCTCACCGCGCAGGATCACGCCATCGTGGAAACGCCCTGCTATGAAAGTGCGCTGAGCGTCCCTAAAAGCACCGGCGCGGCCGTCAGCGAATGGCGTCGCAAACCGGAAAACGGCTGGGCGCACGATCTGGACGCTTTCGAAGCCTTACTTCGGCCAAACACGCGCGCCCTTTATATCAATACCCCGCACAATCCTACGGGGCTCCTCATGCGCCCGGAAATCTTCCGCGGCGTCCTGGAACTGGCAGCCCGCCACGGCATTTATGTTTTCTCTGACGAGGTCTACCGCGAATTGGAGCACGACCCTGCCACGCGTCTTCCTGCCGGCTGCGATCTCTACGACCGCGCCGTCAGTCTCGGCTCGGTCAGCAAGACCTACGGCCTTCCTGGCCTACGTCTTGGCTGGCTCGCGTGCCACGACACCGCTTTGCTTCAGAAAATCATCTCCCTCAAGCACTACACCACCATTTGCGCTAGCGCGCCCAGTGAATACCTCACCGCTCTCGCGTTCCGTCATCGACAGAAGTTCATCGACCGCAACCTCCAGATCGTTCTCGGTAACCTTCGCCAACTCTCGGCCTTCTTCGCGCGCCATGCGGACCGCTTTTCCTGGACTCCTCCCAACGCCAGCACCATCGGCTTTGCTCGCCTGCTGCCGGAACAAGATGTTCAGGCCTTCTGCGAAAGGCTGGTTCGGCAAGCCGGCGTACTTCTCCTGCCCGGGACGGTTTATGACCAGCCGGGGCACATCCGCTTTGGCTACGGCCGCCGCAACATGCCGGAATCCCTCGCGCAATTCGAAACTTGGTTTATGTCCCGTCCCTGAGTCCTCCGGCTCCGACTGCCCGAAAACCCAACCATCTGTTCTGTTAATAGTGCAGTCCTCGCAAAACTATTGGTGCTGCCCCGGCGAAGCTCGCAACTGGGATTTTTCTCTGATCAAGACTTGGACGATTCGGGAGCGCTTTGCCATCCAATTCCGAGGCGAGTCCTTTAACATCCTCAACCACCCCAACTTTACGAATCCTTTCGGGGTGGGTGGCCAGCTTGGAAACGTCGAGCCGTCGAGCTCGTCCTCGTTCGGGTACGCCAGTGAGACCCCGGACGTTGCAGCGGCAAATCCAGTCATGGGCTCCGGCGACAATCGGGCGGTCCAGCTCGGTCTGAAGTTCAAGTTCTGAACTTCTTCGCTGCCAAAAAAAAATAAGGGGCGCCCGGAGAGAATCGGAGCGCCCTTTTTTTATCTTGATCGTCGAGCTTGTGGTGTCTCGTCGGGAGCTACGCTGCTCCCATCGATCTCCTCGCTTGGAAGCATTCCCGGCAAAACACCGGGCGTCCCTGTGTGGGCCGAAAGGGAACCGTGGTTTCCTTACCGCATTGCGAGCAGGTCGTCTTGGTCTCCGCTCGCATCTGGGGGGCTCCGCCTCCGCCTCCGCCTCCACCTTCGGCACGCTTCGCTTTGCATGCCTTGCAGCGCTTCGGTTCGTTTTTGAATCCCTTGTCGGCGAAAAACATCTGTTCGCCGGCGGTAAAAACAAACTCAGCGCCGCACTCCGAGCACTTCAGGACCTTATCGTGGTATTCCATGAGCCGTTCCCCCTGGACCCCCAATGGGCAGTGGGACCGCGCTCAGCTTGTACCTTTGGCCTGTATGTAACCTAGACCTGTAGTCCGGGAATGCCGGGCACGGATCCCTGGGGCCTGCGGGCGAAGAAGTTGAACAAATACCCAACGTGTCTGCCTGAAAGGGGGCCTGATCCCGGAAGTGCGGCGCTGGAGGGCTGCGTCTCGTGCAGGAATTAATCCTGCTCGCGACGCTGCTTTTTGCGCAGTCGCTTCCGCGAAAGCGCTTCTTTGGCCCGGCGCTTTTCACCGGGCTTCATATAGAAGCTGTGCTTCTTTATTTCCTTAATGATGTCTTCCTGCTGCACCTTGCGCTTGAAGCGCCGCAGTGCATTCTCAAGAGACTCACTCTCCTGGATAACTACTTCTGCCAAAGGTATTTCACCCCAGTTCCGGTTCGGATTAGTCACACACAGTGCTTACCGCCATACTGCAACACTGCACCTGGTTACATTATCTCACGAGGTGGCTGGCTTCTTGTAGTCAATTCCCCCTGTCCAAGTCAAGTACTCTTTCTCAGTTCACTCCCTCAGCAATCCCGGGTGATGGCCAATCGACTACCAGTTACTGAAAGAATAAATCGCCTACCGTCTTTCTCCGGGTGCCTGCACTTGCATCTGCTGATACACTGGGGTGCTTTGAGAAACCTGCCTCGGGAGCCGGCCTACATGCCCGACATGCGCGATGCCCTTGGAGTTCTCCTCGCCGGTGGTCAAGGTGAACGGCTTTGGCCTTTGACGCGTGACCGCGCGAAACCTGCAGTTCCTTTCGGTGCGCTCTACCGCATCATCGACATTACCCTTTCCAATTGTGTCAATTCCGGCCTCCGCCGCGTTTTCACTCTCACCCAATACAAAGCACTGAGCCTCTCTCGCCACATTCGCGCCGGATGGTCGCCTCTGATGGGGCTAGGCGAATTCATCGAAGTGCTTCCGCCGCAAATGCGCGTTTCCCAGCAGTGGTACCAGGGCACTGCCGACGCCGTTTATCAGAACATCTATTCGATTGGCAGCGAGCGATCCAAGTACGTGTTCATTCTTTCCGGCGATCACATCTACAAGATGAACTACGCCAAAATGCTGCAGCAGCACACGGACTCTGGCGCGGACGTCAGCGTTGCCACCATCCAGATTCCAGCTGCCGAAGCCGCCAAGCAGTTCGGGGTGATTGAAACCGACAAGAATTGGCGGATCATCGGGTTTGAGGAGAAGCCGCAAAAACCCAAGACTTCTCCGCATAAACCCACCCACTGCAACGCCTCCATGGGCGTCTATATTTTTAACACCCAGCTGCTGATTCCCCTGCTGCTTGCTGACTCCGAGGATCCCAAGTCCGCTCACGATTTTGGCAAAGACATACTTCCCCGCATCATCGCCAAGCATCACGTGTTCGCCTACAACTTTGTCGACGAGAATAGCCAGGAATCGCTTTACTGGAGGGACGTCGGCACCATCGACGCCTACTACGAAGCGAACATGGACCTCGTCAGCGTTTCTCCGGTCTTTAACCTATATGATAAGCAGTGGCCCTTGCGCGGCTGGCAGCACCAGTATCCTCCCGCAAAATTCGTCTTTGCCGATTCTGACCGCATGGGCGTGGGCATCGACTCGATCGTCGCCGGCGGCTCGATTCTCTCCGGCGGGCGTGTGCAGAACTGCGTAGTGGGCTATGACGTGCGCGTGAACAGCTACTGCGAAGTGGCCGACTCGATCATCTACAATCACGTGAACGTGGGGCGCCACTCCCGCATCAAGCGCGCCATCATCGATCGCCACGTCAGCCTTCCCGAACACACCGAGATCGGCTACGACATGGAGGCCGACCGCCGGCGTTTCCATGTCACCTCGTCAGGAATCGTCGTGGTGGTTCGCCAAGAGTCCCTCATCGAAGAACCCGAAGCTCAGTAGGGCCTTTTTTTCATGGGGCCGGCGTGGAGTGCTGGCGGTCACGAGGGCGCTTCGGGGGACGAGGGGGCTGGCCTAAAAGCGCCCCCCTCGAAGAAAGCAACTCCGCTCGAGTGGCCCGTAACGTCTGCGCGGCCAGGAATCACAACTCCCCAGTCAGGTGTTCCCCGTCACTCGCGGCTCTCGAGGGCTCTGCTACAATCATGGGTTCTATTTCACCCAGGAGCCATCACCGTCATGTCCACCAAAATTACCCGCGTTCATGCCCGCCAAGTCCTTGACTCGCGCGGCAATCCGACCGTCGAAGCCGACGTAGCTCTCGAATCCGGAGCCTTCGGCCGCGCAATCGTTCCTTCCGGCGCTTCCACCGGTGAACACGAAGCCCTCGAACTGCGCGACGGCGATAAGTCCAAATACCTTGGCAAGGGCGTTCAAAAGGCTGTCGCCAACGTCAATTCTGAACTTGCCAAGGCCGTCACCGGTAGCGATGCCACCGACCAGCGAGCTCTCGATCACAAAATGATCACGCTCGATGGCACGCCCACGAAATCCCGGCTCGGCGCCAATGCCATCCTGGCCGTTTCCATGGCGGCAGCGCGTGCCTCTGCCGTGGCCCTGAAGCAGCCGCTCTACAAATACCTGTCGCGCTATTCCACCGATACCTCTGCCAATCTTTTGCCCGTCCCGATGATGAACATCCTCAATGGCGGTGCGCACGCCGACAGTTCGGTCGATTTCCAAGAATTCATGGCTATGCCCGTCGGCGCTGCGTCGTTCAGCGAGGCGCTTCGCTGGGGCGTCGAGGTTTTCCACGCGCTGAAGGCCGCTCTGAAAAAGCACGGGTATTCCACTTCGGTCGGTGATGAAGGCGGCTTCGCGCCAAGTTGTAAGTCCAACGAAGAAGCGATTCAAATTGTTCTCGAAGCCATTACCGCCGCCGGCTACCAACCGGGCGAGCAGGTTGCCATCGCACTCGATCCCGCCGCGAGCGAGTTTTACGACCGGGCCGGCGGCAAGTACATCTTCAAGAAATCCGACAAGTCCGTTCGCTCGTCGGCGGAAATGGCTGCCTATTGGACCAGTTGGGTGGAAAAATATCCTATCGTCTCGCTGGAAGATGGCATGGCCGAAGACGACTGGTCGGGCTGGAAATCGCTGACCGAGAGCGTGGGCAGCAAGACATCCAAGAAGAAGATTCAGCTTGTGGGCGATGACCTGTTTGTCACCAACACGGAGCGGCTCTCCCGCGGCATCAACGAAGGAATCGCCAACGCCATCCTCATCAAACTCAATCAGATTGGCAGCGTCACGGAAACCATCGATGCCATCGAGCTAGCCCGCAAGGCCGGATACAACTCCGTGATTTCGCACCGCTCCGGTGAAAGTGAAGACACGTTTATCGCCGATCTCGCCGTGGCCACCGCTGCCGGGCAAATCAAGACCGGTTCCGGTTCGCGCACGGACCGCGTCGCCAAGTACAACCAGCTCCTGCGTATCGAGGAAGAACTCGGCGCCACGGCCCGTTTCAACGGCAAGGCCCCCCTGAAGTAACCTGCTCTCGCGAGGGGCGCAGAGGCACTGCGCGCTCTCGCGGAACCTGGTTTTAGAGCCAACGGGGGCCCCAACCATCGTGTCGCTGCGGCCCTTGGTATCGCTCCCACTATGCCCAGAAACTCCACAGTTATCCTCAGTCTTTTCTTTTCGCTGGCCGCGGCACTTTCCCTTGCGGGAAGTTCTTTCGCGCATCCTTGGTTGCATTCCCTGTTCACTCCCTTGGCTACCCTCTTCCTTCTTTGCCTCGCGCTCTCAAATGGGCGGTCGTCCCATAAAACGTATGTTCTCTGGATCTCGATTGGTTTGTTCTTCTCGCTGCTCGGCGACATCGCTCTGCTCGGTCCCACGCGCTATTTTCTTTCTGGGCTCATCGCTTTTCTGTTCGCCCACATCGCTCGTCATCGCCGCCCTTCTGTATGACGTTTTGCGCCCCGGCCTCCCAGGCGCTTTCAAATGGCCGGTCGCCCTCTACGCCATTCTGCTCGCGTTGATGGCCGGCCAAGCCATGGGCCGCGGCCTCCTGCGGCGATCGCTCCCCGCATGGCTCGCTGCCATGGGCGCGCTGCTCTTCCTGCTTTCCGACGCGCTTCTCTCGATCGACCAGTTCCGCTCGCCCGTGCCTTCGGCCTCGCTGCTGATCCTTTCCGCTTACTTCCTGGGCCAATGGTTGATTTCCCTGTCCACCCGAAAACCTTAACCCGCGCTCGCTAACTTCTTGCAGTCGTTTCATTTGCCTCCACCTGTGACGGTGGCCACATCCGCTCGGTTCGGATGCAGTGGAAGCTGCGAAGCAGGCGCAAGCGCTCCTTTACGGAGAAATGCCGCGACAAGCCGCCATACTCGCATTCATCGATGTCTTTTGGATCCTCGGTGTTTTGTGCCTGGCGATGATTCCGCTCATGTTCGTTTTGAAGAAATCACCACCGCAAGCGCCATCGCCGCGGTGGCATTAAAGTTGTGCCGCTGGAGGGCTAGAGTGTTTCTTTTCGTGGCGGAGATGGGCAGTGACGAGGCGGATTTCTTCCAGGGTGATTTCTGCCGGCAGGGCTTTCTTCAAAGGTCCCAGCAAGTCCAAACCGCGCTGGACGGCGGCGTTTTGAATCAACGCGAATCGCTCGGCTCCCACCCAGGCAGGATCGAATGCCAATCGACCCTGCTCGACGAGGTTGGCGATTAACGCCACCACGGTGGCAAGCTTGCGCCCGCGGAGTTGAGCGATTTCGGGTAAGCTGTGGCCCTGCTTGAGGAGTTCCAGCGTCTCCTCGGATGCATCTGTTGCGCGGGCATGCCATTGCTGGCTGGCGCGCTCGCCCGCCTGGAAGTGTCGGAGCACCTCGAGGATTTCCTGACCGTATTCCGCGCACTTCGCTTCGCCGATACCGGAAACCTTGCGTAATTCGCCGAGGGTCTTGGGCTGCACGGCGCAGATTTGTTCGAGCGTGGTATCCTGCATCACCAGGAAAGCGGGGCGATTTCGCTCTCGGGCGGCGTTTCTTCTCCACTCTTTCAGAAACTCTCGCAGCTCTTCATCCACCGTGACGGAAACGTGCCACTGGTACGTTGCGGCTTCGGCCTCGCGAGCCCGCCCCAAACGAATGCGCTGTTTGCGTTCATTCCTGCTTCCGGATTCGCGCTTTGCCTGTTCGGCGCTGGGAGCTTCCAGCCAGGCAGGAGCGCCCGCGCAGCAATCACAAATCCCGCAACCTTTCCAAGCTCGTTCTTCACCAAAATAGGCGCAAATCTGTTTCTGGCGACACTGCGAACTTCTGGTGAAGCCTTCCAGCTGTGCGAAACGCTTTTGTGCTGCTGCATATTCTCGGGGATTGGTGATCTTGCTCATGAAATATTCGCGCAGTCGCTTGTCTTTCCATTCCCAGAACAAGTAACAGTCGGCAGGAAGTCCATCGCGTCCGGCACGTCCGGTTTCCTGGTAAAGCTGCTCGATGCTATCGGGTAGGCCGAGGCGGATGACGGCACGGACGTTGGGCTTGTCGATGCCGAGTCCAAAGGCGATGGTGCCGACCAGGATGCGCACCTCCTCGGTCATCCACTTTTCCTGATTTTCGCGGCGCGCCTCGTTGCTCATCTGGCCGTGATATTCCACCGCGGCGATGCCGTGCTCGCCGAGCAGATCGACGACCTCGCCAACGCGCGCCACAGTGGGCGCGTAGACAATCACGTTTCCCACTGCCGCCGATTTCACCGCTTTCAGCAGCAGTTTGTCCTGCATCCCGCCCTGGCAGGACTTCACCAGGTAGCGCAGATTCGCGCGGCGAAAACTGAGCACCGCGCAGTAGGCGTCGCGGAGCTTTAGCTGCTCCACGATGTCGTGGCGAACGCGCTGGGTGGCGCTGGCGGTGAACGCGGCAATGGGCCGCTCGGGAAAGAGCGCGCGAAGCTTGCTGAGCTGACGATACTCCGGGCGGAAATCGTGGCCCCATTCGGAAATGCAGTGGGCTTCATCAATGGCGAAGAACGAGATCGCGACGTTCCTCAACCAATCGGCTGTGCCCTCCATAACCGCGCGTTCTGGTGAAAGGTACATGAGGCGAAATTCGCCGGCGATGGCCTTTTTCTTGATGACGCTGCGTTCGGCTTCCGCGACCGAGCTGTTCAGAAATACGGCGGGTATGCCCATCTGCCGGAGTTGCGCGACCTGGTCTTGCATCAAAGCGATGAGCGGCGAGATCACGATTGCGGTGCGATCTTCCTGCACTACGGCGGGGAGTTGATAACAGAGCGACTTGCCTCCTCCGGTGGGCATGACCACGCAGACATCGCGCCCGGCGGAGAGATGCGTGACAATCTCTTCCTGCTTGGGGCGGAAGGAGTCGTAGCCCCAGTAGCGTTTGAGGGCACCAGCGAGGCGACCGGCGGGCAAGGGCAGTGCGGAAATGGATGTGCGGGAAGCCATGCGAGTGAACCGGTGCGCGCTCCTCGGTGGAAGGAAAGTATGACACGAAACGGGCGCTTTTAGTTCGCTGTGGGAGCCGCGGCAGCTCCGGTTGTGCTCGTATGGAAATTCGACCGCTACGAGTTTTTGACACACCTTTGGTTTCCCCGCTATG
>Ga0209656_10003580_pt1 | contig 10046 bp, 13 predicted proteins | sample BogFormECP12_OM2_FD_188239 | JGI IMG/M metagenome (GOLD analysis project Ga0209656, IMG submission 188239) | Bog forest soil microbial communities from Calvert Island, British Columbia, Canada - ECP12_OM2 (SPAdes) (version 2) | ecosystem: Environmental > Aquatic > Freshwater > Wetlands > Bog ... | reverse complement strand
CGATCAGTTGGCAGACCTCGTTCGGGTGCGGGCCATAGCCCACGAGGTCCCCGCCGCAGTAGACGCGCTCGATGCCGAGCTGCTCGATCCGCGCGAGCGCTGCATGGAGAGCCGGGAGGTTGGCGTGGATGTCCGTGATGACCGCCGCCACCTCGGTCTGGGAGTCGCTGTTCACGGGCCGGATCGTATTAGATCGACAAACGTCTGTCGAATTGATATATGTATATCGATGCCGGTCGATATGGAGCTCTCCCCGAAGGTCAAGCGCGCGGCCGGCGTGCGCTGCTGCGAGCCGGTCGTCTACCCGGACGTCCAGCGCGATCACGCTGTGCGCATGGCCGAGGTCGCAAAGGCCCTGGGGGACCCGATCCGCCTGCAGCTCGTCGACGTGCTTCGCAAACACGCAGGCAAGGTCTGCGTGTGCGAGCTCGTCCCGCTGTTCGACGTCTCCCAGCCCACGCTCTCCCACCACCTGAAGAAGCTCCGCGACGCCGGGATCGTCGACTCCGAGCGCCATGGGCTGTGGGCCTACTACTACGTGATCTCCGACTCGCTGAAGGAGCTATCCGCATGGCTGAGCTGACCGACACCACCACCAGCGCGTGCTGCGCTCCCGAGCAGCAGGCGAGCTGCTGCGCACCCGAGGAAAAGGCCAACTGCTGCGACCACGGCGCGAGCTGCGGCTGCGGCGCCACTGCCAAGCCGGAACCAGCGCGGGATATTCGCGACCAGGTGCACGAGCGCTACGCCGCTGCGGCGCGCGCGATAGCCGAGCAGCAGGCGGGCGCAAGCTGCTGCGGGCCGGCCCGGCCAATCACCGACGCAGCGGGCGACCAGGTGTTTGGCGGCGCCCTGTATGGGTCCGGCGAGGTCTCGCAGGCACCCGAGTCAGCGGTGGCGGCGTCCCTCGGCTGCGGGGTGCCAACGGCCGTCGCGGACCTCAAACCGGGCGAGACCGTGCTCGACCTCGGCTCAGGCGCGGGCGCCGACGTGCTGATCTCCGCCCGCCGCGTCGAGCCAGCCGGCAAGGCGATCGGTCTTGACATGACCGACGAGATGCTGGAGCTCGCACGCAGCAACGCCGAGCAGGCAGGTGTCGAGAACGTCGAGTTCTGCAAGGGCTACATCGAGGAGATCCCGCTCCCGGACGAAAGCGTGGACGTCGTGATCTCAAACTGCGTGCTCAACCTCTCCGGCGACAAGCCCAGGGTCATACGCGAGGCCGCACGAGTCCTGAAGCCGGGCGGACGGTTCGCGATCTCAGACGTGATCGCCGACGAGAACATGGACGATGCGACCCGCGCCGACATGCAGCAGTGGACCGGCTGCATCGCAGGAGCCCTGACCCGCCGTGAGTTCGAAACGGCGCTCAAGGAAGCCGGGCTCGTCGACATCGAGATCCGCGAGAGCCACAGGGTGCACGGCTACGCCTCCTCGGCGATCATCCGCGCACGCAGACCGACCACCGCCACAGCATGAGCGACGCGCACGAGATCCACCTCCACGACCCACAGACGCTCTACCGCCACTGGGAGGAGAGCCAGTGGAGCCCGTGGGAGATCGACCTCACCGCGGACCGGCAGCAGTGGGAGAGCATGCAGGATCGCACGCTCGTGACGTTCGTCCTGGGCTCGCTGATGGTCGCCGAGGAGCGGATCACGACGAAGTTCTCCGGTCTCGTGGGCGCCGACGGCAGCGAGGAGGAAGTCAGCTTCCTCGCAACCCAGCAGGTCGACGAGGCCAGGCACATGCAGTTCTACGCCCGCTTCCAGGACGAGGTCGTCTCCGACCCCGCATCGATCGCGGCCCACGTCGAGCGCGCACGAGCCCAGACCTCATCCGCGTTCCGCACGATCTTCGACGAGAAGCTCGTCGCCGCCCACGAACGACTCGTCGCCAATCCCGGCGACGCCGCTGCGAAGGTCGCGTTCGTGACCGTCTATCACCTCATCCTCGAGTCAACGCTCGGACTGACCACGTTCGAGTTCTCAACTCGCTTCATGGAACGCGAGGGCCTGCTGCCCGGCTTCGTCGCCGGCTACAGCAGGATCCACCACGACGAGCACCGCCACATCGGCTACGGCATCTGGTACCTCCGACAAGCCGTCGCCAAGGACGCTGCAATGGGAGACGTCGTCCGCGCCACGCTGCGCGACCTACTCCCCGCGGTCGCCGAGTCACTCAAACCACCCGAGGGTGCCGACACATCCGTGCTCGGCGCCTCCACGGACGAGCTGCGCGGCTTCGCGCTCGAAGGCCTCACCCGCAGACTCAGCATCGTCGGCGTACCACTCGACACGCTCTGAGCCACCCATCACAAGGCGAGGTCCCAAGAGCCACGGCTCGAGCGCGTCATCGAGCGAGGTCGTAGACCGGATCTCTCACAGCCCGAGCTGTGCTTCGGGCTTATGCGTCAAGGAAGGGAGTAACCATCGCGAGCACCTGATTAGGCCGGCGCGTCACGTCCACGTGCGTCGCGTCGGGGAGGATCGCAAGTTGCGCATCGGGGACGAGGTCGAGCGTATTGAGTGCCTGCTCGATGCTGATGAAGTCCTTTTCGCCGATCAGGATGAGGGTGGGCGCCCGGATCGCGCGAAGCTCGTCGGGCGACCAGTCTTCGATCGCGCCCACCATCGCCCCTGCACGGGCAATCAAGTCGGCAAAGCGATCGGGATGCGGTGCAATCCGGCGGTACTCTGCCTCCCATTCTTGGCCGTCGGCCGCCGTAGGCATTCTGTCGGCGTCAAGTTGTCCATCGAGTGCAAAGTCCCGGCGACATGTAGGTGTGGAAGCGAGCACGAGCTTGCCCACCAGGTTCGGGCGGCGGGTCACGCTTGCGAGGCTGACGCAGCCGCCGAGGCTGTACCCAAAGAGGTCCGCCTGCTCGATGCCAAGTTGTCCGAGCAGGTTCACGATGTCATCCGCGAAGCTCTCAAGCGTCATCTCCCGGGCTCCAGCGCATCGAGTATCCCCACCAGGTCTGTAGCAGTGTCCTCGAGCAGTAGGGTGGAACCATGGGAAGGCAGGCAGGCGTCATGCTCTACGTGCTCGCGCTGGTAACCGTCGTGGTCGGCGTGGACGTCTTGTTCTTCAGGCATCGGTTCTGGGAGCGCCTGATGGTAAACGTCGGGATTGTCCTGGTGTTCGTGGCGTTCTATCTTGGGTTCCTGAAGCGAGCATGAGCGGGACGCCACCGATGAACGCAGCCAACGACAACACCGCAGCGAAACGTCTGCGCGAGTGGTGGGCGTCTCCCCCGCGATCCGGCTTGCAACGCCTGATCGTCCCGTGGGAGTACCGCCACCTCCGCGCCTTTGGGGTCACGCGTATTGCCGGTGGCATCGTCGCGGCCGGCATTGGCGCATTCATACTCTCGTACGGCGCCTACGGATGGGCAGCCTTCTTCCTGGTTGTTGGGGCAGCGAATCTCGCGGGTGGCTACTGGGAGATCACTATCGCTCGCTCCTCACCTCCCCGAGCCTGAGCCCGCGCGCGGCGACATCGCCGCGATTGACCCTCCCGACCGACCGTCGTGAAAGCTCCACCAGGTCGGGGGCCGTGGACTCCTCGGTTGCCGTTGCGGGTCGGCCCGCCCGACCGCTTTGATGCTGTTCGCAGTTCAGCTTGGTCGCCGGCCGTGGCAGGCGACTAGGATGGGGCTCAGGAGGGTGCGTCCCGGCTGCGCGAGATCCGCGAGCCGCTCCCGGATCTCCTCCTCACGCGCGCGGCCGGAACTGACGAGCGCTTCGCACAATGACTCCAAGGACAGGCTGAAGAAGGCCGTGTCCGGTGTACCGCTTCGGATGAGACGCACGCGGCCCTCGGCCTGCACGCCCTCCAGCCCCAGCGCTTCGAGCTCGCTCGGCAGCTTGCGCCCGCACTCCCCGTCGTGTCCCATGGAGGCCATCAGATCGAGCACCGCGTCCGTCACCCGCTCGCCGTCGGCGTCGGGTGGGTAGGTGCACACTGAGGTGAAGTCGTAGTCCTCGATCACGAGCACCCCGCCCGGACGTACCCCCGCTAGCAGGTTTCCCAGCGCGCCCAAACCGATGTGCTCAATCAGCAGGCGCGCGTGGACGACGTCGAACTCGCCGCCGGGCAAGGGCACGGCGGTGATGTCATGCTCAGCGACCTCGACCGAGCCGCCCGCGAGCGGCTCGAGGAACTTCAGGTAGACATCGGCGGCGAACACGCGACCGGTTTCCCCGACCCGTCCGGAGAGCCACTCCACGACCGAGCCGCCGCCCGCGCCGACCTCGGCAACGGACGATCCCGGCCCGACGCCCAGGCGCTCGAGCAGCGCGAACGTGCCCTCATCCCAGAGCCGCTCGATTCCCGCGAGGCGCTCGCGCTCGTCCCTCCAAGCCTGATCGTACGTGTAAGTACCCACCACGCTCCTCCTCGCCGAGAAGCCAAGCCTATCCGAGATGGATCACCCGTGCTCAGCCTGCTCTTACTACCGAAAAGCGGAAGCGGCTTTGCAGCGTTCTGGCCGCCCGTAGCAGGGGCCGATTCCGGCCCAGTGCACCAGAGCGCCGTGATCAAGGCTTTGGCGGAGGCTGATCGTCCGATGAGCGTGGGGGAGGCGCACGCCGCAGTCGAAGAGCTCCTCGGACATCCCGTCTCCCGGGATTCGCTCTGCAGTTGCCTATCACCGGTGCCCGTGCGGCGAGGCTCGGTTTCGAGCGCGTCGCGCGGGGTAGGCCCTGATCTGAACTCTGCGGGGCTACCCGCCGAGCCGCGAGTTGGGCTGCGTTCGGCGACAATCGCTCGGCCTTCTCGCCTGCTCCGGCCGCGCCAACGAGGGCCTAACGGAGAGCAGCGATCCATCCATGCGTTTCACGGAGCCTGAGGGCCTGGGTTTGGCCGGCGGTGCGGCCGGTACCAGCGCGCACGATCTCCGAGCGGCGTCGCGCGCCCAGGCGGCGCTTCCGCTCATCTGACCACCTTCGAGAGTGTTGCGATCACGCGAAAGCAGCGCTCGCTGGACGCATCCGGGCGGGTTGCAGCGCGGAACTCGAACAACTAGGCTCCAGCGGACGCAAGCGAGTCCGTCCCGCTGTCGGGGGGTGCAGAGATCGTTCAGGCCCTAAGCATCGTCGCCGCGCTCGCGACCGCCGCACAGGCGGCCGCTTTGATCACGCTGCACGTGCTGCCAACCGGATACAACCCGCGGAGCGATGCGGTCAGCGACTACGGGGTCGGGCGATATCGCGCTTGGTTCTGGGCGCAGGCCGTGGCTGGTGGAGTGGCCGGGCTGGCACTGGCGATCGCGCTCGCTGAAACCACCCCGTCCATACCCACGGAGGTTGTGGTCGCGCTCCTGATCTCGGTCGTGGCGCGCTTCTTGATCCCACTGTTCCCGACCGACCAGAACGGCAGCCGCTTTCAGACCGTACCCGGGACGATCCACATGATTCTGGCGATCGTGATATTCGCGTCGTTGATCATCGCGGCATCGAAATTCGGTTCGGCGGTCGAACACGAGGCCGCTTGGCACAGCGTCAAGGGCTGGCTCACGGCCCTTCCATGGGTGATGACCGGCGCTGCGATCGGCATCCTCCTGGCCCTCAGAGCCCCACTGCTGAAACGCAAATTCGGGCTCATCGAGCGGCTGCTCTATGTCTCCTCAATTGCGTGGTTCCTCATCGTGTCAATTGAATTGGCGCGGATCGCCGGCTGACGACGGGGCTGACACACTACGCGCGAAAGGAGTTGTGATGACCGATCACCCGTCTAGTGCGGCGCCAGTCGGCGGTCCGGTGAGCTCCAAGCAAGCCACGGCACTCACTACAAAGGTGAGTCCGCGCTCGGTTGCCGAGACCGTTGCCCGTCTCCAGTCGCTCGCAGAGGGGAAGGGTATGAAGGTGTTCGCAGTGATCGACCACAGTGGCGAGGCCAAGAAGGTGGGCCTCGAGCTGCGCGAGACCAAAGTGGTCATCTTCGGCAGCCCGCAAGCAGGGACACCGGTGATGGCGGCCGTGCCGCTCGCGGCGCTCGACATGCCACTGAAGGTGCTCATCTGGTCTGACGGCGGGCAGACGAACGTTACCTACACTGCGCCGACGGCCCTTGCCGCCCGCTACGCGCTGAGCGAGGAGCTGGCAGTGAGACTCGCGGGCATCGACGGCCTAACCGACGACCTCGTCGGCGGGTAGCTTGGGCCCACCCGCCGCGCTCATCAACATGGCGCGCACGTAGCGATGCGTACCTCTCGTCGAAGGACGCGCTCACAGGACGCGCTCAGGTGCCCACCGCGATCAGGCCGTAGCGCGCACCTTAGGTCGCTGGGTGCGCTCTAAGCTCGCTCTCCACTTTGTGGCCGAGCCCACGCAGCTGCCAGCCGGCGGCGATCCAGAGTGCTCCGCGGAAGATCAGCACGATTCCGATTATCACCGCGAGCGTGGCCAGACTGGGACCGGGCACAGAGAGGATGACGATGCCGGCGACGAAGTCGAAGATCGCGATGGCGATGCTTCCCGCTCGTCCCTCGGGCTCGCTGAAGGCTCCGACGAAGCGCACGACTCCGGCCACGATGAGCCACACGCCGAAAATCAGGACAAAGACAAGGAGCGTGTCGAACGGTTTCTTGATCAGCACCAGACCGGCGATCGCGCTGAGCGCGCCGATCAGCGCGAGCATGCCGCGGCCTTCACCCCGGCGAAAGATCGAAGCGACGATCGCCACCACGCCGTCGACGAGCAGCAAGATCCCGGTGATCACGGTGAACGTACCGAGGGTTTCGTGCGGCGAGGCGACGAAGAAGACACCGACGCCGAGCACGGCTACGCCGAACAACATGACCATCCACCACAGACTCGAGAGCCCTTGCAGTTCCTCATCAGCAAATGTTGACATCCTTGACCCCCTCACTCGGAATTGACGCGAGATGTGCACGCATATGACCTTCTCTCGCAGGACTATGCGGCTTTGATGGCTAGCGCGTATCCGGTATTACTACGGACCGTGGTCGGTTGCTTCCCCCCGCTGTAGCCTGCGCCGCCCATTTGTCGACCGGCGGGCCTGGAAAGCTCGCCTCGCGCGTGCAGATGGGTCTGCTGCGACTCAACTTGTTGCTGTTGCTCGTGGTTGCGTTCCTGCCGTTCCCGACCCGGCTCGTCGCTGACGCCCAGCACCACGAAGGCAGCGAGCGTGTGTTTGTCACGATGTATGGGCCCTTTTCCGGGGGATCCCACGACACGCGTTCGGTGCCCATCGTTCCCGCCGGTGAACGACCAGCTACCGCGCTGATCTGCTCGTGCCGAAACTGTGCTCAGACCCGTACGGCAGGCTGGCTGCGGTGTAGCGCGCTGGGTCCCCGCGCCCGGTGCTCGTGCGCCGGCTGACTCTCCATCTCGGGAGGACGCACGCCTTGGGCGGCCCGGTACCAGGCGGCGTAGCGGCTGACGAGCGGCGACGCCGAGATGCCGTGGACGAGTACCGACAGGCCCACCGTCAAATAGCAGGCCGTGAGGAGCGTTGCGGCGTGAGCCTGATGTGTGTCCTCGACGATCACCGCGAACACGATCGACGCGAGCCCGCGGGGACCGAACCAGCCGATGAACGCCACGGTTGGGGGTAGCGCCTTGGTGCCCAACAGGCAGAGGGCCACGGGCAGCATGCGAACGATCGTCAGGCTCAGTACGGCATAGAGCGCGACCTGCCAGCTCACGTGCTCGAGCGCGGGGCCGAGCAGGATGGCGCCGAAGACGAGGAACGTGACGGCGTCGAGTAGCGCCCCCGTCTCCTCGGTGAAGCGCATCGTTCCGGCCGCGTTCTCGCGGGCGATCAGGCCGAACAGCGCGCCTGCGGTGAAGGCCGCGATGAAGCCCGACCCGCCGAGAGCCTCCGCGATCCCGTACGCGAGCACCGCCGCCGCCACGGGGACGATCTGCCGCCACTCATCAGCGATCAGGCCTCTGGCACCGGCGGTGTTCACGATTACGGCGGCGATCGCCCCCGCGACGATGCCGCCGGCAAGCCCGTAGCCGATCTCTTCGCCGATCACCTGCGCCGGATGGACCGCTCCACCGGCTTCGGAGGAGGTCGCCAGAACGATCAACAGGATCGGCACGCAGATCCCGTCGTTCAGGCCGCTCTCGACGTTGAGCGACTGGCGCACACGTTGCGGAAGGCTCGGGTCCGTCACGACGGCGCTGCCGAGCCCCGCGTCCGTCGGCGCGAGGATCACGCCGAGGATCAATGCCTCGCTCAGTGAGAACGATCCGAACAGGGCGAGTGCGACCACCGCGCCCAGGGCGATCGTCAGCGGCAGGCCGATGCCAAGCAGGCGCATCGGCATCGAGGCTTCCCGCCGCAGGGACCTGAGATCGATGCGGGAGGAATCCGAGAACAGCACCACCGCGAGCGTGGCTTCGGCCAGCTTCCGTACCGTCGAACTAGTCGGTCCCACGATGAGGTCGTCGAGCACCAATGGGCCGGCGAGAACGCCGATGGAGACCACCACCATCGCCGGCGTGATGGGCGTGCCCGACAGCCGCCGTGAGACCGCCGCGACCAGCAGCAGCGTGAGTCCGACAGTCGCAAGCCCCCAATCCACGACGCCAACATACACGGCGGCGCGCGGCGAAACGGGACGCGATCGAGAGCTTAGGAGCACGCTGTGCGCATCCAATGGATCGCCGGCTATGTGCGGCGCTTGTGCGGCGGACTCCCGATGGAACAAGGGCCGGGGGGGTGGCCCTGCCCGTGGGTTAGGAGCCACAACCTCGATTGCCTAGTGACGGTCTGACCGGCGAACATGCCCGTCCGAATCCCGCGAGTCTCTTGCTGTTCGATGGGGTAGGCTGAGGCGATGACCGCGAAGGAGACAGTGCAGGCGCTCTACGCGGCCTACGCCACGGGAGACCCGGATCGCATCGCGGCGCTGCTGCATCCCGACGTCATCTGGGTGGCTCCTGCGGGCAATGCAACGCAGATCGCGCTCGGGCTGGGAAGTGCCGATGACGCAGGGCCGCCCCGGGGCCTGAACGACCTCGACCGTGACGCGATCGTGGCATTCATGGCCTATGACTACCCGCGGTTCTTCGCAAACGTGGCGTTCGAGCCCCGGTCGATGGTTGGCGAGGGGGACGTGGTGCTGGCCGAGCACAGGATGTCGGCGACGCTTCCCAACGGTCGCCCTTACGTCAACGACTACTGCTTCGCCTATGAGGTCGCCGACGGCCGGGTTACGGCGATTCGCGAGTACATGGACACGCGCGGCGGCTGGTTGCAGGTATTCGGCGGCGATCCTCCGGAGGTCCTGCTAGAAGGCACACCGCCTAACCCGTGACGAGCGACGCAGCGTGGCGTCATGAAGAGGCAGCGAAAGTCGAGGGTCACGCCGAGCCTTTCAATGGCTGGGGCGAATAGGCGATGTCGCAGTAGCACGTGGAGTTGGTGCGTCAGATGGTCGAGGCGTTCAACTCCGACGATCCGCGTCAAGCGTTCTCCAGCTTCCACCCTGAGGTTGAGTTCACGACCGCCTTCACCGAGGGCAAGACCTATGTGGGACTAGCGGGGATGAGGCAGTACGGGGACGATCTCTCTGCCCTATGTCCGAGGCTTTCGAGTTGGACCGCGCGATAGCGACCGGGTCTTGTTGACGCTCGGCTCGTGGGGGGCTTAGGGCGCTGGAGGTGCAGGACACGGGTCGGCCTCATGAGGAGTAGGGTCGGACCGCTTGAGCGCGCAACAACTGGAGGGGACCGATGATCTGCACGTTGACCGCCCGTCGCTTGAAGCCTGGCGCCTACGACGCCTTCCGCGAGGCGTGGGACCCGGGTGACGCCGACGTGATCGAGCGCTGGCGCCCGATCTACCACGTACGAGATGTGAACGACCCGGATGTCGTGATCTCGTTCGGCTTCTTCAACGGCTCACAGGAGGAACTGCGCGACGTCCAGGCTCAGGCCGGGCGCGGTGATCAGGTTGCCCGCATCGCGGCGACGGTCGAGGAGGTGCTGCTCGATGGAGCCTACGAGGTGGTCGAGCAGCTCGGCTGACAGCCGGTCGTGGCGCAGAACAGAACCGCAGATCGAGGA
>Ga0209656_10003579_pt1 | contig 10047 bp, 8 predicted proteins | sample BogFormECP12_OM2_FD_188239 | JGI IMG/M metagenome (GOLD analysis project Ga0209656, IMG submission 188239) | Bog forest soil microbial communities from Calvert Island, British Columbia, Canada - ECP12_OM2 (SPAdes) (version 2) | ecosystem: Environmental > Aquatic > Freshwater > Wetlands > Bog ... | reverse complement strand
TGAAAACATACGCTTGTGCCAGGTTCGATGGCCCACACGCGCTGTCCACCGTGTCCACTAGTATCTCCTTGACGAAAGCGCCATTCTCGTTGCGCGTGTCCAGCACACGGCAGGGCAGCACCGGATACAACGACAGCCCGAGACCCGGCGCAGCAAAATAGCCGTTCACATCAACCACCAGGTCGGTGTCGTTGCTGGCGAATACCTCGATGCCGCCTGCGCCGTCCGTTCCCGCCGGTACGATGGCCGCGTTCGCAACTGTCGTGCCAGTGGGCGCGTTCAGCGTCGAAACTACAGGCTGTGTCTGCCCTGCAGGCCACACCGTCAGATAGCCCAGCGGCCCATGCGGCACGGCGGTGAAGTTGAAGGAGTACGCCTGCGGGCTGACGCCCTGCGGAAAACAGTTGCTCTCCAGGATGGGAAAATCGCGCGCCACGCCGCCGCTCAGGTACGGCCCTTTGAGGTCGTCGTTGGCATTGCGTGTGTCGATCACCCGGCACGGCGGCAGCGCATAAAACTGCAGCGTGGAGTTGCCCGCTGGCGCAAAGTAGCCGTCGATGTCCAGAACCAGATCAGTTGTGTTGCTGGCAAAAGCGTTGATGGCCGCTCCCGCGCCTGCCGGAACAATCGCGGCGTTGGCCTTCACCCGGCCATCTACCGAGTTCATCGTGGACGCCACCGGCAAGCTTCGACCGGTAGGCCAAATGGTCAGGTAGCCCAGCGGGCCTTGCGGCACTACCGTGGAGTTGAGCGAGTAGGCGGCGGCGGCGGAAAGGTCAGCGCAGCCCTTCTGTTGGGCCAAATGCGGAAGATCGAGGATCCTGAAGGTCCCTCCCTGGATCGGGCCGCTGCCGCCGTTCTGCCTCCGGGTATCCACCAGGCGGCAGGGCTTCACCCGAACGAATTCCAAAGGGCTGAGAACAAACCCCAACGACAGGCTGAACACGGTGCCACAGCCGTCGCTTCCACAGTTGCCAAAGGCCCCGCCAAGCACGGTTGTCCCGTAGAAGTTCCCGTCGATGCCTTGCACCAGACCAGCCGGAGCGCTGCCGTCTGTGCAATTCGCTTGCGAGCAAAAGTTGTAAAGTGTGACTAGGAAGCCGCCAGACGAGGTTACGAAGATCGTACCAGAGTCAGCGGCCCCGCCTTGGGAGGTTGCCCCGTAGAAGTTCCCGTCGCTGCCTTGCACCAGTCCGTCCTCCGGGTAAAGGCCGTCAGTGCAGTTTTTTTGAGAGCAAAAGCTGTACAGCCTGGTCAGGGTGCCGCCGGGAGTGATCCGGAAGATCGTCCCATAATCGCCATTGGCCCCGCCGTTCAGCGTTGTCCCATAGAAGTTCCCGTCGGTGGCTTGCACCAGCCCGGCGTAAGGGTGGGAGCCGTCTGTGCAATTCGTTTGCGAGCAAAAGCTGTACAGCGTGGTCAGCACGCCGCTGGGGGTGATTTTGAAGACCGTGCCGTACTCTTTAGCCCCGCCACCGGTGGTTATCCCATAGAAGTTCCCGTCAGTGGCTTGTACCAGCCCGCGACGCGGACTGGAGCCGTCAGTGAAGTTGAAGCTGTACAGCGTGGTCAGCACGCCGCTGGGGGTGATTTTGAAGACCGTGCCATCGCCTTTAGCCCCGCCAGAGTCGGTTGTTCCGTAGAAGGTCCCGCCCGCATCCGGCGTCAGCCCGGAAGAAGGTTCCCGGCCGTCAATGCAGCTCGATTGCGAGCAAAAGCTGTATAGCGTAGTCAGCTTGCCGCTCGGCGTGATCTTAAAGACTGTACCAAGATTGTAGGCCCCACCAGTAGGGGTTGTTCCATAGAAATTCCCGTCCGCGCCTTGCGCCAGGCCGACCTCAGGGTTAGAGCCGTCAATGCAGGCCAGCTTCGAGCAAAAGTGGTAAAGCACGGTCAGCGCGCCTGTCGGGGTCACTTTGAAAACTGTACCACCGTTGTGTGCCCCGCCTTGCTCCGTTGTCCCGTAGAAGTTCCCGTCGAAAGCCTGGATGAGAGGCGCATTGGGACTAGCACCACTGAGGTAAAAGTCAAAATTTGCCAGAGTGGTGACTTGTGCCGGCGAAGCAATCGCCGTCACCGCACAAAACACGGCAAGACCGAACAGCAGGAGAACGAGATGGAAACTGCGCTTGTTCCTCATGGACTTTCCTCCCGAGAAATTGTCACTGGGTTAACACTCGGATCCCAGGCGAGCTATAACTTGCTGCAAATCACCGTTGGCCTTTCTTCGTTTGGGGAGCCGTGCGGCGACGTAATCACCTATCGCAAAACAGTTACCAGACTCGGAGCGGTAGAGGGACGTATCGCTTTCCCCGTATTTGCCATGACATACGGAGCTGGGAACCAGTTTCGGATGGAATCGCTGGTTGGTTTTCGCCTGATGAGGCTATCCGGACGGACAGCCGCTACTATCTGTTCGGTTAGCTATGCGCAGGATTCTTCTTTTGTCTGCGCATCGCCGTCCGCGTGATCGAACATCCGCCCCGGTTCCGTAACTTCGCGCTTCCGGTCCCGGCTCCGCACCTCAGTCCGCATGGAATTCGTGTGTCCCATTTTGGGAATTATTCGTAAAGTTTGGTTAAGCGGGCGTTTTTCTTCTTGGTGCAGCAACGGGCGGAAGAGTAGCTTGATCTATTGGGCCCAGTGCCCAAAAGCCGTGACCGCGAGGTCGCGAATGGTCGTTGGCGGCCTGCCTAGTGGCGAAGGTGCAGGGAGCTTCGCTGAAAGCGAGATCGGCCAGCCAGTGTTCTTTGAAAAGCAGTAGCCGGTTGCCAGTAGTCAGTTGCCCAAAACCGCAGATCTTCCACTCCGCTTCGCTCCGGTCGGGATGACAGACCTGCGATGTTCGGCTCGGCAGGACAAAGCGAAGAGCGAACGACGAAAAGCGAACAGCAGCCCCCCTAAGTCCTTATTCTGGAATATTTTGCCTGTAACCTCAACGGGTTCAATATTTTGCAAAGAAGGATTTTTTCTTGCCCTTTGTTTTCAATATTTTGCGCGTGGCAGGGGGGAGGGGGGTACACCAGTTGCCAGTCGCCGGTTGTCGGAACGAAACGGAAGACGTTACGACTTGACAAACCCAGCCCTCCTCGATCATTCCGCAAGTTCACGGGACAGGAGACAATCGCTCCATGTAAATCACTGCGAATAAAGCAGTTACTTGTAACCCGCTGGGACTCAATAGTTTGCAGGGAGAACTTTGGTAACCCTATGATTCCAAAGAACAGGGGGAGGGGGGTGGGGTTGACTACACTGTCACTAAGCCGACCCGGAATGGGAGACGCAGGGATACACGTTAGAGATGAGAGGATCGTCAACAGTTGGTCGAAGCGTCCGTGATCGCGTGGTGCATGGTGTCGCCCCGTTAGATGTCCTGTTAACAGTGATGCTGGGGAAAGGGTGGGGCTTGTCGAGGAAAACGATCCGAACTTTTCCGCAAGTATTTGCATTTCCCATAATGGAACTCCTTTTATTGCAGCAACTTAGGCGGGAACAAGAATTGCATCTATTTTCCAGTGTCAAGAGCTGCCCATGCGAAATCCTCCCTTTCGGGCTAGGCAACGAATTTCGAGTTGCCAGGGGTTTTCGCGATCATTGTTGGTAATCGTTCCTGTTCCGCATGTACGAGAGGTTGGAACCAGGAAAGAAGCTATGGAAAGTGCTTCTAGCTTCGTCTTCAGGGCTGGCGATGAGTCGTTTACTCCGACCGTAGAAGGCCTTGCATTGCTTCCTTTGTTCCTTCTTCCAACGTTGATTCCCATTACTAACCTCAGCCTTCTAACGGAGGATTTTTAAAATGCGTATTGCTTCGCTTGTGGTTCTTTGCCTCCTGCTGGTTGCAGTTCCAGCTGTGGCACAGACGTACGACAACGGTCCGATCAACGGCTCAACCGATGCTTGGACCATCAACTTTGGCTATATTGTCAGTGACACTTTTACCGCGCCGAGTCCGTCCATCAGCGCTTTCTCGTTCGGCGTTTGGGAGTTCGGGGGCGACAGCATGACCTCGGTGGACTGGTCCATTACCGCCTCGGAGAACGGTGGACAGGTATTTGGCTCCGGAACGGCCAGCGGCAAGGCCCTCACTGACACGTTCATTTCCTCCAACCAGTACGGCTACGACGTTGACCTGATCACCGTGACTGGCCTCAGCGTCGCCGTGACCTCTGGTAGCACCTACTGGCTCAACCTGCAGAACGCGGTCGTCCCCAGCGGCGATCCGGTCTTCTGGGATGAGAACAGCGGCAAGGGCTGCGGTGGCAGCGGCTGCCCGTCCCTGGCCTCCGAAAGCTCCGTCGGCACGATCCCTGGCGAAGCGTTCACGATCGGCGGGAGCACTCCTGAGCCCAGCACCATCATGCTTTTTGGTTCTGGGATCCTTGGCTTGGCCGGCTTACTGCGGCGCAAGCTGTTCTAAAAAATCGACCCTCCTTATAGGTCGCGGATATACCCAAAAGCCGGAGCGCAAGCTCCGGCTTCTTTCTTGGACGAACGCTTCTCAGTTCACTACCGAACGATGAAGATATTTGACAGTACGAGACTTGCGGTCACGTCACCGGATTCCTGCCATTCCATCACACTGAAACGTGATGCTGGTCATTGGAAGCCGCAGCCAAAGTGGTTAGCTTTAGTCTGAGGCTCGGAATCCTCTTTCCTCGTAAACCGGCCCAAGGAAAGGATCTCGTAATAACCGGTTGGTCCAGAGCGCCAGGATTGGAATGTGCGACGCGCGAGCGCGATGAGTTTCGAGCTCTCATGAGCGGCGCGCCACGACCGATCTGAAGTCCCACCAGCCGTGCGCAGGTCGCATCCGCGGAGACGAGATCGTCGGTGAACATAATCGGCCTAACGGGACAAGCGGTGCCGTTGTGCGGACCGTTGCTTTTCATGCGAGCTGCCCAAGTTTTCGCGGAGCACTGCAGATCGCTTCCTCTTCGGTCCGTTGCAAGGCTGATGCTAATAAAACCGTGACATTCGCAGTTCCGGGAGAAGTTACGTTTTCAATAAGGAACCCGATTCGCGCTACCGGCAATCCGACTGCGGCTCCGTCGTCACCGCACCATGCTGTGTCGCCCACTGAATAAACCCTTCGGGAGCGTTGCGAACTTGCCGGATGTTTGCTCCCTTCACGCTCTTGATGTGTTGCCACTTCACGTTGCTAAGGTCGGCGTTCCCCAACTCGGCTGCATCCAGTGTCGCCCCGTCGAGAACCGCCCCGTTCAGATTCGCGGAGCAAAAGTCCGCCTCGCCCAGGTCCGCATCCTGGAAATTTGCGCCGCTCAAGTTGCTCTCGCGAAAATTCCCGGAGTGCAGGTTTGCGCTCGTGAAGTTCGCCGCCTGAAAATCGCCATTGCGAGCATCCACCGCATTAAAGTCGGCGCGTAACAGGTGCGCCCTGGGCAAGCGAATCCCCTGCAGAAACGCGCCGGAAACGTCGACTCCCACCAGCGGAACCCCGTCTTGATCCAATTCCTGCAGAGCTTCGATCCGGCCCCCACTGCCGCCCTTGCCCTGCGCGGTGTTGATGACCTGCCATGCCTGGTAATGCTTCTGCTTCAGACGGTCGCCCGACTCGCTGAAATAGAAGATCACCGCGACCAAAATCGAGAAGCTACCCAGATATTCGAGAACTTCCAGGAACGACCAGCGGCTCAGCAGGAAAGCGGTCCAGTCGAATACCCACTCGATCGCTAGTAATGGAACCAGCCAGGAATGTCGTAACAAGGAACGGTGCGTTTGCCACGGTTCCGGGCGTTTCCTCGGTGTGTGCAGTATCATCGCTCGCCGTACGTTCAGGGAAGAATGTTACAAAGCAACTTATCCAGAAGCTCTTGATACACCGTCAGAGCATGAATAATGCCATGCTCGTGTTGACATTGGGATGCGCCAGTTCGAAAAATTCGCCACGTTTTTTGTAACTTTTCCAGAGAAAGCTAATCTTACCGTTCAGCAGGCTGGCACGGCGTGCGGTGGAGTGAGGCAAAGCCGCCCGTCCGGGGGCCAACAGTCGTCACCTAAGTGGGGCTGCAGAAAGATTGCTTCTGGTAAGAGATTTTCCCCTGCGGGAGGAAATCCGAAACGACGGCTCGCACGTTAACAGTACGGTCGAAGTAAAGATCAACCACTCGAACACAACCAAGACTATATCAAGGAGAAGAGCAACGATGACGAAGTCGATGAAGTCACTGATGATGGGCGCTGCGCTGGCCGGTTTCATGGCCGGCAATACGGTAGTTGCCCAGAACACGTCCTCCACCAATTCCGTTTCCTCCGCCAACAGCGGCCAGATTTCCGGCAAGTTCTTTCAAGAGAAGCACGGCTGCAAGGGACAGAATTCCTGTAAGGGCAACGGCGGCTGCAAATCGGGCGACAACGGCTGCAAGGGCAAGAACTCCTGCAAGGGCAAGGGCGGCTGCGCTACCGACGGCTCCAAGCCTCAGCAGTAAGCATCTTAACCAATCGCAAGGGCCGGTGCGTTCGGCGCTATGGCCCTTTTCTTTCTCTCCTCCGGGCAGCATGTGGGCCGCTCGGCGAAGCGACGCGCTACGACCTCAGGGATTATGCCAGCCAACCGCTTCAATGGTTTCACACAATACGGCGTCGGGATCGGGTTGCGCATTCCCCACTACAGCCACATCCTGGAAAAGAAGCCAGTCGTCGACTGGTTTGAAATCATCTCCGAAAATTTCATGATTGATGGCGGCCGGCCCCTGCACGTGCTCGACCAGATTCTCGAGCAATACCGCGTGGTACAGCACGGTGTGTCCATGTACTTCGGCTCGGTTGAGCCACTGAACCGCGAACATCTGAAGCGTCTGAAGGCGCTGGTGCGCCGCACCAAAACTCCCTGGCTCTCCGACCATCTCTGCTGGGGCAGCGTAGATGGCACCTACTCCCATGACTTGCTGCCCATGCCGTACACCTTCGAGGCTGCGGCCAAGACCGCGCAGAAAATTCGCGAGGCCCGCGATTTCCTCGAGGTTCCGGTGGTCGTCGAAAACGTGAGCAGCTATGCGGAGTTCCACGCCTCGGAGATGACGGAGTGGCAGTTCCTGACGGAAGTGACCGAGCGCGCCGATTGCGGGATTCTGCTTGACGTCAACAATATTTATGTTTCATCACGCAATCACAGCTTCGATCCGTTTGAGTATGTGAACAGCGTGCCGCACGACCGGGTGGCGCAGATCCACATTGCCGGCCACTCCAAGTTTGAGAAGTACATCCTCGACACGCATGACCATCCCGTGATCGATCCGGTGTGGAACTTGTACGCGCGTGCCATCGAGCTTACCGGTCCGACCGCGACCCTGCTGGAGTGGGACGACCGCATTCCGTCGTTCGACGAAGTGCATGATGAGGCGCTAAAGGCGAACCGTTACGTTGCCGAAAGAGTGGGGGCGTAATGGAACTCGATCGCATCCAACGCACCATGTTCGACGCCGTACGGCAGCCTTTGACCGCCGGCGAGGGCATGCGTCAACGTACGCGCGACGGCAAATCGCTTCGTGTCATTGCGAACGAGATCATCAAGCCCAACGACCGGCTGACGTCCTTTGAGCGCCTGGAGATTTATAACCGGCAGTACTGGTTCCGCATTCTGGCAGCTTTGTCGGATGACTTTCCCGGATTGCGTGCCATTGTCGGCGAGCGCCGCTTCGAGAAGCTGGCCACTGCTTACCTGCTGGACTGCCCCTCGCGGTCGTTCACCATGCGCAATCTGGGCTCACGGCTAGAAGTGTGGCTGCACGAACATCCCGAGCACATCGCGAAGTTCGAGTCGATCGCGATCGACATGGTGCGCCTGGAGTGGGCCGAAATCGAGGCTTTCGACGAGGCCGCCAAGCCCAGGCTGACCGAGGCGGACCTGCCCGGCCTCGGGCCCGATCCGAAGTTTGAGTTGCAGCCCTACGTCCAGCTGCTCGATCTGAGGTATCCGGTCGACGACCTTCTGATCCTCGTTCGCCGCGAACAAGAAGTAGCCGACATCGTCAGCAACGCGGTCACAGAACGGATTCGGTCGCATGCGAGGCGGCGGCGGTTACCAAAGCCGGAGCCTGTTTTCCTGGCAGTGCATCGCGCGGACAATTCGGTGTACTTCAAGCGAATCGACAAAGAAGCGTTCACCATCCTTTGTGCCCTTCGCGACGGCAAGAGCCTTTCCGATGCCGTCGATGCGGTGGACTGGAGCGGCCGGCCCATCGCAGATGCCTCGGTGCACGTGCAACAGTGGTTTGCGTACTGGTCGGCGCAGGGCTGGTTCTGCAAGAACGCCTAGGCGAATCGCTGATTACATGGTCTTCGATTCGATTCTTCGCAAAGGACAGGAAATACTTTCTGATGACCACTCTATCAAGTCGTGCCCAGGGCGCTTACGCGCTGCTTGTACGTTGCGCCAACTCGCTGCAATCCGCATTTCTTCTCTTCGTGCGCCTCTATTGGGGATGGCAATTCGCGGTAGATGGCTGGGGCAAGCTGCACAACTTGCCGAAAGTCATCGAGTACTTCGGCAGTCTGGGGTTGCCGGCGCCCGGTCCGACCGCGTTCTTCGTGTCGGTTCTCGAACTGGTTGGTGGCGTCTTGCTCGCGCTGGGACTCGGAAGTCGTCTCATCGCCCTGCTGTTGACCGCTAACATGACCGTGGCGTACATCACCGGCGATCGCGAGGCGTTGCTGTCCATCTTCTCCAATCCGGACAAATTCTCTGCGGCTGCTCCGTTCACGTACCTCATGGCATCGCTGATCGTGCTTATCTTCGGTCCGGGGCGGTTTTCGCTGGACTCGCTCATCGAGCGTTTGTGGCCTCACGAATCAGTTGCTTCGCACTTCCGCAATCAGTGGCCCTAGAATTTCTTTGCGAATCACATCGGCTTGCGCCCTTCCCCGCGCTGGAAAGTTAGAGACATCGAGCCACACCTGAAGAATGTCAGCAACTGGGAGACCGTCTCGCTCTACTGCCCCTCTGAAAAGAGATGCGTCGTACTGGGGTATGCGAAGGTAAACATCCGCACGATGCTCTGCGTCCTGAAGAGACAACCCGAGCTCTCGGAGGACCTCATCGTCCACCCGTTCCACGTAAAGGTGAGGAGGGACACCATGAACAAAACCCACTCCGAGTACATCGGCTGCCGCAAACAGTCCTATACAAAGCCTCGCCGCAGACCTAGACACCTGAGATCGACGGGATTTTGGATTCACGGCGACGCTGACCTTCGAAGCGTAGGCGCGGACGGCTGAGTAGAGTTGATTTTCACCGGATGGCAAAATCCAGCGCGCTGGATATTCAGCCACAACTCTTTGGTTTGCCGCAACCCAGCGCTCCAACAAGGGCTCGATTCGAACCACTCGCAGTAATCCATTCTGCTCTTCGATGAAATCCTCCCGCGACAGCTCTCGCAGGAAACGGAAGGCGCTCATTACGGAAACGCTCGCCGCTTGCGCAAGTTGAGAGGCGTTTCGGTAAGGGCCACGCGGTGCCGAGAGAAGGGACTCTGGAACGTGTTCCGACAGTAATACCTTCAACATCCACTGATTGAGGTCTGAAAACAAGTGAGCCGATGGGCGTGGAGAAGAAGCCCGGCTGGCGAAATTTTTCCTGGCTGAATTCAACTCCTCAAGACCGTGCCCCCAGAAGGCACGGAACCCTTCGGCGTCCATGACTCCTACGGCTACATCCGGCGCATGCTCGACAGCGAAGCGCTTGATTTCATCAGCAACCGAAGCCGCAATTCGTCGTGCGGCAACGATTGCCACCGGGACCACTCGGCCGGGACGGTTTCTGGCAGACGCCTGCGCCTGGAGTATCGCTTGCGAGATGAGTGGTACCAGCCGATCACGGCGACCTTCCGACGACCGCTTGAGTCCGACAATAAATACCTGGTCCCCTCGGGCAAACACGAGGTCGGGTTGCACATCGTCTAGTCGTGGCTCCCGGATAATGCGCCAGCCTCCCCGGCGCAGAGCGTCTGCCAGGAGATGCTCAAATTCGGCACCCTTCGCCCCAGCACGGCTCTCAGCTTGAAATTGCATATATATCCTGGCCACGCTAAT
>Ga0209656_10003578_pt1 | contig 10049 bp, 7 predicted proteins | sample BogFormECP12_OM2_FD_188239 | JGI IMG/M metagenome (GOLD analysis project Ga0209656, IMG submission 188239) | Bog forest soil microbial communities from Calvert Island, British Columbia, Canada - ECP12_OM2 (SPAdes) (version 2) | ecosystem: Environmental > Aquatic > Freshwater > Wetlands > Bog ... | reverse complement strand
CGTACGCACGGAACCGCTCGGCGGTATCTTCGCTCTGAGAGAGCTTCGCCATTGCGTCGAGGGTAACGTCGTTCGAATCGTAAATCAGAATCAGGTTGTCCAGTTTCTGGTGACCGGCGAATGCCGCAGCTTCCGATGCGACCCCTTCCTGAAGACATCCGTCTCCTGCAAGGCAGACGACCCGGTGATTGAAAATCGTGTGATCCTTCGTGTTGAACCGTGCCTCGGCCATTTTGCCCGCAACGGCAATTCCGACGGCATTTCCTACTCCTTGCCCCAACGGACCGGTCGTGCATTCCACGCCGGGCGTATCACCATATTCCGGGTGTCCGGGAGTGATACTGTGCAGTTGCCGGAACCGCTTGATCTCATCGAGCGGCACGTCATATCCGGCGAGATGCAGCCAGCTATAAAGGAACATGCTGCCATGCCCGGCGGATAGGACGAACCTGTCGCGATTGATCCAACGCGGATCCTCGGGGAGATAAGATAGCGCGTAGCCGAAAAGAACTGCTCCGACCTCAGCTGCACCAAGCGGTAAACCGAGGTGACCGGAAGCAGCCGCCTGAACGGCGTCCATTGTCAAGCCGCGCGCCTCAGTGGCGGCTTGAGAGAGAATTTTTGTGTTGAGTGCCATTGGGTTATTCCTTTGATGAAGCATCGTTTGGTCGATGCGTAAACAGTGACTCGACGAACTGACCTCAAAAAAGAGAGAAATCCAGAGAAGTTTTTACTAGTCAGGATTCTCTCTTGGGCGTAAGTAAACCGCCCTTTTCCGAATGTCATGAACCAACCGTGTCTCCGCATAGGATTACCCTCCGGTAGTCTGCAAGAGTCGACCCTCGATCTTTTCGCCAAAGCCGGCTACCAGATTACGGGCTCGAAACGATCCTATAAACCGGCCGTAGACGATCCCGAACTGGAGTTGCGCCTTTTGCGCGCTCAGGAAATCAGCCGGTACGTCGAGCACGGCTTTCTGGATTGCGGTATCACCGGCAAAGATTGGATCGAAGAAAATAATTCAGACGTCGAATTGATTGAAAAACTCGAGTACAGCAAAGCAACGTCGAGTCCCACCCGCTGGGTGCTGGTTGTTCCCAAAGGGTCCTCCATCCATTCGGTCAAAGATCTGCAAGGAAAACGAATCGCCACCGAGGCGGTCGGGATCACGACCCGATTTCTGGAATCCCGCGGCGTGACCGCCATCGTCGAATTCAGCTGGGGATCGACCGAAGTGAAAGTGCCCGAACTGGTCGATGCGATCGTCGACATCACCGAGACAGGGACCTCGCTGGAGGCCAACAATCTCCGGATCGTCGAAGTGATCACACAGTCCTATCCGCAGATCATCGGCAACCGGGAGTCGATGAAGGACACCTGGAAACGCGCCAAGATCCAGCGACTCACACTTTTGTTGAAAGGTGCTCTCAATGCCCGTGACAAAGTCGGCCTCAAAATGAACATGGAAGAGCACAAGCTCAAAGAGCTGCTCCTACGGCTACCCGCGCTCCGGAATCCGACCGTTTCTCCGCTTGCACAGCCAGGCTGGGTTGCAATCGAGACCGTCATCGACGAGAAAGTCGTCCGCGAGATTATCCCGGAACTCAAGGACTTGGGCGCCGAAGGGATAATCGAGTATCCGTTGAACAAAGTCGTTTATTAGGTATCAATTTACCTCCGGTAGCTGGTCCGGTGAACACTTTTACCAGCGCTCAGCAATCATATTATGGGTTCCCTGAAAAAAAGAAGAAAAGCAAAAATCGCCAAGCACAAGCGCCGCAAGCGCATGAAGGAAAACCGGCATAAGAAGCGTTTGCGATACAAGTCGTAGCTCCTAAATTAGTTTGATGAGTACCTGGAGGCTGGCGCGCCTGCTTCTTTGGGTCGGAGCGGCAGCAGCAGTCGGCACATCGCTTTTCACCTTCGCAACGGCACGAATCGCCGAGGCGGAGCTATCTGGTGACGTCGCGCTGCGCTCTAGTCCTACGCCCGCTCCCAGGAATCTCGAAGACGCGTTCTATTCGGATATTCATCCGGCAACGTCGGATCAGCAGCTCTCGAAGCCCCTCGAGAAAAAAGCGGATGCTCAAGCCGCGTACATGGAGGGGTTGCTCCTCGAGCAAGACGGCGACTACGAGAGCGCACTGGCGGCTTACAGCAGATCGCTGCAGCTAGACCCGGGTGGGAATCCGCGCCTTGCGGTCCGGGTAGCACATGATTACGCAAAACGCGGAGATGTCGCCAACGGAATTGACGTGCTCAAGGATCTCGCCCTGGCCCGACCAGATGAACCGTTGGCTTACCTCAATCTTTCGTACTTCTATCTCAACCAGCTTAAAAAGCCGGACTTGGCGCTGAAATACGCCCAAAAAGCGGTGGAGGTCGATCCCAAGAACTTCTCCGGCTACCAGTTGCTGTTCGAAGTCTATGTCGCGCTGAAGCAGAAAAAAGATGCCGACTCGACTCTGGTCAGGGCACAGAAACTCCAAAGTAACGACCCGAACTTCTGGCTGAGTCTTGCCGAGCTCACGATCCAGCTCTACACCGACGGCGATCTGCCGTTCCCGGCACAGCGGGTCCCAGCCGTTGATCAACTGCTCAAGAAAGCCGCCGGATACGCTGAGAACGATGGGAACGTTTACGCAAAGATCGGCGACGACTACGTCATTATCGATCAGGTTGCCAACGCCATCCCTTTTTATCTGCGCACCCTCGAACTGAACAAGGACAACGCAGATGTCCGGCTCAAACTCGCCCAAAGCTTCTTGAAAACCGGCCAGCGCGACCAGGCCATCCATAGTCTCGAAGAGATGGTGAAAGCCAATCCGATGAAATTCGAGATTTATGAATTTCTTGCCCGTTTGTATGAAGAAGCCGGGAACAAAGAACGGGCACTTGCCAATTATGAGCAAGCCCTCTTGATCGCCCCAAACCAGCCCGAACTCTATTTGGGCGCAGCGCAGACACAGCTTTCACTCAAACAATTCGACCGCGCAGTTGCGACTCTTGAAGAAGCCCGGCGGCGGTTCGCGATTCCACAGATCACCTACAGCCTCGCAATTGCACTCGCATCAGCAAAACGTTATTCTGACGCGTTACCTGTTTTTGAAGCGGCTCTCCAGGAAGCCCAATCTCGTGAGGAAGAACTTCTGGATGGAAGCTTCTATTTCAATTACGGCGCCACCGCAGAACAGGCTGGGTTAGTCGACAAAGCCGCGACACTGCTCAAGCGCTCAATCGACCTTGATCCCTCCAAAGCGGCACAAGCCTATAACTACCTCGGTTTCATGTGGGTCGACCGGAACATGAACCTGGATGAAGCCGGGTTAATGATCAAAAAAGCGCTCGATATCGACCCCGAAAACGGTGCCTACCTCGATAGCCTCGGCTGGTACTACTACCGGAAAGGTGACTTCGCCCGGGCCCTCACCGAACTGCTGCATGCCGCCGATCTCATCAACCCCCCCGACCCGGTCGTCTACGAACACATCGGCGACACCTACAAATCCCTCGGCAACACCGCCATGGCGCTCACCTATTGGCAAAAAGGCCTAACGCTCGATCCTCAAAGCCAATCTCTCGCCACCAAGATCGACCAGGCAAAAGCAAAAGTGACCTCCAATCCCACCACGACTCCCCCTCCGATGTTGTCATCCCCCGCTCCGTCGCAGCAGTAGGGGAGGAAAGGCAAAAGGCAAAATGAAGAAGTGATCCTAGTCAATCTGAGCCGAACCTCCCTTGGGGGCAAGCCGACCTCGAGGACGATAATAACAACTTCTTAATTCTGCCTTTTTCCTTTTGCCTTCTGACTTTTGCCTTTCCTAGATCCCCAGCGCCAACTGTTTCTCCGCCCCTTTATTCCGTTGGATCCAGCGATCCGCTTTCATCTGAATCCTTTGCAGTTCCCGTTCCAGCAATGCCGCATCGCGCGCCAGCTCATTCACAACCCCGCCGAGTTCCCGGCGAACACTCTTCAGTCGCGTTTTCAGTTCAGACCGACTCAGGAACAAAAACTCCCAGCTCGGTAACTGTTCCAGACTCGCAATCGATTCACGCAATCTCAGAAATCTTAACCCCGCCTGACGCACGAACTCCCGCAGCTCCGATAATGTCCGGCTATTCGTTCCAACCTTGTCGCACCGCGCCAGGACCGTCTCCAACGCAGTCACATCGTTCTGCTCGTACGCCCGTTGCGCATGATACCAGAGCTCGACCTCCTGCCGGCTCACCGTTCCCGCCATATCCGGATGAAGCATCAACGCGATCTTCCGGAACAAACTCTTGATCCGGCGTGAGACACCCGATTCGCCCCGGCTGGATCCCGATTCCAACGGATCACTACCATCCTCCTCTCGAGATACCCCGGCTGACGACCCGTGACCCGCTTCCGCAGACATATCATCCCCCTCGTCCTCCTCCTCGAACCGCCCAACCTCAACGCCGTGCCCCTTTTCTTTGTGCGAATGCTGCGGCGGCCGCCCAACAGTCACTTCCTCCCACGCCCGTTGCACATACGGTGGAACTGCCGCCCGCGCCTGTTCGATCTCGTGAAACCAGAAAAATGCCGCGCCAACATGTTTAATCCCGTGTCGGGTCAACCCCTGAATCGCCGCCAGGCGCCCGCGCAACTGCCAGATCTTATCTTCTATCGATCGCTGTTCATGCAGCAGATCTGCGCACTCTACCGCCATCCACTGGCGAAATGCCGGAAGGTCCAGCATCTCATGCCGCCTGATCTTAGCCTCGCACTCGTCGATCGCCGACCGGACTGTCTGCAGCTCCAACTCCACCTGCCGCCGGATCGGCTCATTGTCGATCACGAGCAAAGCTCGGCTCCGATTCTCAGCGAAAAAATTCATCACTCTTTCCTGACGCCGAAACCGACATCCCACACTCAGCCCGATCCAGCAACTTGAAAAATCTGGCCGTAGCATACGCGTCCCGTGTGTATTCTGTTGTGCGTGATGTGCCACGGCCTGCGAATCCAATAGCTTACACGCGGGACGCTTATGCTACGGTGGCTCCTCCCAACGAACGCCGAACTCCGAACGCGGAACGCGGAACCCAAATTTTCTAAGCGTCCCGCTTAGAAAATTTGGACGGTCATCCCCTCCGTCACCTGATTGATCACTCGTGCCGCGTCCCAGTTCGCCAGCCGGATACAGCCATGGCTCCCTGACCGTCCGATCGTGTCCGGACTATTCGTCCCATGAATCCCAATCCCCCGTTTGCTCAGGCCGATCCATGCAATCCCAACAGGATTCCGCGGACCTGGCGGCAGGTTATAAAAATTCTCGCTTCGTTCGCCGTGCATCAACATCGCTTCATCCCATCTAAACCAGGGCAAAGTCGCGATCCCAACAATTTTCCATGTGCCGATCGGTGCCGGTAGCTTTTTGGAACCCGGGGTTATCGGATAGGAACCGATGATTTTGTCTCCATCCATGATGTCGAGCATCCGGAAACGCGTATCCACCTTGATCAACCGCTTCACAAACTCCGGTCGCACCGGCAAACTACCGATCTCTTTCAGATTTTCGATCTGGAACGGCGGAACATTCGGCACGCGCAAGATGTCACCCGGCTTGAGCTTCTCCATGTTCTTGTCCTTGTTCAATCGGGTCATAAAATTTTCGCCCGAATGATAGCGTTCCGCGACAAACTCGGTAATCGACCGGTAAAGCAGCGCCGGCACCTTGGCTTCTTCCGCCGGTTTATACGGGATATTTCCCACTCGTTTGAAATCATCCGCGGTCAACTGGTAAGTCGAATAGATCGGAAAAATCTGCTGCAGCTGCTGCTGCATCTCTGGATCTATTTGCCCTGTCGTCGGCACTCCATTCGCGCGTTGATACCGTTGCAACGCTTTTGCAACGAACTCGCCCCATTTCCCATCGATTTTGCCAGGGCTGAACGACCGTTGGTCCAGAAAGATCTGCAGTCTCGTAATAACCTCCTGCTCTGACACCGGCTCGGCACGCGCAACGCCCGGTTCTTCGGGCGCAGCCGCCACAGGATTCTGCTGCCGGCCAGGCGGTGCCGGTGCAGTCGGACTCGAAGGAAAACTCAAGTCCTGAGTTGGCGTCGGCACCGAGTTGGCGTTCGGCGTTTCGGCCTGAGTCGGATCCGCAATAAACGGTGTAGTTTGAGCTTGCGGTTTCGCTGAAACGAGCGATGCCCGAGGCGCCACCGGTGAAGGTTGTGGTTGTGGTTGTTGTTGCTGCTGCGCGTGAAGGTATGTCGCAACCCCGAGAACACCGACGACGAGAACAAAGAACTTCTGGTAAGGCATAGATGCAGGTAAAACTTGGAAATCGGCGCGACTATATCACGGAGCCGATAAAACGCGAGACCAGAGGGGCCGCATTCGCGGGTTCCGGGTTCCAGGTTCGGCCTTTTGCCTTCTGACTTCAAAAGATAGGCATGTTGACTGCGCTGCATGGTGGCCCAGAACTTCCAAAAAGCTTGGACTCGGTGACGTGCGACGCGCCGTGCGGAAATCGCGGAGAGACCTGCACAGAAGATCGCAAAGACCTCGAAGGATTTGCGATGGCAGCTCGCATCGTCCCCATCAGGTGGTCCGACGGCATGGCGCAAAGTATCATAGGCGGCCCGCCTGTGTCTTCATACCCAGGGCGCCGCAAATCACCAACGAACTCGGAACCCGGAACTTAGAACTTCGAACCCGTTCGACGAAACTTCGAACGGCACTTGCGTTCCCCGCGAAGAGTGTCAATTTCCACATTCACGCGTCCCATCATCGACGCCGTAGTCGCACCCGTAGCTCAATTGGATAGAGTATGTGACTTCGGATCACAGGGTTGCAGGTTCGAGCCCTGCCGGGTGCAAACTCTGGCTCAATCCCGTTTCCTCTGCTCGACTAGGCGTGCGACCCACGGAATCTTCGAAGCGTCGGCATCGTTTTCTGCCATTAAGTCTAAGATCTTGCGGCGAAACTCTTCAAAGTTCTGGTCGTGTTTCGCCCAAAAGGGGCACGAGGTCTCAGCCCGGGGCGGAGCCCCGAGATTCCTGAGCCCGGGATGCAATCCCGGGAACGCTCGGCGTGAACGCCAAGCGCCGGCTACGCCGGAGAGCGCGGTAGCCGAAGAGCATTCGTGGCGGCGCGAATCTCGTTGCGGAGATTAGTGAGCATTTCGCGAGTCACTTCGAGCTCTTCTGCTCTGCGCTGTGTCCACTGGTGAGCGGTTTCTCGCAGACGATGGTAAGCGCTCGCGATGTAAGCGGCGGTGGCGGCAGGGAGGTCTGGGTTAGCGAGCGTTGCCTCGAGCCGGCGTTGCGCTTCGGCGAGTTCTGCGAGCACAATCTTTTCCGTCGGAGCGCGCCGGAGCTTGCTGACGAGGCCTGCCTTTGACAAGACCCAGATGATCCATTTCGTAGGGTCAATTTGCCACGGCTTTACTCCATTCCGGTAGTCATGCTGAAACTCGTGATGATAGTTATGATACCCTTCCCCGAACGTAACGATTGCAAGGAGCCACGAGTCGCGAGCACTGCACTTTGAAGAATACGGCTGTGACCCGATCCAATGGCAAAGCGAATTGATGCAAAAAGTGCAGTGCTGTAAGACTACCACGCGTAGCACCCCGGCGATCAGAAAGGCGCCGAGCGCTGCTTTCCATCCCCCCACCATAAAACCGATGCTCGCTGGAAGCACGAATGCTACCAGCACGGCAATCAGATGAATGTAACGGTGTTGCCAGACTAGAAGTGGATCCTTTTTGAGATCGGCCACGTTGTCAAAAGAAGGCTCTGGCCTGAGCTTGAACATCAACCAGCCGATGTGCGCATAAAATAGTCCTTTGGAGATACAATAAGGATCGTCATCGTGATCCACATGCTTATGGTGGTTGCGATGTTCGCAAGACCACAGCAGCACCGAATTCTCAAATGCGCCCGCACCGAAGACAACCGTCAATAACCGCACGATCCAGTGAGCCTGGAAAGTCAAGTGAGAAAAGAGCCGGTGGTATCCGAGAGTGATCGAGAATCCGCACGCACCAAACATCACGCAAAAGAGTGCGATCTGAAACCAGTCGACGCCAAAAAACCAAATGTACAAGGGCACGGCCGTGATCGACAGGAACAGCGTGCCGATTAGAAATGAGCTGACGAGCCAGTCGACTCGCTGGAAAGGAAATCGCGAAAACATGATTTTGGGTAGTTACTTGGCGGTTGCATTTCCGGATCGGCTCAATCTCAATGACGCCTTTCGGAAATTTTAAAGGGTACACAAACGCCTCCAGCATCGTCTCGTTCCGCCAGAATCTCCCATATTTTTTTTGGCTTTCAGCTGCAGCGATTTGTATATGACGCAGCTAAAACCATACGTAAAAAAGGCCCCAACGCTTCCAAAAGAGTTAAAGGCCATTGCCGGTGCGGCGTGCGAAAGAGATCCGGGGAATCCCTCGTGTCACATTGGCGATATCGCAGTGCAGTCCGTTGCAAATCTTGCATAGGACAGCAAAAGTTACATTTCGTTCACCCCGCTCGATTCCTCCGAAGTAACTCCTGTTCAGTCCACAATCCGCGGCAAATCCGTTCTGGCTAAATCCCTGTTTCTTGCGTTCCCACTGTATCCTGCGGCCCAACCTTAGAAGCTCGACATTGTCATTTGCCATATCCGAAATCCTGTAAAGAGCTACATCACCCGCGTTCAGAAAGTTTCCCAATACTCTTTCGGAAGCGTTCCCCATTGCTTTCCGTTATGGCGACGGTATGGTACTTAAAAGGATCTTTCTTTGCTCGGTAGATTTAGCGAGTAGGATACCGCTCGGTGCTGTATGGAAGACAACCGGACTCTATTCCGAGGTCGTCTCTAAGTTCGTGGAGACCTTGAGCCATGTTTGCACCGTTCCCGTTTGATTGCGGCGGGTTATTAATAAGAGCGTTGGCCCTGATAGTAATAGCCGTCCGAGTACCACGCCACTACGGAGACCGTAAGCATCGCCACTACTACTTCTGCATTTTGCCTTTTTACTTCTTACTTTAATTCCGCTCTCGCTGCTTGGAGCATTTGGTCGTGCTCGGCTTCCTGCACACCTTCTTCAAAGAGCCTCGCGCTATCACTTCTCCCTTCGTCATCTTCGTCTTCGCTGCAAGCTTCTGGCACTTTATGTCCAGTCGATCCGTACACCGGGTCCCATCGCTCGGATTCCGGCACAGATTCAAGGAGAGCAATATTCGGGTCCATCCCCGGCTCGCCGGTCAATTCCCGTTTGGCCTGGTCCCAATCAGACTTCGATACTCTGTGTGCAGAACGGCCGTTGATGACCGCCAGTTCCCGGGCACGTTCTTGCACCATTTCAGGGGTAACTGTGCCGATGCCGGCAGAATTCTCGATCAAGGCGCCTTCCTTCAGTGGATTCATTTTCATTGGCCGACTTTTACATTAGACGACTTGGAACCATCGTCATAAACCGGCGACTCGAGGATGGTTTCCTTCGTCAGGTTTACAAATACAGTTGACTCATCCCAACTGATCCGCTCAACCTGGCTTGGCAATATCAGCACATCTTTGGCGGAACCCCAGTGGCCGAGACTTACGACCAGATTGCGGATTTCCCAGGTCTTATCGTCGACCAGAAAATCCTTGATATGGCCGATTCGTTCATCACGTGTTTGAATTTCGTAATCGCTGACGGTCCGACCGCTCCGCAGGTGAGGGTCATTGCAGCTCTCCATGCCGCTTGGCTCGGCTGCTTCCTGGCGCAGGAAAGCTTCCGCCTGCGGTGATAAAAGTGGAAACCCGCTCGTTCCCCACAAAGAATCGCCCTGCCAATAGCGCGCCAATCCGTAAAACCGGTAGTATTCCTCTTCATATTGGCGGGAGACCGGTTTGTGTGACTCGATCGGAGGGCTGTTCTCAATCTGGTTCCGAGTCAGGTTCACTGAAACGGTTTTACCGCCCTGAGGGAGACCGCTGACGGCATGGGGAGAAATGAGTACCAAACGCCCCGGCATCCATGAACCCGTGTCCGCGACCAGATAACGAATCACCCAGGTCGTGTCCTCAAAATAGAAATCTTTCA
>Ga0209656_10003576_pt1 | contig 10050 bp, 8 predicted proteins | sample BogFormECP12_OM2_FD_188239 | JGI IMG/M metagenome (GOLD analysis project Ga0209656, IMG submission 188239) | Bog forest soil microbial communities from Calvert Island, British Columbia, Canada - ECP12_OM2 (SPAdes) (version 2) | ecosystem: Environmental > Aquatic > Freshwater > Wetlands > Bog ... | reverse complement strand
GGCACCGCTTCGCCGCCATCGCCGGCCGCGACCAATGTGTGGATCGAGCCGGGGGCGATGAGCCCCAAGGACCTGATCGCCGACATCGAGAGCGGGCTTTACGTGACAGAGATGATGGGCATGGGGGTCAATGGCGTCACCGGCGACTACAGCCGCGGCGCCGCCGGCGTTTGGATCGAGAAAGGCGAGATCGCCTTCCCGGTCAGCGAGATGACCGTCGCCGGCAATTTGAAGGACATCTTCGCCCGCCTCGTCGCCGCCGACGACCTCGAATTCAAAGCCGGCGCCGATTCCCCGACCCTCAGGGTCGACGACCTCACCGTCGCCGGCGCTTGACGGATGGCGTATCTTGTCCGCCGAGATGACCGGCGCATTTTCTTGCCCTTACCTCGGTGGCGAGGTCCAATTCAGCCGAGAGCGTGAAGCACATATCGCCGAGCGTCATCCGGACCTTCTCCCGAAGCATCGAGACCGGATTGGCACAACCCCACCAATCCTGACCAGGTGCGTCGTAGTCAACGCTTTGGCGCCGCGAAAGTGTTCTCACGATGGTATTCTGACGTGAAGGGCGGCAAGCACGTCGTCGTGGTCGTCGTCACCTCGGGCGAGGACGGCCGTCATTGGATCATTACCGCTTATATCGCCCGGAAGCTTGCCGAAGGAGAAGTCGAATGGGCGCGAAGCTAACTTTCAAGTATGATCGTGACGCAGACATTCTGCATATAGACAAACACCCGCCTTATCCCGAACAGGAATCCGAGGAGCTCGGAGACGACGTGATCTCCCGGCTCAACCCGCAAACGGGCAACGTCGAAAACCTTGAAGTGCTTTTCTTCTCGACACGGCTTTTGCGCAGCGAGCTGTTTGAATTACCGGTGTCGGCTGAACTACACCTTACCGCCGAAGACGCAGCCTAGGCCCGCTAAGCTCTTGTACCTCTCCCTGGCTGCAAGAACCAAATTCGCACAATTCCAGCAATTGCGTTAGCAGCGATCGGTTAAGTGGGCGGAAGCACCGGGGTGACCGCGTAAGACTAAGCGCTGGCGCGCTGCGCTTGCCAAGCGGGATAGCGGGCTCTAACAGTGCCCGGGGACCCATGCGAACAGACCCGGCGATCCTGGGAAGTGGGGGGCGCTCGGCGGCCCTCGTTTGGCGCTTGGCGCGGGATTTCATGCGCCCGCATACGCGGCGCATCGTGCTCGCGTTTCTGCTGATGGGCGTTGCAGCCGGCAGCACCGCCGGGCGGGCCTGGCTGATGGAGCCGGTGCTCGACCGGATCTTTGTCGCGCGCGAGGGATCTTTGCTGCTGCTGATCGCCGGCGGCGCGCTGGTCCTCGCCCTCGTCAAAGGGCTCGCCGATTACGGTGAGGCCGTGCTGATGACCCGGGTCGGCCAGCGCGTCATCGCCGATGTGCAGATTTCCCTTTTTGCCCGACTGATGCGGGCCGATCTCGCTTATTTTCACGCCCATCCGAGCGGCACGCTCATTTCTCGTTTTACCAGCGATGCGGCGCTGTTGCGCAATGCCGCGGCAAATGTCCTCGGGGGTATCGGCAAGGACGCGGTGACCGTCGTCTTTCTCGTTGGGGTGATGTTCTATCAGGATTGGCTTCTCGCCCTCGTTTCGTTCTTCGTCTTCCCGCTGGCGATCCGCCCGATCGTCGCGATCGGCCGGCGCATTCGCCGGGTCACCGCCAATACCCAGGCCGAGATCGGTCAGTTTACGACCCTGTTGGGCCAAACCTTTCAAGGCGCCCGGCATGTTAAGGCCTATGGCATGGAACAGTATGAGGAGAGCCGCGCCGCCGGGCTCATCGAGCGCCTCTTCGCGCTGATCGACCGCGGCACTCGGACGCGCTCGCGCGCCTCGCCGATGATGGAGGCCCTGGGCGGAACGGCAATCGCCGTCGTCATCCTCTACGGAGGTCACCAGGTCATCAGCGGCGCCCGCACGCCCGGGGCTCTGTTCTCGTTCATCACGGCGCTGCTGCTCGCCTATCAGCCGCTGAAGAGCCTCGCCAATCTGAATGCCTCGCTGCAGGAGGGCCTCGCCGCCGCCCAGCGGATCTTCGAGGTGCTCGACGTCGAGCCGACGATCCGTGACGTGCCTGGCGCCCGGCCGCTGCGCATCGACGGCGGTGAAATCCGCTTCGACGGCGTCCGCTTCGGTTATGTTCCCGGGACAGCGGTGATCGACGGCCTGTCGCTGACAATTCCGGCCTGCCACACGGTTGCGCTGGTCGGCTCATCGGGAGCTGGGAAATCGACGATCCTCAACTTGATCCCGCGCTTCTTCGATATCGATTCAGGGAGCATTGCGATCGACGGGCAGGATGTGCGCACGGTGACGATCTCCTCGCTGCGCGGCGCCATCGCGCTCGTCGCTCAGGAGATCAGCCTATTTGACGACTCGGTACGCGCCAATATTGCCTATGGCCGCTTCGGCGCATCAGCGGACGAAATCGAGGAAGCGGCGCGCGCGGCCGCCGCCGACCTCTTCATTCGCGAGTTGCCGCAGGGCTACGATACCGTCGTCGGCGAGCACGGCGTCCGGCTCTCCGGCGGCCAGCGCCAGCGAGTTGCCATTGCACGCGCGATGCTGAAGAACGCGCCGATCCTGCTGCTCGACGAGGCTACTTCGGCCCTCGACAGCGAATCGGAACGGCAAGTGCAACGAGCGCTGAACACACTGATTCGCGGTCGCACGACGCTCGTCATCGCGCATCGGCTGTCGACGATCCAGGGGGCGGACCTGATCTGCGTCGTCGATCGCGGGCAGATCGTCGAGACCGGACGGCACCCGGAGCTGCTAGCGCGGGGCGGGCTTTATGCCCGCCTTTATACGATGCAGTTTGCCGAGCAACACGCCGCCGCCGTGTAGAGACGCGTGCTGAAATTGACCAGACCAGTCGCCCTGCGACGCCTCCTCCGCAATGCGCGGCTGCGCCGGATGGCATGCTGGTTCATCCACTGGTATATCCGCTTCGTTTATCTGACCACCAGCTGGAGCATCGAAGGAGGCGAATGGCCGCATCGTCTGCGCGCCGAGGGGAAGCCGTTCATTCTTGCCTTCTGGCACGGCCGACTGCTGATGATCCCGATGGCATGGCGGCGCCTGGCCCCGATGCACATGCTGATTTCGGCTCACCCCGACGGGCAAATCATCGCCGATGCCGTGACCTATTTCGGTGTGGACTCGATAGCCGGCTCGACCAGCCGCGGCGGCTCGGCCGCACTGCGGACAATGCTGAAGCAGCTCAGGGTCGGAAATTGCGTCGGGATCACACCGGACGGCCCGCGCGGCCCGGCAATGACCGCGAGCATTGGGATCGTCAATGTCGCCCGGCTCGCGCGGGTGCCGATCCTGCCGATCACTTACGCGACTAGCCGGCGGCGGATGCTCGCGAGCTGGGACCGCTTTCATCTCCCTTGGCCATTCAGCCGCGGCGTCTTTTTGTGGGGTGAACCGATCGGGATTGCCGAGGAACTCGACGAGGTCGGGCTCGAAAGCACCCGGCGCCTCGTCGAGACCCGAATGATCGAGATGGTCTGTGAGGCCGAGCGTCGTGTCGGGCACCGGGTATCGGCGCCGGCCGTCCCCGAGGGCGTCGAGCCGGCGCGCCGCATTGCGGGCGGCTGATGCTGCCGCTGCTTTATAACGTCTTGACCTGGCCGTTGGCGCCGATGGCAATGGTGTATCTGGCGCAGCGCCGCAAGCGCGGCAAGGAACACCCGATCCGTTTTCGCGAGCGCCGCGGCATTGCCAGCGGATTACGCCCCGAGGGCCCGCTGGCCTGGATACATGCCGCCAGCGTCGGCGAAGCGACCGCTATTCTGGGGCTCATCGAACATCTGCTGGACACCCGCCCCGATCTCGAAATCCTGGTCACGACCGGAACGGTCACCTCGGCACGTCTGTTGGAGACCCGGCTGCCGGCACGCGCGCGCCACCAGTTTGTTCCCGCCGACCTGCCGAATTGGACTGCGCGGTTTCTCAATCATTGGCGTCCCGACCTGGCGCTCTGGGTCGAGTCCGAGCTGTGGCCCAATCTGGTCTTCGCGGCGCATGCGCGGAGCATTCCGATGGTGCTTGTCAATGGTCGGCTCTCGGCGCGTTCATACGGCCGCTGGCGACATTGGCCGGGGCTGATCGGGCCCGTACTGAGCGCCTTCGACCTGTGCCTCGCCCAGGACCAACATCAGGCCGAACGCTTCCGCTCGTTGGGCGCACGCCAAGTGGCTGCTGTCGGCGATCTCAAAGCCGCAGCTCCCATATTGCCGTTCGACCGCTCCGAACTGTTGCGCCTGCGCAGCTCGATCGGTTCCCGTCCGCTGTGGCTCGCCGCCAGCACGCATGCGGGCGAGGAGAAGATCGCCGCGCGCGTGCATCGCGACCTCGCGGCGAAGCATCCCGGCCTGCTGACGATCATCGTTCCCCGCCATCCGTCACGCGGCGACGCGATTGACGCAATGCTGACGGGACAGGCGCTGCGGATCGCCCGGCGCACACGCGGCGAGCCCGTCACTGACGACACGCAAGTCTATCTCGCCGACACCATGGGCGAGCTCGGACTATTCTATCGCCTTGCCGGGATCGCCTTCGTCGGCGGCTCGCTGGTCGCCAAGGGCGGGCACAACCCGTTCGAGGCGGCCCGGCTCGACTGCGCCGTGCTGCATGGCCCGGATATGAGCAATTGCACCGCGATGGCGGCCGCGCTGGCAGCCGCGGGCGCCGCCGAAACCGTGAGCGGCGCTGCGGCGCTCGCACAAGCGGTATCGGCGCTTCTCGTCGATCAGCAGCTACAAGCCGAACGGGTTGCCGCTGCTGCCCGTGTGGCGGTAGCCAATCTCGGCATACTCGCCGCGGTGTTGGAGCGGCTCGCCCCCTGGCTCGACCGGCTTGCGCCGGTGCGGGAGTTCGCGCCATCGCCCTGTTGGCTGCGAGCCTGATGCGCACGGCCCCTGCCTTCTGGGCGCGGCCTCCGGGACTGCTCTCCGAGCTGCTGCTGCCGATTGGTGCGGGCTGGGATGCCGCGGGACGGTTGCGGCAGGCTCTTTCCCGCTCCTATTGCCCGCCGGTCCCATTGGTCTGCGTTGGCAATTTGGTGGCTGGCGGCGCGGGCAAGACCCCGGTTGCGCTGGCGCTGGCCGCGCACCTGGTCTCGCGCGGCATCGCGGTGCATATCGTGACGCGCGGTTACGGCGGCCGCCTCGGCGGACCGGTGCGGGTCAACCTCGTCCGCGACGATGCCGCAGCGGTCGGTGACGAGGCGCTGTTGCTCGCGGCGCGCGCGCCGTGCTGGGTGGCGCGCGACCGGGCTGACGGCGTCCGCGCCGCAGTCGCGGCGGGAGCGCAAATGGTCGTGCTCGACGACGGATTTCAGAACCCCCGGATCAACAAGAATTTATCGCTCGTCGTGGTCGACGCCACGTACGGTTTCGGCAACGGACGGGTGATCCCGGCAGGCCCGTTGCGCGAGAGCCTCGCCCGCGGGCTCGCCCGGACCGACGCCGTCGTGTTGCTCGGAGCCGAGACGCAGCCGCGCTGTCCGCAATCGCTTGGGATCGACGGGGCTCTGCCGGTCTTACACGCGCTTCTGCGGCCGGTCGCCGGGGAGCGGCTCGCCGGGGAGCGTCTGCTGGCTTTTGCCGGGATTGGCCGTCCGGAAAAATTCTTTGCCACCCTGCGGGCGCTCGGCGCCGAACTCGTCGGCACTCGGTCTTTTGCGGACCATCACCCGTTCCGCGCTGAGGAAATTGACCGGCTGCTCCGCGCCGCCGAGCGGGCGCAAGCCCGTCTGATCACGACCGCAAAGGACATCGTTCGAGTGCCTTTGGCTAGGCGGGCGGCCATTGAGGTCCTCGAAGTCGAAATCCGCTGGGCTGATCCCGACGCGCTCGCTGAGCTGATCAGACCCGTCGTCGGTGCTTGAGTTGCCAATGCCAATCGGTCGGGAAGCTACCCTCACCCACCAAACCCTGCGGGATTGGTCCCCCCTCTCCCGCGGTGCGGGAGAGGAGCTTCGAGCTGAATACTTTGTAGCCCCTCTCCCGCACTGCGGGAGAGGGTGCCGAGCGCAGCGAGGCGGGTGAGGGCACCGCGGCCCAAAATTGCGCCCAGCGTGGTGCGTGCGCGGATACAGGCGCGTGAGGGCGTCACCTGGCGGCGTTACCAAGGGATCAGCTTTGTTCATCGCATGCAGGGCTGGGGCGCGGGGCTGTGCTTTGGCGCGTTCGGGCTGTTGCCGCTCGATTGGGCGTCGGCCATCGGCGGCGCGCTGGCGCGCTGTATTGGCCCCCGGCTCGGCATTTCCAAGCGCGCCCGACTCAACATCGGCCGCGCCTTGCCGGAGCTTTCGGAAGCCGAGATCGCGCATACCATAAGCGGCATGTGGGACAATCTCGGCCGGGTTGCGGCCGAGTATCCGCATCTACATGAAATCCGTGTCTTCGAACCCGTCGGGCGTGTCGAGACGCACGGCCTTGAGCACCTGGATCGGGCTGTTGCCGACGGGCGTCGCATGATCATCTTCTCCGGGCATGTCGCCAATTGGGAGATCGCCATGCTCGCCGCGGTCCAATACGGGATTTCGGTCGCGCAGATCTACCGCGCCGCCAACAACCCGTTAGTGGACCGGATGATCACGCGCTTCCGCGGCACCGGCGGAGAACTGATCCCCAAAGGCACCGTCGCCGCCCGGCGCGCAATCGCGGTGCTGCGGCGCGGCGCGCATCTGACGATACTTGCCGACCAGAAGATGAATGACGGCATCCCGGTGCCGTTCTTCGGCCGAATGGCGATGACATCATCCGCTCTCGCCGCGCTGGCGCTGCGCTTCGATTGCGACGTGCTTCCCGCGCGCGTCGAGCGGCTCGGCGGAGCGCGCTTTCGTCTCACCGTGTTTCCGCCGCTAGCACTGCCGCGCAGCGGCGACCATCACGCGGATGGCGCCGCCCTGATGGCGCGGGTCAATCAGATCCTGGAGGGCTGGATCCGCGACCGACCCGAGCAATGGTTCTGGTTGCACCGGCGTTGGCCGGACTAGGGAGTTACGCGCCGCTCCTCGACCACGACGGTCTCGACGATGGCTTCCATTTCGTACATCCACCGGGTCAGCAGCCCGGCAATCACCGCGCCGATGATTGGCGCAAGCCAGAAAAGCCACAGCTGAAGGATATATTCGCCGCCGGCGAACAGAGCGGGCCCGGTGCTGCGCGCCGGGTTGACCGAGGTGTTGGTGACCGGGATCGAGATCAGATGGATCAAGGTCAGGGCGAGACCGATTGGTATCCCGGCAAAACCGGCGGCCGCTCCCTTTGACGTCGTGCCGATGATGATGAAGAGGAAGAAAAACGTCATCACCACTTCGGTCAGGAAGCAGCTTCCCAGACCGTATTTGCCGGGGCTGAGATCGCCGTAACCGTTGGCGGCGAAACCGCCGGCGACCCAGCCGGGCTTGCCCGATGCGATCAGCCACAATACTATGGCGGCGACGATCGCGCCGATCACTTGGGCGATGACGTAGGGGATGACGTGCTTGCTGGCGCAACGCCCCGCGCTCCACAAGCCGATCGTGACCGCTGGGTTGAAGTGCCCGCCGGAGATGTGACCGACGGCATAAGCCATGGTCAGCACCGTCAAGCCGAATGCAAAGGCGACGCCGAGAAAACCGATCCCGAGGTTCGGAAAGCCTGCGGCCAGGACTGCGGCGCCGCAACCGCCCAATACCAGCCAGAACGTACCAAAGAACTCGGCAACAACGCGCCGTGTCATGTCGTCGTCCATCGATGACCTCCCACGTTAACCGATGTACTCTAAAGGTTGAAAAGGCCGCCAACAAGCGCAGCCTAACGAATAGGCATCAGGCCTCGGCGGATGGAGAATTTCAGTCGTCGTCTCTCGATCCGGCCCAGCGAATCCGGCCTTCGAGGCGGCGGTCGATCCAGGCGACGACGAGTGTCACGTAAAGCGGCAGAGCAAAGACGAGGAAGGCGATCGAATAGAGAAGGGTCTGATTGCGAATCTCGGTGATCGGCTTCTCGATCTCATCGAGCGGCACCATGATCGCGAGACGCTGGTCCCTTCCGTAGCGGGGTGGGATATCGAGGACGTGCCCGACATAGGTCCGGCCGGCAACATCGTAGAAGCGGGTCCCGGACATGCGGCCGTCCGCGTAGGCGGCGACCAGACCGGCGATCACCGGGTCGTTCAGATAGCCGATCTTGGGCGGCGTCACCAGCATCTGACCGTCGGAATGAACCGCTTTGGCGAACTGCGCCGCGTCCGGCAGCGCGATCACCTCGCCCGTCTTCGTGAAAATAAAGGCGGTGCTGCTGGGGGTAATGTGCTGATCGCGCAGAAAGCGGGCCAGGTCGCCCGCGGCGAGATCGGCGCCCATGACACCCGCTGCCTGCCCAGTGAAGCTGCGGCTCAAGGTGAAGCCCGCCTCGCCGCTGGTCGCGAATATGTAAAGGTCGCTCCGCTCGACCGCATCGCTGCGTTTGGCGCTGTCGTACCAGGGGCGCTCGCGGGGATCGAAGGCCGCGCCATCGCTGCGCCCGACGACGGTGCCGTCTTCACTGAGGAAAACCCACCGTGTCTTGCGATCGCCCGCCGCGTCCGCAGAGACGATCTCGTTGGCGAAGGCCGCGTCTGGCGGAGCATGCAGCGCATCGCGCAGAGCTGCACTGTTCTCGCGGGTGATATGGGTCACCATGAAGAATTCGCCGTTGTCAAACCCGACATAGAGCGACAGGATTTGCGGATAGATCCTCAGGACACGCAGCATCAACGACAATGCGTGAGGGTCTTCCTTGATCGCCGGCGAGGTCAATTCGGGCACCAGGGATGCGATCCCGACGATGGCGTACATCGGGTCGTAGAGCAGCTTGATGCGGTTCGAAACGTCTTCGCCGGCTTCAAGCATCATCCGCTCGGCTGCGGCGAACGCCAGCTGATTCGTTTTTTTTGAATTGTACCAGATGATCCCGCCGGTCAGCGCAACCACCATGACGAGCAGCAGCGCGGTTATTCCGACATAATAATGCCAGAGTGGTCGCGACCACTCGGCGTCAGATCCCGCCGGTCGATGACGCGAGTAGCGTTGCTGGTCGGCCACGGTTGATCACCCTCTGTTCCGGACAATCCGAGCGTGTCAGAACAAGCTGCCTTGCCCTGGTGCGGCGCCGGTGCGCCGAGCGCGGGGTCTCGGTCTGCTGCCGGCAACCACGCCGACCCGGCCATCGTGAAATTCGAGATCGAGCGGGTCACCGGCGCTGATCTCCGCGGCCCCGGTCAGCACCCGAGCAAGACCGTTGCGCACCACGACATAGCCGCGGGCGAGCAGGCTTTCGTGGCGTTCCGAGTGGGTCGCGAGCCGCCCGGCGAAATTATCGAGCATGTGGTGGTTTCGGTCGATAAAGCGCGCCATCGCGGCGCGCAGTCGCGGCTCGAACTCGGCGGTGCGGGCGCGTGAGCGGTCGAGATCGGCCGATAGCACCGCCGGCCGCAACCGCGTTGCCGCGAGATCGAGGCTGTGCTGAACCGCCCGCAGGCGGCGGTCGGCGGCGAGCCGCAGCCGCTCGGCACGATCGTCGAGGCGCTGCGCCGCCGATCCGATCAGGTCGTGCGGATCGGGAAGCCCACGCGCGAGCCCCGCGAGGTGGAGCCGGCGCTCGCTGAACAGCCGCGAAAGGCCGGCGGAGAGCCGGCTAAATTTACCACCGAGTTCGGCAATCAGGTCGAGCCGCACCGGCACCGCCATTTCAGCCGCGGCGGTCGGGGTCGGCGCGCGGCGATCGCTCGCGTGGTCGATCAGGGTCGTGTCGGTCTCGTGCCCGACCGCCGAGATCAACGGAATTGCAGAAGCGGCGGCCGCGCGCACGACGATCTCCTCGTTGAACGGCATCAGATCCTCGAGGCTACCGCCGCCGCGGGCCACGATGATCAGCTGCGGGCGCGGCACCACACCGCCTTCGGGAAGGCGGTTGAAGCCGTCGATGGCCGCCGCGACCTGAGCGGCTGCGCCCTCCCCTTGGACCGCCACCGGC
>Ga0209656_10003572_pt1 | contig 10059 bp, 9 predicted proteins | sample BogFormECP12_OM2_FD_188239 | JGI IMG/M metagenome (GOLD analysis project Ga0209656, IMG submission 188239) | Bog forest soil microbial communities from Calvert Island, British Columbia, Canada - ECP12_OM2 (SPAdes) (version 2) | ecosystem: Environmental > Aquatic > Freshwater > Wetlands > Bog ... | reverse complement strand
ACCCCGTCTCGCGATCGATCGGACGAAAATTGCTCATCAAAAAGGCCCGCCGCCCCGCGCGAATCAACGCTTGATTCTAGCACGGACGCAGGCGCGCCGCTAAGTCCGACAGGCTGCTAGTAGCAGTGATTGACGTTTGCGCGCCGACCCGGAGGCGCAGGATTTTTTCGATTGAGTTACGGACCTCGAACTGGCAAGCCTTTAGGAATACGATAGCCGCCCGAATCGTTTAGCGAAACAAGCGCAGTTTGCACCATCGCCACGCGCCAGGCGCACTCAGGATTACGTCGCCGGCCGTTTCGCTGAGGGAGTGAGAGCCTTGGTCGAACATACCGTCAAGGCCTTCGACAGGGAGCTCGACGCGCTCGAGCGCCACATTGCCGAAATGGGCGGCATTGCGGAGAAAATGGTCATCGACGCCATGGACGCGCTGGCCAACGCCGACACCGTGCTCGCGCACGAGGTCGTCGCGACCGATCTGCGCCTCGACGCGCAACAGCGCGAAATCGAGGACATGGCGGTCATGACGATCGCGCGCCGCCAGCCGGTGGCGGTTGACCTGCGCGAGCTGATCGGCGCCATCCGCATCGCCGGCGATCTCGAACGAATCGGCGATCTCGCCAAGAATATCGCCAAGCGCACGGTGAAGGTCTGCTCGGACGCGCGGGTTCCCCGCGCCATCATCGGCCTCAAGCACATGAACGCGGTGGCCACTGAACTCCTGAAGGACGTGCTCGACGCCTATGCCCAGCGCGACGAGGAGCGCGCGCGGGAGGTCTGGCAGCGAGACGTCGATCTCGACGAGCTGGAAGACTCCGTCTTTCGCGATGTCCTGACCCACATGATGGAGGATCCGCGCAACATCTCCTTCTGCGCGCACCTCCTCTTTTGCTCCAAGAACATCGAGCGGATCGGCGACCATGCGACCAACATCGCCGAGACGGTCGTCTATCTGGTCAGCGGCCGGTCCATGCCCTCGGAGCGCCCGCACCGTCGCCCGGAGGCCGATGCCAGGATCGACATCGACGCGGCCGGGGGCGACCTATGAACCAGGCGCGCAAGGCGTTCGCTCGCCTGAACGCCGCCTCGGCGCCGCGCATCCTTGTCGTCGAGGACGATTCGGATCTTGCCCTCTTGCTCGCCTACAATCTGGAAGCGGAAGGTTATGTCGTCGACAGTGCAGAGCGGGGCGACGAAGTCGAACTCCGTCTTGCCGAAAGCGCGCCCGACCTCGTCATCCTCGACTGGATGCTGCCCGGGGTGTCGGGCATAGAAATCTGCCGAAGGCTCCGCGCGCGCGAGACTACGCGCACGCTCCCGGTCATCATGGTGACCGCGCGCGACGAGGAAGCCGAGCGCGTGCGCGGCCTTTCCGTCGGCGCGGATGACTACGTGATCAAGCCGTTCTCCGTCCCCGTGTTGATGGCTCGGATTCGTGCGCTCCTGCGCCGCAGCCGTCCCGAGCGCATCGCCGACCGCCTCAACGCCGGCGACCTGGATCTCGATCGCGAAACGGGTCGGGTGCGGCGCCGCGAACGCGACATCCATCTCGGTCCGACGTTGTTCCGCCTGCTGGAATTTCTGATGGAGAAGCCGGGCCGCGTATTCTCGCGGGCCCAACTGCTCGACGCCGTATGGGGCCGGTATGCCGAAATCGACGACCGCACGGTCGACGTCCACATCGGGCGCCTGCGCAAGGCGCTGTCAAAGGGACGTGAGCGCGATCCGATCCGCACAGTTCGCAGCGTCGGCTACGCCTTCGACGAAACCTTCGGCAGGAGCTAGAGGCACGCTCAATCAGACGGAACCAACGTCGTCATCGCGAGCGAAGCGTGGCGATCCAGCGGCCACCGCCGCAGCCCTACGATCCCCTGGATCGCCGCGTCGCTTCGCTCCTCGCGATGACGATTCAGCCGATTTCCTCGCAGTCGTTGCAATCCGGTTTGCGAACTTCGCAACCAGCTTTTTGAGCTGCGGCTCGCTGATCAACGAGACCGCCTGGCTCGGCTCGAACCATTGGAACAACCGCTGTTCCATCTCGGGCCAGACCTTGCTCTGTCGTATCACCAGGAGCGGAAACACCTTGACCTCGCAGTTCACCGGTATGGCGCGCTCGTCCAGCAGCTTGTCATAGGTGAAGACGCCGACCGACTTCGTCCCAATCTTCCCTCTGACGCCGGCTTCCTCAAAGGCTTCACGCGCGGCCGATTTTGATGGCGCGAGCCCCTTGATCGGCCAGCCCTTCGGAATGATCCAACGTTTCGATCGCCGCGAGGTGACGAGGAGGATTTCGAGCCCTGCGGCCGGAGTGTGCCGGTAGGGGAGCGCGGCGTACTGTATGCGAAGCGCAGGCTTGATCTTCCGTTTGTTCGGCTTGCGAGGAATCGCGCCTCTCGTTGTTCGCTTACCCTTTTTCACGACCCTCGGGATCTAGCAACCGAATGAGTCAACTGCAAACCGCGCCCGTGCTCACTTCCCCTCAAGCCGCTGGATCATCTTCCAGATGGCGACGACCTGAACGCCCTTCTTCGTCAGATATTGGCGGTCGTCGCTGTAGCCCCACCAGTTCCAACAGCCTTCCGGGTTGGCGTAGATGAGCGCGTCCGACCAGAGATTGGGCGGCAGTTCGCTTGGCGTCGTCGCGTGCGCCTGCGGATAGAGCACGAGGATGGCGTTGGCGTCGGCCCATTCGTTCACGCCGATCTTGGTGTAGAAAACGTCGCCGAGTTCTTCCGCCGACTGCTTGCATCCGTGCAGCACGACCTGGAGGCGGCAGGGCTGAGCCGCGCCGGGCTCGCAGGCTTTCGGAACGTAAAGATAACCGGTGTCCAAAAGGCCGTTCGCGGCGGTGGCTTTGCCGGGAACGAACTCCTTCTGGTCGAAGGCGACGATGCGGCCCGTCGCCGCCGCTGCGGGCGGTTTCAGATCCTGCCCGTAGATCGCCTTCAATTCGGCGCCGGCCTGGTCGTAGCGGCAATCGTCGATAAAGGGCGTGGCGTTGGCGTCGCACGCGCCGCCGAAGTTTTTCGTAACCCAGGAGTGTCCGGCTTTGGCGGCGGGCCCGCTATGGTCTTCGAACACGATATTGTCGGCGGGCACGCTTAGCGCGTCGTAGAGCGCCTTGCCTTTCGCGACAGTCTCTGAGTCGACCACTTGGTCCGAGCTGCCGGTGAAGAAATAGACCTTCGCGCGCGCCAGGTTGGCGGGCGGGTCGATCCAGCCCTTGGCGGCCAGCTTCTCGACCCGATCTTTGTAGGTCGCCACGTCGTCCAGCAGGAAGGGCACCTTCAAGCAGGGTCCCACCGCCTGCGACGCAAGCGCGAGCACGCCGTCCTCCGTCACGTCCTGGACCGCGCAGCCGTAGAGCCCGCCTGCGATCATGGCCGCGCCCATGATGTCGGCCGAATGCGCAATCTGCAGCTGATTGGCCATAAACGCGCCGGACGAAATGCCGGCGACCGAGACTTGCGCCGGATCGACCGGCAAGCTTCCAAGCTTCTCCGCTGCATGCGCCGCGGCGGAAAGCGCAGCTAGAAGCGCCAGCACTGTCAGGAACGGGATCAGTCGCCGCCTCTGCGGCGTGGCGGCGATCCTGGTCTTGATGGACATGATTGCGTCAGTCATGGCGGCGTCCCCACTGTCGCCGCGCTTTCCAATCGTCACGTCTGTGACACCGGCGCGGCGCGGTTGCGCCCGCTGACATTCCCCCAACGGCACCCTACCCGCGGCGTCGGACGGTTTGCAACCGCGGACCCTCACGCACGGGCCAGTTCGGCCGCGACCGCCTCCTCGACCTGCCCGAGCCGCTCCTTACCCCAAAACATCTCTTTGCCGACGAAGAACGTAGGAAGGCCGAACACGTCGCGCCCGACCGCTTTCGCCGTGTTCTCGGCGAGCTTCTGTTTGACTGGCTCGCTCCGCGCGGCTTGAAGCAAGCCCTCGCCATCGAGTCCCGCAGCGTCGATGGCGCGTCTGAGGACGTCCGGGTCGTCGAGCTTCAGCCCCTCCTCCCACATGCCGCGCAAACCCATTTCGAGAAACGCGGGCTCCGCCCCAGCCTCGCGCGCGGCGACGAAGGCGCGCATCAGCAAGAGCGTGTTGACCGGGAAATGCGGGTTGAGGCGGAACTTGTCGATCCGGTTCCGCGTCACGAATCGCCGGACTTCCAGCATCTCGTATTCGACCTTGCCCTTGACCGGGGCAAAGGCGACCACCGGCGACTGGTTGTTGGCAGCCTTGAAGATGCCGCCAAGCAGGCACGGTGTAATGTCCAGCCTAGCGCCCGTCCGCTCGAGAATCGGCGGGAGCGCGCGGTACGCCAGATAGACGTTCGGACTTGCGAAGTCGAACAGGAACTCGATCGTCGGCGTCATCACCAGGTCTCCGCCCAGGGTCTCAGGTCCATTTCGAACGTCCAGGCGCTGCGCTTCTGGCGGTAAAGCCAGACGTAGTTGCTGGCGATTTCGTCGGGGACGAGAATCTCCTCGCGCTTGAGCTTCTCCGCGGCGTCCGGCCTGAGGCCGCGAATGAATTCGCCGTCGATCGCCCCGTCGATGACGACATGCGCGACATGCACGCCCTTCGGCCCCAGTTCGCGCGCCAAGCTCTGCGCCAGCGCGCGAAGCCCATGCTTTGCGCCGGCGAAGGCGGAAAAGCCGGCGGCGCCGCGAACGCTCGCAGTCGCGCCGGTGAAAAGAATGGCCCCGCGTCCGCGCGGCGCCATGACGCGGGCCGCCTCGCGGGTCGTCAGGAACCCGGCGAGGCAGGCCATCTCCCAGACCTTCGTATAGACCTGAGTCGTGGTGTCGAGCACGGAAAACCGCACGTTGGCGCCGATGTTGAAAACGAAAACCTCGATCGGCCCGATCGTCCGCTCGACCGTCTCGACGAATGCGGCGACGTCGCCCTCCCTGCGCGCGTCGAGCCCGAAGGCATGCGCCTCGCTCCCGTCGGCGCGGATGCGCTGCGCCAGCGCCTCCAGCGCCTCGACGTGGCGCGGCCGCCGCGTCACGCAGACGGCGAGCCCTTCGCGGGCGAAGGCGCGCGCGATGGCGCCGCCGAGGCCCTCCCCCGCCCCGATCACCACGCAGACGCCGCGGCGCGGCTCGCTCATGCTTTGCTCTCCCTGCCCTGCCGCCGGCGTGGCAGCACGTAGAACGCGATCAGCCCCTGCGCGAGATAGTAGGTCGGCAGCGTCCATTGGTCGGCCGGCCAGCCGACATTGCCGAACTTCGTGAGCGCGATCGTCATGTCGGAGAGCATGAAGAGGATGCCCCCAATACCGACCGCGATTGCCGCGCCGTTGCGTAAGATAGTCGCGCGGCCGGCGGCCTGCGCTGCGTCGCACGCAACCATCGCCGCATAGAACACGACCGGGATCTTCAGCCCGGCTGCGACGCCGGGCCAGACATAGGCGAAGACGAAGCCCGCGAAGGCGCCGATCGCTATGGCGGCGACGCGCGAGGGCAGGAAGCCCACGCCGCGGGAAAAGGCTGCAATGTAGAAGCCGTGCGCCGCCAGAAACGCGATGAGCCCTGGCACGAAGAGCGAGGGCGAAAGCAGCAGCGTATCGCCCGCGAGCGAGGCGACGAGCGCCGCCGTCACGAGCCATTTGACGTCGGGTCGTCCCTCGCGCAGCGCGAACGAAACGATCAGGAACGCCATCGCCAGAGGCTTCGCGACGCTTTCGACGCCTGGCCAGCCGAGCGCGTAAGCCGAGCATGTGAGCGAAGCCGCGAACACGTAGAGCGTCTCGAGGATGGAGATGCGCCCGTCGAGCAGCGAGCCCATCGCCCACAACGAAGCCGCCAACGACAGAAAGACGCCGAGGCCGTTGGCGAGCGGCAGGTTCGGGCCCCCCATCAGGAACGCCGCCGTCGCGCCGATCATCGCAATGAGCGCCGCAAAGACGAGGATCGCGGCCGCAGGCCCCGCAGGAGGGTCGTAGCGGCGGATCGCCTTGAGGTCGTACGGCGCTTGAGGTCCCGGAGGCCTCAGATTGGCCGGAACCCAGCCAGGCGGCGCGAACCAGACGCGGATCCTGTCGCGCCAGTCGGTGGCCCGCCAGCACAAGTCGGCCATGGTCGCGTAATAGGAGAGGTTCGCCAAGATCGGGTCGAAGGTGCTGATGCCTCCGCGCACGCCATAGAGCGCCGGCTCGACCTCGTCCTCGTAGGTGCCGAACAAGCGGTCCCAGACGATCAGTATGCCGCCGTAATTCTTGTCCAGATAAAGGTCGTTGACGCCGTGATGCACGCGGTGGTTCGAGGGCGAGGCGAACACGCGGTCGAACCAGCCGAGCTTGCCGACGAGCTCGGTGTGGATCCAGAACTGATAGAGAAGGTCGATCAGCCCGACGGCGACGAACACGACCGGCGGGACGCCGGCGATCGCCATCGGCAGATAGAAGATCCACCCGAGCAGCACGCCCGAACTCGGCTGCCGTAGCGCGGTCGAGAGATTGAAGGCCTCGCTCTGGTGATGGACGACATGGGCCGCCCAGAAGAGGCCGACCTCATGGTCGATGCGATGGTTCCAGTAATAGAAGAAATCGTAGACGATCAGCGCGCCGACCCACACCCGCCAGTCGTCTGCCCGCAAATAAAACAGAGAACAGTGATTGTAGACAAGCACATAAATGCCGACGCTCAGCGCCAGCATGAAGATGCCTGAAATCTGGCTGAGGATCCCAGCAGTCAGCGAGCCGACGGCGTCATTGAGCCTGTAGACGTTGCGCCCCAGCGCCAAGCCAATCCCGAATTCCGCCGCCATCAGCGCGACGAAGACCGGAATGGCGTAGACGATGACGTTCAACCGGTCCTCCCTTCGGGTTTATGGGGCGGCGAGAGTACGCCGGCAGGGCCCGTCAGACCAGCGCCTGCAAGCCCCCGACCACGCCGAGTGCGGACACGACCGCGCAGATGCCGATGATGAGGCGCAGCCGCCTTCCGCCGACGCGGTAAGGCTCCGGCAGCGCGGTTGCGGCCAGCGCCACCAGGAACCCGACTGCCAGCGGCATCAGGAAGGCGTTCAGCACCTGCGCGGCGATGTTGAGCCAGACGAGATCGGACGCAGCCCAGACCGCGAGCGCCGAGCCGACCACGGCGAACGCGTAGACGCCGTAGAACCAGCCGGCTGCAAACGGCTTCGTCTCGAGCGTGCGCTTCAGGCCGACGATCTCGCCGACGCCCCAGGCGAGCGCGAGCGATGCGACGATCGCCGCGACCAGCGAAGCGCCGAGCACGCCGGCGCCGAAGATGATCTTGCCCGCCGCCACGCCCAAGGCGGGGGTCAGCGCGCGGCTGATCTCGCCGACGCTCGAAAGGCTCCCCGGCGCGGCAGCGTCAGCGAAAGTCGCCGCCGCGGCGATCAGCACCGCACCCGTCAGGCATTGGGTCAAGACGGCGCCGAGCGCGGTGTCCACGCGCGCATGGCCCAGATCGGCAGGCTGCAGTCTTTTGTCGACGGTCGCCGACTGCTGGTAGAAGATCATCCAGGGATTGAAGGTCGCGCCGATGATCGCCGCGACCATGTAGAGGAACTGCCGGTCGCCAAACGGAAGGCTGATCGCGTCGCTCGCCATCGTCGCAAGATTCGGGCGCGCCGCCCAGGCGACGACGAAGAACGCCAGTTCGAAGAGGCCGATCATGAGCGCCGCCCGTTCGACCCGCCGGTAGGAGCCCGTCCCGACAATGACGAGAAGCACGGCGGCGGCCGCCGGCAGGGTGAGACTACGCGAGACGCCGAACATTTCTCCGATGCCCGCGACGCCGGTGAACTCGGTGATGAGCGAGCCGATCGCCGCCGCCGCGAGGCCGACGACCGCCAGAACCGCCCAGCCGAGGCCGTAGCGTTCGCAGATCAGTTCGGCGTGGCCCCGGCCGGTGTGGACGCCGAGGCGCACCGTCAGCTCCTGCACCAGATAGAGCATCGGGATGAGGGCGAGAACCAGCGGCAGCAGCCGGTAGCCCCACTGGGCGCCTGCCTGCGCCGCTGTCACCACATTGCCGGCGTCGGTGTCGGCGAGCATCACCAGGAGGCCCGGTCCCCAGACCGCGGCCACGCGGATGAAGGATGCGGCGCCGGGGCTGGTCGTCCGCGCTTCGCCGTTCATTCGTAAACAAGTGCTCCCGAGCCGTCGCGCGCCGATCACGGCGAAAGGTCGCGCGACTTGGGACCCGGAGGGGCGAAAGTCAACCGGTCAAAAGCGCGCGCCCGCCGCCCCCCGCGGCGGCAAACCCCAGACGACTGGCGCCGGATGGACGACGCCCCATATATCCAAGCGGGCGGCGGGGACCGCGCATTGCGGCCCGCTCGAAGCGAAGCCGCCGGCCAGGAGGCTTCCCATGCCACAGCAGAACACGCTCCCGGGGCTTATCTTCATCATCCTCTTCGCCTTGGGGCTGGCTCTCGCCTATCCGAGCTGGAGCGCCGGCGGCGCCGTCACCGGCGGCGTGATCGCAATCGTCAGCTTCATCGTCGCGTCGATCATCGCCAACAGCGTCAAGATCGCCAATCAGTGGGAGCGGGTCGTGGTCCTGCGGCTCGGCCGGTTCCACATGCTCGCGGGGCCAGGGATCTTCTTCATCATCCCGATCCTCGACGTGGTCGCCTATCGCATCGACATCCGGGTTATCACCAGCACGTTCAAGGCGGAAAAGACGATGACGCGCGACACCGTGCCGGTCGACGTCGACGCGGTACTGTTTTGGAAGGTGGTCGATCCAAAAATGGCGGCGCTCGACGTCGCCGACTACGTGTCGGCGATCAACTGGGCGTCGCAGACGGCGCTGCGCGACGTGATCGGCAAGACGATGCTCGCCGACATGCTGGAGGGGCGCGAGAAGCTGAGCGTCGAACTGCAGCGCATCATCGACGCTCGCACCGAGCCGTGGGGGATCAACGTCATCTCGGTCGAGGTCAAGGACGTGCAGATCCCGGCCGCCCTGCAGGACGCGATGTCGATGCAGGCCCAGGCCGAGCGCGAGCGCCAGGCGCGGGTGATCCTGGGCGATTCCGAGCGGCAGGTGGCGGAGAAATTCGTCGAGGCGGCCAAGTCCTACGCCGAAAATCCGAACGCTTTCCACCTGCGCGCGATGAACATGCTCTATGAGGGCCTCAAGCGCAGCAACGCGACCATCGTCATCGTGCCTTCGACCGCGGTCGAAACGATGCAACTCGGCGGCGCGCCGACGATGGCGACGGTCGCGAGCGCCATCGCGCACGCAAACGCGGCGCGTGCGGCGGCGGTAGAAGGCCCTGCTGCCGAATAAAAGCGTTGCCATGTCATCCCCGCGAAACAGGCCGTGTGAAAACTCCGCGGAGTTTTCACACACTGCTGATCTCGGCGCGGTTTCGAGCCCTCAGAGCGATCAGAAGCGAAAAAATCGCGAAAACCTTCTCTCTGCGTGACCGTTTGAGATTTTGCGCCGAGTTTTCTCACGGCCTGGGAAAGCGGGGATCCAGAGTCGGAGGGGCGCTGGCGCCAATGATGTGTCCACTCCCTGACATCAAGGCGTCGCCGCGTCGGCGCGGATCAGCTTCTCGTGCTTGAGGTCCGCCCGCAAATCCGGGGGGACGGAAAAGCGGAAGGCGGCGAGGTTCTGTTCGACTTGCCTGACCGTAATCGCGCCCGGGATGATCGAGGCGACGATCGGATGTCCGAGCGGGAACTGCAGCGCCGCCGCCGCGAGCGGCACATTGGGACGCTTGCAGACCGCCTCGATCTTCGCCACCCGCTCCAGAATGGCCGGCCCCGCGGGCTCGTAATTGTACATCGCGCCCGGAACCGCCCCGGTCGCCAGGATCCCCGAATTGTAGCCGCCGCCGATGACGATCCCGACCCCTCGCTCGGCGCAACGGGGAAATTCGCTCTCGAGCACGTCCTGCTCGAGCAGCGTGTAGCGCATCGCTATCCGGTCGGCGAGCGCACATCCTCCACGAGATCACGCTCGCTGGGATAAGGATTACGCGGGCCGCGGGGGCGCCTCAAGCCTTCGCGCGCCAGCGCGCGAACCCCAGGACAAGCATTGGCAGGGCCAGCAGGACCCCTGTCGGAGG